>WBZX01003284.1_pt1 | contig 10389 bp, 10 predicted proteins | sample 5204211 | NCBI WGS metagenome assembly WBZX01 (sample SAMN12344362, study PRJNA552823) | activated sludge metagenome | biome: Activated sludge suspended growth; feature: Nitrification reactor; material: Wastewater; isolation source: activated sludge from nitrification reactor of wastewater...
CGCATCCTCGCCACCGACCTCGACACCAACTGCGTGGCGCACGCCCGGCGCGGCGTCTACGCGAGCGAGCGCGTGCGCGACCTGCCGCAGTCGCTGGTGCAGCGCTGGTTCGACGCGGGACCGCAGACCGACACCGTGAAGGTCAAGCCCGAGGTGGCCGCCATGGTCAGCTTCGGCCAGCTGAACCTGATGGACCCCTGGCCGATCAAGGGCCCGCTCGACGTGATTTTCTGCCGCAACGTCGTCATCTACTTCGACAAGGAGACGCACCGCAAGCTCTTCGACCGCATGGCCGACCTGCAGCGCGAGGGCAGCTACCTGTTCCTCGGCCACTCGGAGACGCTCTTCCGGGTCACCACGCGTTACGAGCTGGTCGGGCGCACGATCTACCGGCGGGTCGGGCCATGACGGCACTGGTCACCGAGGCCGGCCGCGGCCCGCCGCCACGCGTCAGCGACTGCTTCAGGCACGTGAAGCGGTTCTGGGACCCGCGCCACAGCGCCTGGGCCGCCAAGCTGGTGCCGGGCGACTTCTACGTCACGCCGCACAACGAGGTGCTGCTGACGGTGCTCGGCTCCTGCGTGTCGGTGTGCGTGCACGACCCCGTGCTCAAGATCGGCGGCATGAACCACTTCATGCTGCCGCGGCCGCCGGCGCACGAGACGGACCAGTGGCACGGCATCTCGGGTTCGGCGACGCGCTACGGCTCGGCCTCGATGGAGCAGCTCATCGGCAACCTCGTCAAGCTCGGCGCCGACCGCAACCGCCTGCAGGTCAAGCTGTTCGGCGGCGGACGCGTGCTCGCGGGCGTCACCGACGTGGGCCAGCAGAACATCGCCTTCGCCCGGGAGTTCATGACCGCCGAGCGGCTGAAGGTGCTGGCGGAAGACCTCGGCGGCCCGTGGCCGCGCCAGGTGCAGTACTTCCCGCAGACCGGGCGCGCGCGCGTGCGCCGTCTCGAGCGTCCCGACCGCCAGCTGGCCGAGCGCGAGGTGCACTACCTCGAGAAGGTCGAGCACCAGCCGAAGCCGGGCGAGCTCGACCTGTTCTGAACGGAGTACGACATGGCAGGCAGGAAGATCCGCGTTCTCATCGTCGACGACTCCGCGCTGGTGCGGCGCATCCTCACGGAGGTGCTCAACGCCTCCTACGACGTCGAGGTGGTGGGCACGGCCTCCGACCCGTTCGTGGCGCGCGAGCGCATCAAGGAGGTCAACCCGGACGTCCTCACGCTCGACGTCGAGATGCCGCGCATGGACGGCCTGACCTTCCTGCGCAACCTGATGCGCCTGCGGCCGATGCCGGTGGTCATGGTCTCCTCGCTGACCGAGGCGGGCGCGGACATCACCTTCCGCGCCCTCGAGCTCGGCGCGGTGGACTTCGTCGCCAAGCCGAAGATCGACGTGGCCGGCACGCTCGCCGGTTTCGCGGAGGAGATCCTCGCGAAGATCCGCATGGCCGCCGGCGCGCGCGTCGTGCCGCACGTCGCGCCCCGCCGCGAGCCGGTCAAGCCGGACGCGGTCGCGGCGGGCATCCCGTCGGTCTCCCCGAAGCTCAGCGCCGATGCGGTGCTGCCGCAGGTCGCCGGCCGCAGTTTCCGCACCACCGACCGCCTCGTGGCGATCGGCGCGTCCACCGGCGGCACCGAGGCGATCCGCGAGGTGCTGGAGGTCCTACCGGCCGACGCGCCCGCCATCGTGATCACGCAGCACATCCCGCAGGCGTTCAGCGGCCCGTTCGCGCGGCGCATGAACAGCATCTCGCGCATGGCCGTGAGCGAGGCCACGCACGGCACGCTGATCGTGCCCGGCTGCGTGTACATCGCGCCCGGCGACCGCCACCTGATCGTCGAACGGGACGGCGCGCGCTGGCGTTGCCGCCTGAGCGACGGCCCGCCCGTGAACCGCCACCGGCCCAGCGTCGACGTGCTGTTCCGCTCCGTCGCGCAGAACGCGGGCGCGAACGCGCTCGGGATCATCCTCACCGGCATGGGCGACGACGGCGCCTGCGGACTGCAGGAGATGCAGGAGACCGGCGCCCCGACCATTGCCCAGGACGAGGCGACCTCGGTCGTCTGGGGCATGCCGGGCGCGGCGGTCAAGCTGGGCGCCGCGGATCGAGTCATGCCGCTGCAGGCGATCGCGCCTGCCATCCTGGCCTGGGCCGCCGAACGGGCGGGCCCGGGCGCCTCCCGCGCCGCAGGCGCCTGACACCGACCGGCCCGAGGATCACCACCATGCAGACGCACTCCGCGACCGACCCCAAGACGCCCCCCGGTCCCTCGGCGCTCGAGTACGAGCCGCCCTCCGCCAGCATGCGCGCCTTCGAATTCGTGCAGACGCTGGCGAAGGAGCTGTCGCAGGGTCGCGTCGACCTGCCGTCTTACCCGGACGTCGCCATCCGCGTGCGCCACGTGCTCGAGGACGAAAACGTGACCAACGACCGCGTGGCGCGCGTGGTCGGCTCCGACGCGGGCCTCGCGACGCGCGTGCTGGCGATGGCGAATTCCGCCGCGCTGTCGCGCGACGGCAGGCCGCTCACCGACCTGAAGCTGGCCGTGACCCGGATCGGGCACCTCAACGTGCGCAGCGCCGCGCTCTCCTACGCGCTCGCGCAGATCCGGGCAGCCACCAGCAGCGAATCCATCCGCGCGCAGCTCGCCGAGCTGTGGGAGAAGAGCACCATGGTCGCCGCGCTCACGCGCGTGCTGGCCGTGCGCTTCAAGGCGGCGGATCCGGACGAGGCGCAGCTGGCCGGCCTCTTGCACAACATCGGCCAGGTGTACATCCTCGCGCGGGCGGACCGGCACTCCGACCTGTTCCATTCGCCGTCGGACCGCGATGCGCTGATGCGCCACTGGCACGCCCACATCGGCAAGGCGATCGCCCAGAACTGGGGCCTGCCGGAGAACGTGTCCGACGCGATCGGCGAGCAGGACGCGTTCGACCGGGCCGACTGCCAGCGCGACCTGATCGACCTGCTGTGCGTGTCGATCCGGATCGTCGAGTTCCGCGGCCCGGTCGAGGAACTCGAGCAGTCGCTGGCGAGCCTGCTGGCCTACCGGCGGCTCGGCGTGCGCGGCAACGCGCTGCGCGAAGTGATGGCCCAGGGCGTCGAGGAAATCGAGAGCCTGAAGGCCGCATTGGGAGGTTGACCTTGCGCGAGCGAACCGGGTCGGGTCCGGTGGCCGTCGCTGCCGGCCTGGCGGCTGCGCTCCTGGCCGCACCCGTCCCCGCGCTCGACCTCTCGCTGGCCTGGACGGGCGACTTCGCCGCGGTCGCACAGGGCGGGCTCGAGCAGGGCACGCATCACCTCGGGCTGATCGACGCCGCCGCGTCCGGGGAGTTCGAGTGGCTGGGCGGCCGCGAGGCCGAGTGGCAGCTCACGGTGCAGCACACCTACGGCGGCGGCCTCTCGCAGGACTGGGTCGGCGACCTGCAGACGGTCAGCAATGCGGATGCCGAGCGTGGCATCCGCCTGCTGGAGGCCTGGGTCGAGACCGAGGTGGCCGACGGCTGGCGGGTCGGCGCCGGCAAGTACGACTTCAACAGCGAGTTCGACGCCATCGAGTCCGGCACGCTGTTCCTGTCCAGCTCGCAGGGCATCGGCCCCGACATCTCGCAAAGCGGCGAGTCGGGTCCGTCGATCTTTCCGCACACCGCGGTCGGCGTGCACGTCCACGCGCAGCCGGGCGAGTCCGTCGCCCTGCGCGCGGTGGTGCTCGACGCGGACAGCAGCGACCGCAACTGCGGCGGGCCGCTGGCGGCGTTCGAGTACCAGCACGACCTCGGGCGCTCGCGACTCGTCGTCGGCGCCTGGGCCTACGGCGGCCGCAAGGCGCAGCTGGAGGACCCGTCCGACTCGGCCCGCGAGTACGGCGCCTATGCATCGGTCGAGCATCGCGTCACGGAGCAGCTGGCGGGCTACCTGCGCGTCGGCCTCGCCAACCCGTCGGTCGAGCGGATCGGCAGCTATTTCGGCGGCGGCGTGGTGCACTCGGGCGGCCTGCTGCCGGGCGTGGACGACAGCGTGGGCCTGGCGATCGGCGTCGCGCGCAACGGCAGCGACTACCGCGACGCGATGCGGGCCGACGGCTACGCCACGGATTCCGCGGAGTACGCCCTCGAGGCGACGTGGCGCATCCCGCTCGGCGAGCGCTTCGCGCTGCAGCCGGACGTGCAGTACGTGATCAACCCGGACACCGACCCCTCGATCGACGACGCGCTGGTGTTCATCCTGCGCGTCGAAGCCTCGCTCTGAGGCGCGTCAGGCCCGCGCGCGCAGGAAGGCGTCGACCGCGGCGTCGTATTCGCGCAGGAAGGCCCCGAGCACCGCGTCCCCGGCGACGAACGCCCACCAGGCGCCGAGCCGGCCGCCGCCGAGCGTGGGGTCGTCGACGGCGAGCGCCGGAAAGGCCGTCTTCTTCAGGATCGCGAACGCCGGCAGCAGCGTGCAGTCCGCGAGCGAGGCCTGCGCGCCCGCCGCATACGGCGCCGCCATGAAGTGCTCGACGTGGCCGAGGCTCGCGGCGAGGCCCTGCTTCGCCGCCTCGACGGCCTGCGCGTCGCGCGTGGCCGGGTTCAGGTTGCGAAAGAGCGTGCCGGTGTGCGGGCCGGCGTACAGGTCGAAGACCCGCGAGACGAGGCGCGCACGCGCGCGGTCGGACGGCGTGCCGGGCAGGGCGCGGCCGGGGTGCAGGTCTTCCAGGTACTCGCAGATCACCTCGGACTCGGCGATCGCCGCCTCGCCGTCGACCAGCACCGGCATCTTGCCGATCGGGTTCAGCGCGAGGTAGGACGGCGACTTGATGCCGCCCTCCGGCGGCTCCGCAGCGATCTCGACGCCCTGCAGCCGTGCGAACAGCACGACGCGGGCGACGTAGGGCGAGGCGAGGTTGCCGTAGAGCTTCATCCGGTGTCTCCGCGGAGCGAGTGGTGGCGGGGGCGCGAGCTTGCCACTCCCGGCGGGCTTCCGTCACTATCCTGCGATGACTGCAATGAGCCCGGCCCACGTCGCGTCCGTCGAGGAGGCGCGCAGCTTCCTCGCCGCGCAGCCCGACATCGAGGCCGTGCAGCTCGTGCTCACCGATGCCTCCGGCGTCGGTCGCGGCAAGAACATCGCGCGCGAGGAACTCGAGCCGCTGTTCGCGCAGGGCCGCAACGTCGCAGGCTCGATCCTCGGGCTCGACGTCACCGGCGAGGATGTCGAGGGCACGGGCCTGGTCTGGGAGGTCGGCGACGCCGACCAGTCCTGCCGACCGGTGCCCGGCACGCTGGTGCGCGCGCCCTGGCTCGCCCGGCCGACCGCGCAGGTGCTCGGCAGCCTGTACGAACTCGACGGGCGCCCGGCACGGGCCGATCCCCGGCACGTGCTCGCGCGCGCGATCGACCGGCTCGCCGCGCTGGGGTTCACCCCGGTGGTCGCGGTCGAGCTCGAGTTCTACCTGCTGCAGCGCGGCCCGGACGGTCGCCCGCAGCCGGCGGCGGGCCTGCTCTCCGGCGAGCGCCGCGGACGCATCGACGCCTACGGGCTCGGACGCCTCGACGACATGTCGCCGCTGTTCGACGACCTGTACGCGGCGGCCCGTGCCCAGGGGCTGCCGGTGCGCACGCTGATGTCCGAGTACGCGCCGGGGCAGTTCGAGATCACGCTCGAGCACCGCGCCGACGCGCTGCGCGCAGTCGACGAGGCCATCCTGTTCAAGCGCGCGGTGCGCGGCATCGCGGCCCGGCACGGCTGCATCGCCTGCTTCATGGCCAAGCCGTTCGCCGGGCAGGCCGGTTCCGGCATGCACCTGCACGCGAGCCTAGCGGGCGCCGACGGGCGCAACGCCTTCGCCGACGACGACCCGGCGGGCACCCCGGCGCTGCGGCACGCCATCGGCGGGCTGCGGGCGACGATGGCGGACGGCATGGCCGTGTTCGCGCCCAACGCGAATTCCTACCGCCGGTTCCGCGCCATGAGCTACGCGCCGGTCGCGACGACCTGGGGCGTCAACAACCGCTCGGTCAGCCTGCGCGTGCCCGCCGGCCCGCCGGCCAGCCGGCACGTCGAGCACCGGGTCGCCGGTGCCGACGCCAATCCGTACCTCGTCGCCGCGCTGGTGCTGGCGGGCATGGCGAAGGGCCTCGAGGAGCGGCTCGATCCGGGCCCGCCGGTGACCGGCAACGGCTATGCGAGCGCGCCGCGCGGCGAACTGCCGACGCAGTGGCACGCGGCGCTCGAGCGCGCGCGGGGCAGCGCCTTCCTCGCCGACGCGCTGGGGCCGGGCTTCCTCGACGTCTTCCTCGCCATCAAGGCGCAGGAAAGCGAGAAGTTCGGCGCGCTGGTCACCGACCGCGATTACGAGTGGTACCTCGACAGCGTGTGACGGGGGAGGATTAAGTCAGATCGATCGGCGGTTTTTCGAGAGTTGGGTCAACGTGAGCGCGGGGAGGCGCGCGGACAATCCGCCCCATCGCTCGATCCCGTCCCGAGGCTCCCCATCGTGACCAGACTCTCCGCCCGCACGATCGCCCGCAGCGCCGCCGTTTCGTCCAGGAATGCACCGCACGTGACCATCCACCTCCGCAAGATGTACGTCGACTGCCGGTTCGGGCAGTTGCACCTGCACACGGCCTTCCCGTCCAGCGGCGGCTTCGACGAACTGACGCCGCTGGTCTGCGTGCCGCCGGCCAGCCGCACCGGACGGGTGTTCCGCCCGCTGCTGCGCGAGCTCGGCCGGGACCGCAGCGTCTACGCGCCGGACCTGCCGGGCTGCGGCGAGTCCGACGCGCCGGCCCACGCGCCGGAAGTGCAGGACCACGCCGGGGCGTTCCTCGACCTGCTCGATTCGCTGCGCCTGCGCCAGGTGGACGTGCTCGGCTACCAGGGCGGTTCGGCCGCGGCGGTCGAACTCGCCATCGCGCGCCCCGAACAGGTGCGCCGCGTCGTGCTCTTCGGCGTGCCGGCGGGCGACTCGGGCTTCCAGGCCGGCGAGCGCCTGCCGCTGCTGCGCCAGCCGGTGCTGGTGCTGCGGCCGCGCGACGAGACCTGGGACAGCACGGGCCGCACCGAGGGCCTGCTGCGCGACGCGCGCCGCGTCGAGCTGCCCGAGGCCGGCGGCAACGCGATCGAGTCCGCCACCGCGGAGATCACCGGCTACCTGCGCGAATTCCTCGATCGCTAGGCCGCGGCCCGAGGACCAGCAGCGCCGCGAACAGCGCCATCGGCACCGCGGCGGCGAAATTCAGCGCCTGCCAGCCGAGCGCGTGGATGGCCGGCCCCGCGAGCAGCGAGGCGAGCGCCTGCGTGCCGAACACCGCGAACTCGTTCACCGCCTGCGCCCGGTAGCGCTCGGCGGGCGCGTAGGTGGTCGTGAGCAGCGCCGTCCCGGCGACGAACAGCAGGTTCCAGCCGACGCCGAGCAGCACCAGTCCCCACCAGTAGTGCATGACTGCGTGCCCCGAGGCGTCGATGCCGACGCAGGCCAGCATCAGCGCCAGGCCGGCCACCATGCCCGCCCGGATGCCGATCCGCTGGATCAGGCGCCCGCTCACGAGCGCCGGTGCGTACATCGCGATCAGGTGGCTCTGGATCACCCACGCGGTGGCGGCGTCGCCGTGGTGGTCGTGCACGTGCATGCTGATCGGCGTGGCCGTCATGATGAAGCTCATGCCGGCGTAGGACGTCACGCCCGCCAGCACGGCGAGCAGGTACAGCGGCTGGCGCACGATGGCCCCGAGCGGGCGCGCCGGGCCGCCGTCGGCGTGCTGAGCGACCGGCGTCGGGCGGTAGAGAGTCAGCACCGCGGCGGTCGCCAGCAGGAACAGCGCGACGCCGACGAAGGAGCCCGCATAGACGTGTCCCGGCACCGCCTCCTTCATGGCCAGCGCGACCTGCGGGCCGAGCGCGGCGGCCACGAGCGTGCCGATCATCACCGTCGAGACGGCGCGGCTGGCGTGCGTGGGTGCGGTGGCCTCGGCGGCCGCGAAACGGTGCTGCTGCTGGAACGCGAGGTTCGACCCGAGCACCAGCGCGGCGCCGCAGAGCAGCCGGAAGTCCGCCTGCGCGATCGCGAAGGCGATGACCAGCGCGGCCGTCGCCGCCAGCAGCGCGCTGCCGATGAACGCCCGCCGCCGGCCGATGCGCTGCACCAGCAGCGAGGCCGGCACCGTGCTGAGCGCGAGCCCGAGGATGGTCAGCGAGACCGGCAGCGTGGCCAGGCCCGGGCTCGGCGCGAGGCGGGCGCCGAGGATGCCGCCGAGCAGCGTCATGGTCATCATGCCGGAGGCGGACAGCGCCTGCGCGGCCGCGAGCACCAGGACGTTGCGGGCCTCGTTCAAGCGTTGCGGTGCCAGGCCATGGCGCAGAGCAGGCCGACCGCGAGGCAGCCGACCAGCCACTCGAGCGCCAGCACGCCGGCGACGCGCTTCGGCTCGCGCAGGCGCAGGTGCAGCGCCGCGAGGACCGGGCCGGCCGCGCCTGCCCAGCAGAGCAGCCCGAACAGCACGCCGACCCAGGGCCAGGGCCGGCCCACCACGGCGACCAGCCCCCAGCTCAGCCAGAACACGAAGCCGAGCAGCGCGCCGCCGAGCCCGTAGAGCAGGGCGCCGGCGAGCAGCCGCAGCGTCGACTCGGGGTGCCAGTGCGCGCCGCGCGCGCGCCGCTCGCCCGCCAGCAGCGCCGAGGAGACGAGGCCGCTCCACACTGCGCCGACCAGGCCCCCGGCGAACCCGGCCACGACGCTCATCAGCAGTTCGATGCGCATGCGGGTCAGAGCCGACGCTGGATGGCCGTCGCCAGCCGGTCGATCTCGCGCGTCTCGATGCTCGGGTGCAGGCTCACGCGCAGGACGTCGAAGGCGGCGCCGTGCCGCACGCGACCGACGACGATGCCGTCCTCGGCCGCCATCGACTGGGCCATGACCCCGTGGTCGCGCCCGGCGACGCGCAGCGAGACGATTCCGCTCGCGAGCGAGGGGTGCGTCGGCGAGACGATCTCGACGCCCGGCAGCCGCTGCACCTGCAGCCGCAGGTAGGCCGCGAGCTCGCGCACGCGCATCGCGGCCCGGCCCCGGTTCACCGCCTGCTGGAATTCGAAGGCGATGGGCAGGGCGTCGAGCTGCGGGCCGAGGTAGCGGGCCTGCGCGCCGAAGCGGGTTTGCGCGGACGACGCCTCCGCGACCACCGGGTCGCCGTAGCGGTCGGCGTCGCTCCAGCCCGCGGCACCCTCGACCGACGCGGGCCACAGCCGCGCCTGGGACTCGCGGCGCAGGTACAGCGCGCCGCTGCCCGCGGGCCCGTTGACCCACTTGTGGAAGCAGGTCGCGTAGGCGTCGCAGCCGAGGTCGCGGACCGCGACGTCGACGAGCCCGGGCGCCTGCGCGCCGTCGACGACGCTGAATGCGCCGTGGGCGCGCGCCAGCGCACAGATCTCCTTCGCCGGCATCACCGTGCCGTCGGTGTGCCGCACGTGCGCGAACGCGACCACGCGGGTCTGCGGCGTGAGCGCCGCGGCGAACTGGGCGACGATCGCGTCCGGCGCCACGGGCGCGCCGGACTGAGGCAGCTGCACCACCTTGATGCCGCGCCGCCGGGCCTGCACCAGCCACGGATAGACGGCCGCGTCGTGGTCGTGCGTGGTGGTCAGCACCTCGTCGCCGCCCTGCAGGTCGAGGCCCTGCGCGACGAGGCCCAGTCCCGCGCCGGCGCCGGAGGTGAGCACGATCTCGGCCGGGTCCGCGCCGAGGAAGCCCGCCACGCCGGCGAGCGGCGAGCCGAGTGCCTCGCTGCCGAACGTCGCCGCGTAGTAGCCGGGGAAATCGCGGCTCTGGCGCTCCAGGCTGCGGAACTCGCGCGCGACGATCGCGCGCAGGGTGGGCCCGAAGCGCGCCGTGTCGAACCACGCGACGTCCTGCCCGAGCAGGAGCTGCGCGCGCATCCACGGCCAGAGCTCGCGCGACAGCACGGGCACGCGGTCGGCCGGGAAGGTCTGCGCGGGCGCGAGGCCCGGCAGCAGCGTACCGGCGGTGAGCGCGCCGAGGAGCGCGCGGCGCGAGATCGAGTCTTCCATGGGCGGGCGGCGGGTGGGACCGGGGCTGCGCGGCGGCGCCGCGCGGACGCGCGAAGTATGGAAGAATTCCGCCATGCAAGAAAGCTACATCGAACGCATCCTGAAGGCGCGGGTCTACGACGTCGCCATCGAGTCGCCGCTCGAGCCTGCGCCCCGCCTCTCTCGTCGTCTCGGCAACCGCGTGCTGTTCAAGCGCGAGGACCTGCAGCCGGTGTTCTCCTTCAAGCTGCGCGGCGCCTACAACAAGATCTCCCACCTCTCGGAGACCGTGGCCCGGCGCGGGGTGATCTGCGCCTCCGCCGGCAACCACGCCCAGGGCGTGGCGCTCGCCGCCCG
>WBZX01003286.1_pt1 | contig 10384 bp, 5 predicted proteins | sample 5204211 | NCBI WGS metagenome assembly WBZX01 (sample SAMN12344362, study PRJNA552823) | activated sludge metagenome | biome: Activated sludge suspended growth; feature: Nitrification reactor; material: Wastewater; isolation source: activated sludge from nitrification reactor of wastewater treatment...
CGCGCGCAAGCGCGTGCAGCGGATCCTCGCGGTCGTCCGTGCGGACCACCATCACGCCGAAGGCGGACGCGAGGAGGCCGAACGCCCGCGCCACGAGCGGGAAGAGCACCACGCCGACGGCGCTCACGACGGCCTGGTTGTCGCGGAAGAGCATCGCGCCCATCAGCATCGCGGCGAGGTTCTCCGTCGCCGACGCCGCGAAGAGGCCCGCGGCGCGCCCCGCCCCGCCGCCGACCACGTCGCCCGTGAGATCCGCGAGCGCGGCCGGGTTCTGCGCGTCGTCCTCCGTGAGCCCCGCCTCCTTGCCCGCGAGGTCCGCGCCGATGTCCGCGGCCGTCCCGAACGTGCCGCCCGAGAGCTGGCCGAGGAGCCCCGCGAACGACGCGCCCAGCGGGAACCCCACGAGCAGGAGCGGGATCGACGGGACGAGCCGGAGCGCCCCCGCCGGATCCGAGCCGAAGCCGCCCTTGTACGCGAACACCGCCGCGAACAGCCCGCCGAGCCCGAACAGGCTGATCGCGCCGAGCGACAGCGCCGGGATCGCGCCGCCCCGGACCGCGAGCTGGAGCGCCAGATCGATGGACTTCTTCGCGCCGCTGGCCGCGCGGAGCGCCGCGCGCACCCCGGCCCGCGTCGCCACGAACGTCGCGCCGATCGAGCCGGCGGCCCCGAGCGCGAACGACGCGGTGATCCACACGCCCGTCTCCAGCGCGCTCACGGGCTGATCCTCGCCGGCCTTCCGCAGGAAGCCGTACGACAGGAAGATCGCGCCGCCGAGCACCGCGGCGACGGCGCCGACGGTGGTCGACTGCTGCCGGACGAAGCTCTCCGCCGACGTCCGGAGCAGGCCCGCGATCCGCACCATCTCCGGCTCGCCCTCGGGGGCCGCGAGGACGGAGCGGGCGAGCGCCGCCGAGAAGATCAGCGCGAGGGCGGCGAGCCCGAAGACGAGGAGGAGCTCCATCAGGGGGACTGCGCCGGCGCCTGCGCCGTGCCGTTCACGAGCTGCAAGAGCGGGGCGACGCGCGGATCGTCCGGGGCGATCTCGGCGAACTTGCGCGCGTGGCTCTTCGCCTCCTCGATCACGCCGCGGCGGTGCGTCATCACGGCGAGGTTGTACCGCGCGTCCTTGTACGTCGGATCGAGCTTGAGCGTCGCGAGGTAGCCGTTCCGCGCGTCGTTGTACTTGTTGCGCCTGTCGGCGATGAGCGCGAGGTCGTACGCGACGTCCGCGTCCTGCGGGTTCGCGGCCTGGAGCGCCTTGAGCATCGCCTCCGCGCCGTCGAGGTCGTTGTTCGTGATCGCGAGCTGCACGAGCATCATCTTCGCGTCGCGCCCGCCCGTGCCCTCCTGCGCCTTCGCGGCCTCCGCCTGCGCCTCGGCCGTCTTGCCCTCGCGCAGGAGCACGGTCGCCTTGGCCGCGTGCGCGCGCGACGGATCGTCGTCCATCGTGAGCGCCTCGTCGGCCTCCGCGTTCGCCTCGTCGAGCTTGCCGGCGGCGGCGAGCGCCTCCGCGTGGATCGCGCGCGCCGCCGTCACGTTCGGGCACGCCTTCGCGGCCTCGGCGGCGACCGTCACGAGCTTCTCCGAGTCGGCCTTGAACTGCTCGGCGCGCCCCTGCGCGACCTTGCGCTGGAGGATCGTCGCCTTCGTCACGAGGCACGGGCACGCCGTCGGGTTCGCGCGCAGGCACGCGGCGGCGCGCTTGTTCGCCTCGTCGAGCTTGCCCTGCCCCACGAGCGCCGCCGTCACGCGCTCGAAGGCGGCCTCGTTCGCGGGCTCGCGGTCGAGGGCCGTCTTCCACATGAAGGCCGCTTCGCCCATGTTCTTGTGCGCGTCCCCGTGCACGAAGAGCCCGCCCGCCAGCACGAGCGCGGCCGCCCCGGTGCGCTTGTGCTTGAAGCTCGACCCGAGGAACGTCCCCGCCAGCGTCGCCGCGATCGCCGCGAGGGCCGGCCACACGAACAGCGCGAGCGGCGCGGCCCCCCGCGCGAGCGGCGCCCGCGGCCCGGAGAAATAGATCGCCCCCGCGAGGGCCGCCGCGACGGCCACCCACACGAGCCCGGCGGCGACGCGGGCCTCCAGCGTCTGGAGCCGCGTCTTCGCCGAGTACGCGGCCGCGAGCAGGCCGCCGAGCACGATCAGCGGCACGAACAGGGCGATCGCGACGTTCTTCGGCGTGGCCGGGTCCGGCGAGAAGACGCGGGGTGCGATCGCCAGACCGAGGAGGAGGAGCGCTCGGTAAAGGTAGTTCGCGAGTTCGACCACGCGCGGACCATACCCCGTGCCGCGCTTCGCGCGAAAGGGCCTCCGGCCGCTTCGAGGTCAATGCATTGGGCGCGCCCGTGCGCTGTCTTTGCACCGCGCTCTCCAGGAAAGGTCGGAGGGCGAGGCAGGAGCGATGGCGCGATCCTCGGCTGGTCCGTTCCTTTCTGGGGTCCACGTTCGAGCCCCGCCCGGCGGTCTCGTCCTTGCTTGGCGAAGATCACGTGTTCGTGCTTTCGGGGGAGGTCGAGCGGCTACGGGCGCACGGCCGTGCCGCTTCCCCCCCGAGAACCGAGCCGCATGCATCTGCAACACCTCATCTCCGCGTTCAACGAGGCCGTCTTCGACACGGACCGGGAGCGCGCTCTCCGGCTCGTGCGCGAGGCCGTCGCCGCGGGGATCCCGCCGGAGGTGGTGGTGTTCGAGGCGGTGATCCCGGCGCTGGAGCACCGCGTCCCGCCCGCCGGCGGAGCGGTCGAGCTGAGCCTGGCGCAGCACTTCATGACATCGCAGATCGCCGCGGACGTCACGGAGGAGCTCGTCCCGATGTTCCACCGGCCGCCCGAGATCATCGGCCGCGTCGTGATCGGCAATTGCCGCGGGGATCTCCACACGCTCGGCAAGAGGATCGTGATGGGCTGTCTGCGCGCCCACATGATCGAGTGCCACGATCTGGGCGTGAACGTCGCGCCCGAGCGCTTCGTCGACGAGGCGGTGGCGCGGGGCGCGGGGGTCATCGGCATCTCCGCGATGATGGTCCACACCGCGCGCGGCCCGAACGGCTGCCTCAAGGTGCGCGAGATCCTCCGCCAGCGGGCGCTCGAGGAGCGGATCAAGATCGTCGTCGGCGGAGCCGCGTTTCGCTTCGATCCCCACCTCTACCGGGCCGTGCACGCGGATGCGTGGGCTGCCGACGCCGTCGGCGCCGTGCCCGTGATCACCAAGCTCCTCCAGGAGACGCCCCCATGATCACCAGCGTCGAGCGTCTGGGCGCTGCCCTGCGCGGCGAGCCGTCGGACCGAATCCCCGTATTCTGCAACCTGCTCGATCAAGGGGCGCGCGAGCTCGGGCTCCCGCTGGAGGAGTACTACTCGAGCGGCGCGAACGTGGCCGAGGCGCAGCTCCGGATGCAGGCGAAATACGGCCACGACAACGTCTGGAGCCTCTTTTACGTGGGGAAGGAGGCGGAGCTCCTCGGCTGTCAGAAGATCCTCTTCGCCGAGGACGGCCCCCCGAACGTCGAGGACTGGGTCATTCGCAGCCACGAGGACATCCACGCGCTGGAGGTACCGGCGGACGTGACCGACCATCCCGCCTTCGAGCAAGTCGGGGAGTGCCTTCGCGTCCTGAAGAGGGAGGTGGGGGGCCGGGTCCCGATCTGCGCGTACGTCACGGCCTCGATGGCGCTGCCGGCTCTCTTGATGAGCATGGAAAAGTGGATGGAGCTGCTCCTCTTGGGACCGCCGGCGGTTCGGGACGAGCTGCTCGCCAAGTGCCACCAGCTCTTCGTGCGAGAGGTGGCCGCCTACCGCGCCGCGGGGGCCGACGTCCTCCTCTACTCCAACCCCTTCGGCTCCCTCGACACCGTCACGAGGGGCTTCTTTCAGGAGCGCTCGCTGCCCTGGATCGAGAAGGACACTCAGGCGGTGGGGACGGAGGGCCTGGTCTACTATTGTGGCCTCTCGCGCATGGATCCCGTGCTGGAGGACGTCCTCGCGCGGACGGGGCTCGGGGCCTACTACCTGGGACCCTTCGACGACGTGGCGCGGGCCGCGGAGATCGTCGCGGGGCGCGCGCTCGTGTGCGGGGTCATCAACGACGTCCAGCTCATCGACTGGTCGCCCGAGGAGATCCGCTCCGAGGTGTTCCGGATCGTGGAGGCGGGGCGCGCGTGCCCGCGGTTCCTCTTCGGCACAGGGCTCATGCCGTATGCGATCCCCGAGCGGAACATCCGGACGATGATGGAAGCGGCCTTCGAGCTCGGCGCCCGCGGGGCGCGGAGGTCCCCGTGAGCGAGGCGAGCCCGCCGTCCCCGGCTGAGCGGGTGAACCAGCTGGAGGAGCGCATCGGCAAGCTCGCCGCCGACAAGGCCAGCCTCCAGCTCGTCGTCCAGATGATGAACCGGTTGAGCGCCGTGCCGGGCCTCGAGAACACCATCGAGAGCATGCTGCGCGCGGTGGGCGAGGTCATCGGGGGCGTCAACGTCGTCCTCTGGTACCGGATCGACGACGAGGTCCATTGCGTGGACGTGTGCGGGGCCGAGAGGCGCCCCGCGTCGATCGACGACGAGCTTGTCCGCGAGGCGTTCGAGAAGCGCGAGCCGATCGAGCGGGAGCACCCCTTCCACGACACGCGGATGATGACGCCGGCGTTCACGAGCGCGTACACGTGGGCGGTCCCGCTCATGGTGGGCTCCGAGGTGATCGGCGTCCTCCAGATGGAGAGCTTGCACCTCGCGATGCGCGACCTGTCCCCGCAGCTCCCGACGTTCTTCGGGTACGCCGCGCTCGTCCTCAAGAACGAAATCGAGGGGTACTCCCGGCTCCAGAAGGAGGAGCGCATCGTCGCGGCGCTGCGCGAGAGCGAGCGCAGGCTGGCGGAGGCGGAGCGCGTCGCGCACATCGGCTACTGGGATCGGGATCTCGACTCGGGCCGGATCGAGATGTCCGACGAGAGTTATCGCATCTTCGGCCTCCCCCCCGAGGAGCGATATCGCGATCTCGCGACGTGGCAGGAGCGGTGGCTCGAGCTCATCCACCCTGACGAGCGAGAGAAGGTGTTTCAGTCCTACCTCGTCGCGCGGAGCGGCGGGCCCCGCTACGACACGAACTACCGGATCGTCTGTCCGAGCGGCGAAGTCAGGTTCATCCACAGCATCGCGGAGACGACGCGGGACGACGCGGGGCGGGCGCGCCGGGTCTTCGGCGTCATGCAGGACGTCACCGAGCAGAAGCGCGCGGAGGAGGCGCTCCGCCGCTTGAACCGCGAGCTCCGGGCCATCAGCAACTGCAACCAGACGTTGATGCGGGCGCAGGACGAGCAGTCGCTCCTCGACGAGGTGTGCCGTATCGTCTGCGAGGACGCCGGCTACCGCCTGGCCTGGGTGGGCTTCGCCGAGCACGACGAGGCCCGGACCGTCCGCCCCGTCGCGCACGCGGGGATCGACGACGGCTACCTCGCCGAGTCGCAGATTTCCTGGGCCGACGACGCATTCGGGCAGGGCCCTGCCGGGACCGTCATCCGGACGGGGAAGACCGTCCACGTCCAGGACTTCAGGACGCTGCCCGGCTTCGATCCCTGGCGCGAGCGCGCGCTGGCGCGGGGCTACCGATCGGGCATCGCGCTGCCGCTCAAGGACGAGAGCGGCGCCGTGTTCGGCGTCTTTCTCATGTACTCGGGCGAGGTCAACACGCTCACGCCGGACGAGATCCGTCTCCAGGAGGAGCTGGCGGGCGATCTGGCGTTCGGCATCACCGTCCTCCGTGGGCGCGCCGAGCGCAAGAAGGCCGCGGAGAAGCTCGCCTACCTCGCCGCGATCGTCGAGTCCACGGACGACGCCGTCATCGGCAAATCGCTGGACGAGCGCATCGTGAGCTGGAACCGCGGCGCCGAGCGGATCTACGGATACGCCGCCGAAGAGGCCCTCGGGCGCCCCATCTCGATGCTCGTCCCGCCCGGCCTCGAAGGGGAGCTCGCCGGCCTCATGGAGCGCGTCCGAGAAGGCAGGCGCGTGGAGCACCTGGAGACGGTTCGCGTGCGCAAGGACGGGGCGCGCATCCACGTCGCGCTGACGATCTCGCCGATCGAGGACGGGAGCGGTCGCATCACCGGCGCCTCCGTCATCGCGCGCGACATCACCAAGCAGCGGCGAGCCGTCGCGCAGCTCCGCGCGAGCGAGGAGCGCTTCCGCGAGCTCGCCGCGACGATCGAGGAGGTGTTCTGGGTCACGGACCCGCGGAACGCCCGGATGCTCTACGTCAGCCCCGGCTACGAGAGGATCTGGGGGCGCTCCTGCGAGAGCCTCCTCGCGGACGCGGGCTCCTGGCTGGACGCCGTGGACCCCGGCGATCGCGACCGCGTGGCCCTCGCGCAGGCGAACCTCGCGGTCACGGGCGTCTTCGACGAGGAGTACCGGGTCGTCCGGCCGGACGGCGAGGTGCGATGGATCCGCGCGCAAGCGTTCCCGGTCCGCAACGCCGCGGGCGAGGTGGAGCGCGTGGCGGGCGCCGCCCGCGACGTCACCGATCGGAGGGCCGCGCAGGAAGAAATGCGCGCCACGAACGCGCGCTACGCCAGGCAGGAGGCGGCGCTCATGGCGGTCACGCGCGCCTGCGCGCTGCACCACGCCGGCACCGCGGACCTCATGCACGAGGTCACCCGCGCCGCGGCGGAGACCCTCGGGGTCGGGCGCGCGAGCGTCTGGCGCTTCTCCCGCGAGCAGAAGGCCATCGTCTGCCGCAGCCTGTTCGAGGGGAGCAAGGCCGCGCACACCGACGGCATGGTCCTCCGCACGGAGGATTACCCCGGCTACTTCCGCGCCCTCGCGGCGGGCGAGGTCATCGCCGCGTCCGACGCCTGCTCGGACCCGCGCACCAGGGAGTTCGCCGACGACTACCTCCGCCCGCTCGGCATCTCCTCCATGCTCGACGCGCCGATCCTCGTGATGGGCAGCGTCGCCGGCGTCTTCTGCTCGGAGCACATCGGCGCGCCGCGGGCCTGGACGTCCGACGAGCAGACCTTCGCGATCGCGATCGCCAACCTGGTCTCGCTGCTGCTCGCGGAGGAGGAGCGCCAGGTCATCGAGGGCCAGCTCCGCCAGTCGCAGAAGATGGAGGCGATCGGCCAGCTCGCCGGCGGCGTGGCGCACGACTTCAACAACATCCTCACGGCGATCCTCATGCAGGTCGAGCTCAGCGCGACGGCCGAGGGTCTCCCCGACGAGGTGCGCGATGGACTGCGCGAGATCGAAGCCGCCGCCCAGCGCGCCGCCAACCTCACGCGGCAGCTGCTCCTGTTCAGCAGGCGCCAGGTGATGCAGCCCAGGAACCTCGACCTCAACGAGGTCGTGACCAACTTGGCCAAGATGCTCCTTCGCATCATCGGCGAGGACGTCCGGCTCCAGCTCCACCTCCACGCGACGCCCCTGATGACGCGGGCGGACGCGGGGATGCTCGATCAGGTGCTGATGAACCTCAGCGTCAACGCGCGCGACGCGATGCCGGGCGGCGGCCGCCTGTTGATCGAGACGTGGGAGACGACCGCCGGTGAGGACGTCACCCTCCGCCACCCGGAGGTCGCGCCCGGGAGGTACGTGTGCCTCCGCGTGAGCGACACGGGCACGGGCATCCCCCCGGAGGTGTTGCCTCGCATTTTCGAGCCGTTCTTCACCACCAAGGAGCCGGGCAAGGGCACCGGCCTCGGGCTCGCCACGGTCTTCGGGATCGTGAAGCAACACCACGGCTGGACTAGGGTGCGGAGCGAGCCGGGGCACGGCACGACCTTCGAGGTCTTCCTCCCGGCGCTGGAGGTCCCGCGCGCGGAGCAGGCCGGCCCTGCGACGCTGGCCGGCGTGCGCGGCGGCACGGAGACGATCCTCCTCGTCGAGGACGAGGTCGCGGTGCGCGTGCTCACCCGCGCCATCCTGCAGCGCCGCGGCTACCGCGTGCTCGAGGCCGCGACGGGCGCCGCCGCAGAGGAGATCTGGCGCGATCACCGCGCGGAGGTGGCCTTGCTCGTGACGGATCTGGTGATGCCCGGAGGCGTCAGCGGCCAGCAGCTCGCGCAGCGGCTCCAGGCCGACAAGCCGTCGCTGGCGGTCGTCTTCATGAGCGGCTACAGCGCCGAGGTCGCGGGAAAGGAGATCCAGCTCCGCGGCGGCGAGAACTTCCTGCAAAAGCCCTTCGCGCCGACCCTCCTCCTCGAGACGGTCCGTCGCTGTCTCGACAGGTGATCGAGCGGGGGGGCGCGCCTTCTTCGTACGGCGCGCCGCGCGCCTTCTTCGTACGGCGCGCGCAGCGGAGGCGCCCCGGGGGCCGGCCGCGCGCGGCGCCGGGGCCCCGCGATCGCCCCGCGGCGGAGCTCACCGCGGGTCCGCGAGCCACCGCGCGATCGGCCGGAACACCCGCTCCTGCGCGTGGTTCGACACGAACATGTCCGCGTGCGCCATCCGCAGCTCGGCGGTCCCCACGTCGAGGCGAGCCTTGATCGTCGCGGTGCTCGCCGACAGGACGAACTCCGCCGTCTCGCGCGGGACGATGCCGTCCCCGTTCGCGATGACGACGAGCAGCGGCTCCGGCATCCGCGCGATCGCGTCCGACAGGTTCGTCCCGCGCGCCACCAGATCGCGCGCCTTGATCCACCGCGCGATCTCCCTGTTCACGTGCCGGTTCGGGTCCTCCACCGTGCGCGTCATCTCGCGGGCCGCGCCCAGGTCCACGATGTCCGGGTTGAGGTACATGCGCAGGAGCCCCGGCGCGAGCCGCGCGACCTGCGGCAGGAGCACCTGCGCCGCCGCCCGCGTGCCGCGCACGGGCACCACCCCCGCGAGCCACGGCGAGAAGAACGCCGCCCGCACCATCGGATGCACCTTGATCCACCGCACCGGCGTCCCCATCGCCACCCGCTTGCCGATCCTCGGCTCGCTCGCGAGCGCGGCGTACAGCAGCGCGATCGTCCCCCCGAGCGAGCACCCGATCACGTCCACGCGATCGCTCCGCGTCCGCGTCCGATCGAGCACGGCGCCCACCGCCGCGCCGATGTCGGCCTGCGCGAGCTCCGCGAGCCCGTACACGTCCGAGCCGTCGCGCCGCGCGCTCTCGCCCTGCCCGCGCAGATCGGCCCGCCACACCTCGAACCCCGCGTCCGCGAGGTACCGCTCGAACGACGGCCCGCTCGGGTGGAAGCTGAAGATGAACGAGCTCATCCCGTAGCCCGGCACGATGAGCACCGGCGCGCGCCCCGGCACGAGCTTCAGCGGGTCGAACGCCTGCGCGATCGCGAGGTCCCAGCCCTCCCCGTTCGAGACCGTGTGCTTCCGCGTCTGGAACATCGCCGCGCATGCTACGCGCTCCCCCCGGCCCCGCGCGACAGCGGTCTGGAATGGAAGGGCGCGCCCCGCCCGTCCTGGATAAGCGGGGGCATCGGAGTATCCTCGGATCCATGGGAGCCCTGCTGAAGGAGCCTCTCGCCCGCTTCCTCCTGCAGGCGATCGCGGTGATCGGCCTGTCGCGCGCGCTGGGCCTCCTCACGCGCCGCCTCCGCCAGCCCATCATCGTCGCCGAGATCGTGGCCGGCGTCGCGCTCGGCCCCTCGCTCCTCGGCCGCCTCTCCCCGGGCCTGAAAGACGCCCTCTTCCCCGCGGAGTCGCTCGGCCTCCTCGAGACCTGGAGCCAGATCGGCCTCCTGCTCTTCATGTTCCTCGTGGGCCTCGAGCTGGATCCCAAGCTCCTCAAGGGCGCTCCACAGGGCCTCTCCGGGAGGGCGATCGTCCTCCGCCACGCGGCGATCGTGGCCCCCCTGACCGCCGGAGCGCTCCTGTCGCTCTACCTGTATTCAACGCTCGCTCCCGCCTCCGTGTCGCGCGGCTCCTTCGCGCTCACCATGGGGGTCGCGATGAGCATCACGGCGTTCCCCGTGCTCGCCCGCATCCTCGTCGAGCGGCGCCTCCTCCGCACGCCGGTGGGCGCCGTCACCATCGCCTGCGCGGCGGTGGACGGCGTCGCCGCGTGGTGCGGGCTCGCCCTCGTCGTGTCGCTCGCGCGCTCCGCGAGCCTCGCGGGCGCCGCGCCGACGCTCGGGTACGCCGCCCTCTACGCCGGCGCGATGCTCGTGATCGTCCGGCCCCTCCTGCGCGCCGTGGCGAGCCGCACGGGCGTCAAGGAGGGCGTCTCGCAGCACGTCGTCGCGGCGATGCTCCTCGGCACCCTCCTCTCCAGCTGGATCACCTCGGCGATCGGCGTGCACCCCGTCTTCGGCGCCTTCGCCTTCGGCGTCGTCGTGCCCAAGGAGGGCGGGTTCGCGCGCGCCCTCGCCGAGCGCCTGGAGGATCTCGTCGTGATCCTCTTCCTCCCGCTCTTCTTCCTGCACAGCGGCCTCCGTACGCAGATCGGCCTCCTCGACG
>WBZX01003288.1_pt1 | contig 10383 bp, 9 predicted proteins | sample 5204211 | NCBI WGS metagenome assembly WBZX01 (sample SAMN12344362, study PRJNA552823) | activated sludge metagenome | biome: Activated sludge suspended growth; feature: Nitrification reactor; material: Wastewater; isolation source: activated sludge from nitrification reactor of wastewater treatment...
CATGAAGAGCGCGATGCCGATGACGACCTGGTTGGGCGGGACCTGCTGCGCGCCGATGCCCTGGCGCACGAACGAGAGCACGATGATCGTCCGGAGGAACGAGGTCATCGTCATCACGATCGCGGGGAGGAGCGACAGCAGCGTGAGGAGCGCCAGCAGCTTGAGCGGCGGGGTGAGCCCCGGCCCCGCGAGCGCCGCGAGGCCCTGCGCTGCGGGCGCGACGGCCGGCGGCGCGGCCATCGCGGGCTGCGCGAAGAGCAGCGTCGCGACGAGCGCGGCGAGCCACCGGCGGGGGGATTTCACCTTCGACCTCGGGCGTCGAGGAGGCCCCGCGCCTGCTCTTCGATGTCGCTGCCGGCGGGCGCGCCGGTGCGCTGCGTGCCGCTCTCGGGCGGCGCCGTCGGGCCCTTCGCGGGGCGCGGGCGGCCTTGCTGGATCGCGTTGAGGACGGCGGTGCTCTTGGCGGATCGGGCGATCGCGTTCATGCGCGCGGCGGCCTCGGCGAGCGACTGCGGCTGCGGGAAGGCGTGCCGCGGGGGCTCGACGTCCTGGAGCGTGTCGTCGTTCCACAGGCTGCGGAACCCCGGCTCGTCCGCGGCCTCGTGGATGAGCACAGGGCCCGTCGCGGAGCCGGCGTTCACCGCGGAGAGGACCGCGATGCGCTGGATCGACTGGGGCGTGACGCCGATGAGCATCGTCTGTCCGTCGACCTCGACGACGAGCAGCTCGCTGCGCACGCCGACGGCGGTCCGCGCGAGGATCTTCGGGGCCGCGTAGGCCGCGTCCCTCTGGCGGGCGCGGCGCTTCCAGGCCCAGAGGCCGGCCGCGCCGATCAGCGCGGCGAGCGCGAGCTGCGGGCCGAGCGAGCCCGCGCCGCCGCCGGTGCCGAAGGGGGTGGGCGCGGGGCGGAGGTTGAGGGGCGTCCCGGCGGTGGGAGCGGCCGCGGGCGCGGGAGCGGGCGGTCCGATGGCGACGCTCGCGGGCGGGGCGGGCGCGTCCTCGGGCGGGCCCGGCAGCGACGTCATCGCGGCGTCGCCCGCGGGGTCGGGGGCGGCCGCGGCGGTGCCCGTGGGCTTGTCCGCGAGGGCTTCGGGAGTCAGCGCCATGACGGCGGCCGTCAACGCGCCGCCGACGAGGCTCGCCGAGAAGAGAGCGCGCGACGCGGGCCTCATGATCGGCCTCCTTGCTCGCGCGTGACGAGCTCGGTGATGCGGACCCCGTAGCGATCGCTCACCACGGCGACCTCGCCGCGGCCGAGGAGCTGGCCGTTGACGTAGATGTCGACGGGCTCGCCGGCGGCCTTGGGGAGCTCGATCGTCTGGCCCGGCGAGAGGCGGAGGACGTCGGCCACGCGCATGCGGCGGCGCCCGATCTCCAGCGTGATCTCGACCTCGACGTCCCGGATGACGTGGAAGTCGCCGATCTCGGAGGATGGCGGGGTGACGATGGGAGAGGTGGATTCGGGAGGATCGTGCGAAGCGGTGCTCATCGCCTGCGGCTCCATGGGCTGGGGGTGACGCGGGTCACTTCAAGTGCCGTGCCGACCAGCGATGCGCACCGCGAGCCGCGAGCCCGAGGTGGTGGGGATCGCGTCGAGGAGGGGCTGGCCGCTGGAGCGCACGAGCACCGTGCCGTCGAGGGGGACGTCGAGCTTGAGCATGTCGCCCACGCGGAGCGCCGCGATGGCGCCGAGGGACATGCTCACGCGGCCGAGCTCCACGACGAGATCGATCTCGACCTCCCGCATCGTCGCGACGATCCGAGGATCGGAGGGCAACGCGCGCGCGGCGGGCGCCTGCGTGCCGGCGTGGAGGGCCTCCTTCGACACGAGGAGCATCAGCGTGCCGCGCTGCCCCTCCTCGCCGAGCGCGAGCTTGAGGGCGGCGAACTGCGTGTCCGGCGGCGGGCCTCCGGCCGAGGGCGGGAGGCGCGTGAACCCGAAGCCCGCGGAGCCCGACAGCGCCGTCGAGAACGTCTCGGCCACGCGCTGCGCGATGCGCCCGACGAGGGCCGACTGCGGGCCGCTGAGGCCGGTCGCGGTGAGCTCGGGGGGCTTGCTCCCGTCGCCGCCGAGCGCGCCGTCGAGCAGGAAGGCGTTGGCCGTCGCGTCGATCACGATCGCGGAGCGGAAGCCGCCCGGATCGGTCGCGAGGTGGAGGGTGTACGAGGGCGGCGCGAGCTCCGCGACGACCGCGGAGAGGGACGCCGCGGTGCCCGGCCCGGCGGCGACCTGGACGCCGCGCCGCACGAAGAACGGCACCGCGCGCCGCAGCGCCTGGCCGAGATCGTGCGCGTGCGCGTCGAGCGCCGCAGCGGCGCGCCGGGCGGGCCGCGCGTCGGCGCCGGCGTCGACGAGCGAGCTCCGCTGCGGGGTGAGGCTGATCATTGGGTCACGAAGTCGGTGATGAGGATCTGCTCGATCGCGATCGCGCCGAGCTTGGTGAAGCGCTCGAGGAGCTCGGCGCGCATCTTCTCGACGTGCTGGTTGTTCGCGGCCTCCTCGAACGTGAGCGCGCGGAGGTACGTGAGCGTCGCGTCGCGGAGGCGCGGGACGAAGGGCTTCAGGGCCTCTTCGAGCTCGTGCGGCCGCAGCTCCAGCGCCAGCGTGACCTTGACGGCGCGCGGCTTCCCGCTCGCGTCGTTGACGGTCACGAGGAACGGCTCCAGCGGCATCGTCACGCCCGGCGCGCGGACCGTCGGGATGCCGGGCGCGTGCTCGGCCTCCGGGTTGGGGTGCGCGGCCGCCGCGGAGGCCGCGCCGAATTTCGCGCCGCCGAAGGCGCCGCCCGTCGAGAGCAACGCCGTCAGGACGACGCCGATGACGGTGCCCGCGACGCCCTTCTTCGCCGCCGCAGGGGGCGCTGCGGGCGGGGGTGCCTTGCTCTTTTCGTCGGCCACGGCTGCCTCACCGCTTCAGCTCGACGATGTTCTGGAGCATCTCGTCGGCCGTGGTGATGGTCTTCGAGTTTGCCTGGAACGCTCGCTGGTGGGTGATCATGTCGACGAACTGGCCGGCGATGTCGACGTTGGACTGCTCGAGCGCGCCGGACGAGACCGAGGCCCGCCCGCCGGTCCCCGCCGCGCCGAGCAGCGGATCGCCGGACTCGCGCGTCCGCGACCAGAGGTTGTGGCCCATGCGGCCGAGGCCCTCGTTGGAGGCGAACTTCGCGATCGCGAGCTGCGCGACGGCGATCTTCTGCCCGTTGGTGTAGACGCCGTTCACGACGCCGCTCGGATCCACGAGGATGCCGGAGAGCGCGCCGGACGCGTAGCCGTCCTGGCCCTGCGCGGAGACGGCGCTCGGGGACGCGAACTGGGTGGTGCCGCTGAGGCCGGAGCCGCCCGCCGCGATCGGATCGCCGAAGTCGAACTCCATCGCCTGGCCGGGCGTCGCGTTGTTCCAGTCGACCATGCCGCCGACGAGGAGCTGCGAGTCTTGCAGCGCGCCGTCCGGCGTGAAGCTGAGCTGCCCCTGCGCGAGCTCGTAGGGCTGGCCCGGCGTGCCGCCGACGACCTCGTCGCCGCTGCCCATCGCGTGGTAGTCCCACGTGCCCGGGCCCGTGTTGCGGAAGTAGACGTCCACCGCGTGCGCCGCGCCGAGCGAGTCGTACACGGTCATCGACGTCGAGAAATTCGACGTGCCCGACGGATCGAGCGGATCGAAGGGCAGCGCCGGGGGGAGCTTCGTCGAGTCGAGGTTCGCCGTGATGTCGAGCTTGGTGGTGGGCTTCGGCGCGAGGGCGGCGGTGCTCACCTGCACGGGGCCGAGCTGCGAGCCGATGGTGCCGTCCGCGTTCGCCTTGTAGCCCTGGAGCGCGAGGCCCTGTCCGTTCACGAGCGTGCCGCTCGCGTCGAGCGTCGTCTGCCCGGCGCGCGTGTAGAAGTCGCCCGAGAGGCCGTCGACGGTGCCGTGCACGACGAAGAAGCCGTCGCCGGAGAGCGCGAGATCCGAGGCCTGCCCCGTGGTGAGCAGCGTGCCCTGCGCGAAGATCTGCTGGGCCCGCGCCATGCGGACGCCCGCGCCGAGGGCGTTCTGCGTGCCGGCCGCGCCGCCGAGGACGTCCTCGAAGAGGGCGCGCGACTGCTTGAAGCCGACCGTGTTGGTGTTGGCGACGTTGTCACCGACGACGCCGAGAGCGCCGCTCTCCGCCGAGAGGCCCGACACGCCCGCGTACATGGCATTCGTGATAGACATTCATCCTCCATCGCCGGGGTCCGGCGGCATCGCTCGAAACAGGGGGAAAATCGTTGTTTGAGGGGGCTATTTCGCGCCCCCGACACTGACCAGATCCGACACGGGGGCCGTCGCGCCCGACTCGAGGGTGAGCTCCGGATAGCCCTTGTCGAAAGACACCTTGGCGACCTTGCCCGTCACGTCCTGGGACACGGTGACCTTCGCCCCCGCGGCGTTCGTCGCGGACACGTCGCACGTGTACGAGCCCGCCGGGACGGTCTGTCCCTTGTCGTCCTTGCCGTCCCACGCGATCGGCATCGTCCCCATCGGGTGCGGGCCGACCTCCATCGTGCGCACCGCCTGACCGCTCGCGTCGCGGATGGTCACGGTGGTCTTCGTCGAGGCGCCGCCGAGCGTCACGCTGAGCCCCGTCGGCGTCACGCCGTCGAACGCGATCGCCTTGCCGCGCACCGTCACCGTCTTGCCGACGAGATCGGTCGCCGAGCTGTTCGACAGGCCCGTGAGCTGCGCGGAGAGGAGATCCAGCTTCGAGCTCTGCGCGACCGCCTGCTCCAGCGCGGAGAACTGCGCGAGCTGGGTGATCATCTGTGTCCCGTCCATCGGCTTCAGCGGATCCTGGTGGGAGAGCTGCGCGACGAGCAGCTTGAGGAAGGCGTCCTTGCCGAGCGAGCTGTTCCCTTGCGCGACGGCCTTGGGATCGGTCGCGGTGGAGGGGGTGCTCGTGATCGGTGAGAGGGGCATGCCTGGCCTAAAAGCACGCCCTGTACCGCCGCGGAGAGGAGGTGGATCCGCCGCTATTTCCCGCGGTGTCGCGGAGGCGCCACGCGGTTGACGCTCGGCGCGGCATCGGTCTGACGGTCGCCTCCGGAGGTCGCCCGCGCGCCTGATCTCGGGGGGGGGCGCGCCTTCTTCGTACGGCGCGCCGCGCGCCTTCTTCGTACGGCGCGCGCAGCCCGGGCGCGGCGGTTCCGGCCCCGCGGGCCGTCGCCCCTTGCGCGATGCCCCTCTCCTGGTGTGGACTGGCCCCAGCGAATGCCTCCTCAAGCGTCGAAGACGGAGCTCCGGGCCGGCAGCCTGTTGGCCGGAAAATACAAGCTCCAGCGGCAGCTCGGTCGCGGCGCGTCGGGCGCCGTCTGGGCGGCGATCAACGTCTCCACGTCGCGCCAGGTCGCGCTCAAGGTCCTGCTCCGGCCGGAGCCCAAGGCGCGCGAGCGGCTGCTCCGCGAGGCCCGCGCGGCCGGCGCCCTCAAGCACCCGAACGTCGTTGACGTGTACGACGTGATCCTCGCCGAGGACGGGAGCCCGGCGCTGGTGCTCGAGTTCCTGGAGGGGCAGACCCTGGAGCAGCTCATCCTGGAGCGCGCCCCGCTGCCGCAGGTGGAGGTCGCCTCCATCGGCCGCGACGTGGCGCGCGCGCTCGCCGTCGCGCACGCGAGCGGCATCGTCCACCGCGACCTGAAGCCCGCGAACATCTTCCTCCACCGCCCCTCCGAGGACGACGCGCCCATCGTGAAGGTGGTGGACTTCGGCATCAGCAAGAACCTCCTCACGCACGAGCAGACGCTCACCGAGACCGGCATGGCGGTGGGCTCGCCCTCGTTCATGAGCCCGGAGCAGGTGCGCGGCGAGCGCACGCTCGACGGCCGGACGGATCTCTGGGCGCTCGGCGTGATCCTGTACGAGATGCTCTGCGGCAAGCGCCTCTTCGACGGCCGCGCGCACGAGGTCCTCACGATGGTCCTCGTGCAGCCGATCAAGCCCATCGGGAGCAGGGTCCCCGATCTCGATCCGACGCTGGAGCGCGTCGTGATGGGGCTCCTGGAGCGCGATCTCGGCAAACGCCTTGCTTCCGCGGAGGACGTGGCCAACCAGCTCTCCACGTACGTCGTGAACAGCGGCTCCGTGCGCCCGACGGACTCCCCGCCGGCGTCGAAGGGCCAGCCGCGGGACACCGCCGTCGTCCACGCGCCGTTGCACGTTCCGAAGGCGAGCGCCGTCCCGCAGATCCACGAGGACGACGAGGACGACAACGAGACGACGCACGTCGCGCCGATGGCGATGCGCCAGGCCCTCGCGAAGCGGACGGTCCCCAGCGTCTACCAGGACGACGAGGACGAAGAGGAGGCCGACCGCACGCGCGTCGCGCCCGACGCCGTCTTGACCGCGGCGATCAAGGCCTCCCGCGAGCCCTCGTCCGACGCGACGTCCGTCGAGTCGGATCAGAACACCATCCCGACGGTCCGCCCCCCCGGCCTCGCCCGCGCCGACTCCGAGCCTCCCGCCGGAAAGACCCTCGCCGACGAGCCGGAGCTGACGAGCAACGGCACGCAGAAGCTCGCCGTCGAGAAGGTCGCCGCGCCCAAGGCGGCCGCGACGCCCGCGGCCAAGGCGGCCGTCGTCCGGCCGGCCCCCGCGAAGGTCCCGGCCGCCCCCCGCGTCGCTCCGGAGAAGGCGCCCGTCGGCCCCGCGCCCGCGCCGCGCGCCGCGGCCGGCCCGCGCCCGTACGTGGGGTCCGCCCCGATGAAGGCCCACCCGATGGGCCACGCCGCCGACAAGGCCCCTCCCGGCAAGCCGGCCCCCGCGGCGCCCGCCGCGACTCCCCACCACGCGGCCCCGGTCAAGACGGTCTCCGAGGCGCCCCCCTTCGGCATGCCGCACTCGGAGCGGACGCCGGCCGTGGCGCCGCGCTCCGAGAAGACGCCCCACGCGAGGCCCATCTCCGAGAAGGCGCCGCCCCTCTCCGAGCGTCCTGCCCGCCTGACGCCGTCCTCCCACGGCGTGCCCGTCGTCGGCCCGCCCGACGCCGACGTCGACGAAGAGGCCATCTCCGAGCGCTCCCCCTCCGTCCGCCCGATGGCGCCGGACGAGCTCTCTGCGCCCAAGGTGCTCATCGACAAGGCCGTCTCCGAGCGGGCCCCCTCTCTCCACGGGGCGTCGGATCACCCCCCTTCGTCGCACGCGCCCGCCCACGCGGACGGCTCCGCGGCGCCGTCCGACAGCCACTCTCACGACAGCGCGCATTCCGACAAGCCCTCTGCCGTCGAGACGGCGGTCCACAAGCTCCCGAACGCGCGCTCCGACGCCCTCATCACGTGGATCGTCACGTTCCTCGTCGCCGCCCTCTTGATCCTGGCGGCCTACCTCTACACCCACCGCGGCGGCTGAGCGCCGCGCCGCCGCGCGGACATTGACGAGCGTCGCGGGCGCCGCCCGCTTTTTCCCGGCTTGCCCCCGGGCCGCACGGGTGGCTAGCCTGGCGTCTGGCCCGGATGCCCGACCCGCGCGACACCGAGGACCTCTCGTTCGAGCCCGACACGATCGTGTTCGGCGGCCCGCCCTCCGCGACGGGCGCGGCGGTGGATCTCGGCGTCATCGTCGACGGCCGCTACCGCGTCGAGTCCGAGCTCGGGCGCGGCGGGATGGGCGTCGTCTACCTCGCGCGCGACACCTTCCTCGACCGCAAGGTGGCGCTCAAGATGATCGCCCCGAGCTGGGCGAAGGACGGCGAGGCCGCCGCGTGCTTCCAGCGCGAAGCGAAGGCCCTCGCGACGATCCGCAGCCCCTTCGTCGTGCAGGTGTACGCGTTCGGCGTGCACCAGGGCCGGTACTTCTTCGCGATGGAGTACGTGCGCGGCCGCTCGGTCCTCCAGATCCTCACCGAGCACAAGAAGCACGGCGACACCATCCCTCCGCACCGCACGCTCACGATCCTGAACCGCATCGCGCAGGGCATCGACGCCGTCCACGCGCAGGGCATCCTCCACCGCGACGTCAAGCCGAGCAACATCGTCATCGAGGAGGACACGGGCCGCCCCGTGCTCGTCGATTTCGGCCTCGCCGTCCCGGGCGACGATCCCACGGCCGCGCTCGCGATCGGGACTCCGCAGTACATGGCGCCCGAGCAGGGCGGCGTCGGCGTCCCGGGCGCCGCTGTCACGACGCGCATCGACATCTACGCGCTCGGCGTGACCGCCTTCGAGATGCTCACGGGCGATCTCCCGTTCGACGCCGCGGATCGCCCCCGCCTGATGCGCCAGCACGCGCGCAAACAGCCCCCCGCGCTCTCGTCCAAGAATCCGGATCTCGCCCCCTTCGACAAGACGATCGCGCGCGCCCTCGCGAAGGATCCCGCCGATCGCTACCCGAGCTGCACCGCGTTCGCGGAGGTCCTCGCGGCGGCCAGCGAGCGGTGGGTGAACAGCGTGCTCCCGACGCTCCCGCCGCCCGCGCCCGACCCCAAGAAGGCCGACACCCCTCCTGGCAAGAAGGCGCCTCCAAAGACGGCGCAGAAGGCCGCCGCGAAGGCGCCGGCCCGCCGCCCGCTGCCCGCCGCGCCGCCCCCGCCGTCGCTCCCGCGCATCGACGACGCCCTTGTCGGCGGCTCGCCTTCCCTCGCGCCGCCGCCTGCGCCGTCGCCCTCCGCGCCCGCGCCCGTGTCGTTTCACGTCCTCGTGGTGGACGACAGCCCCGTCTTCCGCAAATTCACGGTCCAGGCCACCGAGATCGCCTTTTACCGCCGCCACAAGAACCGCGTCGTCGCCGTGCGCGGCGCCGGCTCCGGCAAGGAGGCCATCGAGCTCGCCTCGGCCCAGCCGCCGGATCTGGTGATCCTCGATTTCGACATGCCCGGCCTCGACGGGATTGGCACCCTCTCGCGCCTGCGCGAGCTCCCCGGCGGCCACAGCGCGCGCGTCGTGGTGCTGAGCGGCCGAGTCAGCGCGGAGCACCGCTGGCGCTTCGCGGTCCTCGGCGTGGGCGATTTCGTCAAGAAACCCATCGATTTCCGCCACCTCGTCGACCGCCTCGAGGCCATCGCCAAGCGCTTCGAGGAGCCGCACGCCGCGGCCTCGCCGCGCCTCCCGGACGCCGCCGGCCCGGCCTGACCGCCCGCGTGACAGGCTGTCGGACGCCCGCCCGCGCAGCGCGGCAAACGAAGTTTGCAGCAGTGGTGCTAGGCTCGCGCGATGGCCCCGATCGTCCTCGCGACTCGCCCCCTCGGCTTCCCCTGGGAGACCGCCGATCCGTTCCTCTTCTGCGTCCACCACGACGACGCCTACCCCGCCGGCAACGACGCTCTCGGCCCCGCGGCGTCGCTCGCCGGCCGCGACCTCGGCCAGGACTTCGCCGGAAAGGACGGCTGGCGCATGTACCACGGCCATGTCGTCCCCGGCTTTCCGCAGCACCCGCACCGCGGCTTCGAGACCGTCACCATCGCTCGCCGCGGCTACATCGATCACTCCGACTCGCTGGGCGCCACGGCGCGCTTCGGCCGCGGAGACGTCCAGTGGCTCACGGCCGGCGGCGGCATCGTCCATTGCGAGATGTTCCCGCTGCTCGAAAGGGACCGCCCCAACCCCGTCGAGCTCTTCCAGATCTGGCTCAACCTCCCGTCCGCCGACAAGATGGCAGAGCCCCACTTCACCATGCTGTGGAGTGACAGTCTCCCGCGCCTGACCTTCCCCGACTCCGAGGGTCGCAAGACGGAGGTGACGGTGATCGCCGGCGAGCTCGCGGGCCAGCGCCCCCCCGCTCCGCCGCCGCGCTCCTGGGCCTCGCGCCCCGACGCCGACGTGGCCATCTGGAGCATCGTGATGGCGCCGGGCGCCGCGTGGAAGCTCCCCGCCGCCAAGGGCAAAGACACCGTCCGCACCCTCTATTTCTTCGCCGGCCCCGCGCTCACGCTCGGTGATCACACCCAGCGATCGCACGCCGCCCTCGCCGTCCGGAGCGACGTCGACATCGATCTCGTCGCCGCTCCCGGAGACGCCGAGTGCGAGATCCTCCTCTTGCAGGGCCGCCCCATCGGCGAGCCCGTGGTCCAGGTTGGCCCCTTCGTGATGAACAGCCGCCCCGAGATCCAGAAGGCCCTCTCGGACTACCAGCGCACCCGCTTCGGCGGCTGGCCGTGGCCCAAGGACGACCCCGTGCACGCCCGTGAAGAGGGCCGCTTCGCGAAGCACATCGGCGGCCGCGTCGAGCGAATGCCCCGCTGACAGAACGCCACGCCGAGCGGGAAGGGGGGCTCTCGTCCCCGCGGGGAGCGCCCTCCTCCGGCGCCCCCTCCCGGCGCGACTCCGCCTCGCCTCAGCGACAGAGCCCCGCGGACTTGATGAGCTTCACGGTGCTGTTGCAGGTCTCCGCGAACGAGGCGCGCTCGGCCGGATCCTTCGCGGCCTGGCGCATGCGGA
>WBZX01003289.1_pt1 | contig 10379 bp, 5 predicted proteins | sample 5204211 | NCBI WGS metagenome assembly WBZX01 (sample SAMN12344362, study PRJNA552823) | activated sludge metagenome | biome: Activated sludge suspended growth; feature: Nitrification reactor; material: Wastewater; isolation source: activated sludge from nitrification reactor of wastewater treatment...
TTGGTCACCATCGCCCCCGGCATGGAGGTGGGCCAGGAGCCGCTGGACCTGGACGCGGTACGTGACTGTCTGCGGGAAGTGCTGGAAGAGATGCAACAGCCCCAGCGACCCGTGGATATGGCCCGCCGTTATGAAGGTGGTGTGCTCGTGCTCAAACCCAAGGATGCATCGTTGGCGGCCAAGGAGCTACCCATCGAGGACTTCTTCCACAAGATCGTCATGATCCGGGATCGGTTCCGCGTGTTGGAGCAGAAGATCAATGCCAGCGACAAGTTGAGCGAGCAGGACAAAGTGGAGCTTCAGCAATACATCACGCGCTGCTATGGCTCCCTTACCACCTTCAATGTGCTCTTCGAGGACAAGGAAGACCATTTCGTAGGGCAGAAAGGGGAGTGAGCGGTGCCTAGGCGTTACTCTTCAACGCACCACCGCAGGAGTTATCCACCGTTCGTTGCTTTCGTTCCCAGGTCGTGTACTTTCGTCGGGTCGTTCTTTCCATCCAACCTGTACAAGCATCCTTCGCTCGCTCCTTCCGGGGTGGGCGTTCGTCAAGAGCCCATACAGGCCATCTGTTCATCGGAACCAACAATTTCCATCAGGGACCGCACCCTCGGTGGTCTACGGCGGGCCTCAGCCCTACTTCGGTAGGGACTTTGTCATCCCGGGCTTGACCCGGGACGGCAACAGGAGGATTACGGAAGCCATCATCGCGGTCCCGCCCATGTGATAACCATGGGTTCCTTGAACGTGGCAGGTATGGGCTTTTTTCTTGGGCCCTGCACTGCGCGCCCGTGCCGTTCCTTTGTGGCCATGAGCGTAGCCCTGCCGGTCATGGAGGCCTTCTACACCGTACAGGGTGAAGGGCGTTATACCGGCCAAGCTGCTTATTTCGTCCGGTTGGGCGGCTGTGATGTGGGCTGTACCTGGTGTGATGTGAAGGAGAGCTGGGATGTCCATGCACACCCGCTTCGAACGGTCGAGGATATCGTTAGGGACGCGCAGCACCATCCCGGTCGTTTGGCGGTGATCACCGGAGGCGAACCGCTCATGCACCAGCTCGGTCCGCTCACGGCCGCGTTCATCCAAGCCGGATTCCGCACCAATATCGAAACGAGTGGGTCACACCCCCTGAGCGGTGAATGGCACCATGTATGCCTGAGCCCGAAGAAATTCAAGCAACCGTTGCCGCAGGCCTACGAACGTGCCGATGAGTTGAAGGTGATCGTGTACAACAAGCATGATCTGAAATGGGCCGAGGAGCAGGCGGCACAAGTGACCGCAGGATGCACGCTCTACCTGCAGCCTGAATGGAGCAAACGCGAAGAGATGATGCCGTTGATCGTGGAACACGTGAAGGCGCACCCGCGTTGGACGATCTCGCTGCAAACACACAAGTACCTCAACATTCCTTGATGCCACGCATATCCCGCTCGTTCTTGTTCGCGCTACTGGTCATCCCGGCTGGTGTGTGCTTCGCTCAACCCGGTGGGTATTCCACCAAGGACAAAGGAGCCATCAAGAAGTACGAGAGCGGTGCGGAGTGCATGCGTATGCGTCGGTGGGACTGCGCGAAGAGCGAATTCACCAAGGCTGCCGCGGACGATCCCCGCTTCGTGGAACCACGCCTCATGCTGGCCGAACTGGCAGAAGAGCAGGGGATGGACGCGGAGGCGATGGCATACTACCGCGAGGTGGTGACCCTTTCGCCCGGGTTCTTCCCAACGGCACAACTGCACCTTGCCGATCTGGAGTTCCGCGCTGGCAACTACGCCGAAGCCGAGAAGCACTACAAGGCCTTCTTGGCACTGGAGCAGGAACCCGTTCGGAAGGCACGTGCCCGTCTGGGACTTGCCAACTGCGCATTCGCTGCGGATGCCATGCAGCGTCCGGTGCCTTTCGAACCCAAGAACCTGGGACCCGGAGTGAACAGCGCCGATCCGGAGTACTACCCCTGTGTAACGGCCGACGACGCGACGCTCATCTACACCCGCCGGGTGAAGGCCCCCGAGATACCGGTCTACGGTATGCAGGAGGATTTCTACGTGAGCCGGAGAGGTGCTGACGGTGCCTGGGGCTGGTACCCTTTCGCCGGACGGTCGCTTCATCATCTTCACGAAATGCGCGCTGGAGGATGGCTCCTACGGCGGGGACCTGCGAGGCCTGGGCAGTTGTGATCTCTTCATCAGCCGTCGCATCGGCGATCGGTGGACGCCACCGGAGAACCTGGGGCCGCCGGTGAACTCGCGCCAGTGGGAGACCCAGCCCAGTCTCGCCAGCGATGGTCGCACGCTCTACTTCATACGGGGTGTCATGGGGGGTACAGGTGTGGAAAGCGACATTTTCATGAGCACGTTGCAAGACGATGGCGTGTGGAGCAAACCCGAGAAGCTTGGGGAGAATGTGAACACGCCCTATCAGGAGGAAAGTGTGCAGATCCACCCCGATGGCCGCACGCTCTACTTCAGTAGCAACGGTCACACCGGCTTCGGTGGGCTGGACATTTTCGTGAGTCGCAAGCAAGAGGATGGTACCTGGGGTAAGTCGCTCAACCTGGGTTATCCCATCAATACAGGTGCCGATGAGAACAGCCTGCTCGTGAGCGCTGATGGCAAAGTGGCCTACTTCGCCAGTGATCGCAGTGGTGGCTACGGCGACTTGGACCTGTACGGTTTCGAATTGTACCCCGAGGCGCGCCCGCAGGCGGTGAGCTACATCCGGGGCAAGGTCACCGACAAGACCAATGGCAAGCCGGTGGAGGCCGACGTGGAACTTTATGACCTGGCGACAGGAAAGCTGGCCACCGGGGCCTACAGCGATCCCAAGACGGGTGAGTTCCTGGTCTGTCTGCCGAGCGGTCGCAGCTATGCGCTCAACGCCGGTGCGGAGGGATACCTGTTCTTCTCCCAGAACTACGATGTGGCCGCTGGCACACCGAAGGAACCCGTGACCTTGAACGTGCCGCTGAGCCCACTCACGAGTGGAAGCACCATCGCACTGCGCAACATCTTCTTCCCTACGGCGAGCTACGAATTGTTGCCCACGAGCAACGCGGAACTGGATAAGCTCGTGAAGCTGTTGAAGGCGAACCCCGCGTTGCGCATCGAGCTGGGCGGGCATACGGATAATGTGGGTGCCGATGCGGCCAACCTGACCCTGAGCGACAAACGGGCACAGGCGGTGCGCGACTTCATCATCGCCCGGGGTGTCGATGGTGCACGCATCACAGCGAAGGGCTATGGCGAGACCAAACCCACCGCGACCAACGAAACGGAAGAAGGGCGCGCGCAGAATCGTCGCACGGAGGTGACCGTGCTGTGAGCTAGGCCTTCATCATGGCTGCCGCGGACCGGGCGACGCGGATACCGATGGCCACGCCCATGCCACCAAGCCGCACCGCGACGCCCACACGCTCACTGTGCCGTTGGATGAGCGGTGACTTGCTGTCTGTGCCGAATCCCATGACGCCGCTCCACCGCTGGGCGATGGAGAAGGGCGTTCCGGGCAGGATCACATCGCGCAGCAACGCGTGCAGAGCCGTTTGTATGCCATCGGTCACGCCGTCCTCCATCGTTGTCTCACCGGTCACATCCAGGTTGCGGCCACCGCCCAGCAGCACAGCGCCTTGGTACTCGCGGAAATAGTAGAACCCTTCATCCAGGTGGAAGGTGCCGCGCAAGGCAAGGCCGGGCACCGGCTTCGTAAGCACTACTTGGCCACGGGCCGGCACCACGTCCAGGTCCGGTAGCAGGGCACTTGTGTACCCATTGGTGGCCACCAGTACTTGGTCAGCGGCCAGCGCGGTCCCGTCCGCGAGCTCCAATTCCACATGCGTACCACGGTCTTCGAGGCGCTTCACCAAGCTGCTGGGTCTGAATTCCACGCCGGCTTCAGCGACTTTCCGCAACAGGGCTCGCATCATCCTCCCTGTATCGATCGGTCCTTCCAGGTCCGTGTAGGCCAGGTGCTCCACGCCCTTCGATCCGAAATGGGCGATCAGGTCGTTCCGCCACGTGAACACGGGTCGGCCGAATATGGGACGCAACGCCGTATTGAGGTCATCGAACCCATGGGATACCGGCGGGTACAGGGCATCGCCCACGCGGTAGATCTCGTGGCCACCGCTTGGTTCGAACCCGATGACCGCATCTCCCAATTCCTGCCGCAGTTCCTGCAGTCCCCGCCAGCGTTCCTCTACGCGGAGGAGCATGGCATCCTCACCCTCCTTCGCGCGGTCCGCGAGCAATTCGCTGGGGCTGCCGAAACAGGCGAAGCCGGCGTTCTTCACACTCGCCCCGCTCGGGTACACGCCCCGTTCCACCACCACCACGCGGTGGGAGGGATGCGCCCGTTTATGGAAAAGGGCGCTGAACAAGCCTACGATACCACCGCCGATCACCGCCAAGTGTGGGCGACCGTGGAAGGATGTGCTTTCCCAAACGCTGAGCATGAGGCGGTTCCGAAAAAGGATGGGTGCAAGGCGCGCCCAAAGATGTCCTAAATTGCGGCGTTCGGGAAACGCCTGCAAACCGTTCCGGCCTTGAACCCCAGTCGCTTGTACCTCTTCCTGCGCCCGCTCGCGCTCGCTCTCCTCATGGGCATCTTCCTGCCCGCCATGGCCCAGGTGGACGTGGTGGTCGTGTTCGGTACCGTGAAGGACATGTCCACCGCCAAGAAATTGGACGGTGTCACCATCACCGTTTTCAAGAACGGGGCGAAGCTCGTGGAGGTACCCACCAACGCCAGCGGCAAGTACGAAGTGAACCTGGACTACGGCTCGGAATACAAGATCATGTGTTCCAAGGCCGGTTTCGTAGGGAAGAACATCAGCATCGATACCCGTAACATCCCGGAAGAGGAGCGCCAGGGCGGGCACGGTATGAACATCGACTTCACCATGATGGTGGAGATCCCCGATGTGGACTTCTCCATCCTCCAGGAGCCGTTCGGTAAAGCGAAATACATCGGGGCCACCGGCAACTTCGAGTGGGACATGGATTACACCAATCGCATGCGCGATGCCCAGGCGCGCCTGCTGAAGGAGTACGAGGAAAAGAAGAAGCGCGAAGCGAATGCCGATGCCGACTACGCCAAGAAGATGGCGGAAGGCACCGCAGCGCTCACCGCGTCGGACTTCAAGAAGGCCGTGGAAGCGTTCACCGCTGCCTTGGCATTGAAGCCGGCCGACCCCGTGGCCACAGCCAAGTTGAGCGATGCACGTATGCGTCTGGAGGCGGCTGATGCAGACAAGAAGCAGGCGGAGGAATACGCGGCGTTGATCAAGGAAGGGGACAGCGCTTTCGGCAAGAAGGACTATGCCGCTGCAAAGACCAAGTTCGAGGCCGCCAGCGACCTGCGGGACCAAGAGGCTTATCCCAAGCAGAAGCTCCGGGAGATAGAGACCCTGCTCGCCGAGGCCGCGAAGAAGGCGGAGGAAGAGAAGAAGGCCAAGGAGTTGCAGGAGAAGTACACGGCTGCCATCGCCGCTGCGGATGCAGCCTTCAAGGCGGAGAATTGGGACCAGGCTACGGCCAAATACACCGAGGCAGCTGGCTTGAAACCGGATGAGCGGTACCCCAAGGACCAGATCGCGTTGATCGCCACCAAGAAGGCGGAGGCGGCGAAGAAGGCAGAAGAGGAGAAGAAGGCCAAGGAACTGGAGGAGAAGTACAAGGCGGCCATCGCTGCGGCGGACGTGGCCTTCAAGGCCAGCAGTTGGGACATGGCCACGGCCAAATACACGGAGGCCAGCGGCTTGAAACCCGATGAGAAGTATCCCAAGGACCAGCTGGCGGCCATTGCCGCGAAGAAGGACGAGGCGGCGAAGAAGGCTGAGGAAGAACGATTGGCCAAGGAACTTCAGCAGAAATACCAAGCGGCCATCGCGGCGGCGGACGTGTCCTTCAACGCGGCGCGGTATGATGAGGCCGAGGCGAAGTACACCGAAGCCAGCACGCTGAAGCCAGAAGAGAAGTATCCCAAAGACCAGTTGGCACTGGTGGCCAAGAAGAAGGAGGAACTGGCCAAGAAAGCGGAGGAGGAACGGTTGGCCAAGGACCTGGAGGAACGCTACAAGGCGAAGCTGGCCGAGGCCATGCAGGCATTCTCCGGTGAGCAATGGGATGAGGCTACCGCTCGCTACACCGAAGCGAGCACCATGAAGCCCGCCGAGCAATACCCCAAGGACCAGATCGCCTTGATCGCGAAGAAGAAGGAGGAACTGGCGAAGAAGGCAGAGGAGGAACGCAAGCAGCAGGAGATCAACGAGCGCTATCAAGCCGCTGTGGCTGCTGCGGACGAAGCCTTGGGCAAGGAGCAGTGGGATGTGGCTACGGCCAAATACACGGAAGCATCCACCATCAAGCCCGCTGAGAAGTACCCGAAGGATCAACTGGCTTTGGTGGGCAAGCGCAAGGCTGAGGCGGAGGAACGGAAGAAGCAGGAGGAACTGGATGCCCGCTATCGCAAGCTGATCGAAGAGGCGGATGCGGCCGTGGGAACGGAGGATTACACGGCGGCCAAGGCGAAGTACACGGAAGCCAGCACCGTTAAACCGCAGGAGCGTTACCCCAAGGATCGGATCGCGGAAGTGGATGCCTTGATCGCTGAGAAAGCACGGAAGGCTGAAGAAGAGCGCAAGGCCAAGGAACTGGAGGCGAAGTATGCCGAGCTGATCACCCGTGCCGATGCCTCTTTCAGCGGTGGGAAGCTCTCGGCAGCACTGAGCGACTACAAGGATGCACTGGCCCTGAAGCCCCAGGAAGAGCACCCGAAGGCCCGCATCGCTGCCATCGAATCACAACTGGATGAGGCCGCCAAGGCCAAGGCCGAGGAAGAGCGGCTCGCACGAGAGAAGGCCGACCGGGAGAAGCGCTACGCCGACCTCATCGCCTTGGCCGACCGCGACTTCACAGCGAAGAAATACGAGCAGGCCCGCACCAGCTATAGCGAGGCATTGGGCGTGAAGCCAGAAGAGAAGCACCCGAAGGACCGTCTTGCGGAGATAGAGGGCATCCTGGCTGACATCGCTAAGAAGGCAGAGGCGGATCGTCTCGCTGCGGACCAGGCAGCGGCGGACCGCGCTCGCAAGGAAGAGGCGGACCGCTTGGCAGCCGAGTTGGCCGCCGCCGAGAAGGCCCGGCTGGAAGAGGAAGCACGGCGCAAGCAGGCGGACGAAGCCGCGTTGGCCGAGCAGTATCGCAGTCTGATCGCCGCTGGGGACCTTGCTTTCGGTCAGGATGAGTTCGAGAAGGCCCGGTCCAAGTTCACCGAGGCATTGGGCATGAAGCCCCAGGAGAAATACCCGAAGGACCGTCTGGCGGCCATCGATGCCGAATTGGCCCGCCGGGACAAGGACCGCAGCGAGTCCGAGCGTCTAGCTGAACAGAAGCGTCGGGAAGAAGAGGAGCGCTTGCGCCGGGAAGCAGAAGAGGCGGAACGTGCGCGACTTGCTGCCGAGCAGGAGCGGTTGCGACTGGAGGCGGAACGCAAAGCGAAGGAGGATGCAGATGCCGAAGCTCGCAGACTGGCCGAGGAGCGGGAACGTGCACTGCGTGATGGAGCCAAGGAGAACGAAGAACAATACAGGAGCCTGCTCGTGAGCGGTGATGAGGCGCTCGCCGCCAAGGACTATCAGCGGGCGCGGGGTATCTACGCGGAAGCCAGCGACCTGCGGCCAGCCGATACCTATCCCAAGGCCAAAATGGACCAGATCGATCGCATCCTCGCGGAGATCGAGCGTCAACGGCAGGAGGCTGAACTGGCGGAGGAGCGGAAGCGCCAAGCCGACAAGGAGCAACGCACCCGTACCAACTCCACCATCGACCCGCGCAAGGTGCAGGAAGCAGAGGAGTTCATGCGTGAAACGCGCGAACGCGAAGAGCGGGAGAAATGGGCGCGTATCCAGAAACTGCGTGATGACCTGGGTGCGGAGGAAGCCGCCAACGCGAGCGATGCGCAGCAGCGACGGGAGGGTGAAGTGGCGAGCAAGCGTCGCGTGGAAGAGGGTAGTGCAGGCTTGTATCGCGGGGACGAGACGCGGCGCCAGTTGAGCGCTTCCGAAGTGCAGGCACAGAAGGATGCATTGGCGAGCACCGAGGCGGAGCGTGTCGAACGCTCGGCGCAAGGAAGTACCCGCAGCTACGAGGCCAAGCTCACCATGCAGGAGCACTTCGGACAGCGGGAGCAAACGGCCAGTCAGCGGCAGGCCAACGCCTCCGCAGCAGCAGTGGCCTCAGCAGAGAGCATCCGTTCGGCGGAATCACAGCGCGTATCCCAAGCCAATGAGCGCACGAGCGCGCAGCGCCGCGGTGTGGAGCAGGTCATCGACCAGCAGGCGGAGCAGCAGCGCCGTGGCAATTTGACCACCGAGGAACGCCAGCGCTTGGTGGACGATGAGAAGCGCAGCGCCAGCGCGCGTGAAGTGGGTTATGCCCAGAACAGTGAGCAGGCTCGGGCCCGCGCCAAGCAGCAACTGGATGCCACCAGCACCGGGCAGCCCCGGACCTTCGCAGAGTTCAACCGCAATAAGCTGGCGCAGGAATACCCGCCCGGAGTCACCGAGGAGAGCTACACCGAAGGCAACAAGGTCATCATCCGCCGTGTGGTGGTGAATGGCAACAAAGGCGACGAGTACAGCAAGGTGATCGCGAAGTGGGGCGTGTTCTACTTCAAGAACGGCCAGAGCATCACCGAGGCGATCTGGACCAAGGAGACCGAGGGATAGTAAGCAGCTCCCGCTCGAATTCATGACCTAACGAAGAAGCCCGGCCTTTGGCCGGGCTTCTTCGTTGAAGATCCGCTGGAGGTCAGCCTTTCTTCGCCTTCCTCTCCTTCAGCTTCTTCACCAGGTCCTCGATCTGGTCCGCGCTGAGCGACTTTCCGATGAACTTGCGGTCGCCATCCACCACGAAGAGCTTCGGAGTGCTGAACACGTCGTACGTGTCGGCGTAGTTCAGGCTCTCGATGGTGGTGTACTTCGGAATGAACTGGCGTGGGTCTTTGCGGGCTTCAGCGAAGACGTGCTCGGTGAGACCCACGTTCACCCAATCCAGGCCTTTCTCGCGGATGAACTTCTTCCAGTCGCGCATGAGGTCGGCCTCCACGGCCTTGGCAACGGCATACACTTCCACGCCCATGGGACGCAACTTCTCCGCGTACACCTTGTGTATCTCGGGAAGCTCCTCCTTGCAATGTCCGCAGTGGGGATCCCAGAAGATGATCACCACGTATTCGTTCGGCAGGTCGTAGAAGTTGATCCACTTTTCTTCGGTGGTGTCGGTCAGGGCCAGGTAGGGGGCCTTCTTGCCAAGTGTGAGCGGCGCCATCTTCCGGGCGCGGGTGCACAGGGTGTCCAGTTTCCCCGCATCCATCCAATCCACACGGCTGGGCTGGCCGGGCTTGGGGCAGTAGTACGTGGAAGCCATGTGCACGAAAACAGCGTCCATGCCCATGATGTCGCTCGTTTCGAACTTGTGGGTGATGGTGTGCACCATGTACTTGAAGGCCTCGGCGTTGTTGCCGGTCTTGGCGATCAGTTCATCCACCAAGCGCGAGATCGTATCCGGTGACTGCGGGATCACCTTGCTGATGTACTCCTCGAACTTGTTCGCGAACACGGGCAAGCGCACGATGCGCTCATCCGTGAGATCGAAGTTGTCCCAGTAGTGGCCGCGGTAGTTGTAGTAGGCGGCCGCACTGTCCAGGCTGCCGTCCGCCTTGCGCGCCTCGGGAAGCTCCACGGCCATGCTCATGCGCACGAAAGAAGCAGCCAGCATGCCGGGGTTGTTGGCGACGAGGTCGCGCTGGTATTGTTTCACCTGCTTGTCCAGTTCTTCCATGCGCGCTTTCACTGCACTGCGTGAGATGGGGTCCTTGGCGGCATCCAGTTGCGCGCGCAAGGCATCGCCTTCCAGTTTGCGCTCGTTGAGGAAGCGGATGTAGCCGATGAAGAGCTCGTTCTCCTTGCTCTGCTTGATCTGTAGTCCACCGAGGAGGTCGGCCTTGGTGGTGGCGAGCTTGATCACCGGTTCGTTCACCAGCACCTCGAAGAACTTGGGGCCTGGCACCACCACGGCATACGCTCCGGCCGGATACCCCTTGGCTGCTTTGAAGATGGCGTTGCCCTTTCCGTCGGCCACGGCGGTGTCCGCGTAGTAGAGCTTGCTGCCGTAGTAGTTTGCCAGGTAGATCGTGTCGCGGGCTATGCCTTCGATGTGCACCTCGATGGTCCGCTTGGGGTTATCCTTCGGGGGCGGGGTCTTGCTCGTTTGTGCGAGCAGGGGTGTGGCGAACGAGGAAAGGAGGGCTGCGAGCTGGGTGGCTTTCTTCAGCATGTGTTTCATACCGCTTGGTATAGGCGTGGCAAAAGTAGGATCGGGGTG
>WBZX01000937.1_pt2 | contig 10377 bp, 8 predicted proteins | sample 5204211 | NCBI WGS metagenome assembly WBZX01 (sample SAMN12344362, study PRJNA552823) | activated sludge metagenome | biome: Activated sludge suspended growth; feature: Nitrification reactor; material: Wastewater; isolation source: activated sludge from nitrification reactor of wastewater treatment...
AACAGCAGCGACACTTTCAGTAGTCTGCCACCGCGCATAACATCAAATGCAGTAAGACACACGACAGATATCCCCAGGAAGACGAAGGCAGACAAATGGGAAAGATAGCAGGTTGCCGCGAGAGCCGAAACGGAGATCAATCGAGCAACCGTCCATGTTGATCGATACTTTAACCAAACTGCAAAGGTAACGAAATAAACTCCTAACCCAAATAAGTAATTGACAAATCCATATGCAAACGCGAAGTTGTAGGTAAAGAAAGTAGCAGCCAAAGCATTCCAATGAGGGCGGTCATTAACGGCATGTCCAATACAATGCAGGCCAAAATTGAACGCGGCTATAACGAGCGAAAGGAAAATCTTGCTCGAATTCTCAATACTGAAAACATCCATGAGCGCCGGCACGAGCAGGTCCATGGCAAGATTTGGAATGGGGCGCACGTCTCGCTCGTAGGTCGCCTGGTACGATTCGGTATCCGCATATTGGTGCAAGATATGTATGCGTGCCAAATGATTAGGATAGTCATGCATGGCAGGGTACGGTAAAAACCAGATTGGACAAATCTGAAGCAGGAACAAGGCAGCGAAAATAGCATAGTAGGATTTTCGCTGCGCTGAGGACTCAAACAACAGACCGTTCCCCAATTTGCATCTCTCTGTGTTGGTTTAACGCACATTGCGACGGTGCTCTCGGAAGCTCTCCCGTCAAGGATACAGTTTCAAAGGAGAACCTTTGGCTTCTGACGCCCCCCCTTTCGAGACGTCTCTTAACTAGAACCGACGAATTCTTCGTTGATCGGTTGTCCCTGAGGTTTTGCGACGAACTCGTTCGGGGTTAGGTGCCCGAGTGAGCTGTGCGGGCGATGGTGATTGTCAGGCATCCGCCAGACTCCAAATGATTCCTCGAAGGTCCTCTAGCGAGGCGAACTGGTGCACGTTCAAGCATTCGTCCAGTCGGCGCCCATTAGATGATTCAACTAGGGCATTTTCCACCGGCTTGCCCGATCTTATGAAGTCGAGTTGCACGCCCCGACGATAGGACCAATCTTCCAAGGCGCGTGATTGGAATTCGGTGCCATGGTCGACGGTGATGGACCGAGAACCCCGGCCTTGGCCCAGGATGCGGTCAAGCACCTGACTCACCATCTTTTCCGTGATCCGAAATCCCGCCGCCAGGACCGGACTACAGCGACTCCAGTTATCGGCAACCGTTAAAATCCGAAATGGCCTCCCGGCGGCCAGCCCATCATGGAGAAATTCATACTCCAGCGCTCGGTCTGCCCGACAGGGACCATGGCAAGTCCACGGTGCAATGCCATATGCTTCCGACTCCGCACCAAGGAGGTACAGCCGAAGGACACGTTTGCGATTCACCGGCCAGCCTTCGCGACGCAGTAACACTCAGAGGCGCAGATAGCCAAAACGAGGTCGGGCATGGGCCAAAACACAAATGTGCAGTCGGAGAGGCGATTGATCCTCCGCTCGACTCCGTCGATACCAGGAAGCGCGGCCGAATTGCGCCAACCGACAAGCCCGCAGGCGACCGACGAGGAAGGAATCTTCAAACCAACCTGTCAGTTCTCAACGGCGTGCGAACCTTAAACTTTCTTTCGCAGGGCCTCCGACAGCGCGTGATTGTATAGCAAGAGATTCGGTACACGCCATTTGAGTCGGGCGTTTTTCTCTTCCACCTGGCGAAACCGGCGGAGTTCGCTCACGCCGAGATGCGCATATTTCTTTTCCTCATGTAGATGGTGGTCTCACTGAGACCGAGCGGCCGACAGAGATCGCCAACCGTGGCCCTACTCTCGGCTTGCCGGTGGCATACACGATCTGCTCTTCCGAGAAATTTGACCGCTTCATCGATCTACTCCTTTTGCAGAGAACCGTCGAAGCAGTGATTCTACTCTCGTATTACGTTGCCGTCGTCTTCGGGAGAGACCTCACTTTTCGCCATCTACCACGATTCCCTGAAGCCGATGGTAAACCCTGGGCCAGGTGTGTTCTACGAAAAATAACAACCCAATCGCAGTAAACGCAATAACATAGGGCATCGCTGGGATCATATAACGGAACAATGGCAAGGTAAGCCAATGCATAAATGCAAAGTACGCGATGATCCCGCATAGAGCTAACGCAGTACTATTTTTTCTTCTCAATGCCACTATGGTCCCAATCCCAGCAGGAAGATAGATAAAGCTGTTGATAAGCAGGGACATTCCGTGATTGTTGCCCGACTCAGTCGAATACCAAAGCCGCAGAAACTTCTTGACCATAAAAGTGACAATGCTTGCAGGATCCTCGAGAAGACGTTTGCGGTAATTCTCGATGGCCAACCTCACGTTATTCCTGTCTTTTTCAACAATACCCACATCATTTGATGTAGATATTATCCCCTTCTTTTCCGCTTCCGCGAGCAACAAGGTGTATTCTCGTCCCCTCGTATCAAGGGTCCAAAGTGGTTCAGACGACCCCCACAGAACGATCGTATTGTTTATTCCAATCGGGATAATTTCATTCAGTACTAGATAATTACGAATCCCCCACGGCAAGATTACGATAATGAAGCACACTAGCGTGATAATGGAATGGCGCAACCACTCGGCAACTGATCTCCGAGACGTCATGAACACAAAGGGCAGTAACAGTGGCAAAAATTGAGTAGTCCCTCGCGTCAAGGTCGCTAACCCCAGAACACCCCCTGCAGCGCAGTAAAGCTCCCATTTACCCTCTTTTAGTGCCCGAGTCGTAAGTAACGCCCACAGCGCTACAAAGAATGTAAAAAAAGTTTCCGTGCCTATATATAAAGTAGGATAAATTGCGAAGGGATATAGCACCCATATCAAGGCTGAAAAATATCCAGTCGCCCTATCAAATAATTCGCTAAAAAGCATACAAATTATCAAAGCGGTGAACGAATCTAGCACTATCTGAATGAGCTTAATGCCAACTATCCCGTCACCACCAAACAATGACGCGGCCGCGGCAATAGACAGGGAATACAAGGGGGGGGTATATATTGGGAATGACGGATCTGAAAAGCCATCTCCATCAAGGAGGATTTTTGCACCATTTAGATATGCATAGACTGCGTTGTAGGACAGGTGCGGTTCCGGCAGAAGCCCAAAGGCCAACAAGCGAACCACTAATGCGGTTGCAAAAATTAAAATACTTCCCCTCATAACTGACATCCTTCCTGTCCAGCCAGGAGTGACACTAGCTGCCTGAATTGGTGGGGCCCCCATCCATGATCGGCTACCATCTTCACCTACTGTAGTCCCCAACCAGTGGCTCGCGGCGCGATGGCTGTAGGTGTAGCGCTCCTGTCTTTGGCCCCGTCCCGAGACAGTTCATAACCAAAGTAGACGGATTCATCAATGGCCTGTTGTCCCCAACGTTGTGCGACAAACTCACTTGGGGTCAGGTGCCCAAGCGAGCTGGGAGGCCGTCGCTGATATAGCCCGATCGCCCGGCTTCGATGATGGCCTGTGCCTCAGCCTGTAAAATGAACTGATGCACATCCACGCAGTCGTCTAGGAGCCGTCTCTTCAACGATTCCATGCAGGCATGCTCCACGGGTTTTGCCGGTAAAATGAAGTCGTATTGGATTCCCCGCCGATTGGCCAGTGTTCCAAAGCCTGCGATCGAAGCTCGGTTCCATAATTCACCGTGATCGAGCGGGGCACTGCTGGTGTGTCCAGGACACGATCGAGCATCTGGCTCACCGTCTCTCCCCTCATCCAAAACCCTGGCCCTACTACAAGACGTGCTGACTCCAGTTATTGACGACCGTCAAGATCTGAAATGGTCCTACGTCAGCTAGGGTATCATGGACAAAGTCCATGCTCCAGCGTTCGGTCGGGCCCAAGGCGACTAGAGCCGGGCCGTGGAGCAACGCGATATGTATCCGCCGCAGCAGCACCCAAATCCCCAGATAGCCTACCCGAGATCGCACATGCGCTAATTCCCGAATGCACAATCGGAGAACCAATCGGTCCTTCACTCGACGCCATGGATACCAGGAGGCACGGCCGAATTGCACCAACCGACATGCCCCTAGGGAATGACCTGAAACGTGTCCTGAAACCAGTAAGCCAGCTCTCAACGGCGTGCGGGCCTCAGGCCTTTCCTGGCAGGGCCTCTAACAGGTTGTGCTTGCCGAGCGAGAGATCTGCTACAAGCTGTTTTAGTCGGACGTTTCCTCTTCCACCTGGCGCGACCTGCGGAGCTTCCTGACGCCCATATGCGAATACTTCTTATTCCAGGCATAGAAGGCTTGTTCGGCAACCCCGAAGTGTCGACAAACATCTCCAAGCGGGGTCTCACTTTTGGCTTACCGGATGGCAGGGACGACCTGCTCTTCGGAGACTCGTGACCGCTTCATCGATCCACTCCTTTCGCCGTAGACCGCCAAAGCCGCTATCTTACTCTAGCCTAGATGTGCCGTCGCTTTTCGGGGAAACGTCAACTTCAATAGTTCGCTCCCCCGCACACTTCCATCCCCACACGGCAGCGACAGGTAGACCATATACTTAAGCAAGGTAACGATTGAGAACCGCTCCTGGAGCACGGGTTTCCCAGCAGCGTCACGCCCATGTACGTGAAAGATATATTTTCGGTGTGGATTCTCAGCGTCTGTAGGCTCATGGTTCCCTCCTGCGTGACGTGGGAAACTCACGTGACCACCAACATGCCAAAGTCAGAAGGATGGGGCTCTTCCATTAGGATAAGCTTCTCAACGCCCAGGGATAAATTGCTCAACCAACATCAAGTATTGCTAGGATGGGGGAGAGTCATTTCAGACTAAGAGTGACGTTTTGCACCCGAGTGTCCCCTATTTGGTTCATACACGGGGGCACCTAAAGTCTAGGTAGGAGCGTTGCTGTTTTCAAAGAATTCGCAATCAAATAAGCCTCTCGTAACCTTTGCCCAATTACCTCCCACGAATAGGTACTCATGACAATATCACGGCCAACACAAGCCAGGTGATACCGCAGAGCCCTGTTCGACAGTAGCTGAAGTATCTTGTTTTCAAACGCCTCTGGTGTGTCGGCCATGAGGAGGTGTTGTCCATCGCACAATCCCAAGCCGGATGCAGCAAACGTCGTGCTCACGATCGGCATCCCCATGGCCAAAGCATCAAGAATTTTCAGCCGAGTCCCTCCCCCATCAGTGATAGGACAGACGAAGACCGTCGCGCTTTTGAAATATGGACGGACATCGTCCACAAAGCCGGGAACATGCACGCGTTGATCGCGCCGCGACAACTCTATCAACCAACTGGGGGGATTCTTTCCAACGACATCGATTTCAAGATTCTTCAACTTGCCGGACAGTTGAGGCCAGATGGAATTGAAGAAATACGTGATGGCGCCCCTATTTGCCAACTGATCCAGCCGACCACAGAACAGCAGTCTATTCCCTCCGGGATCTCGACGCGGTGTGAAATATCTGACATCGACGCCATTGGGAACTACGCAGATGTCACTCTCTCCGCACGAAGACCTTACCAACGCCCCTTCATCCTCAGATACGACCACATTGACATCAAAGGTTGGACACCAACGTCGCTCTGCGGCAAGCAGGTTGGCCGATTCCTGTAGCCAGAATGCACGCCAGAGGAAGTTTTGCTCACCTGACGCACGTCGCAGGACAAGCGCAGACTCGATATCGTGATGATTCAAGACCGTACCAGCCTGAGGAATAAGCTGCACATATGGGGAAAGTCCCAATGTGTCTACGTGCACAACGTCAAACCGAACACGACCGACAAGGCCTTGAAGCCGCACAACCATTTCCCTGGAGCGCAGCCATCTGAACTCATAAGGCATACCCGTTGCCAATCCGCCAATTGCCCGCCAATAACGAGCAACCCCGAAAGCATCTGTGGGTAACGGGACCCAGTCGACACTTGCGCAAAACTTTGAGAGCGCCTCAACGCAATCCTGCGGCGTCACCCCCTGCGGCCTCGATGCCGGCTGATCGAACAGAAGGGCGTGCACCTCATGTTCTTTGGCCGCCTCCCTCAACAAGTTGTAGTTTCGCTGAAGCGGGCCACCCTTGGGAGGATAGGCAAGATTATGACCTAACCAAAGAATTCTCATTTCAATTCGTACAAAGCGACCGATACATTGCCGCAGTCCGATTGGCCATGGTGTTGGCGCTATATTCCTGCTCGACTTGCCTTCGCCCTTCCATTGCAAATGCTCTGGCCTTGTCAGGCATCTCAATCAATTGCTTCAGGCCATTCGCGAGGTCACTAGCGTCGCCCGATGTCACCAACTTCCCAGAAATATCATGAGAAATCACTTCAGGAATTCCCCCCACCCGTGTCGCCACTACCGGCCGCTTCAGCGCCAGGGCCTCAAGCACAACCATCGGAATGCCCTCGTGTAATGACGGCAGCACAAAGATGTCCATCATGTTCATGAAGTCAAAAGACTGATCCTGCTGCCCTGTGAAAATGACGGACGTCTCCAGCCCCAAACGCCTCGCGCTCTCCTCCAGATCCTTGCGCAAGGGACCATCCCCCACTATGACAAGCACCACGTTTTCTTTGGATGCGCGGAGGATCCTGGTTGCTTCCAAGAGCATAGCATGGCCCTTCACTGGGACAAGACGGCCGACAGTTCCAATCACGACCGCATCTTCTGCAATCTGCCATCTACGCCGCAGAGCCTCCCGTGAGGCAGTCACTCGAACCGCCTCCACATCAATCCCGTTGTGAATGCATGACACCCGATTTGAGCCATACATCCCTACCAGGACCTTCTCAATATCCGATGACACCGCCACCACCCGCTCTACGAAGCACGCGGTAATCAGCCGATCAGCGGCCATATACGTTACCATCTTAGCATTCCTCAGGCCCTTAAATGGTTCCGGGAGACCGTGCACGACCCGCACGACATGTCGAACCCCCAGGCTCCTTGCAACCAGCGTCCCGATGAATGCATCCTTATACTTATGTGTGTGAACAACGTCAGGCCTGATGTTTCGAAGCGTCTTGGCGAGGCGATAGGCGATGCCTATCGGCCCGAAGGTTTGCTCGGAAATAATCGTCAACGACACCGGGAGCTTGCGAAGTTCTTCGGCCAACCGTCCTTCATTGAACAGGATCACCGAGCATTCAAACCCTGGCAATCGAGCGAGATACTTTACGAGCGAGAGCAATTGGACTTCAGCCCCAGCCCACAAATCGCCCATTGCCACATGACACACTCTCACGTGGCTCTCTCATGTAAGAATTTCATTGATGGCATGCCGTGGCGATCACTGTGAGTTTCGAAGGCATATCTATGCGCGCAAGGCGAATCCCTAATGTCCTGCTTCAACGCATTGATCATACAGCGCCTGATATTTATGCACCATGGCCTGCAAACTAAACTGCCCTTGCGCACGAAGTTGTCCGATTCTTCCAAATTGAATCGCACGCTCTCTGTTCGTCAGCAGGGATATCAACCGGTCGGTCAATGTGGGGCTATTTTGGGAAGGAACGAGATATCCGGTCTGACCATCTTCAACTAATTCGGGATTTCCGCCGACATTCGTGGCAATTACAGGCTTACCGGCAACCATCGCCTCAAGTATCGCCATGGAAAGCCCTTCCGACAACGAGGGCAACACAAAGACATCTAGCACAGCCAAGATTCGTGGAATATCCTGCCTCAAACCGAGGAAGCGGACCTTCCCATCAATGCCCAGTTGTTGAACCTGCGCTTTCAGCTCAGCCTCGAGCTGACCTCTCCCCGCAAATATGAATGTCGTATTGGGACACTTCTCCAGGACCGCAGGAATTGCCGCAATCAGATACTGATGACCTTTGACCGGGTACAAGTTTCCAACGACGCCCACAATCTGATCGCCCGTCGGCAGATCCAGTTCTTTTCTACACTCATCGATGTCGGCAGGACGCAATGGAGGCAGAGCATCCACTCCGTTGTAAACCACTTTCACGTGCCCGGAATCCACTCCGACCTTCTCCACAATGAACTGCTTTAAGTTTTCAGAGACGGCAACCATGGTTGCATTCCGACTGACCCACTGATAGGCCAGTCGCCGCCTAAGTTTTTCCCAGAAGTAATTTTTTCCATGAACAGTGGCAACCAGTGGAACTCCACATAAGGTGGCCACGAAGGCCCCCTGCACGTTGGCATCAAACTCGTGGGCATGAATCAGCTTGACGTGTTCGTCCTTCAGCAGACGCTTGAAGCGCAGCATCCATCGCCAATCGAACATGCCCTGTGTTGGGATGACATACGTACGCACTCCCCGGCTCTCCGTATTCGCCTGAATCCAGCCAGGGCGAAACAAACAGAGAATCGCCCGATATCGGGCAGGGTCTAGGGAAGCACTCAAATTGCTGATGACTCGCTCAGCGCCACCAGGGCCGCTGCTGGTGGAGAGAAAAAGAATAGTACGGACCGCGCTTGCTGGCTGCATATGTTAACCATCCATCTTGCGGCACAACACCGAGATGGATGCCCTTACTCGAGCAGCTTAATGCCCTATAAGTGTTGGTATTCATACAGGAGTCCAGATTAACCAACTGTATACCAAGCCGCCAAGACTACTAAATAGTTTATGGTCAATGCGTTACGTCCTAAGTAGAGGCCGCAAACCATGAGATACCCTCTGGCCATTCCAAGAGTTACGATGCTCCGACTTATTTGACATATAAGACTCGGTAGTGTTCCGAAGCGCCACGGCAAGCGCCATCATAATCCAGAAAGTTGGATAGTAAAGCGTTGAGATAAAAGTGCTAGTCGTGAGATAACCAATCATTCCGCCTAGGATTGCGTCACCGAACAAAATGGCTTGCGCAGTCTGTGGATCTTCTGCCACGAATGGTCCAGGCTGTGCTGCTGCGCTTGGAGGCAGCTTAGCAAGAAGTTGCCTCACCCTCGTATCTCGATAGTTTAAATAGATCATCGAGCCAAAAATGAGAGTGCCCAACAGCCCTAACTCTGGCAATAAGGTGAAGTAGAGTGAATGAGCTTGTCGCCCAGCCAAAGACTTCGTTTGCCAGGTCCGCCCATCCAGGTATTCACCTATCGTCCAAGGAAAATTCCCTTGGCCTACGCCAAAAACGGGGTTGGCCAAGAACATTTCCCAGCCTATTCCCCAAGTGAACACTCTTTGCCCAGCTGTCCCGGACTCCATGGTGCTGTCATCCGTAATGGAATTAATTCGATCCCAATATTCCTGAGGAGCGGCAATTAGCACCAGTCCGACCAGACACACTCCAAGGGCTAGCGAAATGATTTTTCGTGGAGAATAGAACCAGCAAAACGCAGCCACTGACAACAATCCTAGAAATGCGCCTCGCGAAGACGTCGCGACCACGGACATAATGAAGAGACCCAGTAGCACTATGTATGATAATTTTGCTCTCTGAGTTCTTGCAACTTGGTACATGAAAAAAGCGACCGGAATGGCTACGTTCATCTCCATTCCGAAATCGTTTTCGTCTCCTAACCACCCCCCGACACCACGACCGCCGTGTAACATTCCGTTAATTGCCAGGACCGTATGTACAGCCAGCCATATAAGAATGACCGTGTGCATGCGCTTGGTGGTGTTAACAAAGGTGATTATCCCCAAATAGAAGAAGAAACACTGCGTCATATCTTTAAGCGTCATCAACGCATGAAAATTGTTGTTGGCAAATGGCACCCAGATGGCCATGAACGCTAACAGGATTAGCCAGAGCTTTGTTTGCACATTTGAAAAACTAGCTTTACCTGAAATGAATACAGCACTAGTAAGGGCGATAACGATGATGGTAGGTATTGGAACTACCTTTAACGGTGGAAGAATATCCTGAGGCCGTCCAAACTCAAATAACATTGCCAACATGACAAGGTAGAACCCGATATTGGACTCTTTCGGTACGGGCTGACGTCGCACCGCGGACCCGAGCCTTATACCACCAGCCACTTGTTGACTAGGTTGACTCATTGAGCGAAAGGCCTCTCAACTATTGAGAGGCCACTCCAATAGGTTAGGGGACTTTCTTCAACGCCACAATCATATTACTTCGAAGGTTCCGAAACGGCTGGGTCATAAGTATTCGAATCCACAATAATTCTAAGGTAGCCAGCGGTGGAATCATAGCAAAGATGGCATCGGTTGCAATCAAGTCGAGCTGTAAGATTTCGAAGCCATTTGCTTGAGCTAGAGCCTTCACCTGAGACTCAGTATTGGCTTTATAGTGCGTAGGAAAGACATCGTGTTCTTCTCGGCCTTCAAGCAAATAAATAAGCTTACCCTTGAGCCATTCCGGCACGAATTTGGAGAGAATGACTCCGTAGCCGTAGGCATTCGGTGTATGGAACAGGAATACGCCCTTCGGCTTTAGAATTCGGCTAATCTCTCT
>WBZX01003291.1_pt1 | contig 10376 bp, 7 predicted proteins | sample 5204211 | NCBI WGS metagenome assembly WBZX01 (sample SAMN12344362, study PRJNA552823) | activated sludge metagenome | biome: Activated sludge suspended growth; feature: Nitrification reactor; material: Wastewater; isolation source: activated sludge from nitrification reactor of wastewater treatment...
GCGCACCGCCGTGCGACCGCAGCTGGTCTTCCGCCCCGATCGCTTGCTGCGCGGTGGCGACCACACCGCGTTCGCCGAGCAGGGCTACCCCGCGATCCGCTTCACCGAGCCCGGCGAGCACTACGATCGGCAGCACCAAGACGTGCGCGACGAAGCTGGCCGCGCCTTTGGCGACGTGCCCGAGCACGTCGATCCCCACTACCTCGCCGAGGTCACGCGGCTCGCCGCGGCCACCGTGCTGCAGCTCGCCAACGCGCCCGCCAGCCCCGCGCACGCGCACGTCGTCGAGACGCCGCTGGGCCACGACACGACCCTGCGCTGGGACCCGGTCGCCGACGACGACCTCGCCGCCTACGAGGTGCTGTGGCGCGAGACCACCGCGGCGCAGTGGCAGCACGTGCAGGCGGTCGGCGACGGGACCACCGTCACGCTGCCGCTGCACCGCGACGACTGGCACTTCGGCGTGCGCACCGTCGATCGCGACGGCTATCGCAGCCCGGTCGCCGCCTGCGGCGTCACGCCACCGCGCTAGCGATCGCGCGGCACCACGGCGACCAGCAAGAAGCTCGCGGCCGTGGTCGCGTGCAGCCACAGACCCGGGCCCTCGCCGCCGCGCACCTGCAGCTCGAACCATGCGAACGCGCCAAAGCACGCCATCGCGCCGAAGCGCACCGACGCACCGACGTCGCGCCGATGCAGCGGCGTGTGCGGGCTCGCCATGCGTCGCCACCACGCCGAGACCAGCACCGCCGCGAAGCCGATGAGGGCCAGGGGCGCGCGTCCGGTTTGGCCCTGCTGCAGGCCGTGCAGCACCATCAACGCCAGCAACGACAGCTCGACCATCAGCCACGCCGTCATCGCGCGCACCCACGCCGGCGCGGCGCCATCGGGTGCACGACTGGCCACCACGGCCGTCGCTGCGAACAAATGCGGGCCGCCCAGCACCAGCGTCGCGAACAGGCCCTGCAGCCAGTCCTCGCGCCACACCGCGAGCAGCAGCCCCGCGAGCGAGCCGTCTTGGCCGGCCGAGATCGGCAACCACGCGCACGCCAGCAGCGCGGCCGCTGCCAGCGTCACGCGCCACGGGAGCGCCAAGCCCATCGAGTGCGCGGACATCCTCGCCAGGATAGCGCGATCGACCGCGGCGACTACTGCGGGTTCGGCACCACCGCGCCGGTGGCCGGCCGCGGGTGCTTGCGCTCGTAGGCCTCGATGTCCTTCTGGCGGATCGCGTTCAGCTCGCCCCGCAGGGTGTCGGCCTTGCGGAAGGCCTCGTCGAGATCCTGTTGCCCCGCACGCGGCTCCTGCATCGCCTTGATCGCCTTCAGCGACTCGAGCAAGGTCCCGGCGACGCCGTCCTTTCCGCGCACGAACAGGCCACCACGGACCAGCACGCCGTCGCCTTCGACCACCGCGTTGCCGGCGAGGCTGCCCCACGGCCGCACCGCCTTGCCGATGCGCGCGACCTCCTCGGCCGAGCGCCGCTGCTCGAGCTCGTCGATGCGGGCCTGCGCCCGATCGAGCTCCCGCTGCTTGGCCTTGTACGCCTTCGACTTCGGCACCCTCGCCGTCCACGGGTCCTCGAACACCGACGAGGTCGCGAAGCCGCCGAAGCGGCTGCTGGTGCCGATCGCGATGGCCTCGAGATCGAGCAGCGCACCGATCGCCGCACCGGTCAGGGACGCCGCAGCGATCGCCGCCGGCTGGCCCTTGGTCTTGATGTCGCCGGCCGCACCCGCCTGCAGGCGCTTGCCGAACCCGCGGTCGGTGCTGATGACCAGGTGGTGGCCGCGCACCGCGATCTCGAGCGTGCGCCACTGCGGCACCGCGAGGCTCCACGTGCCGTCCTTGCCGCGGGTGAGCTTGCCGATCGGCTTGGGGTTCTTGCTGCCCTTGCCGCCCAGCTCCGCCAGAGCGAGCTTGCCGAGGCGCTCGAGCATCGCGGCCGCCTTCTCGGCATCGGCGAGCTCGATGTCGACCGACGCGCCGATCTGCGCGCGCATGTCGGCGGGCATCGCATCGAGCGCGCCGTCGAGGGTCACGGCAAACGAGGCGTTGCCGGTCAGCAGCGGCCGCAGCTCGGCGTCGAGATCGACCGCCAGGTCGCGCTTCAGCTCGGCCGCCAGCTCGGCCCAGCTGGTGCCGTCGGCCTGCAGCGCGAGATCGGCGAACGCGACCAGCTCGGCGACCTGGAACGCGCCCTCCATCAGCCACACCGGCCGGCCGTCGAGCGACTTGATGAGCGCGGGCTCGCCGGCGCGGTTGCGCAGCAGCGAGCGCACGGCCGCCTCGCCGCCGTACTCGATGCGCCCCTCGGCGACGATGCCGGTGGGCTTGGCGTTGAACGCCCACGCCGCACGGCCGATGCCGAGCAACAGGCGCTCGCGCAGGGTCCGCTCGGCGTGGCGTCGCTTCTCCCAGCGGGCTTGATCGGCCTCGATCTGCGCGGCCTGCTGCTCGAGCTCCTGGATGCGCTCCGGCGTCTCACCGCGCTCCTTGGCCGCCGCGAGCTCGTCGGCGGCCCAATTCGACGGCTTGCTCGGGGTCTCGCCGACGGCGAGTGCGGCGGCGACCGCCGCGGCATCGACGTACGCGATGCCATCGGGGACTCCGAGCGCGCCGGTGGCCTTGCGATAGCCGCGGTCGTTGGCGAGCGAGGTGTGGGGGTCGGCGCCCGCGAGCTCGAGCGCCGGATCACCAGGCCCTTCGCCGTCGCGGATCACGAACACCGCGTAGGGACCGCGCAACACCAGCGCGGCGCGCTTGTCCTTGATGCGCAGCACTTCAGCGCCTGCGAGCGGCACCGGCACGACGTCGCCGCGATTGCGGCGGATCGCGTCGAACATGAACTGCCGGAAGCGGCCGGCATCGGCGACCGGCACGAAGAATGCGACGGTGAAGGGCTCGGCGGCGATCACCGCCGCGCCCATCCGCCCCTCGAGGTCGACGCCGATCTCGCGCAGCTTCGCGGGATCGAAGATGTCGGTGCCGATCGAGCTCGCCATGTCGCGGGTGATCTGGGCGTACTCCTGCGGGAACGCGGCGACCAGCGCGTCGCGGCCGACCACCTCCATCACCCGGCGCGGGCCCGCGACCTCGAGCAGCGCCAGCGTCTTGGGCGGCAGCAGCTCGGCCATCTTCGAGATCGGCGCCAGCGGCGTCTGATCGTCGACGCTACCGCCCCCGCCGCCAGCGGTGGTGGGCGCGACCGGCTGCCCCTTCGGGTGGCAGCCGAGCGCGAGGGCGAGGGCGAGCGGGGCGAGGGCGGCGACGCGTCGGCGGGGCATGGCGCCCGTTCATACCGCATCGTCGTCGGACGCGCGCGTGGGCTCGCCGAGGATGTTGCGTCGCAGCCGTTCGGTGGTCTGCGCCACGCGATCGACCTCGTTGGCCGAGAAGCCGGCGAAGGCCTCGTCGAGCAGCGCGTTGCTGACGGCGATGAAGCGCGGCAGCGCGCGGTAGGCCTTGGGCGTCGGCGCCAGCAGGATCGCCCGCGAGTCGTCGGGGTCGGGGTCGCGGCGGACCCAGCCGGCGTCGTGCAGTGCGTGGACGAAGCGGCCGACCGTCACCTCCGACAGCCCCAGCTCGCCCGCCAGCGCCCGCGCCCGCAGCGGTGCGCGGGCCTGGAACAGCACCATCAACGCGCCGGCCTGGGCCGGCGTGACGTCGCGCAGGCCCTGCTCGGCCAGCAGCTCGGCGCTGCGCCGCTCGATCATGCGATGGATCCGCGTGAGATCGAGGTAGGCCTGCGCCTGCCGACGACGCTGCGCCAATGCGGCCCGGGGCTGCGAGTCCACCGGCGGCGACCCGGCGCGCGTGGATCCGCGGGGGCGGGCCCGCGTGCCGGGCGGTTCACGTGCGTTCGCAGACATCGATCGCGGGCGCACGGCCGGCCGGCCGTGCTTGCGACGAGATACTAAGCATGCTTAGTATTCCGCCGCAAGGAGTTCCGATGCCCGAAGCATTCCTGTTCGACGCGGTCCGCAGCCCACGGGGTCGCGGCAAGGACAACGGCTCGCTCTACACGGTACGACCGATCGACCTGCTCGCGCAGTCGTTGGTCGCGCTGCGGGATCGCAACGGCCTCGACACCGCGCAGGTCGAGGACGTCGTGATCGGCTGCGTCACCCAGACCGGTGATCAGGGCGCCTGCATCGCGCGCTTCGCCGCGCTCGAGGCCGGCTACGACGTCGACGCCCCGGGCGTGACCGAGAACCGCTTCTGCGGATCGGGCCTGCAGGCGGTCAACACCGCGGCGGCGATGGTCGCGTCGGGCTACTTCGACATGGTCGTGGCCGGCGGCATCGAGAGCATGTCGCGGGTCAAGATGGGTGCCGACGGCGGCGCGATCTGGGACCCCAGCACGCAGTGGAACGTGGGCTCGGTGCCGCAGGGCGTCAGCGCCGACCTGCTGGCCACGCTGCACGGCATCACCCGCGCCGACGCCGACGCGTTCGCGGTCGAGAGCCAGCGCCGCGCCGCCGCGGCGATCGAGACCCACCGCTTCGATCGCTCGATCGTACCGGTGCTCGACGTCAACGGCCTCACCATCCTCGATCGCGACGAGTACCCGCGGCCCGACACCACGGTCGAGAAGCTCGGCGAGCTGCAGCCGTCGTTCGCGGTGATGGGCCGTCAGTTCGGGCTCGACGCGCTCACCAAGGATCGCTACCCCCACGTCGAGCGCATCGATCACATCCACCACGCCGGCAACAGCTCCGGCATCGTCGACGGCGCCGCCGCGGTGCTGGTCGCCAGCGAGGCCAAGGGCAAGGCGATGGGTCTGAAGGCCCGCGCGAAGATCAAGGCGGTCTCGCTGTGCGGCACCGACCCGATCCTCATGCTCGCGGGCCCGATGCCAGCGGCCCGACGCGCGCTGAAGAAGGCCAAGATGGACGTGAAGGACGTCGACCTCTTCGAGGTCAACGAGGCCTTCGCCGCGGTGCCGCTGGCGTTCATGAAGGAGCTCGGCGTGCCCCACGACAAGCTCAACGTCCACGGCGGTGCGATCGCGCTCGGTCACCCGCTGGGAGCCACCGGCGCGATGCTGCTCGGCACCGTGCTCGACGCGCTCGAGCAGCGCAACCTCTCCACCGGCCTGGTCACGCTGTGCATCGGCGGCGGCATGGGCATCGCCACCATCATCGAGCGGGTCTAGCCCACGTGACGCCAGAGGGACGCAACGACATGACCACCGAAACCACCAAGAACGGCATGGCCACCCTCGCGTTCGACGACGCCACCGGCGTCGCGACCATCACACTCGCGATGGAGGGCAAGGTCAACAAGATCAACGACGACTTCGGCGCGACCCTGCACGAGGCGCTGACGTGGGCCAAGGCCCGCGCCGGTCTGCGCGGCGTGATCCTGGGCTCGGGCCACAAGGACTTCTGCGTCGGCGCCGACATCGATCGCCTCTACCGCGAGCGCAGCGCGACCACGATGGCCGCGCGCCTGAAGGATCTGAACGGCATGTACCGCGCGCTCGAGACCCTCGGGGTCCCGGTCGTCGCGGCGCTGACCGGCAGCGCGCTCGGGGGCGGCTACGAGCTCGCGCTCGCCTGCCATCGCCGCATCGCGCTCGACGACGCGCGCGTGCAGGTCGGCCTGCCCGAGGTCGGGCTCGGCGTGCTGCCGGGCGCCGGCGGCACCCAGCGGCTGCCGCGGCTGGTCGGCATCCAGACCGCGCTCGAGCACATTGCCCAGGGCAAGATCGTGCGCGCGCCCAAGGCCGTGAAGATCGGCATGGTCGACGAGCTGGCGGCCTCGCCCGAGGCGCTGCGCACCCAGGCAGTGGCGTGGATCCACGCCAACAAGTCGTTCAAGCAGCCGTGGGATCGCGGCGCGCCGATTCCGGGCCCGCAGCCCGGCAGCGCCGAGGCGCGGCAGATCTTCATGGCGGCGTCGGCGATGCTGCGCAAGAAGACCGCCGGCGTGTTCCCGGCGCCCGAGCTCGCGATCTCGGCGGTGCAGGAGGGCCTGCCGCTGAGCTTCGATCGCGCGATCGAGATCGAGAGCCGCTACTTCACCAAGCTGGCGATCTCCGATCAGGCCAAGGACATGATCCGCACGCTGTGGTTCCACCGCACCGCGGCGGAGAAGCACGACGGCCTGCCCAAGGTCGAGGACGCCCGCATCCGCAAGGTCGGCATCCTCGGCGCCGGCATGATGGGCGCGGGGCTGGCGTTCGTGTCGGCGCAGGCGAAGCTGCAGGTCGTGCTCAAGGACGTCAAGCAAGAGCAGCTCGATCGCGCCAAGGCCCACTGCGACGCGCAGGCCGCCGAGCTCAAGCACCTCGACGCCGCGGCGCGTCAGGCCATCCTCGAGCGCATCACCTACACGCTGGCGGTCGACGACCTCGACGGCTGCGATCTCATCATCGAGGCGGTGTTCGAGAACCTCGAGCTCAAGCACACCGTGACCCGCGAGGCCGAGCCGAAGCTGGCGCAGGGCGGCGTGTGGGCCAGCAACACCAGCGCGATCCCCATCGGTGATCTGGCCAAGGTCTCGAGCGCGCCGCAGAACTTCATCGGGCTGCACTTCTTCTCGCCGGTCGAGAAGATGCAGCTGGTCGAGGTCATCACCACCACACAGACCTCCGACGAGACGCTGGCGCGCAGCCTGGCGTACACGCGCATGATCAAGAAGCTGCCGATCGTGGTCGGCGACGGCTACGGCTTCTACACCACCCGCGTGTTCTCGGCGTACATCCTCGAGGGCGCGCAGCTGGTCGCCGAGGGCCACGACCCGGTGGTGATCGAGTGGGCCGCGCGCAAGGCCGGCATGGTGGTGCCACCGCTGCAGGTGTTCGACGAGGTCACGCTCAGCCTCGGTGTGAAGGGCTTCAAGCAGGGTCGCGCGTACGGCAAGACGCTCGACCTGCCGGCGGTCGCGATGATCGAGCGCATGGTCGACGACGGTCGCGCGGGCAAGGCCGCGGGCAAGGGCTTCTACGAGTACGGCGGCGACGGACGCACGCTGTGGCCGGGGCTCTCGCAGCTCGCGGTCGGCAAGCCCGCCGCCGACAAGACCGGCGTCGAGTACATCGCACGTCGCCTGCTGACCCTGCAGGCGCTCGAGGCGGCGCGCTGCGTCGCCGAGGGTATCGTGAAGAACCCACGCGACGCGGAGGTGGGCGCGATCTTCGGGGTCGGCTTCGCACCCAACACCGGCGGTCCGCTCAGCTACATCGACCGCCGCGGACTCGCGCAGTTCGTGGCCGACTGTGACGCGCTGGCGGCCGACTGCGGCAAGCGCTACGAGGTGCCACAGCTGCTGCGCGACATGGCGAAGGACGGCAAGACCTTCTTCGAGCGAGTCTAGCGACCCACTCGTTCGGGGACGAAGACGCGATCGGCCGGGGATGGTATCTACCTCCCCGGCCGATGCCGTTCCACGCCGCGCCCCCCCTGCCCCAACGACTCGCCGAGCTCATGCCGCTGCCGCGCGGCGACTTCGAGCTCGAGCGCGGTCGGCATGCCGGTCGCGAGATCCACTACGTCGACGCCGGGCCCCGCGACGCCGATGCGATCGTGTTGATCCACGGCAACCCCACGTGGTCGTTCCTGTGGCGCAAGGTGATCGCGCTGCTGCCGACGCGGCGCTGCGTCGCGCCCGATCTGCTCGGCTTCGGGCTGTCGTCGCGGCTGCCCCACCTCGCCGATCACACCGTCGACGGCCACGCCGACGCGATCGCGCAGGTGCTCGAGGCGCTGCAGCTGCGCAGCTTCGTGTTGGTCGGCCAGGACTGGGGCGGACCGATCGCGGCCTGCGTCGGCGCGCGGCTGCCCGATCGCGTGCGCGGCCTGGTGCTCGCCAACACCTCGGTGGTGGTGCCCGAGCGCCCCAAGGGCACGTGGTTCCATCGCTTCGCGCGCATGCGCGGGATCTCCGAGGTCGCCTTCATCGGGCTCGGCATGCCGCAGCGGGTGCTGTGGAGCGTGCAGGGCGATCGCAGCAGCATGCGCGGCGCGACCGGCTCGGCGTACACGTGGCCGCTGCGACGCTTCCGCGATCGCGTGGGGCCGCTGGCGCTGGCGCGCATGGTGCCGGACACCATCGCCCACCCCAGCGTCGATCCGCTGCGCCGCGGGCAGGCCTTCGTGGCCGGGTTCTCGGGGCCGTCGGCGCTGGTGTGGGGCACCAAGGATCCGATCCTCGGCCGCGCGCTCGATCGCCACCGACGCCTGCTCCCACAGGCCGAGGTCACCCTCACGCAGGCCGGCCACTTCCTGCAGGAGGAGGTCCCCGAGGCCCTGGCCGCCGCGATCGACGGCGTCTGGCGCCGTGCCGAGTCGGCACGGACCACGAGCGGGTCCTGACATGTTGTCACGCTGGCATCACCTCGGCCCTTGCCCGAGGGGCCGCTATGCAGCGCGCGTGCGCGTGGCATCATGGTTGCAGCCACGGGCGCGACGCGGGTGAACGCCGCGCACCCCACCATGACTCGACTTCGTCCTCGGCGATCCCCCTTCGCGCGCGCGCTCGTTCCCGTGCTCGGCGCGCTCGCGCTCACGTGGGGCGCCGCCACGACGGCCCGCGCGGTCGAGCCACCGACGGGCGCCAACTTCGACATCTGGTACTACGCCACCGACGCCAACGGCGAGCGCTCGCGACTGTTCTCGGACACCGACCTCGCCGGCTTCGTGAACCGGGCGCGCTGCGAGTGCGGGCAGGACATCTCGACCAAGGTCCTGCTCAAGCGCGCGATGACCTCGTACGACAACAACGTGCGCGTGCAGACCTTCATCGGCAGCCGCTGCGACGTCGCGGTCGGCTCGCCGCAGGTGCAGGCGAAGCCGTGCGTGCGCGTGATCAGCACCTCGCCGAACGCGTACACCAAGGCCCTGAATTTCTCCTTCGATCCGGTTTGGCTCGCCGGCGGCGTCGAGCTGAGCGGCTCGGTCGACATCGCCGACGCGGTGCCCTCGGGCAGCTGTGCCGCGGGCCAGGGCGACGCGGGCATCTGGGTCTGCATCGAGAACGGCATGCAGCCCGAGTGTCAGGCCGACGAGTTCGAGGTCCAGGGCACGCAGAACAAGAACGCCAGCGCGACCTCGATGGCGCAGGGCATCCACTACGATTTCGAGCCGCCGCAGACGCTGCCGCAGTCGTTCAGCATCTCCGCCGGTGACGGCGCGATCGAAATCACCTGGGAGCAGCTCGCGACCGGCGACGTGTCCGGCTTCCGCGTGCTGTGTGCCGACGAGAACGGCGACCCCCTGCCGGGCAAGGGCATCAAGACGCCGTCGCTCACCGGCATCAACCGCGGCACGATCTACTTCACGAAGGAGAACCTCTGCCCGGGCGGCGTGTTCGCGGAGCCGGGCAGCGAGGACACCACCACCGGCGGCAGCGACGGCGGCAGCGACGGCGGCTCGACGACGACGGCCGGCGAGCTCTGGGAGGGCATGGAGCTGGTGGTCGATCCGGATCCATTCGCGGCGACCGGGAGCAGCTCGGGGTCCTCGGGGTCCTCGGGAACGTCGACCACCGGCACCGGCACCGGCACCGGCACCGGTACGGACACCGGCACGACGCTGCCGAGCTCGGGCATCGAGTCGCTCGACTGGGCCTACGTGTGCACGGGCCACATCAGCGGCACCTCCCGCGAGGCTCGCATCAGCGGGCTCGAGAACGAGAAGCCGTTCCAGTTCCTCGTGGTCGCCTACGATCTGGCGGGCAACCCCATCGCGGCCTCCGACGTGCTCGTGGGCACCCCGCGCGAGACCCTCGATCTGTGGGAGGAGTGCGAGGCCGCGGGCGACATCTGCGGCAACGGTGGCTTCTGCAAGTGCACCACCGACGGCGACGGCGACGACGGCCGTGCCGCGTGGTCGCTGGGGCTGCTGGCGCTGGGCGCATGGGTGCGTCGGCGGAGGCGGGCGTGAGCGCGAGCGTGCAGCTGTTGGCGTGGTCGCTGCGGGTGACCGCGCCGCCCGAGGCCGTGGCCGATGATGCGGCGACGCCGGTCGTGGAGTCGCAGATCCCCGACGACGACGGCGTCGATGCCCCGGCCCCGAGCGACGACGGCGTCGATGCGCCGACGCCGAGCAACGACGGCGTCGATGCGCCGACGCCGAGCGAGGTGCCCGCGCCGACCGCCAGCCAGGCCGCCGCGCCGACGCCGGGGCCCGAGGGCGCCGATCGCTGGAAGAACCCGCCGCGGCAGGGCAAGCGACCGCCGCCCTCGGACGCCGCGATCGCGCGGCAGAGCACGGTGCCGCCCAAGAGCGACGGCCCGCGCCGCTTCGCCAAGGCGCGCCCGGGCAGCAAGCAGCGCTTCGAGGCCGAGATCAAGCTCGGGCCCTACCTGCCCGAGGTCGACTCGCGCTACAGCGGGCCCGGCTTCGGACCCTACGCGACGATCTTTGGGC
>WBZX01001091.1_pt2 | contig 10375 bp, 8 predicted proteins | sample 5204211 | NCBI WGS metagenome assembly WBZX01 (sample SAMN12344362, study PRJNA552823) | activated sludge metagenome | biome: Activated sludge suspended growth; feature: Nitrification reactor; material: Wastewater; isolation source: activated sludge from nitrification reactor of wastewater treatment...
GAGACGCCCGACAGGGCGCGCGCGATGGCCAAGGCGTCCGACGAACGCCGCTGGAAAGGCGAGGCGGGGCTGCTCGACGGCGTGCCGCTGGCCATCAAGGATCTCTTCTGCACCGAGGGCGTGGAGACGACGGCCGCCTCGAACATCCTCAAGGGCTTTGTGCCGACTTATGAAAGCACCGTGACGTCCAACCTCTGGAAGTCGGGCGCGGTCATGGTCGGCAAGACCAACCTCGACGAGTTCGCCATGGGCTCCTCGAACATGACCAGCCATTTCGGCGGCGTCGAGAACCCGTGGAAGCGCAAGGGCGACAACCGCAAGCTGGTGCCGGGCGGCTCCTCCGGCGGCTCGGCAGCGGCCGTGGCGGCGTACATGGTGCCCGGCAGCACGGGTACCGATACCGGCGGCTCGATCCGCCAGCCGGCGGCGTTCTGCGGCATTGTCGGCCTGAAGCCGACCTATGGCCGCTGCTCGCGCTGGGGCGTCGTGGCTTTCGCAAGCTCGCTCGACCAGCCCGGTCCGTTTACGCGCACGGTCGAGGATGCGGCGTTGATGCTGCAGGCGATGGCGGGCCACGATCCCAAGGACTCGACCTCCGCGCCGCTGCCGGTGCCCGACTTCGCGGCCGCCGCGCGCGATCCCAACATCAAGGGCCTGAAGGTCGGCATCCCGAAGGAATATCGCGTCGACGGCACGTCCGAGGAGATCGTGGCGCTCTGGGCCAAGGGCGTGGAGATGCTGAAGGCGGCCGGCGCGGAGCCGGTCGAGGTCTCGCTGCCGCACAGCAAGTACGCCCTGCCGGCGTACTACATCGTGGCGCCCGCAGAATGCTCGTCGAACCTCGCGCGCTACGACGGTGTGCGCTTCGGCCTGCGGGTGCCGGGCAAGGATCTGCCCGAGATGTACGAGAACACGCGCGGCGCTGGCTTCGGCAAGGAAACGCGGCGGCGCATCCTGATCGGCACCTACGTGCTGTCGGCCGGTTACTACGACGCCTACTACAAGAAGGCGCAGCGGATCCGCAGCCTGATCGCCCGCGATTTCAAGGAGGCCTTCGAGAGCTGCGACGTGCTGTTGACGCCGACGGCGCCGACGGCCGCCTTCGCGGCCGGCGACAAGATGGACGATCCGGTGGCCATGTATCTCAACGACGTGTTCACCATCCCGGCGTCGATGGCGGGCCTGCCCGGCATCTCGGTGCCGGCCGGCCTCGACAAGGACGGCCTGCCGCTCGGCCTGCAGCTGATCGGCCGCTCCTTCGACGAGGTGACGTTGCTGCGCGCCGCGGCGGCTCTCGAGAAGGCAGCCGCCTTCACCGGACGGCCGAGCGGATATTAGAACGCTGGAGTAGCACGTGCCGTGCGCTATCCTCCCGGGAAGGGAGGATAGCAACCGTGCACAATCATTTCGGTGTGAAGCGCCGCGCCGCGCCGTGCTGGCAGCCGGCCTGTCGGCAACCTTGCCTGTGCCGACCCTCGGCGTATCGGCCGCCAAGGCGCAGGCATGGCCAGCCAGGACCATCACGCTGGTGGTGCCGTTCGCACCGGGCGGCGGCACGGATACATTCGCGCGGCCGTTTGCGGCGAAGCTGTCGCAACAGCTCGGCCAGCAGGTGATCGTCGACAATCGGGCCGGTGCCGGCGGCACGGTCGGCGCGGCCATCGTCGCGCGGGCGCAACCGGACGGCTACACGTTCCTGGTCGGCGCCGTCCACCACACGGTGGCGGTCAGCGCCTACAAGAAGCTGTCCTACGATCTCGACAAGGACCTGATCCCCGTTACCGGGCTGGCCTACGTGCCCGACGTGCTGCTGGTGAACCCCAAGGTGCCGGCCAGCACGCTCTCCGAGTTCATCGCCTACTGCAAGGCCAATCCCGGCAAGGTCGACTACGGTTCTTCGGGGCTTGGCACGACGCGCCATCTCGCCGGCGAGATCTTCAATGCGAGGACCGGCGCCAAGATGGTGCACGTGCCTTACAAGGGATCCGGACCGGCGACGGCGGCACTGATCAACGGCGAAGTCGCGGTGGTGTTCGAGGGGCTGGGCAGCGCGGCAGGGCACATCCGCAGCGGCACGGTGCGGGCGCTGGCGGTGTTCGCCCGCACACGCTCGCCGGCCTTTCCCGACATTCCCACGGCGGCCGAGGGCGGTGTGCCCGACTTCGAGTCTCTGTCGTGGTACGGCTTGTGGGCGCCGGCAGGAACACCGCGCGAGATCGTGGCCAAGCTCCAGAGCGAAACAGCCAGGGTGTTCGAGGCGCCCGACATCAAGAAGATCTGGTTTCAGCAGGGCGCGGAGCCGGGCGGGGAGGCGAGCGATACCTACGCCGCCTTCGTGAAGGCGGAAGTCGGTAAATGGGGTAAGGTTGTGCGAGATAACAATATTACCCTCGAATGAGCCTTTGAGGTCCTGCGATGTCGCCTGAGCTTTATGTTGTATACCTAGCCGCCTGCGTGGCCCTGGTGCTGGTACCCGGACCTACGGTGACGCTCACCATCGCCAACAGCCTGAAGCATGGCACGCGAGCGGGCCTGCTGAGCGTCGCCGGCACGCAGCTGGGGCTCGCGGCGATGCTGGTGATCGTGGGTGTCGGTCTCACGTCGCTGGTCGAGGCGATGGGCCACTGGTTCGACTGGCTGCGCCTCGCCGGTGCGGTCTACCTCGTCTGGCTGGGCTGGAAGATGATTCGCGGTGCCAGCGGCGGAGCTGCAGGCGGAGAGGCGGCGGCGCCGCGCGGCGGCTTCCTGATCGGCGGCGGCCTCTGGCTCGCCTTTTCGAGGTCACGCTGAACCATGGCGAAGGTAACGGGAATCGGCGGCGTCTTCTTTCGGGCGCGTGATCCGCAGGCTCTTGCCGCCTGGTACGAAAAGCACCTGGGCATCGACGATTTCCAGAAATCCGTCTGGGCCCAGGAGGCGGGAAGTACCATCTTCGCGCCGTTCGCCCACGGCACCGAGTACTTCGGCCGTGCCGAGCAGCAATGGATGATAAACTTCCGTGTCGACGATCTCGATGGAATGATGGCGAAGCTGAAGCAGGACGGGATCGTCGTGGAAACCCGGGCGGAGTGGGATTCCGAAGTCGGCCGCTTCTGCCGCATCCACGATCCCGAAGGCAATCCGATCGAGTTGTGGGAGCCGGCGAAGAACGTCGAAGGCCTGGCCGGCTGAAGCGGACCTGGCGAGGGCATCGGCATGTCGCGAGCCGAGGCAGGCACCGCGCGCCTGAACGAACGAAGCTGCATGTGCTGCTAGCAGTGCTGACAGTCTCGTCGTTGCAAGTTACGCGCGGGTGACGCAGTCGACACCTGCGGCGAGACTCGCTGGAACGAGTCGAATCACCATTTTGAAAAGCAGGGCTTTCGAAATGTTCTTCGACCGCGATGTGCGGTCGGAAGCTTGACGCCGGCATTTGAAATTCCCACTTGGCCTAACAGTCCGCCCGGACTCCTCGTCTCGAGGCAGACCTCCTTTCCAATTCGATGTTTGAAGTTGACTAAACCAATTGGTTAACAATAAAGTCGAGCCATCTCAAAAATTGGCAAGCCAGCATTCTTGATGAGGACGGCCATGTCGTTTCGCCGCCCCACGCCCGCAGTCGCGCGGCCCGGGTTTTCAATCTTTGCCGCCGTCGCGGCGACCATCTTCGTTGTGGCGTCCAACACAGCCGTCGGTCAGGCACCGCCGCCACCCGAGGTCGATGTTGCGGGCGTCGTGTCGAAGCCGGTGCGCCAGTGGGATCAGTTCACCGGACGGATCGCGGCGATCGAGGCCGTCGAGATCCGCGCGCGCGTGAGCGGATATCTCAGCCGCGTCGCCTTCAAGGAGGGCGACGAGGTCAAGGAAGGCGACCTGCTGTTCGTCATCGATCCGCGTCCCTACAAGGCGGCGCGCGATAACGCCGCCGCGCAGCTCGAACGCGCCAAGGCCACGGCCCGGCTCGCGGACATACTGGACCAGCGTTCGCAGCAGCTGATCAAGACTGGCGCGATCTCGCGCAACGAATTCGACAGGACCAGCACCTCGCTGGCCCAGGCCAATGCGGAAGTAGGTGCCGCCGAAGCGGCGCTGGAAACGGCCAGCCTCAACCTCGACTATACCGAGGTGCGCTCACCGATCGCCGGCAAGGTCAGCCGCACGATGCTGACGCAGGGCAACCTGATCCAGGCCGACCAGACCGTGCTGACCAGCGTCGTGTCGCAGGATCCGGTCTATGTCTACTTCCAGCCCGACGAACAGACCTTCCAGCGCTACGGCGAGATGGCGCGCAGGGGCGAACGAGCGGCATCCGCCAATCCGGTGCGCGTGGGCCTGGCCGGCGACGAAGGCCATCCGCACGAAGGTGCGGTGAACTTCATCAACAATCAGGTCGACGCCACGACCGGCACGATCACCATGCGCGCCGTGGTGCCGAACCCGGACCGTGCCTTCGTGCCGGGCATGTATGCCCGCGTCCAGCTTGAGGGCAGTGGTGAATTCAGGGCCATGCTGATCGACGAGAAGGCGGTGATAACGGATCAGGACCGCAAGTATGTCTACGTGCTCGGTCCGGAGAGCAAAGCCGTGCGCAAGAACATCGTGCTCGGTGGCGCGATCGGCGGCTTGCGCGTGGTGCAGTCGGGGCTCGATCCCGGCGACAAGGTGATCGTCGCGGGCCTGCAGAAGATTTTCGCGGAAGGCATGCCGGTCAAGCCGAACGAAGTGCAAATGGTCAAGTCACCGGGAACCAGGACGGTGGATGCCAAGGTCGGAGGCAACTGAGCGCCTGCCATGGATTTCTCGAAATTCTTCATCGACCGCCCGATCTTCGCGGCGGTGCTCTCGATCGTGATCTTCGTCGCCGGCCTGATCGCGATTCCGCTGCTGCCGATCAGCGAATACCCCGACGTGGTGCCGCCGACGGTGGTCGTGCGCGCGGCCTATCCCGGCGCCAATCCGAAGGTCATCGCCGACACCGTGGCGGCGCCGCTCGAAGAGCAGATCAACGGCGCCGAGAACATGATGTACATGAAGTCGGTGGCGGGCTCCGACGGCGTGCTGCAGATGACCATCACCTTCCGCCCGGGCACCGACCCCAGGATGGCCCAGGTCGACATACAGAACCGGGTCAATCAGGCCCTGTCGCGCCTGCCGGCCGAGACGGTCAGCCTCGGTGTGACGACGCAGAAGCAGTCGCCGAGCTTCCTGACGATGATCACGCTGATCTCGGACGGCAGATACGACCCTCTCTACCTGCGCAACTACGTCAACACCAAGGTCAAGGACGAGCTGGCGCGCCTGCCGGGCGTCGGCCAGGTGCAGCTGTTCGGCGGCGGCGACTATGCGATGCGCATCTGGCTCGACCCGAACAAGGTCGCCTCGCGTGGCATGACCGCCAACGACGTCCTGCGCGCGGTGAGGGAGCAGAACCTGCAGGTATCGGCCGGCCAGCTCGGCGCCGAGCCGATTGCCAGCGGCAGCGATTTCCTGATCTCGATCAATGCGCAGGGCCGGCTGCGCACGCCCGAGGAGTTCGGCGAGGTCGTTCTCAAGACTGGCGCGAACGGCGAGGTCGTGCGCCTGGCCGATGTGGCGAGGATCGAGCTGGGAGCCAACGACTACACGCTGCGCGGTCAGCTCGACGATTATCCGTCGGGCATCATCGGCGTCTTCCAGGCGCCCGGCGCCAACGCGCTGGCGGCGCGCGACGGGGTCATCGCGAAGATGGACGAACTGGCCAAGCGGTTCCCGCCCGGCGTGAGCTACCGTTCGGACTACGACAGCACGATCTTCGTGCGCGATTCGATCCGTTCGGTGGTGAACACGCTGCTGGAAGCCATCGTGCTCGTCGTCCTCGTGGTGATTTTATTCCTGCAGACATGGCGCGCCTCGATCATCCCGCTGATCGCGGTTCCGGTCTCGGTCGTCGGGACCTTCGCCGTGCTCTACCTGCTGGGCTTCTCGATCAATACGCTGACTCTGTTCGGTCTGGTGCTCGCCATCGGCATCGTCGTCGACGATGCGATCGTCGTGGTCGAGAATGTCGAGCGCAACATCGAGGAGGGCCTCTCGCCGCTCGATGCGGCGCATCAGGCGATGAAGGAAGTCTCCGGGCCCATCGTGGCGATCGCGCTGGTGCTGTGCGCGGTGTTTGTGCCCATGGCCTTCCTGACCGGCGTGACCGGGCAGTTCTACAAGCAGTTCGCCGTTACGATCGCGATCTCGACGGTGATCTCGGCGATCAACTCGCTCACCTTGTCGCCGGCCCTGGCGGCCAAGCTCCTGCATTCGCACGGTGCGCCGAAGGACCTGCTGTCGCGGATCATCGAGCGCGCGTTCGGGTGGGTGTTCCGGCCGTTCAACCGCTTCTTCAAGGCCAGCTCGGAAAGCTACCAGAGTTCGATTTCGCGTATCCTGAAGCGTCGTGGCATCGTATTCGCGATCTACGCGCTGCTGCTGGTCGGGACCGGCGCGATGTTCAATGCCGTGCCGCGCGGCTTCATTCCGGTCCAGGACAAGCTCTACCTGATCGCCGTCGTCAAGCTGCCCGAGGGCGCCTCGCTCGAACGTACCGACGTGGCGATGAAGAAGCTCAGGGACATTGCGCTCGCCACCGACGGCGTGGCGCATGTCGTGGCGATGACCGGCCTCAACGCGATCCAGTTCACCAATACGCCCAACTACGCGGTGGCCTTTCCGATCCTGAAGCCGTTCAACGAGCGGACCCGCAGCGCCAAGGAAATCGCCGACGACATGCAGGCGAAGATATCCGGGATCAAGGAAGGCATGGCCTTCGTCATGATGCCACCGCCGATCGACGGCATGGGTTCGGGCGCCGGTTACTCGCTGTTCATCGAGGATCGTGCCGGGCTGGGCTATGGCGCGCTGCAGGAGGCGGTCGGCGCTTTGCAGGGCGCGGTGATGACGACGCCTGGAATGGGCTTTCCGTTCTCGGGCTATCAATCCAACGTGCCGCAGCTCGACATCGAGGTCGACCGGGTCAAGGCCAAGGCGCAGGGCGTGTCGCTGACGGAGCTGTTCAGCACGCTGCAGGTCTATCTCGGATCGGCCTACGTCAACGACTTCAACATGCTCGGGCGTACCTGGCGCGTCTACGCTCAGGCCGATGGCGACTTCCGCAGGACCGTCGAGGACATCGTCAACCTCAAGACGCGCAACGAGCGCGGCGAGATGGTGCCGATCGGCTCGATGGTGAAGGTCAAGGAGACCTACGGCCCCGATCCGGTGCTGCGCTATAACGGCTATCCGGCTGCCGACTTTATCGGCGAGGCCGAACCTGGCGCCCTGTCTTCGGCCCAGGCGATGCGGGTGATCGAGGAGCTGGCGCGTTCGGTGCTGCCCAATGGCATCGCCATCGAATGGACGGACCTCAGCTTCCAGGAAGCCACGCAAGGCAATGCCGCGCTGTTCGTGTTCCCGGTCGCGATCCTGCTGGCCTTCCTCGTGCTCGCGGCGCTCTACGAGAGCTGGGTGCTGCCGCTCGCGGTGATCCTGATCGTGCCGATGTGCATCCTTTCGGCACTGGCCGGAGTGAAGCTGTTCGGCGGCGACAACAACACCTTCGTGCAGGTTGGGCTGGTCGTGCTGATGGGCCTGGCCTGCAAGAATGCGATCCTGATCGTCGAGTTCGCCCGCGAGCTGGAGTTTCAGGGCAAGAGCATCGTCGAGGCGGCGTTGGAGGCCTGCCGTCTGCGCCTGCGGCCGATCGTGATGACCTCGGTCGCCTTCATCGCCGGCACGGTTCCGCTCGTGCTCTCGCACGGCGCCGGTGCCGAGGTTCGTTCGGCCACCGGCATCACCGTGTTTGCCGGCATGATCGGCGTGACCCTGTTCGGCCTGTTCCTGACGCCGGTATTCTATGTCGGCCTGCGCAAGCTCTCGGGCCGCAAGCTAGTCCAGCATGGCGAGTCCACGGCTCGTGTCCATCATTCGCCCGCCGAGTAGGGAGGCGTTCGATAGACGACGCCCATGAGACCGGAGCGCGGTCGCACATCTTCGTATTGCGAAACCTGCAAGCTGATCCCGGCGTCGGAGAGGCGTAAACTTTCGGCAACCCCGGAGGAACGAACATGGCGGATTTCGATCTTGTGGTACGCGGCGGCAACGTCGCTGACGGCACCGGCGCTGCGATCAAGGAAGCAGACATTGCGGTGAAGGGCGGCAGGATCGTCGCCGTCGGCAAGGTGAGCGGGCAGGGTGCCGAGGAAGTCGATGCCAAGGGCCTGCTGGTGACGCCGGGCTTCGTCGACATTCACACCCACTATGACGGCCAGGCGACCTGGGATTCGCATCTGCAGCCGTCGAGCTGGCACGGCGTCACTACGGCGGTGATGGGCAATTGCGGCGTCGGCTTCGCGCCGGTGAAGGTCGAGGATCGCCAGCGCCTGATCGAGCTGATGGAAGGTGTCGAGGACATTCCCGGCGCCGCGCTCGACGAGGGCCTGAACTGGTCCTGGGAATCGTTCGGCCAGTATCTCGACGCTCTGGAGGCGCGGCCGCGCGACATGGATCTCGGCGCCCAGCTCCCGCACGGCGCGTTGCGCGTCTTCGTGATGGGCAAACGGGCGGCCAAGCTCGAAGAGGCGACGCCGGCCGAGGTCGAACAGATGCGGGCGCTGACGGCGGAAGCGATGCGTGCGGGCGCACTGGGCTTCTCGACCTCGCGCACGCTCAACCATCGTACGGTGAAGGGCGATCCGACACCGTCGCTGCGCGCCTCGGAGGCCGAGCTTCTGGGCATCGCGCTCGGCATGAAGGATGCAGGCCGCGGCGTCATAGAGTTCATCTCGGATTTCAACACGCCCAATCCGGAGAGCGAGTTCGAGATGCTCGACCGGCTGCTCACCGCCTCGGGACGTCCGTTTTCGGTGTCGCTGGCGCAGCGCCATTCGCGGCCCGACGGCTGGCGTCGCCTGCTTGGCCTGGTCGAAGGGCTCGTCGCCAAGGGCCATAGTGCCAAGGCGCAGGTCGCGCCGCGGCCGATCGGCGTGCTGCAGGGCCTTCAGGCGAGCCGCACCCCGTTCTCGATGTGCGCGGCCTACAAGGCGATCCAGCATAAGTCGGTGGCCGAGCGCCTCGCCATCATGCGCGATCCGGCGTTCCGCGCCCGTGTCCTGCAGGAGAGCAACGAGCCGCTGCGCTCGGAGATGGCCGCGCGCCTCACCGACTTCGACCGCATGTTCCCGCTGGGCGATCCGCCGAACTACGAGCCGCCGAAGGAAACCTCGTTCGGCGCCCGCGCCGCGCGCGAAGGCCGCGATCCGCGCGAACTGATCTACGACTACCTGATCGAAGGCGAGGGCAGGAACTTCATCTTCGCGCCCTTCGCCAATTACGCGGCCTACAATCTCGACTGCTGCAGCGAGATGATGCAGAGCCCGCATACGCTGATCGGTCTCGGCGATGGCGGCGCGCATGTCGGCCTGATCTCCGACGGCTCCTATCCGACCTACCTGCTGCAGCACTGGGGTCGCGACCGCAAGAGCGGCAAGCTCGACCTGTCGTGGCTGGTGAAGCGCCATACCCAGGACAATGCCAGGGCCGTCGGCCTCGACGACCGCGGCGTCGTGGCGGTCGGCAAGAAGGCCGACCTCAACGTCATCGAGGCGCCGATCATGAAATGGGACCTGCCGGCCGGCGGCAAGCGCCTGCTGCAGCGCGCCACCGGCTACCGCGCCACCATCGTCTCGGGCGCCGTCACCTATCGCGACGGCGAAGCGACGGGCGCCTTGCCGGGCAGGCTGGTGCGCGGCCCCCAGGCCGCTTAAACGAAGCGACGGGCAGGGGCTCCAGCCCGCACAAGGCGAAGGCTGGCCGCCGTTCGGGTGTGCCGGCCCGCTTGTGGGGCAGGGGAAACGGCAGGCGGCGCAGTCCGCGATCCGGCCCCGGCGTCAAACTTCCTCGTAGCTCGTGAAGCGGATCGTGTCGGGGGCCTGCTTCAGCAGGGGCGCCAGCAGGTCGTTTTCCCAGATCTGCCAACGCGCCGGATAGTCGGAGGCCGGCACAGGCGCCTCGACCGTTCCCCAGAGCCGCTCCCATGCGTCGCGGCTCTCGAAGATCCAGAGGGCGGTATAGGCGCCGCGCCGCGCGCCTTTCAGTCCTCGCAGGAAGTGATGGCCCACCAGGCCCGGGAGGTCGAAGAGACCCCGACGTTCGGCCTCGCGGGCCGCCTGCTCGAACGCATCGCCGGACACGCCGGGCTTCAGCTCATAGTCATGAATGCTGATCACCCGCGGCATGTCCGGCCTCTGCGTTTTGTCAGTCGCCCTTGATGTCGTTGTCCTTGATGACCTTGAACCAGCGGTCCTGTTCGCTCTTCTGGTAAGCCGCGAATTCCTCGGGCGAGCTGGTCAGAATTTCCATGTTGAACTGGTCG
>WBZX01003293.1_pt1 | contig 10368 bp, 11 predicted proteins | sample 5204211 | NCBI WGS metagenome assembly WBZX01 (sample SAMN12344362, study PRJNA552823) | activated sludge metagenome | biome: Activated sludge suspended growth; feature: Nitrification reactor; material: Wastewater; isolation source: activated sludge from nitrification reactor of wastewater...
ACCCGAAGCTGCACAGCATGGCGTCGCGGGAGCTGCCGGAAAAGCTGAAGCGTCTGCCGATCACCAGCTGGCTGCATGTGAGTCTGGATGTCAGGACGCCGTCGGAGGACGGTTTCGGCATGCACGGCAGTGGCCTTTTCATCGTCAATCCGCCCTGGACGCTGCCGGCGGCGCTCAAGAAAGTGATGCCCTATCTGGTGGAGGTGCTGGGGCTCGACGAGGGCGCGAAGTACGAACTGGAATCGGAGATTCCGTGATGTGCCGGGGGCGACGGTCGGGGTGAAGCCGCCGGCGCCCCCGTCTGGCGAGGGCGCCGCGGCCGTGCTCCGTTACGCTCTGCCGTTTGTCACAGCAGATTCATCTTCTTTGCGGCGGCGGTCAGATCGCCGCGGAAGTCCGGGTGGGCGATGCCGATCAGCGCCTGGGTGCGCTGCTTGGCGGACTTGCCGCGCAACTGGGCGACGCCGTACTCGGTGACCACGTAGTTGATGTCGTTCTTGCTGGTCGACACGTGGGTGCCCGGCGTCAGGGTCGGCACGATGCGCGAGATGGTGCCATCCTTGGCGGTGGACGGCAGCACGATGAAGGCCTTGCCGCCCTTCGAGCGATTGGCTGCGCGCACGAAGTCGGACTGGCCGCCGGTGCCGGAGTAGGGCACCGGACCGAGGCTCTCGGAACCGCACTGGCCGAGGAAGTCGATCTCCAGCGTGGCGTTGATGCACATCAGGTTGTCGTTCTGGCCGGCGATGTAGGGATCGTTGGTGAAGTCCACCGGATGCATCTCGACCATCGGGTTGCGGTGCAGGAACTTGTAGAGCTTCTTCGAGCCGAGGGCGAAGGTGGCGACCATTTTGCCGGGCATGAAGTTCTTGCGGCGATTGGTGACGGCACCGGCTTCGAGCAGGGTCAGGATGCCGTCGCCGACCATTTCGGTGTGGATGCCCAGATCGTGCTTGTGGGTGAGCTGCATCACCACCGCATCCGGAATGCCGCCGTAGCCGATCTGCAGCGTCGAGCCGTCGTCGATCATGTCGGCGACGTACTTGCCGATGGCTTCCTGCACCGGTCCGATGGTCGGCAGGCCGACTTCGAGCACCGGCTCGTCGTTCTCGACCAGCGCGGTGACTTCGGAGATGTGGATGTGGCAGTTGCCGAAGGCGAAGGGCACGTTGGGGTTGACTTCGACGATGACGGCGCGGGCCTTGCGGATCGCGGCCATCGTGTAGTCGGGGGCCAGACCGAGGGAGAAGTAGCCGTGTTCGTCCATCGGCGAAACCTGGGTGAACACCACTTCGGCGGGCATCAGGCCACGCTCGATCAGCTGGGGCATTTCCGAGAAGTAGCTCGGATAGAAGTCGCCGACGCCTTCCTTGAAACCGGGGCGGGTGGCGCCGCTGAAGAAGTAGGCGACGTGGCGCACGTGTTCGGCGGTGGACGAATCGAGGTAGCCAAATTTGCGTACGGCGAGGATCTGCGACACTTTCACGTCGCGGAAATCGCGGCGGTGCTCGGAGAGGGCATTGAGCAGCGCCGGCGGTTCGGCGACCGCGGTTGGCACGACGATGGTGTCGCCGTTGTGAACGTTGCGGATCGCTTCGGCCGGAGTTACGCGCTTGGCGGCGTATTGGGCGTGGACGGACATCGGTTTATCTCCCATGGTCATCGTTATAGCGCAGCATTAAACCACGGTCGGCGACCGCGGTTTGTACTCGATTGTAGTGCGGCCGGGCCCGCGCCGATCTGGCCTGCGTCAAGATGCGCCGACGACGTCAGGGCAGCGTCGAACGGTCGCGGCCGAGGCAGGTGCGATGGCGCGCGTCGACTCGTTCGGCGAACCAGCCGGTGGTGAGTTTGCGCTGGATCTTGGGGCTCTTGAGGTCGATCTGCGGCAGTGCCTCGCGGGACACGGGGCTGCCGGCGGCGCTGTCGGCGAGGCTGAAGACCCGGGCGTAGAGCGGCGTCTGCCCGAACTGGGCGGTCTTTTCGAGGCGCAGGTCGCGGAGCAGTTCGGCGCGCGACAGGCCGAGGCGTGCGGCGATGCCGTGCAGCGCACCGAGGGTGGCGCTGGGTTCGGCCGCCGGGGCGCCGTCGACGTAGCGCAGCAGGTCGCCGTCGAGGGCCAGCGCCTGGCCGCTGAGGCGCGCGACGGCGGCCTGGAAGGCGGCGTTGCGGCTGCTGTAGCGGCCGGCGTTGAAGTCGGCGAAGCGGTAGAGGATGCGGCTGTAGGGGGCCGGGTAGTCGAGCAGGATCGCGGTGCCGAAGTAAACCCCGCCGCGGCGGGTGAACACTTCGCTGCGCACGCTGCCGCGACGCGGGTAGGGGTAGGCCTTGTCCTTCACCTGCTCCTCGGCGAAGGCGACGCTGACTTGCATCGGACCGCCGGTGCGCACCGGGTTGTAGCCGCTGAACAGCGCCTTGCCGTTGGGCAGTTCGGAGATCATGTCCTCGAACACGTCGTTCATCTGCTTCTCGGTGCGCAGCGCGTCGATGCGCGCCTTGTAGCTGCGACCGTCGGGGCTGGTCTTGAGCAGCGCGGCGTCGAGCAGCAGGCGCGGCAGGTGGAGGCGCTCGCGCCGGGCGTCGAGTTCTTTCCAGACAATCTGAGACAGGCCGGGGACGACCGGGTCGGCCTGGAAGGTGGATTCCTGTTCGATGACCGCGACGACGGCGCAGATGTTGTCCGCCGTGGGGGCGATGCGCAGCGCGGACAGGGCGGCGAAGATGTCGCCGGCCCAGCCGTCCCGGTCCTTCACGCCGGGCGGCAGGAAGCCGGCGACGAGGATGCGTCCTTCGCGCTCGTCGGGGTAGGCGGCGACGGGGGGCCTGGCGGCGGGCGGCTGCGGTGCCGGAAGCGCCGGCGGCGGAGCGGGCTTCGCTGCGTCGGGTGGCGCGACGGGCGCGGTCTGCGCCGGCGGGCTGCCGGGCGCGGGCGGCAGTCGGGGCGACGGGCGCGATTCGACCGGGCCGGTGGACGCGCAGCCGGTCAGCACGGCGCCGGCGGCGGCGGCGAGCGCGATGGCGCGCATCAAGGTTTGGCGGCGTCCTTGTCGGCGGCGGCGATGCGGCTGAGGCTGCGCGTGTAGTAGGCCGCGTAGCCGAGGCCGACGAAGGCCATGATGCCGGTCAGCAGGACCGGCCCTTCGACCGGCTGGCCGGCGAGCACGTTGGCGACGAAGGAGTAGCCGAGAACGATGGCGGCGGCGAATCCGCCGGTGATGCGGATGGCGGCGAAGGTCTTCTGCTGCTTGGGGGTCGGGCTGGACATCGGGTATGAAGTGGGGTGAACCGGATGGGCGCGAGGGTCGGGCTTCCGACCCCGCGCGTCAAGTTCAGAACAGCCCGCGACCGAGCCAGTAGCCGCCGGCGGCGATCAGCGCCGAGCAGGGGATGGTCAGCACCCAGGCCCAGACGATGCTGCCGGCGATGCCCCAGCGTACCGCGGCGGTGCGCCGCACCGAGCCGACGCCGACGATGGCGCCGGTGATGGTGTGGGTGGTGGACACCGGAATGCCCAGGCTGGTGGCCAGGAACAGGGTGATCGCGCCACCGGTTTCGGCGCAGAAGCCGCCTACGGGTTTGAGCTTGGTGATGCGCTGTCCCATGGTTTTGACGATCCGCCAGCCGCCGAATAGCGTGCCGAGGCCGATCGCCATGTAGCACAGCACGACGACCCAGCTCGGCACCGGGTCGCCCTTGGCGGTGACGCCGGCGGCGATCAGCAGCATCCAGATGATGCCGACGGTTTTCTGCGCGTCGTTGCCGCCGTGGCCCAGGCTGTAGAGCGCGGCGGAGGCGAGTTGCAGGCGGCGGAACCATTTATCGACGCGGCGCTGGGTCTTGTTGCGGCAGATCCAGGCGACGATCACGAGGATCAGCGAGCCGAGCACGTAGCCGAACAGCGGCGAGATGATGATGAAGGCGACTGTCTTCATGATGCCGGCGCCGATCAGCGGGTCGGTGCCCGCTTTGGCGATGGCCGCGCCGACGATGCCGCCGATCAGGGCGTGCGACGAGCTGGACGGGATGCCGTAGTACCAGGTGACGATGTTCCAGGCGATTGCGCCGAGGAGCGCACCGAAGACGAGGTAGTGGTCCACCACGCTCGGGTCGATGATGCCCTTGCCGACGGTGCTGGCAACTTTCAGTTGAAATACGAAGAGGGCGATGAAATTGAAGAAAGCGGCCCACGCCACGGCCTGGTGGGGCTTGAGCACGCCGGTGGATACGACGGTGGCGATGGCGTTGGCGGCGTCGTGAAAGCCGTTCATGAAGTCAAAGACGAGGGCGACGACAACCAGCCCGGCGATGACCCAGAAACCGATCTGTAGGGTTTCCATGGTGATGCTCAGGCGTTTTCCAGCACGATGCCTTCGACGATTTTGGCGACGTCCTCGCAGCGATCGGTGATCGCTTCAAGCTGTTCGTAAATGGCTTTCAGTTTCATGACCTGCAACGCGTCGCGCTCGTCGCGGAAAAGCTTGGACATGGCGCCGCGCATGATGCGGTCGGCGTCGGTTTCGAGGCGGTCGATTTCCTGGCAGGTCTGCAGGATCGCGCTGGCGTTGTCCATGTTGGAGATCAGGCCGACGACGATCTTGACGCGGCTGCAGCACGACAGGCTGACGTTGGCGAGTTGCTGGGCTTCGGGGGTGATGCGCTGGATGTGGTAGAGGGTGGTGCACTCGGCGACGTCCTGGACGGTGTCGAGGATGTCGTCCATGGCGTTGATGAGGCTGTGGATCTCGTCGCGGTCGAGGGGGGTGATGAAGCTCTTGTGGGCTTGGGCGACGGTTTCGTGAGTGATTTTGTCGGCGACCTGTTCGATCTTTTCGATTGCGGCGATGCGGTCTTCGGCGCCGGAGACGTCGTCCATCAGGGCGACCAGTTCCTGGGCGCCGAGGACGATCTGCTCGGCGTGGCTGTTGAACAATTCAAAAAAACGGCCCTCTTGGGGCAGCAGGCGTCCGAACATGGGTTGTGTTGTTACAAGAAGATGACTTGAGGCGAAATTCTAACAGAGCGCGCCCGTCCACGAAGGAAAGTGTAAGCCGCTGTAAGCCGCGCGCAAGGCGGCCCGGCGTCTGAAGCCCCGCTGCCGTGTTGCACTGCAGCGGGTTTTCCATGGCGCCGGCCGGATCAGGGCTTGGGCTTGCGCGGAGGCTTGAAGCCGCCGGCCGGACGCTCGAAGCCGCCTTCCTTGCGGAAGGGTTTCTTGGGGGCCGGGCCGCGGCCGCCGGGGGCGGGACGACCGCGTTCGCGACCGGCTTCCTCGGGACTGGCCAGGCGCAGGTTGAGGGGCTGCTGGCGGACGCGGGCGCGACGCAGGATCTGGATGACGTCGGCGGGCAGGTCGGCCGGCAGTTCGACGGTGCTGTAGTCTTCGAACAGGTTGATCTGGCCGATGAAGCGGCTTTCGATGCCGGCTTCGTTGGCGATGGCGCCGACGATGTCCTTCGGGCTGGCCATGTGCTCGCGGCCGACGTCGATGCGGTAGCGGGCGAGGCGGCCTTCGGCGTAGTCGCGGCGACGTTCGAGGATCTGGCCGCGGTTGTCGCGCGGGGCCGGGCGTTCGGTCGGGCGTTCGGGTTTGCCGGCGGCGATCTGGGCGATGTCCGGCTTGCCGGTGTCGGGCATCTGCAGCGGGCGATCCTTCTGGGCGAGGAAGGCGAGGGCGGCGGCGATCTGGTGGACGTCGGCGTCGTGTTTGTCCTCGATGCCGGCGATGACGTCGAGGAAGAAGTCCAGCTCTTCGGATTCGAGGACTTCGGCGACCTGCTGGCGGAAGGCGGCGACGCGCTTGTCGGCGACGGCTTCGCGGCTGGGTAGCTTGAGCGCTTCGATGGGCTGCCTGGTGGCGCGCTCGATCTGGCGCAGCAGGTGGTTTTCGCGCGGGGCGACGAAGAGGATGGCGTTGCCGGAGCGGCCGGCGCGGCCGGTGCGGCCGATGCGGTGGACGTAGGCCTCGGTGTCGTAGGGGATGTCGTAGTTGATGACGTGGCTGACGCGGGGGACGTCGATGCCGCGGGCGGCCACGTCGGTGGCGACGACGATGTCGAGGGTTTCGTTCTTGAGCTGTTCGATGACCCGTTCGCGCAGTTGCTGGGTCATGTCGCCGTTGAGGCAGGCGGCCGCGTAGCCGCGGGCTTCGAGCTTTTCGGCGAGTTCGACGGTGGCGGTCTTGGTGCGCACGAAGACGATGGCGGCGTCGAAGTCGTCCTCGACCTCGAGGATGCGGGTCAGCGCGTCGAGCTTGTGGGCGCCGGCGATCTGCAGGAAGCGCTGGCGGATCGTCGAGACGGTGGCCGTGGCGGCCTTGATCTTGATTTCCTTCGGTTCGCGCAGGTAGCGGTGGGCGACGCGGCGGATGGCGTCGGGCATCGTCGCCGAGAAGAGGGCGGTCTGACGGGTGGTCGGCGTGTGCTCGAGGATCCACTCGACGTCGTCGATGAAGCCCATGCGCAGCATTTCGTCGGCTTCGTCGAGGACCAGCGTGGTGAGGCCGTCGAGGTTGAGGCTCTTGCGTTCGAGGTGGTCCATGACCCGGCCGGGCGTGCCGACCACCACGTGGGCGCCGCGCTGCAGCTGGCGCAGCTGGACGACCATGCTCTGGCCGCCGTAGATCGGCAGCACGTGGAAGCCGGACATCTTGCTGGCGTAGCGCTGGAAGGCTTCGGCGACCTGGATGGCGAGCTCGCGCGTCGGCGTGAGCACCAGCACCTGCGGGTTGCGCTGGGCGAGGTCGATCCCGTCGAGGGCGGGCAGTGCGAAGGCGGCGGTCTTGCCGGTGCCGGTCTGGGCTTCGCCGAGGATGTCGTGGCCGGCGAGCAGTTGCGGGATGCAGGCCGCCTGGATCGGCGAGGGGGTTTCGTAGCCGATCTCGGCGAGGGCGGCGAGGATCGGCGCCTGGAGGTCGAGCTGGTCGAAGCGTTCGATGGGTGCGGTCATGGGAGGCAGGGGCGCGGGCCGGGTGAGGGGGCGAAGCGGTCTGTGGCCCGGGAAGCGGTGGCTTCGGAAGGCTGCTTCAGCAAAAGTGTAATTTTACCGGAAGCGCGCCCTGCCGTCCCATGCGTGCGTCTATCGTCCGGCGACGGTGCCGGCGTCCTGGCCGAACAGCAGCTTTTTGGCGTCGTCGCTCATCGGCGCCTGGGCCGGATTGATGCGCCCGGCAAGCGCGTAGGCGCGGACGGTGGCCGGACGCTGGCGGATCGCGTCGAACCAGCGTTTGAGGTGCGGGAAGTCGTCGAGATTCTGGCGTTGCCGCTCGTGGGGCACGATCCACGGGTAACAGGCCATGTCGGCGATGGAGTAGTCGGCGCCGGCGATGAAGGCCCGGTCGGCGAGCCGGCGGTCGAGAACGGCGTAGAGGCGGGAGGTTTCCTTGACGTAGCGGTCGATGGCGTACGGCAGTTGCTCGGGGGCGTACTGCACGAAGTGGTGGTTCTGCCCGGCCATCGGGCCGAGGCCGGCCATCTGCCAGAACAGCCACTGCAGCGTGTCGATGCGCACCCGCGGGTCGGCGGACAGGAAGCGGCCGGTCTTCTCGGCGAGGTAGAGCAGGATCGCGCCGGATTCGAACACCGAAACGGGTTCGCCGCCGTCGGCCGGGGCCGTATCGACGATGGCCGGGATGCGGTTGTTCGGCGCGATGCGCAGGAAGTCGGACTGGAACTGCTCGCCCTTGCCGATGTTGATCGGGTGAACGGTGTAGGGCAGACCGGTTTCTTCGAGGAAGAGGGTGATCTTGTGGCCGTTGGGGGTGGTCCAGTAGTAAAGGTCGATCATTTTTATCCTTCAGGCTGAGGGGCGGCGCTCGGCGGCCAGAACCCACGCCGGGTCGAGGCTGCGGATCGGGATGCCGGGGTCGGCGGGAATGCGGCCGGCGAGCTGGAGCTGCAGGTAGCGCAAACAGGAGACCCGCAGGAAGGAGGTGAAGTTCGTGCTTTCGTCGAGCCGGCCGCTGTTTTCGAGTTCGTCGTGGAGCCGGCCGAGCAGTTGCGGCACGCTGAGGCCGTCCCGCTCGCCGATTTCGCCGAGCACCTGCCAGAACAGGTTTTCCAGGCGCAGGCTGGTGGCAACGCCGCGCAGGCGGATCGAACGGCTGCGGGTGGCGTAAAGCGCGGGGTCGGCGTTGATGAAGATCTGGCACATCGGCGGGGCTCCGCAAGCGGGGACGCCCCCGCCTGCCCATTGTAGGTGCTGCGGGGGCGCGGTGCCGACCGGGGACGGGCGGCGGGTCAGGCCTCGATGCGGGTGCCGAGCAGGGCGAGGAACTGGGCGATCCACGCCGGGTGGGCCGGCCAGGCCGGGGCCGAGACGAGGTTGCCTTCGGTGACCGCCTGGTCGACCGGGATGTCGGCGTAGGTGCCGCCGGCCAGTTCGACTTCGGCCCGGCAGGCCGGGTAGGCGGAGCAGGTGCGGCCTTCGAGGACGCGGGCGCCGGCGAGCAGCTGGGCGCCGTGGCAGATGGCGGCGACCGGCTTGCCGGCGCTGAAGAAGTGGCGCACGGCGGCGATCACCGCCGGATACATGCGCAGGTATTCGGGGCCGCGGCCGCCGGGGATCACCAGCGCGTCGTAGCCCTCGACCCGGATGTCGGCGAAGCTGGCGTTGAGGGTGAAGTTGTGACCGCGCTTCTCGGTGTAGGTCTGATTGCCTTCGAAGTCGTGGATGGCGGTGGCGATGCTGTCGCCGGCCTTTTTGTCCGGGCAGACGGCGTGCACGGTGTGGCCGACTGCCTGCAGGGCCTGGAAGGGCACCATGGTTTCGTAGTCTTCGCAGAAGTCGCCGCAGATCATCAGGATTTTTCGGGCCATGCCTGTCTCCATTCGGTGGGGAGTCGATCGGATGTCGCCCGGCGAGTGTGGCGGCATGGTGCCGGCGGCGGGTGGTAGCGGGTTACCACGCCGGCGGCCGGGGCGCGGAGCGGGGGTCAGGCGAGGTCGGTGCGCAGCGCGTCGGCCCAGCAGTTGGGGGTTTCGTAGAGGCGCACCTGCTCAAGACGGACCTGGTTGTGGAAGACGCCGGTGTACAGCGGGTCGAGAATGCGGAAGGCTTCGACGGCGAGGTTTTCGGCGGTGGGGACGACGTCGAGGATGACCGTCTTGTGGCCGGGGAGGCTCTGCAGGAAGCCGACGATCGCGGTGTCGCCGCGGTAGGCGAGAAAGGCGTGGTCCCAGATGTCGACGACGTGCCGTTTGGCGATCGCCTTCACTTCGCCGAAATCGACGACCATGCCGTTGGCCGGCTGACCGTCGGCCCGGATGATTTCGCCGGAGAGGGTGATTTCCAGCGCGTAGCGGTGGCCGTGCAGATGGCGGCACTGGCTGGCGTGGTCGGGGATGCGGTGGCCTGCGTCGAATTCCAGGCGGCGGGTGATGCGCATGGGCGGGCCGGCGCGGGGGCGCCGGTTGGGGAAAAAGGTGCCGTATTATACGCGCCTCGTTTTTGGACCTCGATAGTCCCATGATCCCGTCCCGGCAGATGCTCACGGTCACCGACCACAACCGCAATTTCAGCGCGATGACTTACGTCTATCCGGTGGTGTCGAGACGGGCCGGCGGCGTGTCGGTGGGAATCAACCTCAACCCGAACAATGCCTGCAACTGGCATTGCGCCTACTGCCAGGTGCCCGGCCTGGTGCGCGGGGCGGCGCCGGAGATCGACGGGGCGAAGCTCGAGGCCGAGCTGCGCGGTTTTCTCGACGAACTCATCCACGGTAGTTTCATGCAGGATCACGTGCCGCTGGAGGTGCGGGTGATCCGCGACATTGCGTTTTCGGGCAATGGCGAGCCGACCGGCAGCAAGGATTTCGACGAGATCGTCGGGCGGGTGATTGCGGTGCGCGACGCGGCCGGGCTGGCCGGCGTGCCGATCCGCCTGATCACCAACGGCAGCCTGATCGACCGGCCCTACGTGCAGGCGGCGCTCAGGCATCTGGCGCAGGCGGGAGGCGAGGTGTGGTTCAAGTTCGACGCCGGCACCGCGGCCGACATCGCGCGCATCAATGGCATCGACGTCGATCCGCAAACCCATGCCCGCCGGCTCGCGCTGTGCGCGTCGCTGTGCCCGACCTGGGTGCAGACCTGTGTGTTCCGCTGGGACGGAGCGCTGCCGTCGCGCGAACAGGTCGATGCCTATCTCGACATGCTGGAAATGGCCGGCATTGCGGCTTTGAAAGGGGTGCTGCTGTATGGCGTCGCACGGCCGTCGATGCAGCCGGAGGCGGCTCATCTGCGGCAACTCACGCCGGACGAACTGGAGGACATCGCCCGCCAGATTCGGCAAAGGGGGGCGAGTCAGGGGCTCGACGTGAGCGTCAGCCCCTGATCTGCGCGCCGTCGACCGTTCAGTGGGCGACGCGCTCCTTGC
>WBZX01003296.1_pt1 | contig 10362 bp, 11 predicted proteins | sample 5204211 | NCBI WGS metagenome assembly WBZX01 (sample SAMN12344362, study PRJNA552823) | activated sludge metagenome | biome: Activated sludge suspended growth; feature: Nitrification reactor; material: Wastewater; isolation source: activated sludge from nitrification reactor of wastewater...
CCGGGCCAACAACTCGTGGCCTCACGTCACCGCCGACCCGGTGCGCAAGAGACGGGTGCAGCACGTCCCGCTCACCAAACCGGCACGGGCGCTGCGCAACTCCGCCGTGCCAGGCGAAACGAACCGGGCACCGACCGTCATCCAGGTCGAGATCGTCGGCCGGGCCGCAGAATCACACAACTGGTCGGAGGCCGCACTCGTCTGGCTCGGCCGAGAGGTCGTCGGCCCGCTGTGTGCTGCCGCCTCAATCCCGCTCGTAGCGCCACGGGAGTTCTTGGGCACCAAGGCCGGGCACACACTGGCGTCGGTCACCGCCAAACAACGTCTGACCGCTGCTCAGTGGCGTGACCTGTCCGGCATCTTCGGGCACCAGCACGCCCCAGAGAACACGCACTGGGACCCTGGCGCGCTCAACATCGGGCGCATCATCCAGGCCGCCAAAGGCTACGGCCCGCTCTACCCCAGCACCCCCACCGGACCATCCACCGAGGACACTGACATGACCGACGCAGACCGCCAGATGCTTGCCGACGTTTTCGCCGAAGCCCGTGCCGCTGGCCTCCGGGCTGCCCACTGCGAGCAGTTGCTCGCGGAGGTGCTGTCGGCCCTCAACGTCCGGCCGACCGACGGCAAGCGGCCGTACCCGGTGCGGGCCATTGAGTCGCTGACCCGCATCGAGGCCAAGGTCGGGTCCAACCCGCCCTCGGGTGGGTAGGTCAGAGACATGACCTACCTCGACTACCTCGTGCCCGCCATCCTCGCGGCCGTCGGTCTCGTCATCGGCGCCATTGTCGCAGCTATGAGCGAGGCGGCGACGGTCGCCATCGTCATCGCTCTTATCGGTGCGGTCTCCGCCATCGCCTCCGCCTACCTTGCCAACTCCGCCCGCAAGGACGTGAAGGACCGCATCGGTGACCCCAACGGCGGGCAGGACGTGGTGTCGATGCTCACCAAGATCCTCGACGGCCAGACCGGCCAAGACGCCCGGCTCGCCGTCCACGACACCCTGTTCGCCAAGATGGATCATCGCCTCAACGTGCTCAGTTCATCGGTTGACACCATCCGCCAGGACTGCCACTTCATCCGGCTGGCTGACGAGAACACGTCCCACGAGGTGGACGACATCGCAGGCAAGGTTGGGGCAGACCGCCGCCACGCCGACCACGAAGGGGAAGCCCCATGAAGCCCAAGGCCGTGCTGGACGTGTACCGCACCAAGTCGCTCCGCCGCTCGCAGCGGTGGGCGTGGCGCATCGTCGCGGAGAACGGTCGCACCGTCGCCGCCTCCGGCGAGGGCTACACCGACCGCTCCGAGGCCCTCAACCGAGGCGCCTTCATCGCCCAGGGCGGCTACGAGATCGACGTGCCATGAGCCTCCCCACCGACTTCGGCACCGACTGAGAGGTAGGGACGGACCATGCGACTGACCCCATGTGACGACTGGACCACGATCGAGGCGATCGAGGCTGACTCGCGCTACTGCGCCCCCGAGGGTTCCGGTGAACCCGAGGTCGACCTCGGGGAGTACGTCCTGCGCGCCACCGAGGCCATGTGGATCATCACGGGTCGGCGCTTCGGCGTGTGCTCGGCCACGGTTCGCCCGCGCCGCTGCGGTTGCGCCTGCGGGTGCTCTCCGACGCGCTGCGCCTGCGACACCGGCATCGCCCTCCACGCCCCGCTGGTCTCGGTGGACCAAGTGATGGTCGACGGCGTGGAGTTCACCGACTACCACGTCCGCAACGACCGCACCATCCACCGCAACGACGGGGCGGCGTGGCCCGCAAGCCAGAACCTCGGCCTCCCCGACACCGAAGTCGGGACCTTCTCCATCTCCTACACCTACGGCGCGGCACCGCCACCGCTCGTCCTGCGTGCAACCCGTGAACTCGCCATCCAGTTCTGGATGCTCGACAACGACATCGCCGGGTGCAGCCTGCCCTACGGCACCAAGACCATCACCCGCCAGGGCATGACCGTTGACGTGGAGCGTGCGCTGGAGTCCTCCAACCGGCTTGTCAACGACGCCGCCAACGCCTACCCGATGAGCGCCGGGATGCCCTCGGACGCCTGGCTCCCGGGCGACTGGGAACTCGTCGTCATCTCGGCGTGACTTTGCCCAACCCCCATTCCTACCATTTCGGTAGGACAAGAGGTCCAGACCCCAGCCAACACCAGGAGTAGAACCCCCAATGGCTTCCAACAACGTCACCTGCATCGCAGAGCGGTCGGCGTGCGTGCTCCGGGCGACGCGCCTCGGGTCCGACTGCACCCCGCTCACCGGCGCCACCGACGGCGCCCTCACCACGGCCATCGCCACCATCAACCTCTCCCCCGACGTGGAGGAGGGCACCCGCTACGAGCCGAAGGACGCCTGCGGGCGCATCCTCTACTCCGCGTCGGACCCCGACATCGTGAAGCGGTACAACATCACCATCGACCTCCACATGGTGGACTTCGAGCTGTACGAGCTGCTCACCGACGGCTCGCTGCTCATGGGCAAGCCCGCCACCGACTGGGAGAACAAGGTGGTGGGTGTCTCGGCCCCCGGCGCCACCACGACCCAGGGCTACGGCGTGGGCCTGGAGATCTGGACCAAGACCGCCACGAACTCCGGCGTCTGCGGCCCGGCCGACACCAACCCCCCGTACATCCGCCACGTCCTGCCCCGCGTGCTCCTGCGCCCGGCCGACCGGACCTTCGAGGGTGCTCCGGCGACCAACTCGTTCGCCGGCACCGCCGAGGCCAACCTGGCTTGGGACGAGGGTCCCTGGGGTGACTGGGTGCCGCTGGAGCCCATGCCCTCGGACTCCCCGTGGGTGCGCTTCTACGACACCACTGTGCCCACCGTGGACTGCGGATTCGTGACCCCCGGGAGCGGGTCCGGTAGCTGATCGCTTCCCCTGAGCGAAACTGACGAAGGCCCGTCCATCCCAGGCGGGCCTTCGTCGCGTCTAGACTCCCACCATGCCGCTCATCCCGTTCGACTCGTGCTCCGGCGACACCGAACCGGACGACTGCACGGTCCTGCCGGACATCGGGGAAGCGATCCTCGCCCTCGGGCTGGTCGGCCTGGAACCCTTCCTGCCTGTGGGCGAGTGCGGCTACGACTTCCACACCTACCTGTCGATGGGCAAGCCGGTGGCCGAGTTCTACGACGCCCTGTCCATCCACCTCTCGGACTTCGGCCCGGACCAGCGGGTGTCCATCAACGGCTGCGCGTCCGGCCTGTGGCCCACCCTCATCGCGACGTGGCAGGTGGAGTTGTGGGAGAACTGCTACCCGGTGGTGGACGACAACGGCATCCCCCCGACGGCCGATGAGCTGAACCGGGTCAACCGCTTCGTGTACGCCCACGGCCTCGCTGTCTACAACGCCGTGCTGGCCGGGTGGCTCAACAAGACCGGCATCTTCCCTCCGGCCGTGGACGGCATCCGCTTCGGCCCGATGCAGCCCCTCGGCCCCCAGGGCGCAGCGGTCGGCTGGAAGTTCACCGTGACCACGGAGCTTGGGTGACATGGCTGTCGCCCGGCAGACCTCGGTACGTATCGACCAGGCCAAACTCATGCGCCTCATCGAGCGGGCCATCGAGTCCCCGAAGGCACGCGCCACCCTCGCCCGGGTAGCCAACGACGAGTCCCGCAAGATCGTCGTAATCGCGAAGGGGTTGGCCGAGGCCGAGCTTCACCGTCGCCCAGTCAATCGCCGCACCAAGGAGTCACTGGAGCACGGTGCCGAGTACCACGACTCGTTCGTCATCATCCCCGCCGACACCTCTAACCCGTCGAAGGTCCGCGCAGGGATCACGAACACGCACCCAGCCGCGGGGATCATTGAGAACGGGTCGCCGCCCCACTACATCATCGCCAACACCTCAAGTCAGTTGGCCTTCCCCTGGGACCCGCCCTCCACCCCGGGTGGCATCCGCCAGGTCGCCGGGAAGTCGTCCAGATTCCGGCAGGGCACCAAGGGCGTGTTCCCCGTCAACTACAACAGTGCCCCCACCATGCACACCAACTCGGTCCTGCATCCCGGCTCCGAGCCGAAGCGCATCCTCGCCCGCGCCGCCGACCGCTACCGCAAGTCCACCCGCCTGAACGTGAAGGCCAAGAGCAACCTGTGAACGTCGTGATCCTTGTCCCCCGCCGCGGGGGCTACGCCGACCGTGACCGCCTGTGGGCCTTCTGCCGGACGTGGTGGCTCAACGACTTCCCCGACTGGGAGATCCACGAGGGCGAGGGGCCAGATGGCCCGTTCTGCCGCTCCCACGCGATCAACGAGGCCGCAGCCAAGGCAGGCGACTGGGACGTGGCCGTCATCATCGACGCCGACGTGCTGCTCGACCCCAACGCCGTGCGGGCAGCCGTGGACCTCGCCGTCGCCACCGATGGGATGACCCTCGCCTACCACCGACGCGTCCTGCTCGACGGCCCCGCCACCGACAAGGTGCTCTCCGGGTACCGGGGCAACTGGGACGACCTCGGGCGACAGGCCAAGGACCGCTTCAACGCCTGCTCGTCCGCGGTGGTCGTCACCCGCAAGACCTGGGATGCCGTCGGCGGCTTCGACGAGCGGTTCGTCGGCTGGGGTTGGGAGGACGTGGCCTTCCGCTGCGCGGTGGAGACCATCACCGGTCGAGAGATGGTCAAGATCGCCGCCACCTGCTGGCACCTGTTCCACATCACTTCGTCGGGCAACAACCGCGCCGAGGCAACCTTCCGGGCCAACAAGGCGCTCGGGGATAAGTTCCCCGCCGCCCGCTTCGATCGCGAGGCGATGGGTGAACTGCTCGCCGGGCACGTCACCGGGTGGGCGGAGGCGTTCCCGGTAGAGCCCCCACGGGCACGCTCCATCCCCTGCATCGTCCACCGCACCGTCCCGCCCACCACCACCGAGCAGGTGGAGGCATGGTGGCAGACCTTCGTGGACCTCCACCCCCACTGGGACCACCTGACCCACCGCGACCCGCTGGACCCCGACGAGTGGCCCGAGACGGGCGACCTGTGGGACCAGTGTCAGAACGGAGCGCAGAAGGCCGGCCTCATCCGCCTTGAGGCCGTCTACCGCTGGGGTGGGGTGTACGTCGACTCAGACGTGGAGTGCTACCGCCCGCTCGACGGCCTGCTCAACGCCGGGTGCTTCGTCGCCGGGTGGGAGGACGCCAAGACGATCCCCGACGCCGTGTTCGCCGCACCGCCACGGCACCCCGTGACCGCTGAACTCCTTGACGCCGCCCGCCGATCGGTGGAACGTGGAGATGACGCTTGGCACTCGGGGCCGGGGGTGTTCACCGCAGCCCTGCCCTACGCCGCCGAGCGAGGGGAAGCACTCCTGCTGCCGCCCGGCAGCCTGTACCCTTACCACTGGAAGTCTAAGGACCGCGACCGCAACAAGAACCACAAGGATGCCCAGCCGTGGAGCCTCATGGCCCACCACTGGAACTTCTCGTGGGACCCGAAAGGAACCCAACATGGGTGAGTCCCCCATCCTCCGCTACTTCACCTACGAGCATCTCCCCGAGAAGCTCCAGAACGTGAGCCGCCCGTTCTCCGACCTCGCCTACGGGATCGAGGACACCCTCCCGCCCGGCCCCGAGAAGTCGGTGGCGCTGCGGAAGCTGCTGGAGTCCAAGGACGCTGCCGTCCGAGCCGCCCTGGACATGGAGTAGGCGGGTGAAGGTAGACGCCTACGCGACGATGGACCACTGGTTCGATCACGCCTACGCGCTCTACAAGCACCTGGAGCCAGACCACCGTGGCACCTTCTACATGGGGTCCTACGACCTGTGCGGGGCAGCGGGCCGCAACGGCACGACGGCTCAAGCCATCCATCCGACCCGCTCGGAGCGCCCCATCCTCGTCGCCTCATGGCGCGACGCCGAGCGGTGTCTGCGTGTTGGGCGCAAGGTCATCCTCATGGAGCACGGCATCGGCCAGTCCTTCGTCGGCACCGACAACGCCTCCTACTCCGGGTCCTCCGAGCACCGCAAGATCGCGCTGCGCCTCGTCCCCAACGAGTACGCCGCCGAGGCCCACCGCAAGGCGCTCCCCAACGTGCCGGTCCATGTCATCGGCTGCCCCAAGCTGGACGACCTCCTCACCCTCGACCCCGTCGTGAAGGGACCCGTCGCCCTCTCCAACCACTGGGGCGACAAGAACGTCAGTGTCCCTGAGATGGGCGGGGCGTGGTACCAGTGGCACACCTTCTACGACGCCATCCCCAAGGCGTTCCCCGGCGCGCTCGGCCACGCCCACCCCAAGCTGTGGGACAAGATGAACGGACGCCTCTCGGCAATGGGCTTCGAGCCCGTCCGCTGGTTCCCTGACGTGTGCCGACGCGCCGAGGTGTACGTCTGTGACGGGGTGTCCACCCTCTACGAGTTCGCCGCCCTCGACCGCCCGGTGGTCGTCCTCAACCCGCCGTCATTCCGTCGCGACGTTCACCACGGTGGCCGCTTCTGGACGTGGGCCGACGTGGGCGTCCAGGTGGACGACCCGAGCGAGATCACCGAGGCAATCCGAGAGGCCCGACGAGAACTGCCCACCCAGGTCGCCCGCCGCCGAGAGATCGTGGCCGAGGTCTACCCGCACCTCGGCACCGCAGGGCTCACCGGAGCACGGGCCATCCAGGCCCACTTCGGGTGACGTAGTACCATCGCCAAGGCAACAACTCGACCCAGGGAGAAGCCAATGCCACCCGCCAAGCGCACCGCCGCCACCAAGCGCACCACCCCGGTCCCGCCCGACGACTTCGTGGTGAAGAAGCCCAAGAGCACCACCTTCAACGCGTTCGGCAGGACCTGGAAGATCGCCCCCGGCAACGTGGTGTTCCTCACCAACATGGCGGAGACCACGGACCTCACCGCCCTGCTCAAGTTCGTGCTCTCCCACATCGACAAGGCCCAGCGCGAGGACTTCGTGACCGCGCTCACCGAGGCCGACGGCATGGACATCGAGAACCTCGTCGCCCTCCAGGGCGTGATTCAGGAGAAGGCGTACAGCCACATCCCCACCAATCCCTCCTGACCGCAGGGGAGTGGCTCCGCCAGAACTGGCACTACGCCCACGGGCGCTGCCTGCTGGCGGGGCACCCCCTCGGTCTGGAGGGTCTCGATGTGGTGGACGCCTTCGCCGTCACGGTCGCCCTCGCCGCCGAGGACGCAGGCCAGACCGGATGGTCCTTCGACCCGTCCAAGCGCAGCGACATCTACGACGCCCTCGGGGTGAAGGCTTCGCCACTGGTGGACGCTGAGCCGGTGGACCCGATGAACACGCCGCCCCCGGCCCATCTGGCCGAGGAGCAGTTGGCCGAGTTCCGCGCGCTCATGGGTGGAGCAAAGCCACCAAACCCAGCGAACGACTAGGATTCCCTGCGTGGACGATGATCTGGCGATCACTCTCGGCATCCTGCTGGCCGTAGACGAACCGACCGCCAGGCGAATCGCGGAGAATCTCGGCCATACCTTCGGCTCCACGGCTGGCAAGGGCGCCAACCAGGCGCTCAACAAGACGGTCCAGGGCGGCAAGGGGGATGCGAGCAAGGCTGGGGGGGATGCCGGCAAGGCGTACTCCAAGGGCTTCACCTCGCAGATGCGCTCCCTAGAGCTGCTCATCAAGGAAGCCGTGAAGCGAGCCACCACCGCACAAGAAGCCGAACTGGCAGCGTCGGAGCGGAGGCAGAAGCAGGCGGCCGAAACGCGCAAGCGGAACTCCACGCAGGCGCACGAGAAGGAAGTCCTCGAACTCCGCCGCACCACCGCCGCCGAATCCGCTGAACAGGACAAGCGCGCCAGGACCCACGCCTACCGGCTCCGCAAGGGCTACGAGGCGGAGCTGACCGCCCAGAAGGAGATCCGCGAGGAATCAAATAGGACCACCAAGAGGCTAGCCGAGGAGGACCGGCAGCGGACCATCAACACTGCCGCAGCCGCCCGCGATCGCAGTATCCGGCTGGACCGCGGGCTGTCCCGCTCCAACGCGAACATCCGCTACGACCGCCAGATGAGGGTCGACCGCGCCCGCGAGGCGGGGTTGGAGGATCTCTCGGGGGTACGGCGGGCCAACAACGAGGCCGAGAACCTCTACAGGTCCTCCAACGCCAAGATCCTCGCTGACGCCAAGCGCCACAACGCTTCGCTGATCGCGGCCGACCAGCAGGCCGGGGTTCGTCGCACCGCCTACATCCGCACCGCGCTGAACAACCTCACCCGGGTCAACCAGTCGGTGATGACCGCCATCCTCACCGCCTGGCGGTCCCACCACCAGCGCCGCATCGCTGACGAGCAGTCCGCCAACCGCAAGGCCGAGATCGAGTTGCAGGGGTCGATGGACCGACGCCTCGCCAGGATCAAGGCCGGGACCCGGCAGCAGTCGCTCGCGGCCACGGCCAACGCGACTGCATCCGAACGGGCCAACGCCACCCTCTCGGGCGGGGTGCTCGGTGCCGCCACTGGCCGCGGCATGGGGGTTGCCAGCCTGTTCGCCGGGGCGCTCGGCGGACGCGAAATCTTCAATATCCTGGGCGAGTTCCAGTCCATCGAGACGGCCTTCAAGGGCATCTTCCGCGAAGTGGACGGCGGGGCTCCGCGCACCACTCAGTTCCTCAAGGACATGCAGGCATTCGCACGGGAGACCCCGTTCACGCTGTCGCAGGTGTCGCTCGCCGCGCAGAAGATGTTTGCCAACCGCATCGTGGACGCGCAGGACATCGACGCCACCGAGCAGTTGACAGACAAGCTCCGCCGCCTCGCTGATGCCGCCGCCGCCACCGGCAAGACCGCCGCCCAGATGGATGCCGCCCTCCTCGGCATCACGCAGATCGGGTCTACCGGCCAGTTGATGATGGAGGAACTCCGTCAGGTCACCGAGAACATCGGCCTCCCGATGGAGGAGGTCGCCAAGTCGCTCGGCATGACCGTGGCCGAGATGCGCGATGCCATGAAGGAGGGGGCCATCGGGGCCGAGGAGGGCCTCGACGCGATCTTCGATGCCCTCACCCGCATCCCCGGTGCGGCTGGGGCGTCCGCCCGTCAGGCCAAGACCCTGCGTGGGGCGATGTCCCAGCTCCGCGACGTGGGTGAGCAGTTGGTCATCAAGTTCCTCATGCCGGTCGGCAACGCCTTCTCTGCCGCAGCCCTCGCGATGGGTAAGTTCGGGGACCAGCTCCTCTCCGGCCGAGGGGCCTGGAAGGTCGCCCGTGACGCCCTCGGTGGCATCGTCGGGGCACTCACCGCCATCATCGCCGCCAAGGGTGCCATCCAAGTCGTGAAGCTGCTCGGCATCGGACTCTCGGCCATCGCCGCCGCCCCCGTCACCGCTGCGCTCGTCGCGCTCGTCGGGGTCCTGTCCACCTTCGACGGCCTGCGCGCCAAGCTCGCCTCGCTCGTGGAGGGCACCAAGAACTGGTTCCTGGTCGGCTACCGGGCCAACACTGTCATCGACAGCTTCTCCGGCTTCGTCAAGGTCATCACCACCGTGGGCAAGTTCGCCCGCACGGTGCAGGACTTCACCAAGGCCCTCGTCGTCGGGACCAAGGACTGGTTCCTGGTGGGCTACCGCATCAGCGGGGTGATTGACGAGTTCTCCAACATCGTCCTGTTCCAGACCTCGCTCGGTGCCGCCGCCCGGGTCATCGTGGACGCACTCCGGGGGATTTGGGATGCCCTCGGAGCACTTGCTCAGACTCGCGACTTCGGGGAGTTCCGCAAGGCCCTCGGCCGGATCGCCAAGGACGCCGGGAAGGCCCTGTCGCCCATCAAGGACGCGCTCGCTGAGCAGTTCGGCAAGGGCGTGGACGCCGCCAAGGCCGCTGCCGGGAAGGCCATCAAGGCGGTGGTCGGTTGGGTTGGCAACAACATGGACTCCATCATCTCCGGCGCCCGTGTTGCCTCTGGCGGTGCGCTGATCCTGCGGATGCTCGGGCTCGCCCGGGGCGGCAACTTCCTCGGCGCCGCCCAACTCGGCATCGGGGTTGCGATCGCTGGCGCTCTCATCGGCGCGGCCCGCTCACTCGCCAAGGATCAGACCGCAGACGAGTTCGGCAAGCAGATCAACGAGTTCTTGCAGAAGGGCATCGACCGGGCCTTCGATGCCGCGGTCATCATCGCTGCCGTGGTCGGCAAGCTGGGGTCGCTCGTCGGTGACGTGTGGGGCGCCCTATTCGGAGGGGAGGGCGGTGGCGACGCCGCGGCCGACCCGCAGGCGTCCATTTCCGTCGCCGCCAAGATCGCCGCCACCATCACCGCCGCATGGAAGAAGGCCACCGAGAACCTCGGCAACCTCGCGTCGGCCATCGGGACGTGGTTCACCGAGTCCTTCACCGCGTGGATCGTGGACTTCCCCTACGAGGTCGGCCGCAAGCTGTCCTC
>WBZX01003297.1_pt1 | contig 10362 bp, 7 predicted proteins | sample 5204211 | NCBI WGS metagenome assembly WBZX01 (sample SAMN12344362, study PRJNA552823) | activated sludge metagenome | biome: Activated sludge suspended growth; feature: Nitrification reactor; material: Wastewater; isolation source: activated sludge from nitrification reactor of wastewater treatment...
TGCGGCCGTCGCGGCGTTCGGCGGGGGCGCCGGCGCGGGCATCGTGGCGGGGGCGGCTTGCGCGGCGGCGCCTGCGGCGGCCGGAGCGGGGTGTGGCGCCTGCTCGGCGTTTTGCGGCGCCTGCGCGGCGTGTTGCGGCGCGTGGGCGGTCTGTTGCGGAGCGTGGGCGGTCTGTTGCGGAGCGTGGGCGGTCTGTTGCGGAGCGTGCGCGGCGTCGCCGGTCGCGGGCGCCGCGAGGGGCGCCACCTGCGGCGCGAGCGGCGTGGCTTGCGGCGGCGTGTTCGCGGGCGCGCCGGGAGATCCGTTCGCGGGCGCTGCCTGCGCCTCGGCCGTGCGCTGCGTCGTGGCGGCCTGCGTGTGCGGTTCCGGACCGGCGTGGGGTTGCGTCGCGGCGTGGGGTTGCGTCGCGGCGTGCGGTTGCGCCGCGGCGTGCGGTTGCGGCGCGGCGTGCGGTTGCGCTGCGGCGGGCGCGGGGGCCTGCGACGCGCCGGGCACGTGGGGCGGCGCGTTCGCCGGGGCGGCGGCGATCGGCACGTTCGGCACCGGAGCCGCCGCGGGCCACGCGTCCGGTTGGGGCGACTGCGCCGTCGCGGCGAACGGATCGCCCCGCCCCTTCGCCACGTTCGCTTCCACGGGCGTGAGGCGCTCCGGCGAGCGGTCCGCGCCGATCGGCTTCGCCCCCGGGGGCGCGTGCACGGGCGTCGATCGCTCCGGCGATCGCTCCGGCCCGAGCTTCTTGATCGCGGGCATCGGCTGCACCGGCGTCGGCGAGATCGGCTTCGCGGCGGGGAACGCTTGCACCGGCGTCAGCCGGTCCCCTCCGGCGGGCGGTCGCTCGCTCGACGAAGGCGGCGACGCGGCGGCGTGCAGCCAGGCCGGGTTCGACTCCGGTCCGGCCACCGGTTGGGCCAGGTGCCCTGGATCGCCGACGATGTGCAGCCCCGCGATCTCCACGCTGCGGACGGCGGCCGGCTCGGGAGGGATGCGCCCCATCACCTCGGCGGCGAGCGCCGCGTCGAAGCCGAGCACGGCGGCGGCGAGCGGCGCCTCCCGCACGACGGCGCGCATGATGTCCTGGCAGATCTCCAGCACCTGCTCCGCGACGGCCTGCGTCTGCGGCTCCTCGAACTTCACCGTGACCTTGGCGCGGAGCGCGACGGCGTCCCGCGCGCGGAGGACGACCACCCTCGACGTCGTCTCGACGTCTGCTTTCGTCCTCCCGAAAGGCCAAAGTCCCATGGTTCTTTTCGCTGGGGGAGCGCCTGATGACGCTGGTGGCGATCATCCCGCGCCGGAGGGTCCCGGGTCAAATCCTCGGCGGTACGGACACGTAGCGGTTGCCTCTTTCGTAGAACCGCCACGGCTTGTCGATCCAGTCCCCGGCGTACGGGATGTTGATCCGCGCCGACGTCCCGACCTCCCCCGCGCCCCCCTCCGCGAGGAACAGCGCGCCGTGGATCAGGTCCCCTCCATAGTGTCGCCTGTCCAGTCCCAGCGCCTGGCAGAGCTTCCCCGGCCCGTTCCCGATCTCCCGTCGCTTCGCGTCGAACCCGCGCCGCGCGGCCATGAGCTCGACGCCGATCACGGGCTCGATGGCGCGGATCAACACCACTTGAGGCTCCCCTTCTCTCCCTGTGACGAGGTTGAGCGCCCAGCTCGTCCCGTAGAGGAGAAACATGTAGGCACGCCCCGGCGCTCCGAACATCACCTCTGTCCGCGCCGTCCGCCGCCCGTTCGCCGAGTGCGCGGCTTGATCTTCGGGCCCGCGGTAGGCCTCACACTCCACGATCCGCCCTGCCACGAGCCCTTCGGGGGAGTCGTGGACAATCACCTTCCCGACGCACTCGGGCGCGACATGGAGGCAGTCGCGGGCGTAAAAGGAGAGGGGGAGTGGGGCAGGGCGGGCGGCGATCACGGGCGTCACGGGGGTGACTCTACCCGAAGTGCGGCGAGCAGCTCCTGATGAACCTCGAGCCATGTGGTGGCAGCGTCTCTGGCAGACGCGATAGGGCATCCGTTCCGCGGCAACACGGCGAGATTCTGGAACGGCGTGTGAGCCAGGGAGCAGGCACGAACCAGGATCGGGAAGAGGGGCTTCCCCTCGGCCTTCGCGAGCTGCACGTGAGCCATGAGCCGATCGTCCGCGACGAAGGCGGCGCTCAGGAGCGGGACGACGACGTCCGCGTTCGCCAGCCGGCTGCGCAGTTCCTGGTCGATGTCCTTTCCCGGCTCGATCGACTGTGGGTGCCACACGGTCAACTTGCCCGTACGTACCAGCGGCGCGAGGCTCGTCTTGAAGTGTCCGAGGAAACCGCCGTCCGTTTCCACGGAGAGCACCACGACAGAGCGGCATTTCTTCCCGACCGCGGGGCGCCGGCCTGGCCGATAAGGCAGCATCAGAGCCGAGTAGTACCCGCCTCCCTCCATACCGTTGAACCCCGGAACAGACGCCGGGTAGCGGAGTACAGTTGGGGTCAGTGCTCGGCCGACGAGGAACGCCAGCGACGCAGGACCATCGACGAATACCGAGAGCCCTCGATGGTTGGGGAACACAGCCGGCAACTTGCCGAGGGCCTTCTCGATTTCGTACGCAGCGCGCGTCACGTTGTGCTCATCGAGCTCGCCGCGTCGTGGTCCAGAGTCCGTCCACACGTGAGCGCCGAGGCGGACCACGCCTGCGGGCGCCTCGCCCTGCAGGGCCATGAAAAGCGGCGCGTCAGCGTTTTCCCGGGGTGGGCGGGTCGAGACGAGCACGGCGATGGGCCCCTCTGCTTCGTTGATGGTGTCGAGGCCTCCCACTTGCGAGAAGAAGCGCTTGTCGTCCGAGAAGGGGCGCGCCCGCCGGCCAAGACGAAGCACGTCGCAGAAGCCCTGGTCCCAGCGGCGATTCAGGAATGTGACGTCCGCCCACCCCGAGAGCTCCCATCCCATGTGCGCAAACAAGGGGAGAGCGGCCCAGCCGGCGACGTAAAAGTACGGCTCCGCGCCCGCTTCCTCCGCCGCTTTCCGGGCCTTCTGCACCATCTTCACGACGGCGTCCGAACAGAGTTGCCAGTCCATGGGCACCCCCGTTCTGGAGCCTCTCGCGCCGTGCTCCGAGGCTCGAATGGGCACCAACCGGCTCCGATGCTCCGGCCACACGTGCGCGAGGAGCTCCTCTTCGCCGGCTGGGGTTGGAGTCGCCAGATCGAGCAGCATCAGGATCGGCAGCACATCCAGCTCTTCGGACTCAGGTACTGGCGGCGGCGCCACCGGCAGGGCCCATCGTTCCGGGGCCGTCGCGGACGAAGGGAAGGCATATGTCATCGGCGAGCGCGGTGCGAGTCGCAGGCGGGCTCGTTCGTCGCCGCTCAGCCGCGCTTGCTCGAAGAGCTCGTCGATCACGCGGTTGTGGTAGTCCGACAGCCACGTCCACGCCCGGGACGCGTCATCGAGCTTCGTGGTCCTCTTCAGCCGATCATCGATGTGCGCCCGGTGCGCGTCGAGGACCCTCGCATAGAGCGGAGGCTCGGCCGCCTCCGACTCGAAAGCCTTCAAATAGTCGACGAACCATGCCCCGTCCGAGTCCCGCCGAAGGAGGTTTCGCGCGTACGCAAGTTCGTCCTCCACGCTGTGATGCGACGCCCTGAAATCGGGATTTCGTTCCAGCTCGCCGAGCACGCGGGGGTCGATGACGACGCGCGGAACGGTCGCGACCCCGCCACACAGGCGCACCGCCTCGGAGATCGCCGGTCCCACCGCAAAGTCGGCACGCGTGGCCGTCTCGCCGACGGTCATCGCGCCGCGCAAGAACATGCCCGTTCGAGCCAGCTCCGTCTGAAGATGCACCAGATCCAGGATCTCCCAGAGCGCGAGGGTCCCGCCGGGCTGGATAGGAGCGGTGCGAATGACCTGATTGCCAACGACGAAGAGGTGGTGTTCGATCGCATTCGGCGGCTCGTCCTTTGCGAAAAGCTCCTCGACGATCGAGAAGACTCTGACCTTCACCGCGTCGTCGGTGCTCTCGTTCAAGCCCGTCAGCTCCAGCGCGATGACCACGCTCGAACGGCTGGTGGAGGCCGGTTCTTGAGTGCTCTTCATTCGGCTTCTCCGGCCCCGTTTGCGGGCGATTCAGGCGCTGTTCGAGAGGGAGAGCGGTTGGAGGCTGGTGCGTTCGAGATCTCGGCCACGTCGTCGGCCGTACAGCATACAGCACGCCAACGGCGATCGACTGACCCTTGTTGGGGTGGGAGACCACGGCACGTTGCGTGCAAGCGCCGGCCCCCCGATGGAGCGGCATGTTCTCTTGGTTGCCTTGGGGCCCGTTCAAGATTTCATCGCCTCGGCGCGTAGATGCCGAGATCTGTGGTTCGGGTCATGGATCCTCAGCGATCTGGCCAGGGCTGCAGCAGCGGGGATTGTCGACGCCATCGGCGGTGACGACGCCGTGCGGTCGCTCATCTTCCCCGCTACCCCGGACCGGTGGTCACTCGATCCAGGTTCCGCCATCTCGGTCGCGAACAAGCTGGTGGCGCGCGTTCCCGGCGACGCGAGTCGCGTTCGTCACGTAGCAGCCCAGGGCTCCAGAGCGATGCGTGTCCGCCTGGCGGAGCTTCGGGAGGCAGCGTTCCGGCGAATCGGGGATGGGGATCCGGAGCGTGCGCACCGCTTCCTCGAGGAAACGGCCACGGCACAGATCGAAGAGCTCTTCGAGTATGCCTGGGTCGCGGTACGCGAGGGGGAGGGCGAGGAAGGGTACGCGAGCGCCCGCGAGGAAGCCGAGCGCCTCTTGGGTGCGCGCAAGAACATGCGGCTTTGGGCACAACCTACGTCCTGGGCCTCCGACGGCGTTCCCAAGTCGTCGCTCGACGGTGTCCGTGAGTCTGTCCTGCACGAGGATATCTATCCTCAGCCGGTGATCGGGCCGGTCTCCATGCGGTTGCCCACCGCGGAGCAGCGCCGCCGATGGTATGGTGTTCACAAATCGGAGCGCCTTTGTGGCGTCGGGCTGTTCAAGCGTTGGGGGGTCCAGCTCGATGCGGACGGCCGAGCGAACGCCGATCGCTTCTTCAGCACAGCCCACGTTGCCGCCCTCCCATTGATGATTGGAATTGGAGGCGATCTCGAGCGTAACCCCGGTCTGGCCACCGCGTGGGAGGAGCTGCAGCGCGCCGCCGGCCCGGCGGTCGAACAAACAGGCGGGCAGCTCGGTCGTCATCGAGGAGCGTTGGGCAACACGGATGGTTCGCTCCTCTTCGTCGAACGCCTCGCGGTGTCGTTGGACGATCTCGGCCATGCCCGAAGGAGTGATGTCACCACAGCAGCGCTCGACGCCCTCCGGACATTTCTCGCTCGGGCGGGCCGCGGCGAGCCGGTCCCCTACTACGCGATCCTCGTAGCCGACGGCGATCGCATGGGGGCAGTGATCGACAACCAGAGATCCCCGGACGCCCATCGCAGCCTCTCCGAGGCGCTGGACACCTTCGCCCGCGGCGCGCGCGCGATCGTCCAGGACCATGATGGCTGTCTCATCTACGCCGGCGGTGACGACGTGCTTGCCTTTCTGCCCCTTCACCATGCCATCGAGTGTGCGCGCGCTCTCTCCGAGTCCTTCACCGACCGGCTGAAGGCCTGGAGGACGTCGGACGGCGACACAGCGACCCTCTCGGCCGGGATCGGCATCGCCCACTGTCTCGACCCGATGGGGGCGGCGCTGGATGTCGCGCGCAACGCCGAACGGGTTGCGAAGGGTCATCCCGACAAGAATGCCCTCGCGATGGCGCTCGACAAGAGGTCAGGCGGATTGACGGTCGTCTGCGGTCACTGGGACTCGCTCGTTTCCCGCCTCCTCGATCTGGCAGTGCTGCACGAAGCCGATGCGATCCCGGACAAGGCGGCTCACGAGCTCTCGCAGCTCGCGCACCTCACCGACGGAGCGTCAGCCGGCGAGCTGGGGAGTCTCAACGCCATCCAGCGGTCGGAGGCGATGCGCATCCTCGGCCGCAAGCGCGCAAAGAGAGGGAAGGAGAAGATCGCGAAAGATGCCCTCGAACGGTTGCAGAAACAAGCGGTTACCGACCCCGTCGCCCTCGGCCGCGAGATCGCCATCATGGCTTTGATCGCCAAGGCAAAGGCGCAAGCGTGCCCGACGCTCGAGGAGGGCGTATGACTATGTGGACCATCGATCCTCGGGATCCGCTCGTCGCCCGTGACGGGCGACCCAACAACGGTCGGAGCGAGAGCATCGCGCTGCCCTTTCCCTATCCCGGGACCATCGCCGGTATCGCGCGTACCCGGCTCGGCGCCGACGCGCGTGGCTTCTTCGAGCCCAAACAAGACCTCGACTCGCTGCGCCGTGCCGCGATCCGCGGTCCTGTGCTGGCGGGCATGGGTGGCGGCCTCTACGTCCCGCGGCCGCGGGATGTCGTGGCGCTGGAGACCCCCGAGAAGGTTCGAGTCCTTCGTCGTCTGATGCCGCTCGCTCCTCCCACCGGTGCCCTCTTCGACGAGAGCCTCGATGCGGCGGGGATCAACGTTGTCGGGCTTCGCGGTGCAGCGTCGGGAAAAGCCGGGCCGATCCCGTCCTGGTGGCCGTGGGCCACATTCGAGCGCTGGCTTTCCGACCCGAACACGATGGACGGGACGGAGGTCGCGACCGGGCTCGCGGGTGCCTTCTTCGGACTCTCTGCCGAGGGGCGATCGCACGTGAAGCTGACCGAGACCTGGACGGCGGAGGACGCGATGTTCTTCCAGGTGCGCGGCTGGCGGCTCCGGATCGAAGCCAAGAATGGACTTGGACTTTCCTCCGACCTCGCGCTTGCGCTGGCGTTCGACCTCGACGCCGAGAGCACGAGCGGTCGGACGTTGCGGCCCGGCGTCGGCCCTTGTGGCGGCAAACGAAGGCTCGCGTACTGGCAGTCTGCGCCCTCGCTCCGCCTGCCGGACCTCTGCCGCGGTGTCCGCGATGCGCTCGCCGCCGACGTACCGAGCGTGCGCGTGCGTGTGGTGCTGCTGACCCCCGCTGTCTTCGCGGCGGGCTGGAGACCGGGGGCCGATCCGGTGCAGAAACAGCTCTTGGCGCCGAGGGCCGGCGTCAAACCCACGCTCGTCGCTGCGTGTGTTCCCCGGGCGGAGACGATCTCCGGGTGGGACTTCGCGAAGGGCGGCCCGAAGGCGACGCGCCGGCTGGTCAGCAGTGGCAGCGTCTACTGGATCGATCTCGAAGGAGCAGCGCAGGACCGCGTGACCTGGGCCGAGGAGGTGATGATGAAGAACGTGAGTGACACGGAGCAAGATCGCCGCGACGGATTCGGGCTCGCGGCGGTGGGGGTGGGCGCATGAGAAAGCCACCCCGAGCGCCGGCGCCTGCTACGCGAGCGACAGGCGACGTTGTTCGCGACGAGCGCACCTATCGATTCTTGACCCCTGTCTTCGGGGGAGGAGTCACTATCGAAGGGCAGATCAAGCTGGCGGATCCGAGGACACCAGTGCGCGTACCGTCCATCCGCGGACAGCTCCGCTTCTGGTGGCGCGCGTGCAACCCTGCGGGGTGTACGACGGTCGAGGAGTTGGCCGTCAAAGAGGCCGAGATCTTCGGCTCCACCTCGAAGGTGAGCCCGCTCGGGATCGCCGTCATCAAAGGCCCGGACGCCACCCGCGATCATCCTGTCTTGCAAGGCCCCTATGGTGCCGTCGGTGACCGTTTCGGGCTCGCGTACGGCGCCTTCCCGCTGCGCGACAAGCGCGGGAATCACGGAGTCCTCCACGAGCACACCGGCGACTGGGCTCTCGTTTTCACGTATCCGTCCGCGATCCGAGGAGGCGTCGAGGCGGCGCTGTGGGCGTGGGCGCATTTCGGCGGCCTGGGCGGACGCACGCGGCGCGGGTTCGGCGCCATCGCGGAGATCGCCCGGAAATCAGGAAAGACGCTCTCGATCGAGGAGGGGTGGTCGCAGCATGTGAACGGCGCGACGGTCGACTGGGCGCACCTCCCCGCTCCCCCGCGACTCGCGATCGGCGCGAGGAAGGCGTCCGGGCTCGATGCGCTCGAAGTGCTGCTCGGCGCGCTCCGGCGCCTCCGCCAGGGGGACATCGGACGGAAGCCCACGGGGGACGACCTCCCCGGCAAGCACCCGGGCCGCTCGTACTGGCCAGAGCCGGACACGATCCGCAAGCTCACGGGGAAGCGCTCGCCGTCGCACAAGGTCCCGGTCACGACGGTCGATGCTTTCCCGCGCGCGGACTTCGGCATGCCCATCATCTTCGATTTCAACGACAGGACAAATACGGACCCCCCCAAGACGACCCTCATGCCTCGTGTTGATGGCGAGCCCAAAGGAAGGCTCGCTTCCCCGCTGATCCTCCGCCCTCACCGTGCTCCCGACGGATCGATTGAGCCCCTGGCGCTCGTCCTCGCGCACCCCGATCCGACGGACCTGGTGCTCGTCGACGAGAAGAAGAACAAGGCGCCAATTGCGACATGGAGAGTGCCCAAGTCGCAGGTGCCGAGCATCGGTGTAGCTGGTCGCCCGTCACCTCTCGTCGACCGCAGCCGCGTCTCTCACGCCGATCCGATCGAACGCTTCTTGAAGGAGATCCAATGAACAGCCGTCTCTTGCTGATCCACGCCCTCTCGCCGATCCACTGCGGAACGGGCCAGGCCATCGGGGGCATCGATCTGCCCATCGCCCGAGAGAAGCCCACGAACATCCCCCTCATCCCGGGATCCAGCATCAAGGGCGTCCTCCGCGCCATGCCTCAGGCCAACACACAGGTTCACCGGGAGGTCTTCGGCCCTCCTGTCGAGTCCGCCTCCGACAACGCGGGGAGCGTCCAGATCTCCGACGCCAATCTCGTATTTCTCCCCGTGCGGAGCATCCGCGGCACCTTCGCCTGGGTGACCTCTCCGTACATGCTTCGCCGACTCCTCCGCGATGCGCGCGAGTGCGGTGTCGTCCTCGGCGCGGCGCCCCCGGATCCCGCGGAGAAGGAGGCTCTCGTGACCGGAGACAGGCTGACCGCGGGCGACAAGGTCGTCTTCGAGGATCTCGACTTCACGCCGCAGAACAGTGAGCCCCTGGAGCAGCTCGCGATCAAGTTCGCGGAGCGCCTGTTCGGCGCGGCGGCCGACCTCGCGGACGATCGGAGGCTCTTCGTCGAGCGCGTCTGCGTCGTCCACGACGACGTCATGGCGCTCCTGCTCCACACCGCCACCGAGGTCACAATGAGGATCCGCCTCAACCCCGACACCAAGACCGTCGACGCCGGCGCGCTCTGGTCCGAAGAGGCCCTTCCCATCGAGAGTGTGCTCTCGGGCATCGTCGTTGCGACACCCGTGCTTCAAAAGGGCGGAGGCGTACCGGACTCGAATGTTCTGCTGAACTACGTCCGCGACCTTCCAGGCAAGGGCGCTGTCCAGCTCGGCGGCAAAGCCACGGTCGGTCGCGGACTCTGCCGATTGCGCGTCGAAGAAGGGAGGGGTTGAGCCATGGCCACACTCGATCAACAGCGCGCGACCCTCGCGTTCGCGAACGTCGCCGGGGAGCAGGGGGTGAAGTCCTGGTCTGCGGCGCGCCAGAAGAAATATGCGAGCATCGTCCACGCTATGCCTGCGTTGCTGCGGAGCGCCGGTCTCAGCCAGGCGCTGCACTTCGTCCTCTCCCGCAAGGAGAGGGACCAGCAGATCTTCCTCGACCACCTCGCGAGCCAGATGACGCGAGTCGATCCCCAGATCGTCAATCGCGCCACCCTCCTCGACAAGGTGCGGAGCGCCGAGCTCTCGGCCTATCTGCGTCTCACCCAGGAGGCGCTGGCCTGCGTGGTGTGGTATCGGCGTTTCGTGCAAGGGGAGCTCGGGCTCGATGCGGGAGACGTCGATGGCAACCATTGACGGCCGTCGGTCGCGCGTGCGTGGCGTCCAGCGGGACGCCACCACCCATGCCGGCCTGTGGCTGGACAAATACCTCACCAAGGTTCGTCTGCCGGACGAGCGCAAGACGCGTGAAGAAGGGGGGGAGCCCGACCCCGGTGTCGCGATCCGCGCTCTCCTCGAAGAGGCCGGCGGAACGGCCATCCCCGATGGATATGCGGCGGCGCTCGCCAGGCGCCGGACGTCGCTCGAGACCCTCACCGGCGGAGTCGAAGCCGGCGTCACGTCGTTCTTCAAGGCCACCGCTCGAGGTCGGCTCATCATCGGGCTCGGGACGCACTCGCTTCGAGAGACGAACATCGCCCTTCTTCACACCTGGGGGGCTCCGTACCTCCCCGGAAGCGCGTTGAAGGGGCTCGCCAGCGCAGCCGCCGCTCGGCTCTCCAGCGGGACGGATTGGAAGAGATCGCCCGAGCAAGGGCCCGATCACGAGCTGCTCTTTGGCAACACGACCC
>WBZX01000497.1_pt2 | contig 10361 bp, 9 predicted proteins | sample 5204211 | NCBI WGS metagenome assembly WBZX01 (sample SAMN12344362, study PRJNA552823) | activated sludge metagenome | biome: Activated sludge suspended growth; feature: Nitrification reactor; material: Wastewater; isolation source: activated sludge from nitrification reactor of wastewater treatment...
ACGTCTTCGCCGCCGTGATGGGCGACGATCATCGGCTCGTCGTGAGCGCGACGACCAACGTCGGCAATCTGCAGCGCGAGCTCGGCCGCCTCGACGCATCGGCGGCGTCGCTGACTGCGGCGGTCGAGCTGGCGCGCCGCATCCTGCAGCCCACCGACGCGATGCGCCTCAACACGGAGGTCGAGCTGGGCCTGACGTCGCTCGCCCAGGGCGACACCGCCCACGCGCTGGCCCAGGCCCGGGGCGTCCTCGCCGTCATTCCCCCGGACGAGCCCACCGTGCTGCTCGCCGAGTCCCGCTTCCTCCTCGCCCGCGCCCTCGGCCCGGGCTCGACCGAGGGCCGCGAGGCCGCGAGGCAATCGCTCGCGATCTACCGCCGCCTCGGCGAAGGCGTCGCCGGCCAGGCCGCGCTCGTCGAGGCGTGGCTCGAGCCGGACGACCGCGATTGAACCCCCGCGTCCGCGACGAACGCAGCCCTCGACGGCCGGCCATCCTCGCGATCGAGGAGGAGGAGGTTGCAATGCGGCCAGAGATGCAATGGCTTCACAGTGAATCAGACGCGCGCTACAGGCTCGCAGTGAACACCGCGAGCGCGTTGCCCAGCCCCGGTTGTCCGTGACCGTCGGCGCCGACGCGTGACGACGACGCGGCGCCACGCCGCCGTCACCGCGCTCGCGGGCGCATCGCCGGGTACTCTCGCATCCCTCGACTCATGGCGCGTGGCAGGTCGATCCGGCACAGCTCGATCTCATTCCAGAACTCATGGCCGGCGTGGTGCAGACCCCGAGATTGTCACCCGCACATTCGGGGTAGTCGGGAAACATCGGCAGGCGGCCGGCATCGTTGAAGCACGATCCACCGCAGTGGATTTCGCCGAGCTGGAGGCAGCTGTCGTTCCCGCCGGGGCTGCGATCGAGGCGTGACGTGGGGGCCGACGCCGCGGCGTCCGACGTCTTGATGCTGGCGACTGCCCCGCGGCGGCCGAGCATGGCGTCATCGCAGCGGTGGCCCTTGCGAGTGCCCCGCCGACGCGCGAGCCCCTCGCGTTGTCCGCCCTGCATCGCGCTGATATCGTCGCCATCGAGGATGTCGTAACCGACTTGGCGGACTTGGGTCGTCGATCGGGTGGTGCCGGCTCGGACGCCACGCTCGCCAATGCGGCGACGCTCGACGCCTACGCCGACGCCGACGCCGACGCGAACGCCGACGCCGACGCGAACGCCGACGCGAACGCGAACACGGACGTCGATGCCGATGCCGACAACGACGCCGACGTCGAGTCGTGGTTGGTCCGGCTCGCCGCCGCGCCCGAGGTCCCGCTCGCCCTCGTCCCGGGCGCCTCGGTCGGCACCTCCTTTCGCATCGAACGCGAGCTCGGCCGCGGCGCGATGGGGGTCGTCTTCCTCGCGCATCACCTCGTGCTCGACCGCAAGGTCGCCATCAAGATCCACCGCGCGCGATCGGCCTTCGCCGCCGACCGCCTCCTGCGCGAGGCCAGGGCCCTCGCCCGCGTCGAGCACGAGCACGTCATCACCGTCCACGAGGCCGGCGCCTGGGAGGACCAGGTCCTGATCGCCATGGAGTACGTCGACGGTTGGACCGCGAGACAGTGGGCCGAGCTCGAGCCCAGGTCCTGGCGGGAGATCGTCGCGTTGTACTGCAAGGCCGGCCGTGGCCTCCAGGCCGCCCACGAGCGCGGCCTGATCCACCGCGACTTCAAGCCCGACAACATCTTGGTCGGGCGCGATGGACGGGTGCGCGTCGCCGACTTCGGTCTCGCCCGCATCGATGTCGACGACGCCGAGCAACGCGCGCGCTCGGCCGATTCCATCGCGAGCTCCGAGGCGTCCGCGCCGGCCGCGACCGCGGGCCTGGTCGGCTCGCCCGCGTACATGGCCCCCGAGCAGTATCGGACCGCTGCCGTCACCGCGGCCGCCGATCAGTTCGGGTTCTGCGTCTCGCTGTTCGAGGCCCTCTCCGGTACGCGCCCCTTCGACGGCGACAGCGTCGAGGCCGTGGCCGCGGCGATCTGCGCCGGTCGGTCCCGCGAGCTGGCGCCCGAGTACGCCCCGGCCCACATCCGCGCTGCGCTCCGCCGCGGCATGGCCGTCGACGACGCCCTGCGCTTCCCCGACATGGCCGCGCTCGTCGCCGAGCTCGAGCGCGATCCGGGCCGCGCGCGACGGCGCGCAGGCGCGGCGATCGGCGTGGTCGGTCTCGTCGCCCTCGGCGGCTGGCAGGCCTCGGCGTGGCGTGCCGACCGAGCGGTGGATGAGTGCGGGGATCCGAGCGCAGAGATGATCGGTGTGTGGGATCCGAGCCGCCGCGAGGCGATCCGGACCGCGATGGTCGTCGACGACGAGCAGCGCGCCCCCGAGCGCTTCGACGCGATCGCGACCGCCATCGACGACTACGCCGCGCGTTGGGGCGCCGAGTGGCAGCAGGGCTGCACGCGCCCCGCCGTGCACGCGTGCCTGGTGTCGGCGCGCGGTCGCTTGAGTGCCCTGCTGCAGTTCCTCGAGCACGCGGGGCCGCGCGCACTGCTGTTCGCCCCGAACGCGGTGCCGCAGCTGCCGGACCCCGTCGACTGCGCGAGTGCGACCGACAGCGATGGCGCCGAGGCCGACGGCCGAACACATCTCGCCGAGCAGCTCGCCGATCTCACCCTGCACTTCGAGGCCGGCCGCGATCCGGGCGACCTCGCCGAGCTCGAGCGCGTGGCGCGGGAGGCAGAGGCGGCGAAGGAGTACCGCGTCGCCTCGCAGGCCCTCGCCCTCGCGGGGCGCCTCGTCGATGCCCGGCAATCCGAGCCGATCTTGCGACGCGCGGTGTCCATGGCGGTCACCGGCGGAGATCGAAGCGACATGGCGATCGCGTGGAGCCTGTTGGCGACGTCGCTCGCCGAGCTCGGACGCCTCGAGGAGGCTGCCGCGCAGCTCGAGCTCGCCGAGGGCGCGGCACGGGACGCCCCCGGCCTGATCCGCGCGAGCGTGGCGAACAATGCCGGGCTCGTGCTCTCCCATATGCACCGCATGGATGCGGCCATTGCAGCGTATCGACGGGCGATCGCGCTGAGCACCGAACTCCATGGACCTGCGCACATCAGCGTGGCCACGCACCACGAGGGCCTGGCGATGGCGCTGAGCTACGCGGGTCGCCAGGCCGAGGCGCGCGCCGAGTTCGAGACCGCGCTGGCGATCCTCGGCACCGCGGTGGGTGACCAGCACCCGCTCTTCGCGAAGACCCAGAACCAGCTCGGCGTCGCTTGCATGCACCTCGGCGACGACGCGTGCGCCGAACGTTCCATGACCGCTGCGATCGCGGTGCTCGAAGATGTCGAGGGCGACGACCGCGAGGCGAGCGTGCTCCCGCTCGGCACGCTGCGGATTCGTCAGGGCCGGTTCGACGAGGCGATCGCGTTGCTCGAACGGACCTGGGCCGGCGCGAGGGCGGAGTCGAGGCCGCCGTCGCGGGTGCACGGCGAGTTGCTCTCGACCCTCGCGGTCTCCCATGGCATGCGCGGGGACTCGGCGCGCGCGCTCGAGTACGCCGAGCGCTCCCGCGACGTCTTCGTCGCTGTGCTGGGGAGCGACGACCCGAGCTTGGTGAAGGTGATGGCCAACATCGGCAACCTGCAGCGCGAGCTGGGCCGAATCGACGACTCGGCTGCGTCGTTGGCCGGGGCGGTCGAGCTCGCGCGCCGCGTCCTCGCGCCCACGGACCGGGCGCGCCTCAACGCCGAGATCGAGCTCGGCATCACGTCGCTGGTCCAAGGCGACAGCGTCCACGCACTGGCACTGGCACGGGGCGTTCTCGCGATCGTGCCCGAGGACCAGCCCACCGTGCTGCTGGCCGAGGGCCGATTCCTCCTCGCCCGCGCCCTCGGGCGCAGCTCGGCCGAGGGCCGCGAGGCCGCGAGGCAATCGCTCGCGATCTATCGCGGCCTCGGCGAAGGCGTCGCCGGCGAGGCCGCGCTCGTCGAGGCGTGGCTCGAGCCGGACGACCGCGATTGAACCACGGCTGGCAGGCGCCCGGCTCCCTCTGGTCAAGGCGCGACCCACCGTGCGGGCGTCATGCACGGGCGGGACGCCACGCGTCCCCGCCACGAGTGCTAGTGTCGGTCGCCGCGCGTGATGGACGACGACGGATCCGCGGAGACGATCGAGGGAGAGGCGCTCGGTGCACGCGTCGCCCTCGCGGTCGAGCAAGCGGACGACCGGGCTCAACAGGCTGCGCGAGCGCTCGCACGTCGACGCCTCGATGCCGCCTTGCTCGACCACGATGCCGGACGCGTGGAGCTCGGACGCTACGTGCTGCTGCAGCGCATCGGACGAGGCGGCATGGGTGTGGTCCACGCGGCCTACGATCCCGAGCTCGATCGCCGCATCGCGCTCAAGATCGTCGCGATCGACGACGCCCAAGGGAGTCAGGGCCGCGCCCGCCTGCTGCGCGAGGCGCAGGCGCTCGCGCGGCTGAACCATCCCAACGTGGTGACCGTGCACGATGTCGGGGTCGTCGAGGACGCCGTGTGGATCGCGATGGAGCTGGTCGAGGGCAAGACGCTCTCGGCATGGATCGCCGCTCAAAGCCCGACGACCTCGGCCATCGTCGACGTACTGCTGCTCGCGGGGGCCGGGATCGCGGCGGCTCACCACGTCGGGCTCGTGCACCGCGACATCAAGCCCGACAACGTGATGATCGCGTCGGGCGGCGGCGCCACGAGCACGAGGCGCGTGGTGGTGATGGACTTCGGGCTCGCGCGCATCGCCGCCGACACGAACCGCGAAGCGAGCGCCGCGACCGAGCCCGTGTCCGACTCGCTGACGCGCTCGGGCACGATTGCCGGGACGCCCGCGTACATGGCCCCGGAGCAGCACGTCGGGCTGCGCGCCGATCCTCGCACCGACCAGTTCGGCTTCTGCGTGATGGCCTGGGAGGCGCTGTACGGTGAGCGTCCGTTCGCGGGCGCGTCGCTGGCCGAGCTCGTGCTCGCGGTATGCGAAGGGCGCCGACGGCCCGCGCCGCGACGGGACGTGCCGGATGCGATCCGCGTCGCGCTCGAGCGGGGATTGGCGGTCGAACCCGGCCTACGGTTCTCCGACATGGATGCGCTGCTGGCTGCGATCACGCGCGGCCGCCAGCGACGGCGACGCATGATGATCGGCGCGGGGCTCGTCGGGTTGGTCGGCGCGGTCGCAGCGGTGCCGATCATCGACGCGCAGCGGCACCGTCTCGCGATCGCGCGCTGCGGCGATCAGGCCGACGCGATCCGCGAGCTGTGGCCCGGCACCGATGCACCGCAACGCATCGCCGTGGCGCTCGCGGCCGGCGGCAACGCGCTCGCCGAGGAGTCCACCGCGCGCATCTCTGCGGGGCTCGACACGTGGACTGCGTCCTGGCGATCCGCTGTCGACGAGGCGTGCCAGGCCCGCGTCGACGGACACATCGCCCCCGACGAGCACGCGCGCATCGACACATGTTTCGCGGAGCGCCAGCAGGCGGTGGCGACGCTGATCTCCTCGCTGCAGGAGTGGGGATCGACAGAGGCGCTCGACATCCACCGCGCGGTGTCGCTCGTCGCCCAGCTGGAGCCGCCGCGCACGTGCATCGAGGTCGCCCGGACCAGCGCGGTACTCGTCCCGCCCCCGCAGCTCGACACCCAAGAGATCGCGGCGGTACGAGCGGGCTTCGGACGGGTACGGATCCTCGGTGCGCTCGGGCAGCGCCCCTCCGCGCGCGCCGAGGCGGAGGCCCTGCTCGCGCGCGCACAGGCGACTGGCTGGACGCCGCTCGTACTCGAGGCGCAGATCGAGGCCGGGGATGCGCTCGAGCAGGCCGGCGATCCCGCGGCCGCCGAGCCGCTGCTCGTCGAGGCGTACCTCGGCGCGCTCGCGAGCGGTCGCGACACGATCGCGATCGCCGCTGCGCAGCACCTCACCTTCACGATCGGGTACCAGCTCGCACGCCCGCAGGAGGGCCTGCTGTGGGGCCGACACGGCGAGGGCCTGGTCGCGCGCGGCACCGCGGAGCCGCTCCGCCGTGCACGACTGTCGAGCTCGATCGCGACGGTGCTCGCGAGCCGAGGCCAGCACGCCGAGGCGTTGGCGCGCTACGCCGACGCGCTCGAGGTGCTACGCGGCGCGCTGGGCGAGCAGCATCCACAGGTCGCGGACATGCTCGCCAACGTCGCGATGGTCGAGGGGATGATGGGCGATCACGCCGCCTCGTCGAGCCACTACCACGAGGCGCTCACGATCGCAGAAGCGACGCTCGGGCCCAATCATCCCGACGTGGCGACGCTGCTCAACGACATCGCAATCCTGCAGGCGACGCACGGCGACATGCGAGGTGCGCGGGGGCTGTTCGAGCGCGTGCTGGCGATCCACGAGCGCGCGCTCGGACCCGAACATCCCCAGGTTGCGCACGCGCTCAACAATCTCGCGGGAACGCTGCACGTTCTCGGTGAGCCCGACGCCGCGGAGCCGCTGCTGCGCCGGGCGATCGCGGTGCACGAGCGCGCGCTCGGGCCCGACCACCCCCAGCTCGGCGCGCCACTCTATGTGCTCGGCGGGTTGCTGCACGCGCGCGGCGATCTCGACGGAGCCGAGGGGCTGTTCCGGCGCGCGCTCGACCTGCGCACGCGCGGGTACGGCGAGGACGATGCCACGGTCGCCGAGCCGCTCACCGGGCTCGCTGCCATCGCACTCGCGCGCGGCCGCCCGACGGAGGCGATTGGGCTCGCAGAGCGGGCGGTGCAGCTGCGCCGCGACGCCGCCCCGCTCGAGATCGCAGAGTCGCGCTTCGTGCTCGCGCAGGCGCTCGACGCCGTGGATCGCAAGCGCGCGCTCGAGCTCGCCCGGCTCGCGCTCGCCGATCTCGCCGCGGAGGATCCGCCCAACCAGCGCCTCGACGTCGAGGCCTGGCTGCGCGCGCGCGAGGCGGACGAGTGACCTCCGCGCCGCGGCCGATCGACACCGCGCCGCGAGGCCGCGACCTCGAAAAGCGCTCCGCTCCCCGCAGAGTGCCGACACCCAGTGATCAAGTCGGCTACTCGCCGACTCATCATGATCACGCCCATGCGTCCTCGACCCCAGCTCGCGACCCCAGTGGCGAACCCGGTGCGATTGCCGCCCATCGGACGGAGCGCCGCGCTCGCGGCCCTGCTCGCAGTCGCGTGCTTCTCCGAGTCTGCCGCGGATGGCCAACCCTCGGCGACCGACGATTCGCCCACGTGCGACCCGGGTCTCACGATGTGCCCGTGCCGCGAGGATGGCAGCTGCGATCCCGGGCTCGAGTGCGTGGCGGCTGCGCAGGTGTGTGCGCCGCAGGGCTGTACACCGGGCACGCTCGATTGCATCTGCGTCGATGGCTCGTGCCTCGGCGGGCTGCACTGCGGCGGGGCGGGATTCTGCGTCGAGCCGCCGGCAGGCAGCGGGACGAGTGACGCTACCGTGTCGAGCACGACGCTCGATCCGGCGAGCTCGTCGGGCAGCCCCGTGTCGGACAGTGCGAGCAGCAGCGCAGGCGCGACCACCGACGACATGTGCAATCCCCTGACGTGCGGCACCTGTGGTGATTGCACCGAGTGCCTCGCGTGCGCGGTCGAGGGTGGCCCATGCGAGGACGAACGCGCCGCGTGCACCGGTGACTGCGAGACGTTGCTCGGGTGCGTGGAGCAGTGTGATCCATCGCCGTCGCAGTGCCCGATGACGTGCTGCTGTCAGTCGACCACCGCATGGGAGACCTACAACGCGCTGACCACCTGTCTCTACGAGCAATGCACGAGCTGCGCGCGACCACTGTGTGCAACGTTGGAGTGCTGACATGCGCGCGAGATTTGGCGTTCTCGTGTTCGTGTTCGTGTGCGCGTGCTTCAGCGAGCGCATCGAGTCGGGCGGCAGCGCGCCTGCACAGGAGACCACGGGGTCCCCGTGCACGCCGGGCACCGAGCACTGTGCGTGCGCGCCGGCTGGCCGTTGCGATCCGGGACTCGTCTGCGCCGACGCGCAGTGCAGCCGACCGCCGTCGACGTCCACCATCGGCGAAGCCACCGGGTCGAGCAGCGAGTCGAGCGACGGCGGATCGACGCAGACGTCGAACGCGACCGCGACGGCGGACACGACGGGCTCGACCGAGGTCGGCTCGACCGGCACCGGCTCCGTCTGCGACGGCAGCTGCCTCGAGTGCTACATTTGCGCGGTCGCGGGGCCATGTGCCGCCGAGCTCGCGGCCTGCGAAGATGGTGCGTGCGGCGACACGCCGTTTTGCATGCTGTCCTGCGCGCAGCAGATGTTCTCGTGCGCCGAGTGTTGCGATGCGGCGAGCCTCGGGCTCGCCGTCGACCTCGTGGAGTGCTTCGCCGCCCAGTGCAGCCTCGATTGCGCCTTCCCTTGCTGATGGCGCGCCACGGCCGGCGCCGCGAGATCCTGCCGGGCATCTGCTGCTACGCTGTGCGGCGTGAGCGAGCGTGCGGACCCGGAGCTGTTGCAGGCGTGGCGGGACGGAAGCGCAAAGGCGGGCAGTGAGCTGTTCGACCGCCACTTCGAGGTGCTCTATCGATTCCTCGCGAGCAAGGTCGGCGACGCGGCGGACGACCTCGTGCAGCAGACGTTCGCGGCCTGCATCCGCGGGGGCGTCGCGTATCGCGGCGAATCCAGCTTCCGCGCATATCTCTTCGCCATCGCGCGACACGAGCTGTATCGCTTCCTCGATCGGCGCGGGCGCGAGGGAACGACGTGTGACGTGGCCGAGCTCTCGCTGCACGACCTCGGCACGAGCCCGAGCGCCGCGGTCGCGCGCCGCGAGGACGAACGCGTGCTGCTCGAAGCGCTGCATCGGCTCCCGCTCGAGCAGCAGCTCGTCGTCGAGTTCTACTACATCGAGGGCTTGCGCGGCCGTGACCTGGTCGCCGCGCTGGGCATCCCGCCCGGCACCGTGCGCAGCCGACTGCGGCTCGCGCTCGAGCGGCTGCGACGTGAGGTCGAGTCGATTGCCCAGGCGCCGAACTGCCTCGCGAGCACGCGCGCGAGGCTCGACGGCTGGGTTGCGGCCGTCGGCCCCGCCGTCGACGACGCCGAGGGCTGAGTCTTCGATCGCAGTGGTGCTCAGCGGGCGGCGAGCTTCGGGAGCACCGCGCACGCGTCGACGCCGTCGGCCGGGGAGCGGCTCACGCGGCGCTCGAGTCGGCCCTCGGTGAGTACCTCGGCGTCGACCCACCCGAGCGACGGGCCCTCACCCGCCATCGCGCACACGCCCGCGCCGTCCTTGGTCGCGAGCATCACAAACGGCGTGTCTTGGACGGTGCCCGTCACGAGGAGCAGGACGTCGTCGACGTCGAGGCGCGGGGTCGCGTGCGCCGGTTCCCAGCGCCCGTCGGCGACGCGCGCCTCGATCGGCTTGGCTCCGCGGTCGACCTCCTCGACGCCGGGGTCGTCGTCGCAGGCGGGCGCGAAGACAAAGGTGAGCGCGAGGAACAACGAGGGGAGCGGGCGGGCACGGTTCAAGGGGCACCTCCTCATCGACAGGAGCGGCGTCGGCCCGCGCTTGATCACCGCCCCGAGAAAAATCTCCCGCGAGGTGATCAACGCGGCCGCGCCACGACTCATCCGGGGCGGAGGACGAGAATCCATGACCCACGAACCACGCATCGACACCGCGCGCCGCCGCATCGCGAACCTCGGCAACATCGAGCACACCGCTCCGCGAGAGCCCGCGCCGATCCCCCTCGGCGCGGCGTTCCCCCACTTCGGCGGCTTCCCCCACGCGGGGGCGAATCCGCCGGTCGGCAACTGGGACGCCGGTCACGCGGGTTGACGATGGACGCCGCACCGTCGGAGCCGCGGCTGCGTCGCGCGCGGGCGCTCGTCGTCGCCTGGGATCGCCGCGGTCCCGTCGGTCGCAACTGGTTCGCGCGCACCGAGGCCGTCCTCGATGCGCGCGCGCTCGACCTCCTCGGGCGACTCGACGACTGGTCCGCGATCGAGGCGCTGTTCCCCTGCGGAGCCACGGCGGACGAGCGCGCCGCACTCGCGGCCGCGCTCGTCCGCCTCGTCGACGCCGCCCTCGTGCTCGTCGAGGGCACGGCGGCGGCGGACGACGACGAGCGTCTCGCCCGCGAGTGGGAGTGGGGACTCACGGCCGGTGTCTTCCACTTCGGGGTGCACGACACCGTGTACGTGGCACCCGCCAGCATCCGCGCGCAGGTCCAGGCGCGGCTGGCCGCGACCGCGGCGGTGGAGACCTACGCGCTGCCCTCGACCGGGGCGCGAGCGCTCCCGCGACCGGGACGCGAGCGGCCGCTGCTACGCGCGCTGTGTCGTCGTCGCAGTTGCCGTTCGTTCGCCGACACCGAGATGCCGCGC
>WBZX01003298.1_pt1 | contig 10357 bp, 10 predicted proteins | sample 5204211 | NCBI WGS metagenome assembly WBZX01 (sample SAMN12344362, study PRJNA552823) | activated sludge metagenome | biome: Activated sludge suspended growth; feature: Nitrification reactor; material: Wastewater; isolation source: activated sludge from nitrification reactor of wastewater...
CACGTAGTCGGTGGAGAAGACGTGGACCAGCAGTGAGATGAGGGTGACGACCACCAACATCACGGTGCTGAGACCGTCGATCATGGTGCCGACCGGGAACTTCACGCCGTTGCTCTGGAACCAGGTCATCTCCCGCACCACCGGCGGGGTGGAGTGGTGGGCTTCCTCGCCACCTTCGGCACCCTCAGATGCCACGGGCAGGCGTTCCTCGGTGGAGCCGGCGGCGCCGTGGTCCTCGGTGGTGGTCTCGGCCGCGGGTTCGGTGGCCGGTTCTTCGCCCGCCGGTTCGGTGGCGTGATCGCCTTCGGCGGCGGGCTCTTCGGCCGCGGGCTCGGTGGCGTGGTCGCCCTCGGCGGCCGGCTCGGTGCCGTGGCCTTCAGCCGCGGGCGTCTCGGTTCCGTGAGCGGTGACCGGCGGGTGGTTGACCCGGCCGATCCAGCCCGACGCCACGCCGAGAGCCAGGACGAAGCAGATCGAGACCGAGGCGATGCCGATCTCGGAGCCGCCTCGGGGCAGCTTCTTGCCGATCGCCAGGATCAGTAGGAAGGAGATGGCCGGGATGAGGGGGATGATCCAGGCGTGGGTGAGCATGCCGGCGTCAGCCCTTCATGAGGTCGACTTCATCGATGTCGACGGTTCGGAAGTTGCGGAATATGGCCAGCACGATCGCCAGGCCGACACCGACCTCGGCGGCGGCCACGGCGATGACGAACAGGGCGAAGACCTGGCCGGATACGGCCCCGGTCATGGCGCTGAAGGCCACCAGGTTGATGTTGACCGAGTTCAAGATGAGCTCGATCGACATCAGGACGAGGACCCCGTTGCGGCGGGAGATCACGCCGTAGACCCCGGTGCAGAACAGTACGGCGGCCAGGATCAGGAACTGGTTGAGCAGCACGTCAGTCCCTCCGGGCGATCACGATGGCGCCGATGAGCGCGGCCAGCAGGAGCACCGAGATCACTTCGAAGGGCACGAGGTAGACGCTGAAGATGGCGTCTGACACGGCCCGGGTGTCGGTGGGCATCAGGTGGGCGGGGAGCTTGTCTCCCGAGAACCCGTCGATGAGTACGTAGACCAGCACGCCGAACATGACCAGTGCGGTTCCGGCTCCGACGAGCCAGTTGTCCCGGCTCAGCTTCTCGGTGCCCAACATGGGGGCCCGGGTGAGCATGATGCCGAACAGGAACAGCACCACGATGGCGCCGATGTAGACCATGACCTGGGTGACGGCCACGAACTCGGCCCCCAGCAAGATGAACTGGGCGGCGGCACCGGCGAGCACCATCACCAGATAGACGGCGGCATGGACCACGTTGGAGGTGGTCACCACCCGGATGGCACCGAACACCATCATGGCGGCGATGATGCCGAAGGCCACGTTCTGGGCCACCAGCATCGGTGCATCGGCGTTCTGGGCCGCGGCGAGGAGCAGGCTCATCGGGGCACCTTCTTGACCTTGGCCTCGGCGCCTGCTTCGTAGGGCTCGAAGTCGGGCACGGTCTCCATCCACTCGCCGAGGCGGGTCTTGTCATGGATGAGGTCGGCGATGCGAGGCTCGGAGTACTCGAACTCGGGGCTCCAGAAGATGGCTTCGAACGGGCACACCTCGACGCAGATGCCGCAGTACATGCACAGCGAGTAGTCGATGTCGAAGCGGTCGAGCGCCGAAACGGTGCGTTCCTTGCCGCCAGCTCGACGGGGCGGAGCCTTGACCTTGTGGGCCTCGATGTAGATGCACCAGTCGGGGCAGCTACGCACGCACAACATGCAGGCGGTGCAGTTCTCTTCTTGGAGGGCGATGACGCCGCGGGCCCGGGTGGGCGGCGCCTCCTTCTCGTGGGGGTACTGCACGGTGGCGGCACCCTTGGAGGGAGACGGGGGCTGGGCGAAGCGCTTGAGGCCTTCACCGGGCCACAGCGTCTGGGTCATCTCCTGGAAGGTGACACCCATGCCCTGGATCAGGCCCGGGAGCTTGGAGACGTTGTCGTTACGGCCCATCAGAACGCGACCTTCAAGATGGTGGTGACGAGGATGTTCGCCAACGAGATCGGGATCAGCACGGTCCACGCCAGCTTCTGGAGCTGGTCCTCTCGGAAACGGGGATAGGTGAACCGGATGAAGAAGATGAACCCGCCGATCAGCATCATCTTGGTGAGCAAGATGATCGGACCGAGCAGGTTCATCATGTTGTTGTCCAGCTCGACCCAGGCCGAGGGCACGGCCCAGCCGCCGAGGAAGAGGGTGGCGGCGATGGCCGAGAAGGCGCCAGCGGCGGCGAACTCACCGATGAAGAACAGCAGGAACCGCAGACCGGAGTATTCGGTGAGGTAGCCGGTGACCAGCTCGGATTCGGCGATGGGCATGTCGAAGGGGGTCTGGCCCAGCTCGGCCTGCACCGCGATCATGAAGATCACGAACCCGACGAACTGGGTGATGAAGAACGGGTTGCCGATTATGTCGACCCCGAAGATCGACCCCCCGGCCTGGGCGGCCACGATCCCCGACATGTTCATGGTGCCGGCCTGGATGACCACGCCGACCACGGCCAGGATCATGGGCAGCTCGTAGGCGATGAGCTGCCCGGCGGCCCGCAGACCACCGATCAGCGAGTACTTGTTGGCCGAGGACCAGCCCGCCAGAAGCACGCCGAGGGAGCTGATCGACGAAACAGCCAGGGCGAAGAAGATGCCGGTGTCGAAGTTGGCCAGGTGCAGGTCGGGGCCGAACGGCACCACCATGTAGGTGAATAGCACGGTGGCCACCACCAGGTAGGGGGCGGCCTTGAACAGGGCCCGGTCGGCCCGTTCGGGGATGATGTCTTCCTTCTGGAGCCACTTGCCGACCTCGGCCAGGAGCTGCATCGAGCCGTAGGGGCCGGCCTCCATGGGGCCGAGACGGCTCTGCATGAAGCTGACCATCTTGAACAAGAAGACGTAGACGAAGGTGCCGGCGGGCAGCAGCACCGCCACCAGCACGCCGATGACCCGCAGGATCGACTGCTGCCAGTAGGCGAGCTCGAGCCCGAGCAGGAAGGAGTCGGTCACGACTCACCTCCCAGCTGGTGGCACGGACGCAGGACGGGAACCATCACCGGTCGATGTCTCCGAGGATGAAGTAGAGCGAAGCCAAGATGGTGACCACGTCGGGCACGTACACGCCCCGGCACACCCAAGGCACCACCGAGACGTTGTTGAACGAGGCGGTGCGGATCTTGACCCGGAACGGACCGAGCCCACCCTGGGAGACGACGTAGTAGCCCATCTCGCCCAGCGGGTTCTCGGTGGCGACCCAGGCTTCTCCCTCGGGCACCTTGATGATGCGGGGAACCTTGGCCATGTACGGGCCCGACGGCAAGCCGTCGAGGAGTTGGTCCACGATGTTGCAGGCTTCGCGGATCTCTTGGAGACGGACCCAGAACCGGGCGAAGGAGTCGCCGTCGGGGTGGGTGATCACGTTCCATTCGACCTGATCCCAGGCCAGCCCGACGGGCTGATCCCGGCGCAGGTCCCAGTCGACGCCGCTGGCGCGCAGGTTGGCACCGGACAGGCCGTACTGGAGGGCGATCTCGGCGGGGATGACCCCGATGCCACGGGTACGGGCCTGGAAGATCTCGTTGCCCTCGACCAGTGTCTCCATCTGGTCGCAGAAGTCGCGGATCTTCTCCATGGCCGCTTTGGTGTCTGCCACCCAGCCCTTGGGCAGGTCGTCCTTCAAGCCGCCAATGCGGTCGAAGTTGGGGTGGAACCGTCCGCCGGTGGCCGCCTCGATCTGGTTGAGGACGAACTCACGGTCTCGGAAGGCGTAGAACGCCGCGGTCATGGCCCCGATGTGGAGGGCCATGTCTCCGATGAACAACGAGATGTTGGCGATGCGGGACAGCTCGAACAGGACGGTGCGGATCCATTGGGCCCGGGGCGGGGCCTCGATCTCCATCAGCTTCTCGGCGGCGAGGATGAACGGCACCTCGTTGGCGAAGCTGCCCAGCCAGTCGATCCGGTTGATGAGGGTGGTGACCTGGGGGTAGTTGCGGACCTCGGTCAGTTTCTCGTAACCCCGGTGCATGTAGCCCATGACCGGCTCGCACGACAGCACCTGCTCACCGTCGAGCTTGACCACGATGCGCAGCGTTCCGTGGGTGGCGGGGTGCTGGGGGCCGAGGTTGAGGGTCATGCCCTCTTCGGTCTCGAACTCCAGGTTGACCCGCCCATCGGCGGCCTGGGCGTTGGCGTAGGCCAGCTTCTGACGATCGGTGATGGCGGTCATGCGTCGGCCTCCTCGTCGCCACCTTCGGCGTCTCCCGGAAGCGGTTCGATGTCGACGATGCCCGGCCACGGCTTGACGTGGCGGGCCAGCAGCGGGAAGTCCTTGCGGAGCGGGTATCCCTCGAAGGCGCCGGGCAGGTAGATGTTCACCGGGTGGGGGTGACCCACGAAGTTGATGCCGAACATCTCGCGGGCTTCGCGCTCGTGCCAGTTGGCCCCGGCGAACACCGGGATCCAGGTGGCCAGGTTGAGGTCGTCGTCGGGCACGTCGACCTTGAGGGTGATGCCCATCTTGGCGGTGAGCGAGTGGGCTCGGGCGAACACCTGGAAGCGGGTGTCTCCGCCGGCGTAGCCGGTGACGATCTCGGTGCTGGGCTCAGGAGGAAGATCGGTGGGCGAATCCTCGCCCTTGCCGAACGGGCTGGGCAGCCAGTCGATGGCCGACAGGAACTGGAAGGCCCGAAATCCCAGGTGGTCTCGGACCACGAAGCCGGCTTCCTGCCAAGCGTCGCGGGTGACTCGAACCCAGGTCTCGTCTCCGGGCCGGATGTGGGTGCCGACGACGGCGTCGCCCAGCTTCTCGCGCAGAGAAGCCAGCACCGCCTCGCGGGCGTCGTCGACGACCACAGCCTCGGCCTCGGGTGCTTCGGTGGCCTCAGGAGACGACAAGAGGTTCACCCTTCCAGCGCTCGGCCATGTCTTCCTTGCCGATGCGCTCCTGGAGCAGGACGATGCCCTCCAGCAGGGCCTCGGGACGGGGCGGGCACCCAGGCACGTACACGTCGACGGGGATGATCTGGTCGACACCCTTGGTGACCGAGTAGCTGTCCCAGTAGGGGCCACCGCAGTTGGCGCACGAACCCATGGAGATCACGTACTTGGGGTCGGGCATCTGGTCATAGAGGCGGCGAATGGCCGGGACGATCTTGTCGGTGACGGTTCCCGACACGCACACCAGGTCGGCCTGGCGAGGGCTGGCAGGCAACGGGATGACACCAAGGCGCATCACGTCGTAGCGGGGGGAACCGAGGGCGGCACCCATTTCGATGGCACAGCACGCCAGGCCCCACTGGAAGATCCAGATGGAGTACTTGCGAGAGGTGTTGAGCAGCGAGGTGAGCGGCTTGGGCAGCTTGCCGCTCTCTACGAGACCCATGGTCAACAGCCTCCGGCGGTGGTGTAGGAGATGCAGGTCAGAGCCACTGGAGGACCTTCTTGCGCCAGGCGTAGAGCAGGCCGAGGGCTAGGACCACGATGAACACGATCATCTCGATGGCCCCGAACCAGCCGTAGGTCTCGAGCTGGATGGCCCACGGGAAGATGAAGACCGCTTCGACGTCGAACAGCACGAACAGGAGGGCGAACACGTAGTAGCGGACCGGGCTCTGGTCCCAGCCGCTACCCACCGGGTCGACGCCGCTCTCATAGCTCAGATACTTGTCCCGCTGGGGGCGGACCGGTCGAATGAGCTTTCCGAGGGCCAACACCCCGGCCAACAGGCCGACGGCGACGGCCGCGAAAATGGCGACCAGGAGATAGTCGCGAAGGAACTCCGACACGGTGTCGAACCTTAGTGATGCCGCTCACGAGCGGCCAAAGACGGCCGATGACATCCGCGGCCACTTCGCTGCGCCTACGGTTGGTCCGGTGCCGGCGCCTCCTCCGCGCCCTTGTCCTGCCGGGGCGAGCGGCGCCGCTCGGGGCGGCCGTCGGGTCCGCTTCGAGCTGTCCATCAGATCCCTGCGAATCCATGCGAAAGGTGCCAGGCGCTGTGTCCATCGCTCCCACGAATGTGCGGCGACGGTGGTGGACAGTGTTCGGCTTGGTCCTGACCGCAGCCGGGGTGTGGGCGCTGGCCACTCCCCTGTTCACCGGCCCCGACGAGGTGTCTCAGGTACGGCGGGCCGCGGCGGTAGCCCGAGGTCAGTTGGTAGGGGAACGCACCGGTCCCGACCCGGTGCTGCTGATGCGCGTCGAGGTACCGGGCCTGTACGGCGCGCCGGCCGAACAGCAGTGGCTCTGCCACCTCGGCCCGTTGGTGGACGGCGCTCCCCAACAAGCGATGGTGCTGCCCAAGCCCGACTGCCCCGATCTGAGTGCCGTCGACGCCGCCCCGGTGGAAGCCGACACCGTGCAGTACCGGGGCCAGCCCTTCTATTACGCCCTCGTCGGCGCGCCGACCCTGGCCGATCAGGGACGGGCCGGCGCCTACGCCATGCGAATGGTGGGCGCGGCTTTGACCACGGCGTTCATCGCGTCGGCGGCAGCCACGCTGACGTTGGCACCCCGCCCCTCGGTGGCCGGGGTCGGCCTGTTGGTGTGCATCACGCCCGCGGTGGTGTACCTGGCTGGGTCCACCAACCCGTCGTCGGTGGAGATCGCCGCCGCCCTCAGCGCCTGGGCCGTGGTGGCCGTTCTCGCCGGCACGGCGAAGCTATCGACGGTCCACGGCCACGTTGATGCCGGCGACGGCGACGGTGACGGCGAGGGGGATGGCAAAGGCGACCGTGCGGGCGAGGGCGAAGGCGCGGGGGACGGCGAGGCGAACGCCAAGTCAGTCCCCGTTGGCGGCTCGGGTGCGCCGGACGCAGCGAGCATCTTGGTGACCAGGACCCACAACAAGATCGCGCCCGCTGGCGGTGCTGGTGCTCCGGTACCAGAGAGCCCGGGGCGCCTCGGGTTGGACGAGGAGACCGTGGCCAGCCTGGTGCGAAGGGTCGGCGTGGCCCTGGTGGTGTTGAGCTTGGGTCGAGGCTTGGGACCGGCGTTCGCAGCTGCCGTGGTGGCCATCGGTGGCGTCGTGTTGGGTCGAGCCCGGGTCATGTCCCTCCTCGGGCGAACCGACCTGCGGCGGTGGGCGGCTGCGGTAGCCGTTTCGGTGACGATGTCGGGGCTGTGGCTGGCCCACATCGGGCGGGCCTATCCCCTACCCGACCGACCCGGCAGCGGCTGGGCCCGAGCCCTGGAGTGGGTGCCCTGGTACCTGCACCAGATGGTTGGGGTGTTCGGCACCAACGACAGCGCCGTCTCGTGGTGGGCGGTCATCCTGTGGGGCTCGGTGAGCATCGCGGTGGTCGTCGCCGGCCTGGCAACACTGGTCCGCCAGGGCCGCAATCGGGTGGCGGTGACGGCTGCGGGCACCCTGGTCGCCGGGGTGGCCATGAACGTGACCGCCGAAGGGCTGAGCCTGCCCCCGATCGGGTTCTTCTGGCAGGGCCGCTACTCGCTGCCCCTGTTGGTGGGCGGGGTGATCCTGGCCACGGCCACCGCGGGATCGCCAGAGGGCAGCACCGCTAACAGACGCCCTCGGTTCGACCTCTTCCTGGCAGTGGCGGCGATAGCGGCGGTGACCGCGGTCCACGTCCATGCCCTCGTGGTGGTCACCGGCCATCTAGACCGATCGGGTGCGACCGGACGAGGCGCGGCGGCCACGTTGTTGGCCGGAGCAATCGTCGCCCTGGGAAGAACGACGGCTCTGCCATCCCCGTCGATCCCCTCACCCACCACGGGTGATCCCGGCTCGACCGAGCGGCGTTAGCGTCGGATCCCATGGCCTCTGCCGAGACTGACGCAGCTGCCCCTCGCCCCGAGTCCGAGGTGACCGCTCCGGCAAACGGGACGACCAGGCCCAGGAGATCGTGGGGCCGCTCGGTGCTGTCGACGGTGCTGGGCGTACTTGCCGTCATCGGGTTGTTGGCCACCATCCTCGGGTCCTGGGCCCGGTCGTCCATTTATGACACCGACACCGTGGCCGCCGCGGTCGACAGTGCCCTTCAGGACCCGGCCGTGATCGACGCGCTGGCCACCCGCCTCACCGACCAGGTGATCGAGGCGGCCTCGGTCGAGGATCGGATCCGAGACCGTCTCCCCGACAGCCAGGCCGACCTGGCCCCCGCCTTCACCGGCGGCGTCCGGGCCGCGGTACACGAGGGATTCGTCAACATTCTCAGCCGTGACGGAACCCGCAAGGTGGTGGTCGGTGCCGCCCGCGAAAGCCACGCCCAGGTGGTTCGGATCATCGAGACCGGCGAGCTGAGCACCCGGCTGAACACCTCGAACGGGACCGCCACCCTCAACCTGCTGCCACTCATGGGTAGTGGTTTCGACATGATCCAGGACAACGGCATCCTCCGCAGCGTCGAGTTCCCGGAACTGGAACGGGGCGGCGACCCGAAAGCTCAGATCGCCTCGTTGGAGGAAGCCCTCGGCAGGCCGCTCCCCGAAGACTTCGGTCAGATCGTGGTGTACCGCGGCGATGCGATCGACCGGGCAAACTCCCTGGTGGCCAGGGCCCAGGAGGCATTGGAGTTGTTCCGGCGGGCCATGGTCGTTCTGGTCGTGGTGACGGCGGTGGCGGCATCGTTGTCGGTGGTGGTGGCCAATCGTCGCTACCGGGCTATCGGGTTCTTGGCGTTCGGGGTGGTCGTGGCCATGGCCGGGGCCAGGGCGATCGTGCGCTACGTGGTGGGAGCATCGCCGGATCTGGTGACCAACCCCGGCGCCCGCGCCGCGGTGGCCCGAGCCGTCACGTCGCTGGCCGAAGGCCTGTTGACCGCGGTCACCGTCGCACTGCTGGTGGCCCTGGCCGCCGCGGTCATCGCCCTGCTGGCCGATCGACAGGGCTCGCTGGTCGATGCCATGCGCTGCCAACGCGAGATGGTCACCGCCGGTGCCGCCGGTCTGATCCTCGCCGTGTTGTGGATGGTCGGCCTGACCCCGTGGGGCCTGGCAGTGACCGGCGCCCTAGCCGCAGCGGTGATCGCCGCCGCCTGGCTCCCAGCGGGAAGCCGAAGCGCCTAAGCCTGGATCCACCGAAAGGCGGAGCCTTCCGGCGGAGTTCGGTCGCCGGCCTGACGGCCGTCGCCTTCGCTGCTGCGAACGGCGAAGCCGATCTCCGCAGGTCTCAGGGGCTCCGCCACAAAGGGCTCTGCCCCCGAACCCCCGCCCAGTCCTGTGACTTCAGCTCGTCAGACAGCCGAGCACTAACGGTGGCCGCACAGAGAACCCGATTCGCCTGGGTGACCGGGGACAATCGAATACGACCCACGTTCGATCGGTGGATCGAGGCTGAGGACCCATAGGTCAAGGCCTTGAACGCTGGCCGGACCTAGATCCCGATAGAGGCGCAGATGTCCGGGCTTAGGTACCGCCTCAAGGCCTTGACGAACAGATCGTTCTCCCGCCACTGCCGATCAAACCTGGACAGTGGCAGACCGTGCCGTCGAACCAGTCGATTCCGAAAGCCACTGGACCATTCCGGAGCCAGCAACGAACACCGCTTGCCCCTGTGAAGCACCGTCGGGCGGCACCTGCCCCCAGTCACGCTCACCCACGGGATGAAGTTGGGTCCGTAGTGCAATCCGAGGTCGTCCGCCACTACAGAGGTCTGCGACCACAAATGCCCGGCAACCCGCGCTACCCACGTCGGGCCAGCAAAGAGCCAGAACCAATAGAACGTCCCTGCCGCGCCGAGAACGATCAACTCCCCGCCCGCCAGCCCCAGACTGACCCAAGCCCCGATCCAGATCGAACCCCCAAGCCGCAGGAAGCGCCGCTGCACCACATTGTGAAGTTCAGCCTTCAACGTGGAGATCCCCCGTTGCCAGATCCAGCGAACGATCGGGTCAACTGGTTCATCACCGTAGCTCGCCTTGAGACCAGATAGCCGAGCGCCGAAAGAGGCACCAGATCCCACTCACCACCGCGACCAACCCCCCCCCATAGACCTGCGCGGAAGCGCGCGTCCGCGGGCGCGTCCGATTGCGCGTCGCCGCGTCGTTGCGCCATCGCCTGGCCTGTTGCTGGAGATCGATCGCGGCCGCACCCACGCGAGTGACCGAACATCCCGGACTGCTGACCTCCGGGCCGGCTTCGTTGTCACTCCGCCTTCTTAGGCTGGTCGAGCGGAGCTCGACCGAGGAGGCATGGCGATGGCCACGGCGGAGAACAACACGACCAACCGGTTCACCACGGAGCTGGCAGATGTGCCAGCGGAGCGGTTGGAGGCCGAGCTGGTCGATCTGGCTGGGCGGTTGTCGGCGGGCACCTTCGAACTGTTGGTGTTGGTGGGTGAGCTCGATGCCCGGGGGTTGTG
>WBZX01003299.1_pt1 | contig 10354 bp, 12 predicted proteins | sample 5204211 | NCBI WGS metagenome assembly WBZX01 (sample SAMN12344362, study PRJNA552823) | activated sludge metagenome | biome: Activated sludge suspended growth; feature: Nitrification reactor; material: Wastewater; isolation source: activated sludge from nitrification reactor of wastewater...
TGACGCTGCCCCGTCCACCGCGACCGACTTTTCGGACTGGGATGACTTCGATCCGCTCGACAGCGGCTTCGATGCCGAAGCAGAGGCTGCCGAGCCGGAGCCCAGTCTCGGACAGTTCGAGGAACCGTTCGACCTGACCGACCCGGCCTGGCCCGAGGTCGAATCACACGAAGCCGATCAGGCCGATCAGACTGCGCCCGCCGAAGTGGTCGAGCCGGTCGCGCAGGAACCGGCCGAGCCCGGCTTTTCGCTGATCGATCCGGCCGATCCGGTTGCCATTACCCTTGAGCAGCGGCTGCAATCGCTGATTGCCGATCCGCTGCGCACCGAGGTGCCCGAAACGGAGGACCTGGGCGAGCTGGCCCTGACCGACGACCAGATGCTCGAACCGGCAGTTCCGCCTGTCATTCCCGAAGTGACGGTGCCGCACTGGCCGCTGGGGCTGGGCTGGCTGGAAACCGAAACAGATCCCGCACCCACGCCCGAACTGCGGATCGCCGAAATCGATCAGCCCGAGATCGAGCCGGAGCCCGTGCTGCCCCGGCCCGGCCTGTGGGAACGGTTCCGTGCCTGGCTGGGGCCGATTCGCCGACCAGCCCCGCCACCGGGGCGCAGCCGCAGGATCAGGCCCTGATCGCGGGTTTTAGCGCTGCATTCGAATTTTTTGGCTTCGCGCATTTTCCAAATCGACAAAGCGCAAACAAACGTGCATGCAGTCGCGCGGCCCGCCACGCGCGGGCATCGGGTAACACTAAGGGGATTCCCAAATGAAGAAGATCGCTCTGTTTGCCGCTATCGCTGCCGGTTCGCTGGCTGTCGCCGCTTGCGGCGAAAAGAAGGAAGAAGCTGCTCCGGCCGCTGAAGAAACCGCTGCTGCTGCCGACGCTGGTTCGGAAGCTGCTGCTGACGCTTCGGGCGCTGCCTCGGAAGACGCTTCGGCCGCTTCGAGCGAAGCTGCCAAGTAAGCTTTCAAGCTGAACGAACAAGGCCGGCCGGCGGGTGTGGACCACTGCCGGGCCGGCCTTTTTCTTTGTCTGGCGTCCGCGTACTGGCCTGATCTGGCCCTGGAGTCAGATGGTGTCAGGCGGGAACCCTGGCCCGGTTCCAGGTCCCGACGGTTTCCAGCACGCCGCCGCCCAGCAGGCCATCGGCCTCACCCTCGATCTCAAGGTCGTCCAGCAGGGTCATGACCTCGCCGGTAGCAACCGCCTTGGTCCGCGCCAGTTCTGGAATGCGGCGCAGGTCGATATGGGTCAACCCCAGCAGGAACAGCTCGCGATAGGCGACGCGTTCGAACAGCCCCGCACCCAGCCGGAAATCGAGCCGCGGTGCCATGCGCCTGAGCGCCGTATCGACCCGGTCCTGGTTCTTGCTGGTTTCGCGGCGCTTGCGGTTCTGCAGCACCAGCCAGTCAAGCACCGGCAACCCCGCGTCAGCGCGGGCCTGGCGCAATTCGGTCACTGTGGCGGCAAAGCAGCCCGGCCCCAGCAGCTTGTTGCTGACCGGGTGGAACCGGCCCAGCAGATCAAGATCGGCAAAGCTTGAATTGACCGGCGAGACCAGCAGGTCGGCCAGCGCGATCGCACGGCGGGCGATCGGCGAATCGTGACCGGCGGCATCGATCACTACAAAATCGCAGTCCCAGCCGGCCCGGGCGATTTCCTGGCACAGCTGCGCGCCCGATTGCTGCTGGAGCAACAGGTGGCGCGGCAGCGGCAGGCGCACACCCAGCCGCTTGGCAGTGCCGCCGCGCGCGGTCAGCGTGCGGGTCAGCGTCTGCTGGCGCCGATCGAGGTCGATCGCCAGGACCTTGTGCCCGGTGTCGGCGAGGGCAACGGCCAAGTGGAAGGCGACGGTGGACTTTCCAACCCCGCCCTTTTCGTTGGCGACGGTGATGATCCGGGCCTGGCCACGGGGCCGCGCTGCAATATCGGCAATGACGTTGCGCGGGTGTTCGCCATCCACAGTTGTATCGCGGCGGCTGGCAAATTCCCCTATCGGCGTGACAACATTCATGCGCCCGATCCCTTGATTTCCGCGCCTCTTTTTGTCCGTGCGCGAATCGCCCAAGGGACCGAAGCTAGTGGATAAACCTGTGGAAATCGAATCTAGGCAATTATCGTTAACGAATTGCGACAGGGTCTAGCTGAATCGCGCCTTCACCAGGGCTTTGAGGTCAGCTTCGGGACGCGCGCCATAGTGCGAAATGATCTCGGCCGCGCAGATCGCTCCCAGCTTGAGGCATTCGGCAACCGGATAGCCGCTGACGTGGCCATGGAGGAAACCGGCGGCGAACAGGTCGCCCGCGCCGGTGGTATCGACCACCTGGGCGACCGGTTCGGCCGGAACCTCATAGAGCGCACCCTGGGCAGCGGCGATCGCGCCCTGTTCGCTGCGGGTTACCACCAGCATAGGGACCTTGTCCTTCAGGGCGTCGATCCCGGCGTGGAAATCGTCATGCCCGGTCAGCGCGGCCAGTTCGACGTGGTTGGCGAACAGGATATCGATCTCGCCGGCCGCGATCATCGCCCGGAAATCGTCGCCATGCCGGTCGATCACGAAGGCATCGGACAGCGTGAAAGCCACCTTGCGGCCGGCCCCGCGCGCTGCGGCAATGGCCCGGCGCATGGCCGCGCGCGGCTCCTCCGGATCCCACAGGTAGCCTTCGAGGTAGAGCACTTCGGCATCGGCGATCGCCGCCTCATCCAGCGCGGCAGGCGGCAGGAACTGCGAAGCACCCAGAAAGGTGTTCATCGTGCGCTGGCCATCGGGAGTCACGAAGATCAGGCAGCGCGCGGTCGGCGGATCGCCGGCGCGGGCCGGGGTGGCAAAGCTGATCCCGCCGGCCCGGATATCGTGCGCGAAGACCTCGCCCAGCTGGTCATCGGCAACCTGGCCGATGAAGGCGCATGTACTGCCCAGCGCGGCCAGACCGGCGAGGGTGTTGGCGGCCGACCCGCCCGAGATCTCGCGCGCCGGACCCATCGCATCGTACAATTCGTGCGCGCGCTTGGTATCGATCAGCGTCATGCCCCCGCGCACCAGCCCCAGCCGCTCGATCAGCGCATCCTCGCACGGCGCCATGACATCGACGATGGCATTGCCGATGGCGATAACCTGGGTTGAGGGCTTGGACATGCAGGCTCCGGTAAATTGGGCAGGAAAGCGCGCCGCCTAGCCGGTTTTGCCGGATCAGGGAAGCGGCGTTGACAGCGCCCGATCAAGGCGCGATTCCCCGGGGGCAATGCTGCGTGCTCTGGCCCTCTCGCTGGCCCGGCTGTTTGACCGGGCGCTGCTGCCGATCTGGCTCAAAAGCCTGGGCGCGACACTGCTGGCCTGCCTGGTGCTGGGCTTTGCGGCGTGGCAGGCGCTCGCCTACCTGATCGAACATTATGCGTCGGGCGCTGGTTATGGCGCCCTTGCAGCGGCAGCGGCGATCGTGGTGGTGCTGGGCGCGTGGGTATTGTGGCGAGTGATCGCCTTGGCGGTATTGCAGTTCTTCGCCGACGAGGTGGTGAAGGCAGTGGAGCTGCGCGACTATCCGGCGATGGCCGCCAGTGCCCGCCCATTGGGCTGGCGCGAAGAGCTGGGCCGGGCGCTGGGCGGAGCCGGGCGCGCGATCCTGTTCAACGTGCTGGCCTTGCCGCTGGCATTCGTGCTCGCCTGGACCGCCGTGGGGGCACCGCTGGTGTTCCTGGCGGTCAATGCCGTGCTGCTGGGGCGCGAGCTTCAGGATATGGTCTGGCTGCGCCATCGCTGCTCACCGCAGGATCCTCCACCGCTCTCCGGATTGGAGCGCCTGGCACTGGGCGGGGTCACGGCCATTCTGCTCACCGTGCCTGTGGCCAATTTCGCCGCACCTTTCCTGGGTGCGGCTTGCGCGGTGCACCTGATCCATCGCAAGGGGCCAGGCCATGCAGCCTAAAGTCCTGATTGCCTTGATCCTTGCCCTGCCGCTGGCCGCCTGCGCCAGTTCGGGCGCGGCCGTGCCCAAGCCCGCTCCGGTGACCAAGCAGCCACGGGTTGCGGTACGCACCCCGGTCGCCGCACCGCCCCCGCCAGCGCGGATCCAGGTCGCGCCGGGGCTTGAAGGGGTGATCGGCGCCGGTGCCGACGATCTTGAGCGCCAGTTTGGCCAGGCCCGGCTCGAAGTGTGGGAAGGCGATGCCCGCAAGCTGCAGTTCAGCGGCACGGCCTGCGTGCTCGACGTATTTCTCTATCCCGCGGCGCGCGGGCGCGAACCGCAAGCCACCTATGTCGAAGCCCGCCGCGCCAGCGACGGCCAGGAGGTTGACCGCGCGGCCTGTATTTCAGCGTTACGCAAGCGGTAAGGTAACCGGGATTTAAGGATAGTCTGGCATGCAGCTCCCCAGGATTGATATTGGGGAAGTTGGGCCATGAGTATGGAATTCGGGAACCTGGCGGGTTCGATCGCCGGTGACGGTCGGATCACGGCCGAGGAAATCCTCGAGCTGCGCCGCCTGGGCTGGGCCGATGGCAAGATGGATCCCGAAGAGGCCGAATCGTTGTTTCTGGCCAACGACGGCTGCGCCGCGCCGACCAGCGAATGGTGCGACTTCTTCGTCGAGGCGCTTTCGACCTTCATCGTCAACACGGTTGAGCCCAAGGGCTATGTCGACGATGAAATGGGCGATGAGCTGCTCGCCCGGATCGACCGCGATGGCCGCGTCGGATCGATGGCTGAGCTGGAACTGCTGGTCAAAGTCTCGGAGCTGGCGCTCAACCTGCCCGACAGGCTCAAGGCCCATGCCCTGAAACAGATCGAGGAAGCCGTGCTGCAAGGCGATGGCCCGACCCGGCATGGCGAGCTGACCCCCAAGGGCATCAATGAAACCGAATGCACCCTGCTGCGCCGCCTGATCTTTGCTTCGGGCAGCGATCGCCCGGCTGCGGTGAGCCGCCGCGAGGCGGAAATGCTGTTCCGGATCAAGGACGAAACGCTTTACGAGGTCAACGCCAAGGATTGGGAAAAGCTGTTCGTGCAGGGCGTGGCCAACTACCTGCTGGGCTTTTCCGGCCATGAGCCGCTGAGCCATGATCGCGCCGCCGAGCTGGAGCGTTTCATGAACCGGCAAGGCGCCGGGATCGGCGGTTTCCTTGGCCGGATGTTCACTTCCAGGCCCGATTTCGCCGGCGCCTTTGGCAGCCTGCTTGACATCAGCCCGCATGCTCCGGGCATCGAGGAAGAGGCCGAGGCTGCCGCCGAGCTGACCGAAGAGGAAAGCCATTGGCTGGCCGACCTGCTCGAAGCCGACGAGGAACTCGATCCGCTCGAAAAGGCGCTGATCGCTTTCATCGCCGAAGAAACCGGCGAAGTGTTCGGGGTGAAGGTAGGTTAAACCGTAAAGCTCTCGCCGCAGCCGCAGGTGCCTTTGGCATTGGGGTTCTGGAACACGAAGCCGGCGGTAAAATCGTCTTCCTGCCAGTCCATCGTGCTGCCGATCAGGTAAAGCACCGAAGCGGCGTCGATGAAGAACAGGCCGCCGGGCGTCTCGATCCGCTCGTCGAAGGCATTCGCCTCGCTGACATAGTCGACCGAATAGGCCAGTCCCGAACAGCCGCGGCGCGGGGTGGAAAGCTTGACCCCGATCGCGCCTTCGGGGGCTTCGGCCATCAGCTTGGCCACCTGCGCCTCGGCGGCAGGGGTCAGGATCACGGCGGCGGGTCTGGTGCGGGTCTGGGTCATAGCATGCCAAGCTCCAGCCGGGCTTCATCGCTCATCTTGGCAGGGTCCCACGGCGGATCCCAGACCAGGTTCACTTCGCAGTCGCGCACGCCCGGTACCGCGCTGACCCGCAGTTCAACCTCGCCCGGCATCGATTCGGCCACCGGGCAATGCGGGGTGGTCAGCGTCATCGTCACCGCAACCCCGCCGTCATCGGCCACGTCAACGCCATAGATCAGCCCCAGGTCATAGATGTTGACCGGGATTTCGGGATCGAAAATGTCCTTCAGCGCCGCGATCACCGCTTCGTAGAGGTCACCGCCGGGCTCGCCGGCAGCAGCGCCCTGCGGCTGTTCGGCCAGGAAGCCTTCAAGGTAGTCGCGCTTGCGCTCAAGCTTCTCCACCGGGCTTTCGGCGTCCTCAACCCGCGCACGCGGCGGCGCGGCAACGCTGTCCACTTCCTCAATCGTGAATTTGGGTTCTTCGCTCACCCGAAGATCCTCCTTGTCCGTTCGATCCCGCGCAGCAGCGCGGCAATATCGCTTTCATCCGAATAGAGCCCGAAGCTGGCCCGCGCGGTGGCAGCCACCCCCAGGTGCGCCATCAGCGGCTGGGCGCAGTGATGCCCGGCACGGATCGCAACGCTGGTTCCATCCGGGCCTTCCTCGTCCAATATGGTGCCCAGGTCGTGCGGATGCACCCCGTCCATCGCAAACGAGACGATCCCCGCGCTATCTTCCGGTCCGAACAGGGTGATGTCATTGCGCGCCGCCAGTTCGCGGCGCAGCTGGGCGACCAGCGCGGCCTCGTGGGCATGGATATGGGCGAGGCCCAGCCCATCGACATAGTCGATCGCGACGTGCAGCCCCATCACCTCGACGATCGCCGGGGTCCCGGCCTCGAACCGGGTCGGCGCCGGGGCATAGGTGGTCTGCGCGAAGGTCACCTTGTCGATCATCGACCCGCCACCCTGCCAGGGCGGCATCGCTGCAAGCAGATCGTGCCGCGCCCACAACGCGCCGATCCCGGTCGGGCCATAAAGCTTGTGGCCCGAAAAGACGTAGAAATCACAGCCCAGCGCCGCCACATCGACTGGCAGGCGCGGTACGGCCTGGCAGCCATCGAGCAGCAGCTTTGCGCCCACCCGGTGGGCCAGCTCGGCCGCGCGCGGCGCATCGAGCACCGAGCCGAGCACGTTCGAGACATGCGCGAAGGCAACCATCGTATGCTCGCTCGTGAGCATTCGTTCGGCCGCGTCCAGATCGATCCGTCCATCTTCGGTGAGCGGGCAGACATCGACCTGCCAGCCGGCCAGTTGCCAGGGCACGATGTTCGAATGATGCTCCAGCACCGACAGCAGCACCCGGCCCCCAGAACCGACAACTCGCGGGTACGAATGGGCGACCAGGTTGATCGCCTCGGTCGCGCCGCGCACGAAGACCACTTCGTCGGCCTGCCCGCCGATGAACCGCGCCACCCGTTCGCGCGCGGCCTCATAGGCCAGGGTCATATTGGCCGAACGGGCATAGACCCCGCGGTGCACTGTCGCATAGTCCGCGCCCATCGCCCGCACGGTGGCATCGATCACCGCCTGCGGCTTTTGCGCGGTGGCCGCGGTATCAAGGTAGTGCCAGCCGCCGGCCAGGCCGGGGAACTGGTCGCGCAGCGCCGCCGGCAGTGTTGCTCCGCCCTCGTTCTCCCAGCGCGACAGCGCGCGTTCGGTCGGACTTTCAAGCTCGGGGGTCACAGCATGGCCTCCAATGCAGCGAGCGCCTGTTCGAGCAGCGCGTCCACGTCCGGCATCCCGGCGAAGGCTTCGGCCACGAAGGCCTGCAGCATCAGCCGCTTGGCCAGTTCGGGCGGCAGCCCGCGCTGGGCCATGTAGAACAGCGCATTGGCATCAAGTTCGCCCACCGCGCAGCCGTGCGCGCATTTCACGTCGTCGGCGTGGATTTCCAGTTCGGGCCGGGCATTGGCCGCGCTCTGCCGGTCAAGCAGCATCGCGCGGACCGATTGTTCGCCATCGGTCCCGTCAGCGCCTTTGGCGACCAGCACCTTGCCCAGATAGTTGGCGGTCGAACCCCTGCCGGCGACCGAACGCACCACCTGACGGCTGGTCGCATCGGGGGCGAGATGCGCGACTTCGGTAATTACTTCCAGTACCTGGCCGGCCCCGGCCAGCTGGGCCGCACCCAGATTGAACCGCGCGCCCGCGCCCAGTTCGGCCCGCACCGCGATCCGGCTGGAGGCGCTGGCCGAATTGAGAACCCGCAGATCGAACTGCGCCCCCGCACCCAGCGTAACCGCCAGCTCGCGCACTTTGGCACAATCGCCGGTCTCAACCAGCGTCAGCGTGCGTTCCTCCCCGGGCCCAAGGACGATTGTCTCAACCGCCACCGGCCACAACGGCTTCAATGCCTCCAGGTCCGCGTAGCGGAAGGACTCGTCCTTGCGGGTAGGGATCGCAACCGCCGTCATGACCGCACAACCCCTTCGTGTCTTTGTGCCTTTGTGCGAGCAAATTTTTCCTCGCACAAAGGCACAAAGACACAAAGATTCTTGGGGATGCTACGCATCATCCTGCAACCGCCTCATAGCCATGCTCTTCCAGCTCGAGCGCCAGTTCCGGTCCGCCGCTGCGCACGATCCGCCCGCCCGCCAGGACGTGGACGAAGTCCGGCTTCACATAGTCAAGCAGCCGCTGGTAGTGGGTGATCAGCAGCACCGCCTTGTCGGCGCGGCGCATCACCGCGTTGATCCCCTCGCCGACCACGCGCAGCGCATCGATGTCGAGCCCCGAATCGGTTTCGTCGAGCACCGCCAGTTTCGGATCGAGGATGCCCATCTGGACCATCTCGGCGCGCTTCTTTTCGCCGCCCGAAAAGCCGACATTCACCGGCCGCTTGAGCATGTCCATGTCGAGCTTGAGCAGCGCCGCCTTCTCACGCGCGAGCTTGAGGAATTCGCCGCCCGACAGCGGCTCCTCGCCCCGGCCCTTGCGCTGGGCGTTGAGGCTTTCGCGCAGGAACTGGACGAACGATACGCCCGGGATTTCGACCGGGTACTGGAAGCCCAGGAACAGCCCCATGGCGGCGCGTTCGTGGGGTTCAAGTGACAACAGGTCGATCCCCGCGCTATCCTCATGACCCGTTCGTGCTGAGCTTGTCGAAGCACCGCTTTTCTCTCCGCAGCTGGGCGCGTGGGGCGAAGACAAGGACGGCCCTTCGGCAAGCTCAGGGCGAACGGAGTGGGGTGCGATAAAGGTGACCGATCCCTCCGTCACCTCATAGCCGGGCCGCCCGCCCAGCGTGTAGCCCAGCGTCGATTTGCCCGCGCCGTTGGGCCCCATGATCGCATGGACTTCGCCGGCCTGAATGGTCAGCGACAGGCCCTTGAGGATCGGTTTGTCGGCAACAGTGGCGTGCAGGTTGCGGATTTCGAGCATTTCAGCTTCCGGTCTTGGCCGGCGGCGGCGGGGCCGGCGGCGGAGTATATTGACTGGCGTTGTACCCGGCGCTGAAATCCGCCGCATATTCGGCAGTTCGGCGCAGGTCGTGGAATAGGCCCAGAGCAAAGACATGCACTTGGCCCGGCGAAAGGTCTGGTCGCAGATTGCGGAGCTCGGCCTTCATGCGTTCAAAGGCGGACTCGTTCTTGCAGGCCACCGCGCGGCGCGATTTGAAATCGCCCTCACGCGACGTTTGCTCGGCATAGGCCTTGTGCCAGAGCTCCAGCTCCTGGGCGGTGTACTGGGGCAGGGCATCGACGCGCTTCATGGCGTCGGCCAGCTGGCGGCGCTCTGCATCGAAGCTGCGCTCGCAGGCTAGGGTCGTGGCAACAGTCGCCCGTATCGACACAAAGGGGTCGCGGGGCAGTGCTACCGGTGCCGCCTGCGCCAGCAGCATCGCGATCAGACTGGCGCTCATCTCCGCTCCCCGCGCGACTGATAATGCTGGCGGCGGGCGCGGCCACGCTCGTCATAGCTTTGCTTCATTGCCGCCAGGATCTCGGCCACCACTGCATCGGCCTCGGCCAACACGCGCTCAGCGGGGAAGCGCAGCACCCGCACACCGACCGCTTCAAGGCTCTTGTCGCGGCGGGCGACCAGTGCGGGATCGCCGCCTTCGTCGATCGAGACCGCGATCCGCAGCGGGTTGCAGGCGAAATCGACGATCGCCGATCCGATCACCTGCTGGCGGGTCAGCTTGAACTTGCCCAGCTCCTGCTTGGCCAGCTCGGCCTGCAGTACCTTTTGCGCCTCGGTCGGTTCCATCCGGTTGCGCCGGGCCTGCTCGTGGATCGCATCGAGCCGTTTTTCGGAGATCGCCCAGCCGCGCCCGCGCTTTTGCAGGTCGGGGGCTTCGCTACGCTCATCAAGCGGACGGACGGAGAGGGTTTTCTTGGTCATAGTTAGATCCGGATCGTTCAGGGCTGCAGCCCGGTTTCGCGCGAAACCAGCAAGGCCAGGTCGAAATCGACCTTGCGCCAGGCTCGCAGGCGCAGTTCGGCCAGCTTGTCTTCACTCTCGCCGGCATGATTGGCATTGATCTGTTGATCGGAAATCTGCCGGACCCGCTTGAGCTGCGGGGTGCACAGCGCACGGACTGCGGCCACTGCGACTTGCAGGCTGTCGCGCGGTGCGCCGGCCGAACCGCTGTGGGCGCAGGC
>WBZX01003301.1_pt1 | contig 10349 bp, 9 predicted proteins | sample 5204211 | NCBI WGS metagenome assembly WBZX01 (sample SAMN12344362, study PRJNA552823) | activated sludge metagenome | biome: Activated sludge suspended growth; feature: Nitrification reactor; material: Wastewater; isolation source: activated sludge from nitrification reactor of wastewater treatment...
GATGATTTCGGCCAGTGCAGTCAGCGCGAACAACAGGCTCAGTCGGGCCAGTTCCATGGTCATGGGTTTGCAGTCGGCGGAACGGTCAACGCGGCTTGAACTGGTGAATTTTCGGCACCGAGCGGTGTGCGCCGTGGCCGGGATTGTGCAGATCGGCCGGCGCATCATCGCCATGATGATGGCCGCTATGGGCACCGTAGGCACCGGATTCCGGCTGGAATGGGGCTTCCGTTTCGCTGGCCGAGCAGCCCAGCCCGCGAACCATCTCCGCCAGCACATGATCGGTCTGGAAGCGCAGTTTGCCGCCATGGTCGGTCGGCAGGATCTGCACCGGCACGTGGCGGTTGCCGAGGTGATAGGCGGCGCGGGCGAAGAGCAAGGGGCTGTCGGCGATGGCCTCGATCAGGCTTTCCGGCGCGGCGAGGATGTCGACGACGGTCGAGCCATCTTCGGCCGCCAGCCGGTCGCCGCCGTGCAGATGGTCGCCGCGTTCGAGGAAGATGCCGGCTTCGGCGCCGGACGCCAGCGTCACCTTGAGGCGGCTGCGCTTGCGTTCGTCGTAGGCAAGGGCCACCGAGTCGGTGGCGGGGGCGGTGGTGCGTTGGTTCAGGATCAGCATGAGCTTTGTCGCAAAGTCCTAGAACAGGAAGTAACGCTGCGCCAGCGGCAGTTCGGTCGCCGGTTCGCAGACCAGATGCACGCCGTCGGCCTTGACCACATAGGTTTCCGGATCGACGGTGATGTCCGGCGTGGCGCCGTTGTGCACCATGTCCGACTTCTTGACCGTGCGCGTGCCGGAAACGGCGATCAGCGGTTTTTGCAGATTTAGCGCGTGGACCGCAGGATTCTTCAGCGCTGCCTGCGAAACGAAGGTCACCGAGGTTTTCAGCGCCTTGCCGAAGCTGCCGAACATCGGCCGGTAGTGCACCGGTTGCGGCGTCGGGATCGAAGCGTTGGGATCGCCCATGGCGGCGGCGGCGATCATGCCACCCTTGAGAATCAGCGACGGTTTGACGCCGAAGAAGGCCGGTTTCCAGAGCACGAGGTCGGCCAGCTTGCCGACTTCGATGGAGCCGACGGTGTGCGCGATACCGTGGGTCAGCGCCGGATTGATGGTGTATTTGGCGATGTAGCGCTTGACGCGGAAGTTGTCGTGGCGGGCGTTGTCCTCGGGTAGCGTGCCGCGTTGCAGCTTCATCTTGTGCGCTGCCTGCCAGGTGCGGATGATGACCTCGCCGACTCGGCCCATGGCCTGCGAGTCGGACGACATCATCGAGAAAACGCCCATGTCGTGCAGGATGTCCTCGGCGGCAATCGTTTCGCGGCGGATGCGCGATTCGGCGAAGGCGACGTCCTCGGCGATGCTCGGGTCGAGGTGGTGGCAAACCATCAGCATGTCGAGATGCTCGTCGATGGTATTCACCGTGTACGGCATGGTCGGGTTGGTCGAACTGGGCAACACGTTGGCCAGGCTGGTCGCCTTGATGATGTCCGGCGCGTGGCCGCCACCGGCGCCTTCGGTATGGAAGGTGTGGATGGTGCGGCCCTTGAAGGCACCCAGCGTCGCTTCGACGAAGCCGGATTCGTTGAGCGTGTCGGTGTGGATGGCGACCTGCACGTCCATCTCGTCGGCAACCGTCAGGCAGCAGTCAATGGCGGCTGGCGTCGTGCCCCAGTCCTCGTGCAGCTTGAGCCCCATGGCGCCGGCCGCGACCTGTTCGCTCAGGGCTTCCGGCAGGCTGGCGTTGCCCTTGCCGAGGAAACCGAGGTTCATCGGGAAGGCCTCGGCGGCTTCCAGCATCCGATGGATGTGCCACGGTCCCGGCGTGCAGGTCGTGGCGTAAGTGCCGGTGGCCGGGCCGGTGCCGCCGCCGAGCATGGTGGTGACGCCGGAATAGAGCGCTTCGTCGATCTGCTGCGGGCAGATGAAATGGATGTGGCTGTCGATGCCGCCCGCCGTGACGATCATGCCTTCGCCAGCGATGACCTCGGTGCCGGGGCCGATGACGATGGTCACACCCGGCTGGATGTCCGGGTTGCCGGCCTTGCCGATGGCGGCGATGCGGCCGTCCTTCAAGCCGATGTCGGCCTTGACGATGCCAGTTACGGCATCGACGATCAGGGCGTTGGTGATCACGGTGTCGACCGATTCAGCCGAGACGCGCTGACCCTGGCCCATGCCGTCGCGGATGACCTTGCCGCCGCCGAACTTCACTTCCTCACCGTAGATCGTGTGATCCTTTTCGACTTCGATGATCAGGTCGGTATCGGCCAGACGCAGGCGGTCGCCGGTGGTCGGTCCGAACATTTCGGCGTAGGCCTGACGGGAAATTTTTGTGCTCATAGCGCCCCCTGGATCAGGCCACGGAAACCATAGACTTTCCTGTCACCGGCCAGCGCGACCAGTTGCACAGTACGCGTCTGGCCCGGCTCGAAACGCACAGCGGTACCGGCGGCGATGTCGAGACGGAAGCCACGCGCCGCTTCGCGGTCGAAGCTCAGCACAGCGTTGGTTTCGTAAAAGTGATAATGCGAGCCGACCTGAATCGGGCGGTCGCCGGTGTTGGCAACGACCAGCGTAATGGTCGCGCGGCCGGCGTTGAGTTCGAGTTCGCCGGGTTCGGCGAGGAGTTCTCCGGGAATCATGTCAGCGCCTCAAACAATCGGGTTATGCACGGTGACCAGCTTGGTGCCGTCCGGGAAAGTGGCTTCGACCTGGATTTCCGGGATCAGCTCGGCGATGCCGTCCATCACGTCGGCGCGGGTCAGGACCTGCGTGCCGGCGTGCATCAGCTCGGCGACCGTCTTGCCTTCGCGGGCGCCTTCCATGATGGCGCAGGTGATCAGCGCCACAGCCTCCGGGTAGTTGAGCTTCAAGCCCTTGGCCATGCGCCGCTCTGCGAGCAGGCCGGCGGTGAAGATCAGCAACTTGTCTTTCTCGCGGGGTGTCAGTTCCATGAAGACTCCTCAGGTATTCCAGATTCGGGGGGTAACGGCCGGGCGGCCACAGCAGGCCGGGCGCAGGATGGCCCACAGCTCGGCAAACCACAAACGGGCGGCCTCGCTGCTGTCGCCGAGATAGCGGGCAACGAGCATGCCGGGCAAGGCGCTCAGGCCATGATTGGCGCCATCGGCGGGAATGATCTTGCGGCAAGCTTCGAGCAGGCCCGCCGCCTGCTGCGGCAATTCGGGGAAAGTGCACAACAAGCTGCCGCACACCGTCGCGCCAGCCCACCCGGCCGGACTGCTCAACATTGGGTCGCTGCCGTCAAAACCGCCGCGCTCGATCCAGATCGGTACATTTCCACGGTCAACCCGAAAAAACAGGTCAAATCGGCCTTTTTCAAAACGCTCGCCAGCCGCCGCACGACCCAGGCACAGGATGTCCCAGCCGATATAACGGCTGTCGGCGGCGAGCGAAACTCGGGTTTCCATGCGCGCCCGGGCGCCGTCGAAGATTATGGTTTCCTGCGGCAGCCATTCCAGCGTGGCGCCCTCGGCCACCGTAAAAGCGATGCACTGCGAAGCCTCGGCGCCGCCGCTGCGATACCACTTGCCCGCCCCCGGCGTCGTCAGTTGCGCGTGGGCGCCAGCATCAATCTCGGCCGAAATCGCCAGGTGATCGCCGCCGGCGATGCCCGATGGCGGATGCAGCAGAATGGCCTGACAGACCGCCTCGCCCTCCGGGTACAACGCCTTCTGCACCCGCAACGGCCCGCGATGCCGGTTTTCGCGCAGCACCGTGCGTTCGCCGGCACGGGCGAAGCCAAGATGCAACTCGGCATGCCAGCTCGGCGAATGCTCGGGCTGAGATACGGGAAGGCGCGAGGTCATGGCCGAATTATCCGGGAAAGCAAAGGCAGCGGGAAATACGCAGGAATGCGCAGGCAACAACTCACAATTCACCGTGGTGCTAGTCGATGCCAAAGAATATATGACAAACTGGTTGTCATGATTTGGTTATGGGAGAGTGAAAAATTGAAACTACATCGCGGCCAGATCCAAGCACTAGACAATTTTCTAGCGATAGTTGAGCGCACGGAGGCGGGCTCAATACTTGGACCATGGAAAGGACCAGAGCTAACACAATTAAGTGAGCAATTTCTTAAGGCTCCGCCCTGGAAAGACCTCATCAGTTATGGAGATTTCTTGTGGATAGTCTTTCGGGAATTGGGACACGCGACAAAACGAATACCTGAGGACTATGTTGGTCTAGTTTGCAAAGCCGAGGATGGAGAGAAAATACTGTCAGATAGCAAAACAGCGCTAATCGACTATTTCGAATCATTACCGAGACCCTATTACGTATATTTTCCACTCATCGGGTTACCTTCTCTCCAAGCCCCTGTTGTCGAACTGACAGATTCGATAGCGATTGTTGATACGAGTTCAGACAACCTCGATTCGAGACTTGTTGGCAACTCAGGAGGAATCCTTGCTGGGGCTTTTGGCATTCAGCCGTTTAAACTTCAGCAAAATCGGCGTTACCTAAGGCTACTAACGAACGGCTACGCCAGTACGTCTCCGCTATCTTCCGCATCTGCAGCAGTTGTCTCCCGCCTAAAACATTTTCTTTTCGCCGGGATAACTTCTGGCTGCTTTCGAGAGTCGGAGCAATGGCGACGTGCGAAAGGGCAAGAATCGCCTTTCTCACTAACTCCTGTTGCGCTAATTCGGCATGTCGATGAATCAATCGAAGAGGCTCATGTTTTAGATCTCCCGCAAGAATTCATGAGCTTTTTATTCGGGATAGCCGTAGATACCAACAGTCTTGAGGTGTTTGACCAGACACGCAGCTCAACCGTTCTAGGCGGCGAACTGCGAGCACCTATCTCGGCCAACGAAATAGCGGATGCGCTTATTCGTAAACTAAGGAGCTTAACGAGATTTCTATCCATTCCGAACGAGAACGAAGATGCAATTAGGATAAAGGCTGCAATCGAGTGGTGGATTGATGGTTGTATCTCCGAAAGCCAAACCATTTCGTTTTTGCAACTCTGTATTGGTTTTGAAGCATTACTGGGCGAAGAGGGTGGCGACAATGGAATGACGGAAAGGCTTGCTGACCGCTACTCATACCTATTGGGCAAAACAAGTTCACAGCGAAAGAAGCTTCGGAGTCAATTTCGAACGATTTACAAGAGGCGTAGCGAAATCGTTCATCAACGGGAGGTAAATCTACGACGAGACGACGAGAATGCTCGGGGTCAAGCAAAGCTAATGCTGCAAATGGCGATTCAGACAGAAACTCACCAACTGCTTATGAGCATGAAGGGAAAATCCCCATTGTGACTTCGAGTGCCAATTTTCAAACCGCCAGCGCCTCCCGTACCCCGTCCTGCGGCATCGTCTCCCCCCGCCCGCGCATGATGAACTCGCCGCGTTCCATCAGCAGGTACTGGTCGGCCAGCGATTCGGCGAAATCGTAGTACTGCTCGACGAGCAGGATGGCCATTTCGCCGGTTTCGGCCAGCATGCGGATGGCCCGTTCGATGTCCTTGATGATCGAGGGCTGGATGCCTTCGGTCGGTTCGTCGAGGATGAGCAGCTTCGGGCCCATGGCCAGGGCGCGGCCGATGGCGAGTTGCTGCTGCTGTCCGCCGGAGAGGTCGCCGCCCCGACGATGCATCATCTGCTTGAGCACCGGAAACATGTCAAAGATGCGCTGCGGAATCGGCGTGCTGCCCGGCTTGGTGGCGAGGCCCATGAGCAGGTTTTCCTCGACGGTCAGGCGCGGGAAGATCTCGCGGCCTTGCGGCACGAAACCGATGCCGGCCTTGACGCGTTCGTGCGGCGGCAGGTGGGTGATGTCCTTGCCGTCGAAGGTGATGCTGCCCGACTTGGTTTTGACCAAGCCCATCAGCGACTTGAGCAACGTGGTCTTGCCGACGCCATTGCGGCCGAGCAGGGTGGTGACTTCGCCGGTTTTGACCTCGAAGCTGAGACCGCGCAGGATGTGGCTGCCGCCGTAGGCCTGGTTGAGGGTGTCGACTTTCAACATGATGTTTTGTCCTGTTCGGGTTGGCTGAGCGCATTGCTACGGTCAACCGGAAAAATTGCCCAAAAATGAAATCCGTTTTATGGCCGACTCAGCGGCCGAGATAAACCTCGATGACGCGCTGGTCGTTCTGTACGGTGGCGAGATCACCCTCGGCCAGCACCGACCCTTCATGCAATACCGTCACCAGCCCGCCGAGTTTTTCGACGAAGGCCATGTCGTGTTCGACGACGACCAGTGAATGCTTGCCGGCCAGCGAGACAAACAACTCCGCCGTGCGCATCGTTTCGTCGTCGGTCATGCCGGCGACTGGTTCATCCAATAACAGAAGCTTCGGTTCCTGCATGAGCAGCATGCCGATTTCCAGCCACTGTTTCTGGCCGTGCGAGAGCAACCCGGCCTGCCGATCAGCTTCCTTGTCGAGACGGATCATGCGCAAGGTTTCCGCAATGCGATCCCGCTCGTCGCCAGCCAGCCAGGCCATCAGGCTTTTCCAGACGCGCTTGTCGGTCTTCATGGCCAGTTCGAGGTTTTCGAAGACGGTATGCTGCTCGAAGATGGTCGGCTTCTGGAACTTGCGGCCGATGCCGATGTGGGCGATTTCGGGTTCGGTCAGGCGGGTCAGGTCGATGGTCTGGCCGAAATAGGCCTTGCCGGAATCCGGGCGCGTCTTGCCGGTGATGACGTCCATCATGGTCGTCTTGCCGGCACCGTTCGGGCCAATGATGCAGCGCAGTTCGCCGGCGTTGATTTCAAGGTTCAGATTGTTCAGCGCCTTGAAGCCGTCGAAGCTGACGGTGATGTCTTCGAGGTAGAGGGCGACGCCGTGCGAGAGGTCGAGTTCGCCGGTGACGAAGTGGCCCATCTGGTCGTTGCCGTCGCTGCCTTCCGGACGTTCGTCTTCAATCAAGTCGATCGTGTTCATGCCTCGGCTCCTTTCCGGCTTGCACGTTGTTCCATCAGTTTCTTCCACAGGCCGACCAGGCCTTGCGGCAGCATCAGCGTGACGACGATGAAGAGCAGACCGAGGAAGAACAGCCAGTATTCGGGGAAGCTGACAGTGAACCAGCTCTTGGCCAGATTGACCACGAAGGCGCCGATGATCGGGCCAATCAGCGTGCCGCGCCCGCCGACGGCCACCCAGATGGCGATTTCGATGGAGTTGCCGGGGCTCATTTCGGATGGGTTGATGATGCCGACCTGCGGCACGTACAGCGCGCCGGCAATGCCGCAGAGCACGGCCGAGATGACCCAGATGGTCAGCTTGTACCAGAGCGGGTTGTAGCCGATGAACATGACGCGGTTTTCGGCGTCGCGGATGGCGGTCAGCACGCGGCCGAACTTCGATTTGACCAGCCAGGCTGCAAAGATGATGGTCAATGCCAGCGCAATCGCGGTCAGGCCGAACAGCACCAGCCGGGTGCTGTCCGAGGTGACGTCGTAGCCGAGCACGCGCTTGAAATCGGTGAAGCCGTTGTTGCCGCCGAAGCCGGTTTCGTTGCGGAAGAAGAGCAGCATGGCGGCGTAAGTCAGCGCCTGGGTGATGATCGAGAAATAGACGCCCTTGATCCGCGAGCGGAAGGCGAAGTAGCCGAAGACGAAGGCGACCAGCGCCGGCACCGCCATGACCAGAAAGGCGGCCCAACCGAAATGATCGCTGCCGACCCAGAACCAGGGGAGTTCCTTCCAGTCGAGGAAGACCATGAAGTCGGGCAGGTCGGCGCCGTAGCTGCCGTCGCGGCCGATCTCGCGCATCAGGTACATGCCGAAGGCGTAACCGCCAAGGGCGAAGAACAGGCCGTGGCCGAGCGACAGGATGCCGCCGTAGCCCCAGATCAGGTCCATCGCCACGGCGACCAGCGCGTAGCACATGATCTTGCCGATCAGCGTGATGGCGTAGGTCGAGACGTGCAGGGCGCTGCTTTCGGGAAAGTTAAGGTGAAGCACCGGAACAACGACCAGGGCGAGGGCAAGGAAAATGCCCAGCGCCAGCCAGCTTTTCTTGTCCAGCGAGGACAAAATTCGAAGGGTAAGAGGTTTGCGCATGTCGGTTCAGCCTTACTCGACGAAACGGCCCTTGAGGGCAAAGATGCCCTGCGGACGTTTCTGGATGAAGATGATGATGCAGACGAGGATGCTGATCTTGGCGATAACCGCCCCGGCCCAGCCTTCGAGGAGCTTGCTGAAGATGCCCAGGCCGAGCGCCGCCCAGACCGCGCCGGCCAGTTGCCCGACGCCGCCGACGACGACGACCATGAAGGAATCGACAATGTAGCCCTGGCCCATGTCCGGGCCGACGTTGGAAATCTGCGATAAAGCGACGCCGCCCAGCCCGGCGATGCCTGCGCCCAGGGCAAAAGCCATGGTGTCGATGCGCGAGGTCGGCACGCCGACGCAGCCGGCCATTGGGCGGTTCTGCGTCACGGCGCGGACAAACATGCCGAGGCGCGTCTTGTTCATCAGGACCCAGACCAGGAAGAGTACAGCCATGGCAAAGCCGACGATGATGATGCGGTTCCACGGCAGCATCAGATTGGGCATGATCTCGATGCCGCCGGACATCCAGCTCGGGTTCGAGACTTCGACGTTCTGCGCGCCGAACAGCACGCGCGCCGACTGGATCAGCACCAGCGAAATGCCCCAGGTGGCGAGCAGGGTTTCCAGCGTGCGGCCGTAGAGCCAGCGGATGACGGTGCGTTCCATGACGACGCCGACCAGCGCGGCTGCGAAGAAGGCAACCGGAATGGCGGCCGGCAGATACCAGTCGATGGCGTTCGGGAAGTAAGCGCGGAACAGCGTCTGCATGCCGTAGGTGGCGTAGGCGCCGACCATCAGCAGCTCGCCGTGCGCCATGTTGATGATGCCCATCACGCCGTAGGTGATGGCCAGCCCCAGCGCACCGAGCAGCAGGATGCTGCCGAGCGACAGGCCGGAGAAGGCACGGCCGACGTTCTCGGCAATGGCCAGGCGGCTGTCGATGGCCTTCACGGCGGCAATGGCTTCGTAGCGCACCTTGTCGTCCGGTTCCTTGGCTTTGTCAGTGAGGGGCAGCAACACGCTCTTGATGGTTGGTGACGAGGTTTCGGCCAGGGCCTTGACGGCCGCCAGTCGTGCAGCAGGGTCAGCGTTGCCCAGGTTGGCCTGGGCGTAGGCGAGGGTCAGGAGTGACTTGATTTCGCCGTCGGTTTCCTTGTCCAGCGCCTGCTTGAGCAACGGTGCCATGCTCGGGCTGACCTTGCTTTGCAATTCCCCGGCCGAGGCCAGTCGCACCTCGCGGTCGGCATCGAACAATTTGAGGGCAGCGAGGGCGCTGGACAGTTCGCCGCGAATGCGGTTGTTGACCGTGATGCTTTCGGGATTGGCCGGCATCTTGATCGCGTCGCCGGTGGCGGCGTCGAATGCCTTGTCATCGGCGATGATCACCACCTTGTCGCCGGCCAGATACAGGCTGTCTTCCGACATGGCAGTCAGGACGCGCACGGCGTCCGGGTCCGCGTTCTGGGTGATCTGCTGGATGGCAGTGACCTTGTCGCTGGAGTCTTCGGCCGCCAGCATGCGCACCCGTCCCGGGTCGAGCGCCGCCTGCGCCGTCAGGCTGCCGAGGCAGAGAGATAAAGCAATCAACGTTTTTTTCATGAAGGTTCCGTCCGCAATTGGTGCAGTGCAGCGACAGGTTACGGGGCGGACCGTCGATCAGGAATACGATGAATTGCGTAGGGGTGAAATGGACTTTGCCGGGATGCCTGGCCTGCACGCATCGCCCTGGCCGGGTTCCCACGGTCAACCGGAAAATCGGGCTGAATTCGACAGGATTGTGGGCGCCTGAGAAGCTTGCGACGAGGGATTTCGTCAATTCTGTGGCGGTGGCTACCTGAGTACTATTGAATCACGCGAGTGGCCGCAAGGGGGACGTCTGACTCAAGTCGGGCCCTGCGTGTTCGGCGTCGTCGCATGCAAAAAAGGGTCAGCTTGCGCTGACCCTTTTCAAGGGGGGCTGAATGACGTCGGCCGCGATGGCCGAAAAACTGCCCTTACTTTGCAGCCGGTGCGGCTACCGGTTCAGCCGGCGTGCTTGCGGGCTTCTTGGCCTGGTGAGCCTTGGCTTTCGCGTGTTTTGCCACTGGCTTGCCCGCGCTCGCCTTGGTGGTGGCAGGCTTGGCTGCCTCGACCTTGGCCGGCTCGGCTGCCTTCGGGGCGTCGACCGCTTTCTCGGCAGCGGCCGGGGCAGTTGCCACCTTGGCCACTGGCGCAGCTTGATGGCTGGCCGGCGCAACCGTGCCTTCGGCGAAAGCAGCCGTTGCGAAGCCGGCGGCGACAGTCAGAGCGATGACGATTTTGGATACTTGCATGT
>WBZX01000592.1_pt2 | contig 10340 bp, 11 predicted proteins | sample 5204211 | NCBI WGS metagenome assembly WBZX01 (sample SAMN12344362, study PRJNA552823) | activated sludge metagenome | biome: Activated sludge suspended growth; feature: Nitrification reactor; material: Wastewater; isolation source: activated sludge from nitrification reactor of wastewater...
GAGCTCGGCGGTGGGGCGAAACACCTGCGGGTTTCCGGCGCGCGCAGGCCCCTCGAGCGCGAGCACCAGCCCCACGATGCTCACCGCGCGCGCTACCAGGCACGGATACAAACGCGATCGGCTGCGCTTTGTCGCCACGACTCGTCTGCCTGCTGTACGGCATCGACGGCGACGGCGCATGAACGCAAGATGAAGAAACCTTCATGTCGCGAGCGCCCGCGGCGCGTTCGAATCGCGTGGGCAGCTTGCTATGCTCGCGGGTGGGCGCCGATGAAGATCCTCGTCGTCGAAGACAACGACAAGCTGGCGGAGTTTCTCCACCGTGCCCTGAGCGAAGAGGGCTTCGTCGTCGATCGCGTGAGCGACGGCGCCAGCGCGCTCGATCAGGCCCGCGCGCTGCCGTACGACCTCGTGGTGCTCGACTGGATGCTGCCCGACATCGACGGGCTCGCGGTGTGTCGGCGCCTGCGCGAGGCCGCCGTCACCGTCCCGCTGTTGATGCTGACCGCACGCGGCGACGTCAAGGAGCGCATCGCCGGGCTCGAAGCCGGCGCCGACGACTACCTCGCCAAGCCCTTCGATCTCGGTGAGTTCCTCGCGAGGGTGAAGGCGCTGGGCCGTCGCGCGCGCTCCCACCACGAGGTCGTGACGGTCGGTCGTCTGCGCATCGATCGCTACGAGCGGCGGGTCAGCGTCGATGGTCTCGACGTGCAGCTGACGCCCCGCGAGTTCGCCTTGCTCGCCCACCTGGTCGGCAACGCCGGCCGCGTGGTGCCGAAGACCGAGCTGCTGGCGAAGGTGTGGAGCATGAGCTTCGATCCGGGCTCGAACGTGGTCGAGGTCCACGTCCGCAAGCTCCGCGAGAAGCTCGGCCCCGCGGCCGCGCTGCTCGAGACCGTCCGCGGCGTGGGCTACCGGCTCGAGGGCTCGCCGTGAAGCTCCGCCACCGACTGATGGCCGCGCTCACGCTGGTGTGCGCGTCCGTGCTCGGGGTCTCGTTCGTCTCGGTCTATGTCTTCATCCAACGCGACGAGCTCCGCGCGCTCGATCGTTCGCTGCTCGCCCAGGCCTACGCCGCCGCGGATCAGGTGCGCCGCCGCGGCCTGCTGGCGGCGGTCGGGTCGGGCCACGCCGAGGTCCCCGAGCTGGTGGGACCGACCCCACGCTTCGTCGCGATCTACGACATCCACGGCGCCGTGCTCGCGACGTCCCGCGACTTCGACGCGCCGATGCTGGATGCCGCCGAGCTGGGCATCGAGGCCGCGGTCGAGCTGCCCGCCGAGGGCGTGCCGCTCGACCTGGCCGACGGCGGCACCGAGATGCGTGGCGTGCTGGTTTCGATCGACAGCTCGCGCATGCTGCTGTTCGCCGCGAGTCGTCGCGCAATCATCGAGGACATCGGCTTCCTCGGACGGCTGCTGCCGGCGCTCTTCTTCGTCGCGCTCGGCGCGACCGCCCTACTGGCGCGCTGGCTCGGGCAGCGACTCGCCGGCGACGTCGACGCGATCGCCCGCGTCGCCCACACCGCCGCGCAGGGCGACCTCGGCGCGCGCGTGGGTGGGTCGGTCGACGGCAGCACCGAGACCCGCGCACTGGCGGCCGCGCTCGACGACATGATCGATCGCCTCGGCGCAGTGATGAGCGCGCAGGAGCACTTCATCACCCACGCTGCGCACGAGCTGCGATCGCCCTTGGCCACGCTGCGCGGCGAGCTGCAGCTGGCGCTGCGACGACCGCGGGACGTCACCGAGTACCGACACGCGCTCGAGCACATCCTGCACGACGTCGAGACCCTCGGCACGATGGCGGAGGACCTGCTCACGCTCGCACGCGTCACGGGCGAGGGCACGCAGCCCGATCGCGACGACACCGCGGGGCTCGCCGAGGTCATCGACGAGGCGATGTGGATGGCCAAGGGGCTCGCGACCGCCAGCGACGTGCGCATCGCCGTCGGTCCGCTACCGGCGGTGCGCGTGCGAGGGTCCGTCAGCGACCTGGCACGATGCGTTCGCAACCTCCTCGACAATGCCCTGCGCTACGGCCCACCCGGGGAGACGGTGTCGATCACCGCCACGAACACCGGTGAATCCGTCGAGCTGCGGGTCTGCGACGTTGGGCCGGGGGTCGATCCGCTCGATGTCGACCGCATCTTCGCCCCCTTCCAACGCGGTCGACGCACGCAGGTGAGCAGCTCTGCGGGCGCGGGCCTTGGGCTCGCGATCGCCCGCGAGATCGCCCGCGGCTGCGGTGGCGACCTGGTGTTCGAGCTCGAGCGCGAGGTCGGCGCGTGCGTGCGACTGACGCTGCCGTGCGCGGGGCCCGAGCGCGCCGGCAAGGCTCGTGGCGCGGCCGGCCCCGTGGCATGATCGAACATCGATGGCTCCCCTGCGCCACGACCCCCATGCCGCCGATCCCCGGCTGCGCGCGGCTGCGCTGGCCGCGGTCGAGGAGGTGCTGCGGGACGATCGCCGCGAGAAGTACCTCGCGTGCCGCGTGCTCATGCGTCTGATGGTCGCCGACGGCGAGCTCGAGGCCCGTGAGCGCACCATGCTAGAGGCGACGATGGACCGCTGCTGCCTCGACCTGGCGACCCGCGGTGCGATCTGGGCCGAGTCGCTGCTGCTGTTGTCGCCGGGCAGCGTCGCCGACGCGACGGTGCACGCGGCGGCGACCCAACCGCTCGATGCACTGCTCGAGGGCATCGCCCCCGCGGGACTCGAAGAGTTGCTGGTGCACCTGCACCACGGGGCGTGGGCCGATGGCGAGGCCGTTGCCGCGGAGCAGGGGATCATCGCCCGCGTGGCGCAGCGGCTAGCGGCGCTGCAGAGCGCGGCGCCGACCTAGATCGATCCGCGCCCGCGCGCGTTGGGCCGGTGCCGGCGCTGCGACGTCGGCCGAGGTCGAACATGCGCTGCCACCGGTCGTGGATCCTTCCAGTCCTGCTCGTCGCCTGCGCCGGCCGCGGCGCCACCGAGGAGCCGCTCGAGGCGACCCCTGCGGTCGCCCCGGTGGCCGCGATCGCGCCGCTGCGCCCGGCGCCGCAGCTCCCCGGCGGTCGCATCGTCGCCAGCTACGTGAACGTCGCCATGGAGGTCGCACAGCCGATCGAGACCGCGACCGCACTGCAGGCGATCGCGCGCGAGGCCGGCGGCGATGTCACGAGTCTGTCGTCCAGCCCCGAGCAGGCCTCGATCTACCTGCAGCTGCCGCCCGAGGCCATGGGGCGGGTCCGCCACGCGCTCGCGCAGCTGCCCGGCACCATCGCGTCGGAGAACGCCAGCGTCAGTGACCTGACCGACAGCGTGCGGCAGCTCGATGGCCGGCTGCAGAAGCTCAACCGCGCCGACCTGGAGCTCGAGCGACTCATGCGGAGCGCTCTCGAGCGCGATCTCTTCGACGCCTTCGTGGCACAGCGCGAGCTCTGCAGCCGCGAGCGCGAGAGCCTGCAGTCGCAGATCGACAACGCCTTGCAGCAGACCCGACGGGCCCAGCTGAACGTGACGTTCACCCGCACGGCCGCGATCGGTGGACCGGTCCGGGTGCCGGACAAGCCGTTCCTGGAGCGGTGACCCGCGGCAGCCCGCAGCGTTGCGTTCCACCGCAGTCGGACGTCGGTGTCCGGCGCCTGCGGCCGTGGGCCATGCACGATCGTGCACGAGGGTCGCCGGGCAGGCCTGGTCCGGCGGTTGCAACCCGCGGCCTCCGACCTCTGCGGCGACGCCGATCGGCGCCCGCTCGTGGTCGGAGCCCCACCACCATGCCGATGATTCGCACGCTTGCCACCGCCCTGCCCCTCACCGCCCTCGCCTTCGCGGCCCTCGGATCCGCCACCGCCCACGCCGGCGTCGCTGCCTGTGGCGGCATCGTGGTGGACGCGGCGACCCGCTGCGAGCTGCGCTACGAGACCACCTGCGAGGGCAGCTGCGACGTGAAGGCAGCCGTGAACGCCTGCGCCGCCGACCTCGAGGTGCGCTGTAGCGGCGACTGCGATCTGACCGCCGACGTCGACTGCACCACATCGTGCACCGGCGCGTGCCAGGCCGAGTGTCTCGCCGACCCGGCCAGCTTCGACTGCAGCGCGTCGTGCCAGGCCGACTGCACCGCCGACTGCGACTCGCTGTGCGAAGGCGATGCCGACGGCGCCCGCTGCCGCTCGAGCTGCGAGGCCAGCTGCTCGGCGGAGTGCGACGGCAGCTGCGAGGTCACCGGTCCCGATACCGACTGCGTGGCCGACTGCGAGTCGTGCTGCGGCGGCTCGTGCACCGCGGCGATCAACCTCGACTGCCAGATCGACTGCCAGGCCGAGGGCTTCGCCGAGTGCCAGGCCGCCTTCGCCGAGAACTGCACGGCAACCTGCGACACCGACGGCAGCCTGTTCTGCGACGGCCAGTACGTCGCGGCGGCGGACACCGACGACTGCATCGATGCCCTCGAGGCCAAGGGCGTGAAGGTCGACGTGGAGTTCGACTTTCGCGGCACCGGCGACCTGTTCTGCGCGGTGAGCCCGGGCTCGCGTGGGCTCGGCCTGCTGATGGGCCTGGTCGGGCTCGGCCTCATCGCGACCCGTCGTCGTCGCGCCTGAGCGCAGCGCCCATGCCGGGGCCCGCCCCCCGATTGCCGGCCGCGGCGGTAACCCCGGCCGCGTCGGCGACGATTCGATGCTACACCGCGTGACGATCGTGCCAAGACCCCAGCTCCCCGAGTCCCAGATCTCCGCCAAGGCCCTCGAGAAGATGTCGCGCTGGCAGACCGAGGTGGTCACCCGCGTGGCCGAGGCGGTCGAGCACAAGCCGATCGTCGTGGTCGGCATGGCCCAGAACCCGCACTGCAAGCGCGCGCGCAAGGCACTCGATGGCGCAGGCAAGACGTTCGAGTACATCGAGTACGGCAGCTACTTCAGCGCCTGGCGCGAGCGCCTCGCGATCAAGCTGTGGAGCGGCTGGCCGACCTTCCCGCAGGTGTTCGTCGGCGGCAAGCTGATCGGCGGCGCCGACGAGCTGCAGCAGGCGATCGCCGACGGCGTCGTGTGACCCGCCAGGGGCGTCGTTGCGACGCGCCGCGCTCCGCGAGCGCGAGGGTTTGCGCGCCCGCAGGCGCTGCGCGATGGTTGGAGCGCCCATGCCCCTGCTCCGATCGCTCGTGCTCGCGTCACTCGGCGCCGCTACGGCGTGCGTGGCCACGGCGTCCGCCACGAGCGCGCCACCCACGACGTCACCGAGCTGCCCCACCACCTCGGACGCCGTCACCCCGGCACCCCCCACCGCGACCGATCCCCTGGCCGATGTGACCCTCGACGCGCGGCCGGCCTGGGCCGACCGCTACGCCGAGACCAACGCCGGTGACATGCGCTTCTTCGACATCGCCGCGCTGATGTCGAAGCACGGCCTGGGCCGCGACCGCGCGGTCGAGCTGCAGAACCACTATCGCGATCTGTCACGCAGCGACCCGGGCGGCAGCCCAGCCGCCCACTTCGACGCCGCGCTCGCGCGCGCGAGCGCGGGTCAGTTCGAGGACCGCCGCGCCGTCGAGCTGCTGGCCAAGGCGCGGTTCATCGTGGTGTTCGACCTCGACGACACGCTCTACGACCAGTTCTACGACGCCGACGCCGCCGGCTGCCACGACCTCGAGGTCGAGCACACGCGGCCCAAGCCGACGCGGCGCAAGCTGGAGCTCGCCCCAGGTGCCGCCGCGGCGCTCGATCGCATCGCGGCGCTCGGCGGCGCGATCGTGATCTTCAGTGCCTACCTCGACGAACCAACGGTCGCGAACCTGCGCGCGTGGCAGTTCGGCGGCAAGCCGCTGCCCGAGCATCCCGCGATCGCAGGCGTGCTGGCCAACAGCCACCTGGTGCTGCAGCCGCGTCAGGACGGCACGCCGGTGGTCGAGCCCGCCAAGGACCTCCGCATCCTCGACGAGTCGCTGACCCGCGTGATCCTCGTCGACGACAACCCGCTGCGGACGTTCCAGCCCCGCAACGTCCGCGTGACGCACAAGTTCGACGCGACCCGCTACTGCACCACCAAGGACGCCAAGCTGCGCAAGCTCTACGAGCGCACGCTGCCCACGGTGGTCGCCGAGATCGAGGAGGCGCTGCGCTACGCGACCGAGCACGACGTCGACTTTGCGCGGGCGTACCTGCCCTACTCGCAGATCGGCGGCGTCGCGACCGCGGCCCTGCGCGAAGCCGGCATGTCGGAGCGTGCCGCGATCGCGTTCGTGCGAGCCCACCCCGAGATCGTCGAGTCCGAGTTCTGATGCGCCACCGAAGTACGACGCCCCTGTTCCTGTCGCTGCCGGCCATGCTCGCGCTGACGGGCTGCCCCAAGCCCAAGGGCGACGCCGCCGTCGCGCCGACCATCGCCGACCCCGAGGGCAAGCTCGAGCTGCTGCTCTACCAGCCCGGCGACCGCCCGGCGCCTACCGATCGGTGCGACGTGCCGCTGTGCAGCTCGCTGCTCGGCCTCATCGAGGGCGCTCAGACCAGCATCGATTTCGCGATCTACGGCATGCGCAACCAGTCGCAGGTGATGGCCGCGCTCGCGGCGGCCAAGGCCCGCGGCGTGAAGGTCCGCGGCGTGGTCGACCGCGATCGCGAGGGCAAGAACTACTACAGCAGCACCGACGCGATGGTCGAAGCGCTGGGCGACGTGCACAGCGACCAGCAGTCGGACCTGCGGCTGGCGAAGCAGCGCGCGCGCAAGGACATCGGCGGCGAGCCCCGTTGCGATCGACCGCCCGACACTCTCGGCCCGGTGCAGTGTCTGGCCTACGATCTCGGCGACGGCTGCCTGCTGGCGGCCCACGCCAGCCGCGAACAGCTCGGCGACAGCGACGCGATCATGCACGACAAGTTCTTCGTGGTCGACGGCCGTCACGTGTGGACCGGCTCGACCAACGTGAGCGACTCCTGCAGCGGTGGCTACAACGCGAACCTCGTGGTGGTGGCGCACTCGCGCGAGCTCGCGACCCGCTACACGCAGGAGTTCGAGCAGATGTACGGGCGCGGCTTCTACCACACGCAGAAACTGCCCCACGGCCCCGCGCGCGTGTCGCTGGGCAACGCCGAGGTCGAGCTGCGCTTCTCGCCGCAGGATGATCCCATCCGCGACGGCGTGCGCCCGCTGCTGAAGCACGCGCGCGAGCGCATCGACATCGCGGTGTTCTTCCTGACCCACAAGCACATCGCCGAGGACCTCATCACCGCGCACCAGCGTGGGGTCGAGATCCGCGTGATCATCGATGCGACCGGCGCGCGCAACGAGTACAGCAAGCACGAGCTGCTGCGCGCCGCCGGCATCCCCGTGAAGGTCGAGAACTGGGGCGGCAAGATGCACATGAAATCGGCCGCGATCGACGGCCACTCGGTGATCGCGGGCTCGATGAACTGGACCAGCTCGGGTGAGTACAACAACGACGAGAACACGCTGCTCATCCGCAGCCCCGAGCTCGCTGCGCAGTACCACGCGTTCTTCGACGCGACCTGGAACGCGCTGCCCGACACACTGCTGACGGTGAACCCCGACCCCGAGTCACGGCTCTCCGTCACGTCGTGCACCGACGGCGTCGACAACGACTACGACGGCCTGAAGGACGCCGAGGATCCGGGCTGCGGCGAGAACCCGCCGCCGCTGCCGTCGCTGCCGCCGTGGCGCGTGGTGCCCAAGGGCGACCGCATGACCTGCGACATCGACATGGACGGCGACGCGGTGCGGCGCTCGACCGACGCGCCGCCGGGCGTCGCGACGCCGCAGGTGGTCGCGCCCGAGGGCATCGCGGCCGACTAGCGCGTCGGCCCGCGGACACCCTGCTACCGCGAGACCTGCAGCTGGTAGGCCGCGCAGCTGGCCCCGTCGGTCGTGCGATACACCCGCAGATAGGTGTCGTTGGGCCACGCGACCATGGAGTCGTTGGGCGGCGTGCAACACATCGGGTCGTCGTCGACGAACGACCAGCTGGTCAGCCCGATCGCAGCGCCGTTCATGCCGCCAGTGCTGCAGGTGGCGCCCGCGGCCTCGCACTGCCCCGCGACCACGTCGAACACGAAGGCGTCGTCCTCGTTGATCGCGAATTGGATCGTCGGCGTGCCCTCGCCGGGGCGCGCGGCCGCGGGGAACTGCACCTTGTACCAGTCGATGCCGTCCTGCTGCGGCACGTTGCCGACCACGCCGAGCACGTTGCCGCCGACCTCGAGCGGACCCAGATCGGTCGGCATGTTGCAGTTGCCGCTGACGCCGTCGTCGGGGCACTCGCAGCCGTTGTCGACCATGTCGTCGCAGTTCTCGTCGGTGCCGTCGCAAGTCTCGGGTGCACCGGGGTTGACGTCCGGATCGTCGTCGTTGCAATCGGTGCCGGCGATGCAGCTCTCGCCGTAGCCGTCGCCGTCCTCGTCGACACAGTCGGGATCGTTGGTGTCGACCCCGGAGCCGTTGGTCATGCTGCCGGACGGGCTGGTGTCGACGCCGTCGGTGGTGTCGACGCCGCTGCCACCCGTGGTCGGCGTGGCGTTGGAGTTGCCACCGGGACCGAAGCTGATCGCATCGTCACCCGACGCGGTGTCACCGGTGGCACAGGCGGCGGTGCACAGCCACGCGAACGCGACCGCGGTGCCACGACCGAGACGTCCCCCAGGCGCGAAGACGCGCAACATCCCTGCAGTATACCGGCAACGCCAAGAAAGCGGATCGATCGCCGCGCAGGCCCGGCGTGGCCGATGCTCGGGGGCCGCGCCGACGTCAGGACAGCAGCACGCCCAGCTCGTAGCGGCGGAACGCCGCCGCGCGTCGCGGATCGGTGCGCCAGCTGCCGCGGGCGGGGTCGGTCGCACCGCCCGGTGCGAGTTCGCTGCAGAGTCCGACCTTGCGCACCAGATCCCAGCTCTCGGCCTGCATCGAGTCGATCTCGTCGCGGCACAGGCCGACCAGCAGCAGGAACAGCACGCTGCCGAACGGCCCCTCGAGCTTGCCGTTGGTCGCGAGCTGCGGGTCGGGCACGCACACGACGCCCTCGAGCGCGGTGGCTGGATCGCCGCCGGTGATGGGCCCGCCGATGTCGATGATGTGCCCGGTGTCGAGCTCACCGTGGCCCGACATCACGTAGCCACCGATGCCCTGCAGCATGCGCAGCGGCCACGTGGGCGGTCGCTGCTCGACGCCCTCGGCGACGCGCTCCCGCGGCAATCGCAGGCACAGCTCGAAGCCGAAGCCAGAAATGTGCGGCACCGGTGAGTTCTTCTCGAACAGCTCCGAGAGACCGTAGGTGACGTAGTGCCACTGCGGACCGACCGGCGTCTGCGCCTCCCAGGCGCAGATCGCAGGCAGCGGATTGGCGCTGTCGAGGTCGTAGGCGGTGGCGCTGGTGAACTGGTGCGGCAGGGTGTTGCGGTGGATCGCCGAGCACACGGTGTCGATCGCGGCCCAGCCGGGCGCGGCAATGGGATAGTCGCTCACGAGACCCGCTCGAACTCCCGCATGAACGCCACCAGCGCGTCGACGCCGGCCTCGGGGAACGCGTTGTAGATCGAGGCTCGGCAGCCGCCGACCAGGCGATGCCCCTTGAGCCCCGAGAAGCCGGCGGCCTCGGCCGCGGCGAGGAATTTCTTGGTCCGGGCGTCGCGCTCGGCGTCGTCCTTGCCGTCGAGCGTCCACGTGACGTTCATGCGCGAGCGGCTGCCGGGCTTGGCGTGCGGGCGGTACAGCGCGCTGCCATCGAGCAGCGCGTAGAGCTTGTCGGCCTTGCGCTGGTTCACCGCGCCCACACCCTCGACGCCACCGTGATCGCGCATCCACTCGAGCACGTGCAGCAACACCAGGATGCCGAAGGTGTTCGGGGTGTTGTAGAGGCTGTCCTCCTTGGCGTGGGTGGCGTAGCGCAGCATGGTCGGGACCACGCCGTCCGGCTCGCGCGCGAGCAGGTCCTCGTGCAGGAACGCCAGCGTCACCCCCGACGGCCCCAGGTTCTTCTGTGCGCCGGCGTAGCCCATGGCCACGCGCTCGATGCCCATCGGCCGGCTGCCGATGTTCGACGACAGATCGACCACCAACGGCACGCCCTCGATCGCCGGCAGCTGCTCCCACTCGGTACCGTAGATGGTGTTGTTGCTGGTGATGTGCAGGTAGCTGCCGTCGCGGTAGCTCGCGGCATCGGGGAGCGCGGGGATGTGATCGTAGCCGACGCCGCCATCGGTGCTCGCGGCGCTGGCGACCACGCGGGTCTCACCCAGCAGCTTGCTCTCGGCGATGGCCTTCTTCGACCACACGCCGGTGTCGATGTAGCAGCAGGGCTTGCCGGGCTGCCGCAGGTTCATCGGCAGCATTGCGAACTGTGTGCTCGCGCCGCCCTGC
>WBZX01003303.1_pt1 | contig 10338 bp, 12 predicted proteins | sample 5204211 | NCBI WGS metagenome assembly WBZX01 (sample SAMN12344362, study PRJNA552823) | activated sludge metagenome | biome: Activated sludge suspended growth; feature: Nitrification reactor; material: Wastewater; isolation source: activated sludge from nitrification reactor of wastewater...
TACGTAAAATTGCGTGAACTGTTGTGTTAAACTCATTAACTCAACACCATACGCTTCTGAAATTCGCTTTAAAAATGCTTGTTGCTCTGCAAAATTCTCTTGCGTGTCGGTAACTTGTTCTAAGGCTTTGTTTAATGATTCTAACTCCCTTGAAGTGTTGAAAATATTGCGTACAATATCTACCGCCAAATACAGTCCTGTAGCAATACCAAACGCACTCATTAATTGCGTTGCTCCTTGTATTACACGTTGATTTGTTCGTCCCCACGCTCCAACTGCTTTATCGGCTTGTAACAATTTACGGTTATAGCTGTCAAATTCATTTTGTAGCTTTTTTAATCCAGCTTCAAACTCTTTGTTTGTTTGACCAGCTTGGCGACCTACAACAATGTAATCACGTAAATTTTTTGAGGCTATTTGCGCTTTAGCTGATAGCTGAGCATAAGCACCAGCAAGAGCAGTATTAGACTTAATCATTACGTCTTTTTGCTGATTAAGTATGCGGTTTTGTACTATTTCCTCACGGGTTTTCTTTATTAATTTATCGGTTGAGTTATTTAGATTTTCGGTTGATTCTTTTACCTTATTTAAGTTATTAGCGTACTGACTTGGTAAATTATCGTATTCGCCTCGCAACTCCTGTAATGCTTTTTTAGATAGGTTTACTTTTTGAGTGTGAACATCCCAAACTGCATTGATTTTCGATACAATTTCCTCAACTTGTAAAAGATTGTTATTTGCCATTGTTTTTTTCTTTTGCTTTTGATGATTCTATTGCGGTTCTTTCGTACTCTACAAATTCAGCCACAGTCATTGTATTAACGTTTAATTGCATACCTAATTCACGCCCAATATTAACTACGTCACGGTAAATGTTTTGTACTTTCTTATCTACTTTTTTACCTAATACATTGAATTTTTCATTGTAGATATTGTTTTTAGCTTTAATAACACTATCTACAAAATCAATTAATGCGCTAATATCATTGAATTGGTTGAATTTAAGTTTAGGAAATGTTTCTTTAATTTCATTACACAACAACGCTTTTTTTTCAATTACAAAGTCATTCAACTCATCGTGGTCCTGTAATTCATAAAGCAAAATAAAACGCTCTTTATATTCATTTAATAAAGATATTTCTTTAACTATAATTAACGCATCGTTGCTGAGTTTTAGAAAATACTTTGCTTCTTTATTGTCTTTTAAAGTGAAATATTCATCATACAAGCGCGTCCAAGTATTACTCAATAACTCTAATTCATTAGCAGTGTAAATTTTATCTTTTGAGAAGTTTACATCAAGTAATTTAAAATCATTGTTGTTCTTGATTATCTCCCAAAATCTCAGTATCAGGAGCGTTTCTAAATTCGAGAATATTTGCAAATTCGACTTTTTTTGTTTTGAAAAGTTTCGCGTTATCTTTTTTAAATTTACTGAAATCATCTGCGGTTGCTATTTGTACGTTATTACTATTTTGTATTGTGTAGAACCAAAACGATTCTCCCGTTTTTTCTGCGTGTGCTTTGTATCTGTTTAGTATTTCTACAGTTGTAGAACCAAAACTACCTCCGCAAGTAAAGCATTTACCCATTGTATATTGATTTTAATTGTGTTTCTAATGTAAATGTGATTAACTCCTCAAAAAATAAATATCTTTCTTCTTCTGTTAATCCAAATTCTTCAAATCCGTATTTTTTACCGATTTTCTGATATTTTTCATCTTCTGAAAATATCATATAGTTTTTGCCCACTTTTTTAATATTTAGTTTTTCCCCAAGTGAGCCAGTCAAGGTTAAATCGACGTTACCACCAGCAAGCGGATTTAATTCTATTTTATACTGTCGATAATCGTCGTTAAAGTAAGTTCCAATAATACCACCATCAACTGACTGACCAAAAGACCAACGTCTTAAAATATCGCTTTGTATGTTTGGAAAATTTAATTGTATCATACTATCAAGTAATTGAACCGTTTTTCTTTTTTCGGTTTCAATATTCCTTACAATATCATCCAAATAAGTTTCCATTATTTAATTTTATAAAAAACCCCCTCGCTAATTGTGAGAGGGTTTAATAATTGTTTTAATTTAAGTTTAAGCTACTACAGTTCTTAATGTAGCTTTACCAGCATACTTATTCAATAACACATCTTCAACAGCATCATAAGTGCCGTTATTTAATGTTGGTTGAATAGTGTCGTTCTCTGCTAATGCAGTATGTGTAATTGTATAACGACCTACAACGCTTGCGCTTTCGGTAACACCGCTAATAGTTGTTGCCCCTGCTTGCGTTCCTCCTATTTTCCATTTTGTAGAACCTGTTAACCCAGCAATAGCCGAGCCATTACAAGCCGATTTAACATCTACTACAGTAGTAGTTGCTCCGTTTGCTGTAGTTGCTCCAACGTATTCAATAACAGTTTCAATTACTCCGTTTTCGTCGTTCAAGTCTGCTCCTACTTCTTCCCAAGAAAGGAAAACCCAACGGGTGTTAAATTCCTCTGCGTTGGTTAATTGAAACATAACTTTAGTTTGTTGTGGGTCTGTTCCTTGTTGAAGCTTTAAAGTTCCAACACTAAACATACCACAATCGAAGTTTTTTAATTTTGTTCCGTCTACGCTTTTGGCTAACAACACGCCTTTATCAAAATAGAATTTTGCACCCCACTTTTCATACCCTTTTTTCTCAAATACTGAGCGATGAAAGCAAGCGGATTTAGTATAATTTAATGTAAACTCAGGCTTTCCAGCACGAATTTCGTATTTAATACCAATACTTGAAGTCGCTATATCGTTGTCAGGTGTGTTTTGCTCAAAGTTAAACAAATCTGTTAAAGGAAATGTTTTCTTTGCTAAAATGTTAGTTCGATGCTTTGTTAAAAAAACATCCGACGCAATTGTGAATGTATTACCGTTTTCTGTAATATCCATCCCTCTGAAATCTCCGAAAGAAGCTAAATCACAAGCCCCTTGTCCTGTTCCTGAGTTTGATGCAGTTGTGCATCCTGTTGCATAAATATTAATCATTTTTTATTTTTTTTAATTGTTACAATTATTTTTTCTAATCCTAAGTTTTAAATCTACATACTGAGCATCTAAATAATCAGTCGTAATAGATTTAGTCCCTTTTGGTGTTGTACTGCTAAAATCCCCACTTACTCCTTGTCTTTCTGTATCTACTCCAAAATTAGGCTCTGCTTTCACTTTTAAAATATCGTTTACTATATCGATATTATTTGCGTTTTTAAAAGCTGTTTTTACTTTTTGCCAAAGAGGCTCAAGTATTTGGTCGTAATTGATTAATGAGCGTGTGGCGTTATAAAGTTCCTGTTTAGTCGATGTAAAAAAGTAAATTCTACTATTAACCTCGATGTAATCTTTACTTCTCGGCTCTTCATAAGGAACTAACACATACCAAACAAGCGGATATTTACTCAAAGAACCACGTCCAGCAACCCATTTATTTAACGCTTTTTGGTCGCCAAATGAAAATTGAACGTCTTTAGTAACCTCTCTTATAATAGTAAAATTTTCTGTATTGTACTCATTATAAGTCAAAGTCATTCCTGATATTACTTGCTCTAATGCTTTGGCTACTCTCATTTTAAACCGAGTTGATTTTGAAACTCAAACATTTCTAACTGTGCATCGGGATAGTCTGCTTCGTTGTCTTTTAAAAACTGCAATAAACTTACATAACTGCCTGAGTTTTGGTTGTAATAGTCTTCAATTTGAACACCGTTATAAACGTATTTAACTCCGTTAAAACAAGTATTTTCTCCTTGATACATTTTTACAAACTCATTCCAAATAGTTACAAGTCTTTGAGTTGAATTAACACCTATAGCGTTCTTTGCCTCGCCTCTTACCTCGCCAACTCCAGCCATTAAACTAACGTTATCCATTAGCCAATAATAATAAGTGTAGTAAGCAAGTAACGATTTTTTGAACGTGCCTTTTGTTTGTAGCAATCCCTCCCAAATATAGCTCTTGTCGTCTTTAGTGTATGTTTTACCATTTACTAAATCTTTCCATTTTTGGGGCGCAGTATTTGATAAAACACCATTTGTTACATTGCTGTTAAACTCAGTAAACAAAGTACCGCCTAACGCTTTATTAGATAATAACAGACGCACCTTTTCATCGATGAAATAATCCAAAGTTTCGCCCGAACCATTATTTGATTCGTTCACGTTTGGAATATGTATCTCTCTAATAAAATATGATGCGTCTATTAAGTACATTTAAGCTAAGTTTTTAAGTGAGTTTAATCTTCTTTGTTGGCTTTCTTTGGTTTTTCAAATAACCCAATTTCTACACCTTTTTCGATTACCGATTGGTCTTTAGTTGTGTATTTGTCACCTTTTTTCATTCCAGCCCAATCTTTTGCTAAAACTAATTCCATAACATTACGGTTTAGTTAATGCGGTAACTGCGTCTGAAAAATCACCATATACGAATGCTCCGTAGTGATTAGATTTTACTCTTTGAACCAAACGAGCCTCTGCTAATATTGTCACTAAGTTTTTAGTGAAATCGTCGTTTTCGTAACCTACGTTAATAGTTAATCCCTCTCTAAATCTTACACCAGCTTTATTGAAATCACCAACTAAAAATTTATCAATTGTTACACCTGTATTAGCTACTACACGAATACCGCTTACAATCGAGCCATCAACAGCAGCAAATGGAGGCATAATATACTGTCCTGTGCTATCTTTTGACAATTCCATTGAAGTAACATCTGTTGGGTGCATTACAATGTATGTAGGCTCGAATAAGTTAACACGAACTTGGTTGATAGCAGTTCTTAAAACATCCCATTTTGTAGGTGTTGGAATAGATAAAGCAAATGAACCAGCAGCCCAAGCGGTAGCGTTTGTAATAATACCTGTTAAGTTGTTGCCCGAACCAGCACCACTTAATAACTGCTCATCAATTTTTAAATTGATTAACTCGGTTAACTCTTGGTCAATTTCTGAGCGCATTAGCTGAACATCATCAAGCATCTCTTTTGTTACCTTGATGTAAGCTGTTACTTTTTTAACTGTTGCAGAAGCTAATACTAAGTCAAAGTCAGCTTGTGATTTAGCAGCACCCTCAGCGGTCATTGCTGCTCCGCCATCCACATTCTTTTGTTCAACCCATTCCCAAACATTTGACATAATAGAGCCAACATTAACAAGCTCTAAAATAAACGGGTTGCGTCTTACAATTCTTGTGATTCCGTTTTCTCTTTCAGCTTGTGGGATTTGTCCTGTAACATTGGTTGATAGTGCCATTGTTCCAGCGGCTTTAAAAGCAATTCTAACGCTTCCGCTCGAATTATCTTTCATAGCTTTTAACTCCTCTGATTTTTCAGCTAATAATGTTTCCAAAGTTTGAGCCACATTTTCAGGAACTCCTTTGTTTTCCAAGTCTAAAACTCTTAAAATTACTTCTTCAATAGAAGTTTTTAGAGCTGTAACTTCCTCGCCTTTTGTTTCTAATTCTTTGATTTTAGACATTGTTTCTAAAATCTCGGTTTTAGTAACTGATTCTGCTTTCATTAGGTCGATTTTTTCGCCCAATTGTTTAATCAATTCGTCCATTTTTTTAATTAAATTTACTTAATAATTCTTTTAACTTTTCTTTTTGAGTTTCCTCTGTTTGAAGTGATTGCTCTGCTTCTTTTGTTGAAGTGTCGTTGACTGCTTCAATATCTTTGTTATTTATAACTCCTGTTGCACTATTTGAACCAAATAAAACCAAACTTGATTCAAATACATTTTTAGCCTCTTTAACTACCCAAAAGTAATTTATCTCGTCAAAATCTTCTTTATTGGCTATTAGCGGATAATATTCGTCGAATGTGGCTTTTTGTTTTGCGTAGTCGGGATTATCGCTATTAAATGCGCTTTCCATTTTAATGTACTGCATCCTAACACTCGCCTCTAATTCGTGTCCTTCTTGTAGCCATTCTTTAGCTTCTTTATTTACAATTTTGTCTTTTGCTACTTTGTAAACCAATGAATAGGTTTCGCCCTCGTATGATTTACCAAGCAATGAAAACTGGATTGAAGCGGTGAACATTTCCACATCTTTACGCATTGCTATAATATCACTACGCTTTAACGAATGGTCAAATACTAAATACACTTTTCCTTGTTGGTCTTTTACATTTTTATTCCAATTGCCATCAACGTGTACATCTGAATGGCTATCAAGTATATTAGCAGAATTAACAACAAAGTAATAATAATCATTATCGAACTTAATACCTTTATTCGTTGTTGATTCTAATGCTTTTTTAATGCTTTCTTGATTTGTTACCAATTGAACGCCTTTATCAATAGATTTGTAAACCTCTGACTTTTTAGCGTCAATAATAATTTCCTCGTTTTGAGCCAACTCTTTAAACATCGCCTCTTTATCGGAAAATGTTTTATTTAGTTCTTTGCAAATTATATTCATTTCTCAACTGTTTTATTATCAGTTAGTATTTGTTTTCGTTCCTCCAATCGCTTTTTTAACTGTGGGTCAATGTCTTTGTCAGCAAGCATTTTATTGATTTCATCTATCGTCATAACTCCGCAGTATTAATGTTATTTGTTTTAGCTAATACCTCGTTTTCTATTTTCAATTTCATTACTTCTTGGCGTTCCTTTTCAAATACTTGGTTAAACATTAAATGACTAAACTCGTATCGTAAATCCTTTAATTGAAATAAAAACTCAAACTCTTCCATCAAATCGTCACCAGCTGGTTTTAAACAATACTCAACCATTCGAGCCATTGATTTTTCCTGATTCTCATAAGTCGAACCGCCTTTAATATAAAGTTCTAATATATCTCTCGGAGTGTTGAAAATATTTCCAATGATAAACGCAGTATTGAAATAGCTTTCGTCAAGTTTTAGACTTGCAATATCGTCAACAAATCGCTTAACATCAATTGGGGTTTTAACGGCGTGTATTTTTTTACCACTTCTAATTGAGCTTTCAATATCTTGTTGCTCTGTTTCTCCCATCGGTAACGCTGTAATATCATCAATCGACGTTTTACCATTAACCATAAATTTTTGGCTAAACTCTAAATTGATATTTTGAGCATCCAGTACCGATTCATTATTTGAAATAACTTTATATAATGCATCGAGTGTACTATTGCCCTCGTACCAATTACCACCTAAACCATTCGACAAATCAAAAAAGAAACTAAGGTCTTTTATTTTTATTCTTACTGTTTTACCGTCGTCAAACGTGTACTTTATCGTTTCGTCTTTTTGCTTGTTAACATTGACTAATGAAAATAAAAACTGACTAAATCTATTTTTTCCGTTCTCATAATCAATGTTAGCTGGGTTTAGCCAATACATTTGAGTGCTTTCTGTTAGCACGTTATTTGAACGCCACAAAACCCCAGTCCCTAACATTCGCCAAAACTTATAATCCCAATAAAACTGTTTCCAAGTTTGAAAGTGATTAGGTTTTGATTTTATTGTTTTAAGGTAGTTTTTTTCAACTAACTTGTCATTTTCATATTTATTTGGCAATCCTAAACTAAACAAATCACAATGCAATTTAAATACTTTTAATATTGCTGGATTGGTTAATACTGCTCCTAATTTTGCCTTATACGTTTTAAAATCTTTGTGGTTTGCTTTTGATGAAAACATAGTATACATCCAATTACCGTTAACATCACGTGTAACGCTTTCGGGTTTAGGTGTTCCAAATTCAAAGCTAAATCTCATTGCCATATATAAAGCGAAAAAGCCCTATCTCACAATTAAGTAAGATAAGACTTCTTATAATTTAGTTGCGTGTTTACGTTCATTTACAATAGTACAATGCTACTTCACATTGATTAATTGCTACAAATATAATAATATTTATTTAGATTGGATAAAAATAGTTTATTTTTTTTAATTACATTTTATTTTTAGCGTGTCTACGTCCGTATCTTATAGGGTCAATTAAGTCGTCATATTCTTTTACTACTTCATCATCAATTACGCCAGCCCTATCTTTAGCATAACTGTAGTTGTTGTATTCCACATCGATGTTTCGTGAGCAATCAGTATAAATTACATTTGTTGATTGTAGTAGTGTTATACCAGCCATTACAGAGCCTTTTGGCTTATCAATTCCATAAGCATATTCCCATCCAAATTTACGTAAAAGTATAATATTATCAGGAACTGCGCTATCACAAACAATATCAGCGTTTTTCGGTATTCCAAGTTTGCCAACCGTATGTATAATTACACCGCCGAAATTATCCATCTTTAAGCGTTCCGTTTCGCTTAACTCCGATAGTATTTCATTCTCTGACAAATAGTTCAATTCGTGGCAATAAAGCGTATTTGTGTATTTATCAAACTTTAATTCTACTATACCGAACTTGTGATTTTTACCCCAGTCAATAGCGTAGAATGATTTTAAAGATAAGTTTCTAAAATCAATGAAACTACATTTTTTCCAATTAGTAAATACTCGACCCTCAACGCTTCCAATTTCTCCTTCACCATAAACACGCCACTTATTGGCGTAAAATTCATTAATGATTATTCTTTGACCATTGTCTAATACAAAATCACCATTATCATCTAATTGATAGCCTTTTGATTTGTAACTTAAAATATTCCTTATTTCTTCTTTAGATAGCTTTTCATTGCCTCTGAAATCTAATTGAATAAAGTTTTTGTCATTGATTAAATCGTGAATGTAAAAGCGTTTATCAGCGTTGAAATCGACTAACACTTTTTTCGCTCTTTGGCTAATATCAAAAAACTTTTGGTGGCTTACTTTGTTACATTCGTTAATATAGATTAAATCACGTCTACGACCTTTTCCAATGTCGTCTTTATCTAATCCTATAAACTCAATAAAACCCGTTCCTTTTGGCGATGTTAGTTTAGTTTTTACATCGTTCCATTTAAACTCGTGCCAAATATTCCAATCCAAACATATCTTTTTCAAGTCGTTAAAAGCCGTATCCATTAGCTTTGTTTTTTCACTTGAACAGATAGTAATTTCTTTTGATGGATTTGAGCGAAACCAATCGATAATCAACATTAAATCTGATACGGTCTTACTTGCTCCTTGACTACCTTGTTGAATGATTAACGGCTCATCTTTACATTGTGCAAAGTGAGCATTTATTTTATAGGTGTTTGTGACAGGTGTGTAAGTGAACTCATTAGCCATTTAGTCCGTTTGAGTTGAAAATAGGCGTTGTTTTAACTTCTCCTGAAAGTTCATTTTGTAGTTTAGTAACTAAACCTAATTTTTGAGCAATTATATTCGGATTAAATGCGCCAACTGTTGCGCCCTCAAATTGCTGACTTTCAATAATTGTTCGTATGCGTGTTGTGACCTCAAAAAAATCTTTATAAGATTCATCTTTACTTTCGTAGTTTCTAAACGTTTCTGTACTTATATCAGCAAATATACAAAAGGATTCTATACTCATTGGTGTTTGTGTTGGAACGTCAATTAAAACGCCTGCCATATCGCCTGATTTAATCGGGTCTTTTTTATTCCAAACTCTTGTCTGCATAAACTCGAAATACTTCACAGCTTCATCCCAAAATAACTCAGGAGTGTACTTAAAGTCACGCCCGTTTTTGTTTCTAAATTTCCAATATTCATTTCCTACTGGTGCTGACATTTACTTAGTCTTTTAAGTTAATCAAATATCGCAAAGTTAACAATTATTATTTATAATGCAATAGGTTTTTACTTAAATTCTACTCGAAAGATTGTAACCTCTTTATACACTATCGGAAACGGTTTCATTTTTAAGCTATGATAGTGTTCAAACGCTTCTTTCGAGTACATTTTACCACTTACAATACAAGGATTACCACCATCAGAACACCCTTTCAATGTAACTTCTATTTTTTGGAACTTCTCAATAAGTTCTTCTGCTTTCTATTAAGTTTTGTCATAAATTTAAAGTTTATCGTTTTTAATCCGCTACTTCTCATAGCACCATACGTTGTAGGCTATTTAAACAGCGTTTTGTGTATAACGACATCGTTTATCCGAATTGGAAATTTTAAACGTGCTAAAGTGTGATATTTTAAGTTTTCCATTTCACAACACTTTTTTAAGTTCCCGTAAGTTTCTATCCGTTCGCCTTGAATGAAAACTATTATTGATTGTCTTTGCATAATATTAAATTTTTAACATCGCAAATATATAAGTCTATAATGGGACTGCTTTTACTATTTGGATTCAACTTTTTACATAACTCTGGAGGTCTTTTAATTGTAACTATATTTCCGTGAAATCTAATTATTTCGTGTATGTGGTCGCCAGTATTAATGTGTTTTACTTTGTCTCCTATTTT
>WBZX01003304.1_pt1 | contig 10336 bp, 6 predicted proteins | sample 5204211 | NCBI WGS metagenome assembly WBZX01 (sample SAMN12344362, study PRJNA552823) | activated sludge metagenome | biome: Activated sludge suspended growth; feature: Nitrification reactor; material: Wastewater; isolation source: activated sludge from nitrification reactor of wastewater treatment...
GCCTCGGTACGCAACTCGTTAATCGCCTTCTCGGCAGCCGCATGCTCGGCCTCGAGCCGGACAACATCGCGTGCTGCCTTCTCGCCTGCGCCTGACTCCGAGACCAGGTCGTCGATCTCGTCGGCGTAAGCCAAGACCGCAGGATCGGCCGGAATCTTTGCCTTCCGCTCACCCGCGTCGCGCAGAAGCTGCTCGGCCGCCGCTTTGGCTCGCTGAGCATTGTCGGCGTCGAGAATGACGGCCTCAGCGGAATCCTCGCGTGCCTTTCCGATATCCAAAACGTGTTCGAGAGGCTGCAGCTCCTCCAACTGCTCTCCGCGACGTCGAACGAGAGGCGCCACACGACGGATGCGTTCCGCCACCCTCAGCTCGACCTGCACTCGGTCGCGTTGATCGCGCGCTCTGTCGAGAGCGGTGGCTGCGCGATCCCTGGCTGCCTTCGCGTCCGACCAAGTTTTGGGCTTGAGAGCCACGTCGCGGACGATCTTCGTCTTCTCCGCGAGTTCACGCTGAGCTTGGGTGAATGAGCGACGCGCGGCAGCCTGAGGGCCCCAGATGGCGTCGGCCTCGCCTTCGAGCCTCCTCAGCTCGTCCGAGATGCCGGTGAGTCCTGAGCCTGCCGCGAACAACGTCCGCCCGAGGTCGTTGCGGGCCTCGACCATGGCCATGCCACCCGACCGCAGGGCCTCCTGATCCAGGCTGAACAAGAGGCCAAAGGTCTCCCGCTTTTGTCCCTTGAGCATCGCGAGCAGTGGGGCCTCGTCGATGGCCGCATCCTCGGCGTCGAGCAACGTTCCGCTCGTTCCCTTCTTGCGCCGGCACTCGAGAACACGGCCATCATCCTCCAACACCGCTCCGACACGAAGCAAGGTGTAATCGAAAAGGAAGTTGTAAGGTGAACGCTGAGGAAAGCCGAAGAGAAGGTCCGACACGGCGGCCAACGAGGTGGTCTTACCAGCCTCGTTGCCGCCGTAGATGACGTGGAGGTCCGGGAGGCCGGCATGGAAATTGAGCTGCTGGTTCTCAAAGCGCCCATACCGTTCAAGCGTTAGGCTGGAGAAGCGCATCTCTCAGCCCTCACCGGTCAAGCGGGAGCGTAGGGCGATCGCCGCAGTTCGAAGCACGGCAGACCAGTCACCGTCAACTGCGGAGCGGCGTAGTTCACCTTCGTCAGGCAGACCGAGATGCGTTTGGACGGCGAGCATAAATTTCTCGAGATCGGCAGCAAGAGTTTGGGCCAATCCAGGGTCCGAGGACGCCTCGCCAATTAACTGCGATAGGTCGTCTCCGATGGAATAAGTAGCGCTGGGTGGCTCGGTTGCAAGAACCATGACCTTCTCCACGTGGAGATCGGGCGAGATCGAGGTCGCGATCGCGCGAGCGTCATCACGTAGTCCAGCAGCGCGATCGTTCAGCGCTCCAGCCGCAGGAGTCGATCCCACGAGGGAGAGGCGCACGATCAGGGGGAGGCCTGATCCATTGTCTTCCTGGACTCGTGTAAGCACTGACCTCATCAGCTGCGTGACATCCGCTGAGGCCCCAGAGCAATCGATCTCAGCGCGGACCCAACGAATGACGTCGAGATCAATCCGCTCAGCCGCGGTCACGGCACGGTCCGAGACCGACACGAGTACGGCACCCTTGGCGCCGGTCTCCCGGATCGTCCGTCCCTGAATGTTGCCGGGGAAGACGGCATATGGATCAGAGCAAGCGATTTCGAACTCATGGACATGTCCAAGCGCCCAATAGTCGTATCCCTTTGCGCGTAAATCATCGATGCTACAGGGGGCGTAGCTGGCGTGCCCTGGCCGACCTGCGAGGGCGGTGTGGAGCATGCCAATATTGAAAGCGTGCGGTTCGGGTGCGGGATAGCCCAGCACAAGGTTCTCGCTGACTACCGGCGTAGAGAAGCCTTGGCCATGAATCGCGACTGCAAGATCGGGAAGGAGGTGTGTTTCCGCTCGTCGGCTGCCGAACTGGCGTACGTTCGGCGGCCATGGAACGGTCCGCGTTATCACGGAGGCCGCGTCATGGTTTCCGGACAAGATGAAAGCTGGGATACCGGCCTGGCCTAGCCGGCCCATGGCATGGGAAAAGTAAAGGCCGGTGCCCATGTCCCGCCAACTGCCGTCGAAGAGATCTCCGGAAATTATCACAAAGTCGACCGCCTCGGCGATGGCACGCTGGATGAGGTTGTCGAAGGCCGACCTTGTCGCGCGTCGTATCTCATCGACAGGCAGTCCTTCATAGCGAGATAGGCCGTGAAGCGGGCTGTCGAGATGAATGTCTGCGGCGTGCAGAAAGCGAAAATCGGTCAATGGTAAGTCCCCCTCGGCGGGAAGTTGCCCAATTCCCGCGGCCCCATGGCTATCATGCCGTAGGAGGCATCCTGTCACAACAGCGCGAGCATCATTCGATCCGATGCAACCGAGGCAGCGCAAAGGAAGAGGACAGCGGCCGCAGCAACCTGACTTTAGTGGCAATTGTCGTTGCTTTCGGCGCGAGCGGCAAAAGACGGTGACGGGTGAAGTTGAGCTGGGTACAGGCACGAGCATCACCTACAACGCCAGACAGCTGCGTCGAGTCGGCAGCCGTATTGGCGTCGTCGAACGAGTGCAGCACGGCGGCCGTTGTGTGCGGTCGCGAATTTCGACTTTTTCAGTCTCATGATTGTAGGTGAGGACATAAGTCTTACCTGACATGTTTACCCACGGCATGTTGGCAGGCCTGTCGGCGAAGAGCGGGCGGAAGCGGATGGAATCGGGCTCGCCGCTGCAGGTGATCCCGCCGGGCAGCGCCGGGCAAGCCTGCGCCACTTGCTCCCGCGTGGACCTCCTCGACGGGCCTCCTAAAAAGGGCGTACCGCTCATCCAGGCGCAACCGCCCACGCAAAGTTGAAGAGTGTCAGAAAAGCGAGTAGGTTTCTGACAGACAACGGCCATGCAGCGCTTGACCGAGCAGATTCTTGAGCATGCGACGCGGCTGCCAGAGGGCACGCCAGTCGCGGCTAAGAGCTTGCTTCACTTTGGCAATCGCGCCGCGGTGGACCAAGCCTTGTCGCGCTTGGCCGAGCGGCGGCAACTGATCCGAGCCGGACGTGGTGTTTACCTCCTGCCGGTCATGAGCCGGTTGGGCACCCGAACACCATCGGTGGAGCAAGCGGTCGAGGCGGTCGCCGCCCAGCGCGGCGAGGTGATCGTCTTGAGCGGTGCGGCCGCCGCCAACAGTCTTGGGCTCACGACACAAGTGCCAGTTCGGCCGGTCTATCTGACGTCGGGCCGCACCCGGAAGATGAGCCTCGGCAAGCAAATCGTCGAGCTTCGCCATGCACCTCGCTGGCAGCTCACCATGCCTCATCGACCAGCAGGTCAGGCGGTGCGAGCGCTTGCTTGGCTCGGACCGGAGAGGGCTGAGGCCGCGCTCTACACCCTGAAGCAGCAGCTTACGCCCGCCGCTTTCAGTGAGCTGGTGGCGGTGGCGCCTCAGCTTCCGACTTGGCTCGCTCGCAGCGTGGGGAAGGTCGCGCATTCGATGCGCTCATGGCGCGCTCTACCGAGATCGCGGCAAGAGCCAACGGCGCGGCAAAATAAGAGAGGGGAGGTTGATGCGGATCAAAGCAGTCGAAATCGAAAACTTCCGACTTCTGCGAGACGTCTCGGTAGGCTTGGAGGATCGCACTACGCTGATCGTAGGGCGGAACAATAGCGGAAAGACCTCGATTGCAGAGCTGTTCCGACGACTCCTCGGCGAGAAGTTACCGTCGTTTAGGATGGAGGATTTTTCCCTCGGGAGTCACGAGTGCTTTTGGACAGCGTTCGGAGCCTCCCTGGAGGGCGCCCCTGCGCCGGCCGTGGCCGCACTCCTTCCAGCCATCAAGATCACAATCGACATCACCTATGACGTCAATGCTCCCGACCTTGGCCCGCTGAGCGACTGTATCGTCGATCTCGACCCGAACTGTAGCGACGCAAGGTTGATCCTCACCTACGGTCCCCGGCCGACCGCATCGGCCACGCTCTTCGCGGACCTCACGGTCGGCGAGGATGTGGCGCTCAATCGTCTGGCCTTGTTCCGCGCGCTGGGCAGCCGCGTGGCCAGCGCTTACACCGCATTGCTGGAGGCGGTGGACCCCAACGATCCCACCAACCGAAAGTCGCTGGAGCCGAAAACGCTCACCACGCTAATCCGAGGCGGCTTTATCAATGCTCAGCGCGGATTAGACGACGACACCCACCGCGAGCGGGACGTTCTGGGTAAGGTCGTAGAGGTGCTCTTCCAGTCGGCGCTTACCGATCCCGTCGATCCCGGGAAGCGGACCACGGCCGAGCAGCTCAAGACGGCGGTGGAGCAAATCCAGGCCGACCTGCACGCCGGCTTCAATGCGAAGCTCACTTCGCTCCTGCCGACGTTCGACCTGTTCGGCTATCCTGGCCTTTCCGATCCCGGCCTTGTCACAGAAACCAGCTTCGACGTCGACAAGTTGCTGAACGATCACACCAAGGTTCGCTACGTCGGCGTCAACGGCATGACCCTGCCCGAAACTTACAACGGGCTCGGCGTGCGCAATCTGGTCTATATGCTGCTCCAGTTGTTGCGGTTCTTCCGCGAGTATCAGGCCACACCGACGACCGCCGGTGTGCATCTGATCTTCATTGAGGAACCTGAAGCCCACCTGCATCCCCAGATGCAGGAGGTCTTCATCCGGCAGCTCGATCAGATCACCGGCGCCTTTGTCACCCAGCTCAACGAGAACAGGCCCTGGCCGGTCCAGTTCGTCGTAACCACCCATTCTCCGCATATGGCAAACGAAGCGCGGTTCGAGGCCATGCGTTATTTCCTATCGGTTCCGGATGGGGAGGGCACGCGCTGTTCGGTCGTGAAGGATTTGCGCAAGGGCATGGGCGGCGCGCCCGAGCCCGATCGCGAGTTCCTGCATCAATATTTGACCCTGACGCGGTGCGATCTGTTTTTCGCCGACAAGGCCGTCCTAGTCGAGGGCACGGCGGAGCGCATCCTGCTTCCGGCGATGATCCGCAAGACCGACAGTACCGCCGCCGGTCAGCTGCAGCTCGGCAGCCAGTATCTCACAGTGATGGAGGTGGGCGGCGCCTATGCGCACCGTTTTTTCGATCTTCTGTCGTTTCTCGAATTGCGCACCCTCATCATCACCGACATCGACGCGGTGAAGCCAAACGATGGCGGAAAGCGGGTCGCCGTGCCTGTGGCGGAGGGTTTATTCACTAGCAACGGGTGCTTGAAGGCCTTGTTTGGGGACGACGTTTCACCGGAGGCTCTGCTAGGAAAGACCGCGGCTGAGAAGACAACCGGCATTCGGCGCATCGCTTTTCAAGTACCGGAAGCACAGGGCGGACCGTGCGGTAGGAGCTTCGAGGACGCCTTCATCTTGGCCAATCCTGCACGCTTTCCCCTTGGCGATGGCGACCAAGCGCTTGCGGCCTATTCGCTCGCTAGTGATCAAAAGAAGTCCACCTTCGCGCTGGAGCACGCGATCGAGCAGACTGATTGGAATGTTCCCCAGTATATCGCCGAGGGGCTGCGCTGGCTGGCGGAAGGCAATCCCGCCCCCGCGGAACCCGTTCCGCCGATCGCAGTCGAGATCGTCGCAGACGCCGGAGGCGTCGCGGTGAATGTGGCCGAGGTTGTCGACAATGGCTGAGGAAGCGGAAAATCCCGCAGACGCCGCCGGGCGCATCGCGCTTGCGCGGATGTTTGCCTGTCTCGACGAGGGGCGCAGCTTTCGTCTGGAGGCCGGCGCCGGTGCCGGAAAGACCTACTCGCTCGACAAGGCGCTTCGCCGCCTGATCGATCGTCGGGGCCCCGAGCTTCTTCGGCGCGGCCAGCAAGTCGGCTGCATCACGTACACCAACGTCGCCAAGGACGAGATCATCTCCCGCATCCAGGCCCATCCGGCCGTGCGTCCTGAGACGATCCACAGCTTTTGCTGGTCCATCCTGCAGGACTTCCAATCGACGCTCCGCGCGCTCGTCGCCACTCTTGAGGGTTGGGCGGAGCGTCTCGAACCTATTGGAGGCATTGGTGCCCGCCGTGTCCATTACGAGCTGGGATACCCCAGCGTTGGCGACCAACAGGTGACGCTTCGGCATGATGACGTTTTGGCGCTGATGATCCACGCGCTTGCCTATCCTAAGTTCCGATCGGTCCTAGTGGCCCGCTATCCCATTCTTCTCATTGACGAATACCAAGACACCGACGCCGCCTTCGTCAATGCGATCAAGGCGTGGTTCCTGAACACGGGCCAAGGCCCGCAGCTAGGCCTGTTCGGCGATCACTGGCAGAAAATCTATGGCGAGGGCTGCGGTCTGGTCGAGCACGCGGCGCTGGAAGTCATCGACAAGAATGCGAACTTCCGATCCACCGACTCAATCGTCCAAGTTCTCAATCGAATGCGGCCGGCGCTGCCACAAATGGTGCGTGATTCCGCCATGCCGGGCGAAGCGCGCGTGTTTCACACCAATCTCTGGCCCGGCGCCAGGCGGACCGGACAAGGTGGTGGGCACTGGACAGGCGATACAAGCCCCGAGGCGGCAAAGGCATATTTCGCGCACATCAAGCATCGGCTCGCGGCCGAGGGCTGGGACCTCGCGGTCGGCAAAACCAAGATTCTCATGCTCAGCCACAGCGTCCTTGCGCGCGAGCAGGGCTATTCAAGCATCCCGCAGATCTACGGCCAGTTCAACGATCCTTGGCTGAAGAAGGACGATCCCCACATCAAGTTTCTGGCCGACCAGTTGGAGCCGGCTTGCGCTGCCTTCGAGGCGAAGCGCTACGGCGAAATGTTCGAATGCTTCGGAACCGGAACGCCTAAAATCCGTACGCACGCGGACAAGGTGGCGTGGTCGGATGCCATGACTGCACTGATCGCGCTGCGAATATCGGGGACGATCGGCGAGGTTGTCGACTTCATCGCTGCTCAGCCGCACATGCGCCTCCCCGAGCCGGTGGAAGAAGCGGAGCGACGACTGGCCGACGCCGGCCCCGAACCGACGGAAGGGGAGTCCCGGCGCATTACCCAGCTTCGGAAGCTGCGTGTGGTCCCCTATACGGAACTCATCGCCCTCGACCGTTTCATCGACGGGCACACCCCGTTCGCCACCAAGCACGGCGTGAAGGGCGCGGAGTTCGAGAATGTGCTGGTGATCGTCGGTCGCGGCTGGAACAAATACAATTTCGGCCAGATGCTCGAATGGATCGAGGCCGGTCCGCCTGTCGGCAGGACTGAGTTCTTCGAGAACAACCGCAATCTGTTCTACGTGGCATGCTCCCGGCCCAAGATCCGCCTCGCTCTCCTGTTTACGCAGGTGCTTAGTGCAAACGCGATGGCGCAGCTCAGGGCTTGGTTTGGTGCCGACAACATCGTCGCGTTGCCGGCGGAGCCGGTCGCGGTGCCAGCATGAATATCGCCCAGCATTTGGCCGAGGTCGTCGGGTGTTCGGGGGATGCCAGGTGAAGGCGAAGTGGCGGTCCTCGTAGACTTCGGTGGCCTGTCCTCCGTCGCTGACCGTGAGCCGATCCGGCTCGAAAGCGACCCATCCGAAGGCGAGCCTTTCTTCGGGCTCGACCCCGGCCCCGCGGGGACGCCGACCGGCCGCGAACAGGTTGGTCATGTCGATGCGGAAAACGGCGACCCTAACGAACGAACCGGACGCTGGTGCAATCGGAAGGACTGCGGGAATCGTGCATTGTTGATGAAATTGCGACCACCAATGAATGTCGGTCTCGGTGGTTGCGGGCCCCGCGCTTTGGGCTTAGGCGGCGGCCTGAAGAAGCAAGTTAAGCTGGTTGCGCTCCCCCGCAACCAATCAAGCCGACGTCCTCGTCGCTCAGGCAGCGAGGGTGTCGGCTTTTTTGTTTTTCTTCAGCGGTCGGTCCGCTCGACGATGCTGATGGAGCCGTCGGCTTCCAAATACGCCGATTTGACCCGGCTGCAATCCTCCAGGCCCTTTTCCCGCACCTGTGCCATCAGTTCTTCATGCGTGACGAACTCCCGGCGCATGTTTCGCCGCAGCATCCGGCCGTTCTCTACCAGCTTGAGCTTCGGATCGCGCATCAGGCGCTGGAAGCCTGGGAAACGGAACTGAAGCCATTCGATGAGGTAGCTCAAGACGAGGATCGTGGCGACCAGCAGGATGCCTTCGACCACGGACTGTTCCTGGGAGGCGATGCTGTTTCCTGCAACTTCGACAATCAGCACGATGACGAGGACATCCGCCGTTCCGATGGCCCCCACCTGGCGCCTGAGGACCACGCGGAGCATGGCCAGGATGCCCAGATACATGATCGTTCCTCGAACGATGGGCTCGATCAGGGAGTTCTGCGGGAAAAGAATCGCCTTCCAATCGATCTCAAGCAGGCCGTCCAGGTTCGCCTCCTCATCTGTCGCATCTCGCAATGCGTTCCAACGGCGGCATAACGATGGAGAGGCGTCACGTGTTGCCGTGCAATTCCAGAATCGCGGACCGACGCGGGCGGATCTCCGGCGCCGGCATGACGGTCGGTGCGCCCTGTGTCGGCGGGCCGGCAGGGCAGTCGCCAGACATCCACGCATTCGAAGTCCCGACCGTTGATCCGGAGGCCGTACCGGCGCTTCGCCGTCGCCCGTTCAGTCGGGCCGCGCGAGAACCCGGGGCCGAAGCAGGACAAACAGCGCAACAGGAGCGCCAACCAGCCCTACGACTGCGTTGAGATGGAAAATGTGGTGCTGGAGTGGAAGGTGGGTGACTAGGTCGGCCGCCAGAGCCACTGCCGCGCCGATCGCCATTGCGGCGGGCAATAACACGCGATGATCGCTGACGGCGAAGACACCGCGTGCAACCTGGGCTGCGACCAGTCCGACGAATGCGACGGGGCCGCAGAACGCAGTGACGATCCCGCAGAACCAGCCGGTGGCAAAGAGAATGATCAGGCGCGTGGATCTCACGGCGACGCCGAGCGACGCCGCATAGCTTTCTCCGAGGAGCAGGGCATTTAGCGGTTTGGCCAGGCCCATGGTGGCAACCAGGCCGATCCCGACGGCGGGAACCAGGATCGACAGTTGTCGCCACGTCGCGCCGGCGAAGCTTGCATCGTCCCACGCCTTGAAGGCCTTGGCATGGTTCTCGTCGACGAAGTGCAGGAGGACGTTGATCAACCCGACGGCAAAATATCCAAGCATCAGGCCGACCAGCAGGAGCGTGACTGCGGATACGCGCGCAGCCAGGAACGAAAGGACGAGCAGCACGGCAATGCATCCGACGACAGAAGCGATGGCCAGGCCCAAGTCGCCAACCAGACCGAACCTGACAAGGAATACATTTCCGGCAATGCCCGTGAGGACGACCACGACCGCGGCTCCCAATCGTGCGCCATGCGCAATTCCCAGCACGTAAGGATCGGCGAGAGGATTACGGAAGAGGGTCTGCAGCATGATTCCCGCGGCGCCCAGGGCTGCGCCGGAGAAGGCCGCATTGACGGCACGCGGCATCCTGAATTCGATCAGGATGTTGCGCCACACCTTGTCGACGGGCTGGCCTGTCAGGAGACCTGCGATGCTGTCGAGAGGAATGGCGACGGCGCCGATCGACAGTTCCGCGCAGAAGAGGACCAGGGCAATAGCCAGGATCGCGAGGAAGCGGCCCTGGAAGCCGGATCGGGGCGACATGGCGGCTAAGGAAGGGGACATGTCGCTCATTGCAGCTTCCTGACGAAGAAGGATTCGATGGCGGTTTTCGTTCGTCCGGCAAGGCCCGGGTGAAGGACGGCGACCAGCTCGGCAAGCTGGAGATGAGGATTGTTCAGTCCCTGGTCTTCCAGGTGGTAGGCGAACATGCCCCGATAGCCGACATCGAGCGCGTAGACTTGGCCGGACCCGATGGCAGTCTCGAACCAGCGATGATGTGGGTTGGCCGCCACGAGCGCCTGGACGGACGGTATTCCCGGCCGCACGCCGATCCAGAAAGGGGCATCTGCGCCGGCGGCGTACACGCGCTCGAAGGAGGTGATGTACCAGCTTCCCGGGAAAGTGTTGCCTTCGAGGACGAAGGTTCCTCCGGCGTCTCGGAGAAGGGCGGCGCGGTGATTGGCGCCTCCGAAGAGCTCCATGACGTCCCGTTGCGACGCCGTACCGGCGAGCGTCAGGGGGCGTTGTGGAACGCCCCGAACCATGCGCGCGATCGCCTCGTACGGTCTCTCGATACGGTCGAACAGCGCATTGGCTCTCGCTTCGGTGTTGGTGAGCATTCCCAACAGCTTCATCCACTCGGCCCGGCCGAGCGGTGTGGCCTCCAGTGAATCGGCGTGTGGAATCGCACGGATGCCC
>WBZX01003306.1_pt1 | contig 10330 bp, 9 predicted proteins | sample 5204211 | NCBI WGS metagenome assembly WBZX01 (sample SAMN12344362, study PRJNA552823) | activated sludge metagenome | biome: Activated sludge suspended growth; feature: Nitrification reactor; material: Wastewater; isolation source: activated sludge from nitrification reactor of wastewater treatment...
GTGAACCGGGCCTCGCCGAGGTCGGTGTCGATGGCGACTCGGTAGGCGGACGGGACGACGTCGCGGGTGAGCCGGTGCGGGTTGTTGGGTTCCATGACGGTACTCAGCGTAGCGGGGGTACCATTTGGCCACTGTGCTCTGGCACCGACCTTCCCGGCGCCGCTCACCCCAGGGAGATGAACGTGCCCACCTGCTTCGACGTCACCATCGACAACGGTGTCGCCCACCTGCGCCTCAACCGGCCTGACGAGCTCAACACCATGAACGTGGCGTTCTGGAGCGAGTTGCCCGAGCTGATCGAGCAGATCGACGCCGCGGCGTCGGCCCGGGCCATCGTCATCAGTTCGACCGGTCGGCACTTCTCTGCAGGCATGGACCTGTCGGTGTTCACCGGCGGTGGTGGCCTCTTGGGCGATCCGGGGGTGAGCGAGACCGGCCGGCAGCGGGCCCACCTGTGGTCGATGGTGCAGAAGCTGCAGGACTCGTTCACCGTGCTCGAACGGGTTCGTATGCCCGTCCTGACCGCGATCCAGGGCGGGTGCATCGGTGGGGCCGTCGACATGGTGTGCGCTGCCGACATGCGGTACGCGAGCGCCGACGCCTTCTTCTGCATCCAGGAGATCAACATCGGGATGACCGCCGACGTCGGCACGCTCCAGCGCCTGCCGAAGATCATCCCCGAGGGCGTGGCCCGCGAGCTCGCCTACACCGGCGATCGGATGTCGGCGGCCCGCGCCCGTGAGGTCGGTCTCGTCAACGAAGTGTTCGACGACCACGAGTCGTTGGTCGCCGGGGTGTTGGAGATCGCCGAGCGCATCGCGACCAAGTCGCCACTGGCCATCTGGGGCACCAAGGAGATGATCAACTTCACCCGAGATCACTCCGTCGCCGACAGCCTCCGGTACATGGCTGGCTGGCAGGCGGGAATGTTCCAGCCCGCCGACATGATGGAGGAGTTCGGCGCGAAGGCCGACAAACGTCCCGCCGTCTTCGAGGAGCTCCCCAAGAAGGCGTGACCTTCCCGCCGACTGCCCGACTGCCCGACGGCGCGCCGTCGCCGGGCCGGCGGTGGGTTCTCGATCGCTGAAGTGCAGTCGGACTCCATCTGAGCGATCGAGAGTTGCAGCATCGACTCGGCCCACCAGCAGATTGAGCGGCCGCCGCTCGGCTCGAGCGTCGTTCCCCCACCGTGGCCTGGGCAACGTGGCGCACGGCGGATCTGTCCTCACCATGTGCAACAGTCTGGGCAATGACGCGCCGCCGATGTCAGCTGCTGATCCTGCTCGCGCTCTTGGGCACGGTGGGATGCGAACGTGGCGGTGGGGTTGAGACCCGCTCCGCCGGCTCGACGAGTGTGCCAACGGCGTCGCCCAGGGACACCCCGCCAATCGATATCTGCGGCATCCTCGCCGACACGGATGCCTTCCGGACGATTGGGGTGCGCACCTGTACGAACGAGAAGGCGGAGCCGTCGGATCCGGACGAGGAGACGGACGATTGGGCAGACGGTCGGACCCTGCGACGTGACTGGGCCTCGATCGAGCCCGTCGACGGAGGACACCTCTCGCTTGAAGTGGTGACGTGCGCGACGCCCGAATCGTGCGAGGGGCTCGCGGCGGAGGACCTGTACAAACTGCGGGAATCGAGTGATGCCCCGCCGGGGGCGTCACGATTCTGGACCGGGACAGATCAACGCTTCCTCGGGACGCGGGCGCTCGTCGGCGAGCACATCGTCTCAGGTCTGTCCGTGGATGCCGGCGTGGACGCTGCCACCCAACGGGAACTCATCGCTGCTGTCATCGACAGTCTGTAGCGCTGCGACGTGAACGCGCGCGGTATCAGCGCCCTCCTGAATCGCTCGCTGGTTCAGGCGACTCGAAATCCATGCGGAACGTGACGCCCGGCGTCACTTCTTGCATGGATTTCGCTCGCTCGGACGAACGGCACCGCTCGAGCCGATCGGCCGTTCAGTCGTCGATCATCGGTGGCAGGTGCGCCATCGAGAGGTCGCCGAGGCGCACCAGCGTGGCGCTGATCCAGCCGCCCATGGCGGAGAAGTGGTCGTCGAGGATGGACCCGTCGGCCAGGCTCTGCTCGTCGAGCTCGTAGGACCCCTCGTAGGACACCTCGATCGCATGCTCGACGTCGTCGAGGTCGTCGCCGTAGGTCGACTCGAGTGTGGGCCCGCCACGACGAAGTCGCTCGGGGCCGATGGGCGGGCTTTCGAGTGGGAGCGCCGCCAGCACGATCTTGGGATCGGCCTGGGTCGAGAGCCGCTGGATTCGCAGGACGACCTCGATGTCGATGTGGGGCGGGTCGACGAGCTCTTCCTCGAGGTACCAGGAGCGGTACGCCGTCTGCGACCACGTGGGCCAGTCGAGGGTGATGTCGCAGCGGATGCGCGGTGGGGACCCCTCGCCGGGGAGCGAGTACGAGGTCTCCCAGGTGAGGTCGCCGAGCAGGACGTCGGCCTGGAACCGCTCCTCGAACGCCTGCCGTTCGAGCAGGGCCTTCTCGAGGGCGTCGCGGAGGGCGCCGATGGCATCGGTGAAGACGTGGTCCAACATGTGCCACCAGGCTAACTGGTGCCCTGACGCGCGCTGTCCCGCGGATCCGTCGGGAGTTCGAAGGATCCGCGGGACAGCGACCGCAGTGGTTCAGTTCGAGGTCAGATCGACGCGAGGTCTGCAGCGTCGATCTCGTAGAGGCCCGACGCGCCGGCGGTGACCGACGCCGCGAGGCCGGCGGCCCGGGGGACCAGCTGCTCGATGAAGAACGCGGCCGACGAGATGCGAGCCTTGAGGTACGCGACGTCGTCGGAACCGTCGTTGAGTTCGCCCTGGGCGGCGAGCGCCATACGAGCCGAGAACCAGCCGCCGGTCACGACGCCGAACATCTCGAGGTAGGGCGTCGCACCCGAGAGAGCTTCCTTCGGGTCGGCGAGACCGTTCTCGAAGATCCAGTTGGTGACTGCCTGGAGCGACTCGAGGCCGGCCTGCAGCGGCGCTGCGAGCGCCTTCAGCTCGGTGGTGGCTTCGAGTTCGGCGATGGTCGCCGAGATGCGAGCGAAGTGATCGTTGGCGACACCGCCCATACGCATCGGCAGCTTGCGACCGACGAGGTCCATGGCCTGGATGCCGTTGGTGCCTTCGTAGATCGGGGCGATGCGCATGTCGCGGAAGTGCTGGGCGACACCCGACTCCTCGATGAAGCCCATGCCGCCGAACACCTGGACGGCGGTCGAGGTGACGTCCATGCCGACGTCGGTGCACCACGCTTTGGTGACCGGCGTGAGCAGCTCGGCGATCTCGCGCCACTGCTCGCGAAGCTCGGGGTCGGCGTGGCTGCGGGAGAAGTCGATGGCAGCGGCGTTGTAGACGATGAGCGATCGCATGGCGTCGATCTGGCTGCGCATCGTCATGAGCATGCGGCGGACGTCGGGGTGCTGGATGATGAACGCCGGCTCGTGGCTGGCGCTGCCGATTTCCTTGCCCTGCTTGCGCTCCTGGCTGTACTGGAGCGCCTTTTGGTAGGCGGCGTCGCCGATGGCCACACCCTGGATGCCGACCGCGAGACGGGCGCTGTTCATCATCGTGAACATGGCGCGCATGCCCTGGCCCTCTTCGCCGATCAGGTAGCCGATGGCGCCGCCGTCGTCGCCGTAGCTGAGGACGCAGGTGGGGGAGGCGTGGATGCCCATCTTGTGCTCGATCGACACACACGTGACGTCGTTGCGCTCGCCGATGCTGCCGTCGCCGTTGACGAGGAACTTGGGGACGATGAAGAGCGAGATGCCCTTGGTGCCGGGAGGCGAGCCGGGGATGCGGGCGAGGACCAAGTGGATGATGTTCTCGGCCATGTCGTGCTCGCCGAAGCTGATGAAGATCTTGGTGCCCGAGATCTTGTACGTGCCGTCGCCCTGGGGCTCGGCCTTGGTCGTGCACAAGCCGACGTCGGAGCCGGCCTGCGGTTCGGTGAGGTTCATCGTGCCGGTCCACTCGCCGGTCACGAGCTTGCGGAGGTAGACCTCCTTCTGCTCCTCGGTGCCCCAGTGCTGGATGCACTCGATGGCGCCGGTGGTGAGCCCGGGGCACATCGTGAGGGCGCCGTTGGCGGCCGTCATGAACTCGAGGGCGACGGAGAACACGGCCTCGGGGAAGCCGGCGCCGCCGAACTCCTCTTCGGCGTTGAGGCCCTGCCAGCCGGCGGCGACGAACTTGGCGTACGCATCCTTGAAGCCGGCGGGGGTCGTGACGACACCGTCAGCGAGCTTGAGCCCCTCGACGTCGCCGCTGTGGTTCAGCGGACCGAAGACCTCTTGCATAAATCGGCCCTGCTCCTCGAGGACCGATGACACGGTGTCGAGGTCGGCGTGGGCGTAGCGCTCGGTGGCGGCGAGCTGCTCGATCTCGCCGATGTGGCGGAGGGTGAACAGTGCGTCCTTGATGGGGGCCCGGTAGTCAGACATGGGTCCTATGTTACCCGCGGGTAACTTTCGGTCAAGGTCGCGCGGCGGTCGTGGCGGGGTGGTGCCGGAACGCGAACGTGCCCCGGGCCGGAGCCCGGGGCACGCTGCAGTTCGGGGTGACCGGTTGGTCAGCCGAAGGTGTAGGTGACGGTGTACTGACCGTCGACGCCACCGTTGGTGAAGTTGTTCGTGAAGTTCTTCGTGCCCGTGCCGAGCGAGAAGACCGAGCCGCCGCCGATGTCCGGCGGAACGACGACGGCGGGGATCGCCACGGCGGGGAAGGCCACGCCGCTGGTCACGCCGTCGACGATGCCGCCGAGGGCGCCGGAGGACCCGACGCCGACGTAGAAGGCGCTGCCCGTGATGTCGTCACTCGAGATGTTGAACGCGTTCAACAGGTTGGTGAGCGTCGTCGCGAACTGGCCGAAGAAGTTCCCGGTGCCGGTCAACGCCGTGATGATGGTGTTGACGAGGAAGTTGGGATCGGCGGGGGCGTTGGTGTTGGCCAGCGTCGCGTTGAGAGCGTCGGTGATGGCGCTCGCCAGGGAGTTGGCGAAGTTGTTCACGCTGGCGGCGAGGAGACCGTCGTCCTCGACCTTCCAGGCCCACGCACCGGCGATCTCGATCGGCGCACCCTGTGCGAGATCGAGGAGGTCGGGAAGCGCAACGTTCGAGAACGTCACAGCGCCCGACTCGTTGCTGGAGAAGGTGTGGCTGCCGCCGGACGCAAGGCCCTGCTCGAACAGACCATTCCAGTGGTTGTCGCCCACACCGACGGTGGCCGATGCCGAGTTCGCCACACCGAGCTTCACGCGGAAGCCGATGTTGACGACCTTCGGCTCGTCCTTGGTGCAGAAGCAGGTGATGTTCCAGCCGTCGTTGTTGGAGTTCACCGTGACCGAGTTGGCCTTGAACGTGCGGGTGCCCGTGGGCGGACCGCCGTACACCGGTGCGGTGTCGGGGCACGCAGTGGCCATCAACGCCGTGGATACGAGCACGCCCGTGAGCGCGCCCTTGGTCAGAAACCTCTTCATTTGCCCTCCTCGTTGCCCCGAACACAGCTCAGGTCGAGCCATGGATCGAGTCCCGTCGAGCCACGACGGGGTCCAGCTGTAGTGACGATAGTCTCACATTGGCCGGCTGAGGCAAGACTCAGGGAAGGTATTTTAGGAACTCTTAGGTGATCCTGAGCTGAACGATTCGGGAATGAATGGGTTCACCGGGCCGACATCACGGCAATCTGGAGTCCGATTCCGAGGTCACGATGGCGGATCGTGGCGATTCTCCGGCCCGCTTGCACCGCCGCCCTCGGCCGACCGATCCGGTCTCCGAACCACTGTGCGGTCGCATCGAGGTCCGACGCCGTGGCGGCGAGCCCCCACACCTGGGAGGCGCCGCCGGGATCGTCGCCGCCGGCCGGCGCCACGATCTCGAGGAGGACCGACCCTGCCCAGACGAACAGCTGGGTGATGTCCGAGTCCCCGAGCCGGGCAGACCGCTCGCGCCGGATCTCGAGGCCGGCGGCGAGCACCGCCTGCCGAACCCGGTCCAGATGTGGTGCCATCACCACAACGTGGTCGAACCCGTCGATGCCGTTCGGGTGTCGCCCGGCCTCGGGTTGGGCCGCCGGGATGTCGCTGCCGACGACCAGGCTCGGCACACCGTCGAGCTCGACGGGCCCGTCGAACCCCAACACCGGGGCGGTGCCGTCAGCGGAGCAGACCACGGTCAGCGGACCGAGCTGCACCCGGCCGCCGTCGACGACGAACCCGGCGTCGGTCCAGGCCTCAGGAGCGTCGCCGAGGTGGACCTCGACGAGAGCGGTGCCGGTGGTCATGTCGTCGAGTCTGCCCGCGCCACCCCGTAGGCGGCGAGCGCACGCTCGCGGGCCCAGCCGTGATCCACGATCGGAGCCGGGTAGTTGTCGCCGAGCACGACGCCGTTGGCTGCGAGCTCGAGCGGCCCGACCTCCCACGGCTCGTGGATCTGCCGGGGGTCGAGCCCCGCCAGCTCGGGGACCCACCGGCGGATGTACGCACCGTCGGGATCGAACTTGCGGCTCTGCAGGGTCGGGTTGAACACGCGGAAGTACGGCGCCGCGTCGGGGCCGGTGCCCGCGGCCCACTGCCAGTTGCCGACGTTCTGGGCGACATCGCCGTCGACGAGCAGCCGGCGGAACCAGCGTTCGCCCCGCCGCCAGTCGACGAGGAGGTCCTTCACGAGGAACGAGGCGCATAGCATCCGCACCCGGTTGTGCATCCGGCCGGTCGCCAGCAACTCGCGCATTCCGGCGTCGATGATCGGGTAGCCGGTGGTGCCAGCAGCCCACGCCTCGAAGTCCCCGTCGTCGTCGACCCAGTCGATCTCGCCGACCTCGGGCTTGAGTGGCCGGGTCCGGAGCTGCGGATGCTCGGCGAACAGATGGGCGTACCAGTCGCGCCATGCGAGTTGACGAACGAACCCCGCCGGGCCCCGGTCGCGGGTACCGATCTCGGTGGCGACGCGTCGTGGTGAGACGGTGCCGAAGCGGAGGTGGGCGGAGAGTCGGCTGGTGCCGTCGATCGCCGGACGGTCGCGTTCGTCGAGGTAGGCGGCCGCATGGTCGCTGAACCCGGCCAGGCGCTCGAGGGCACTGCGCTCGCCCGGGTCCTCCGGAGGCTCACCGTCGAGCGCTGGGACGCCGTCGCCGGGATCGTCCAGGACGGTGACGTCCACGTCGGGTCCGATCGTCGGCCACGGGTCCCACGCCCGTTGCTCCCATTTGGTGTGGAACGGCGTGAACACCAGTGACACCGTGCCGGACTTCGTGAGCACCGTGCCGGGTGCGTGGACGAGGGTGCCCCAGGTGACGACCGGGTTGGCGTCGAGAGCGTCGGCGACCGCGGCGTCGCGGCGATGGGCGTACGGCGTGGTATCGCCGTTCCAGAAGACCTGGGCCGACCGCAGCTCCGTGGCGAGTCGGGGCACGACGGTGGTGGCGTCCCCCGCCACGACCCGGAGGCGGCCCCCGAGGTCGGCGAGGCGCCGGTCGAGCTCGTCGAGGTGGGCGAGGAGCAGCCGTCGGCGATGGTCGCCAGCAGTCGCCAACAGCACCGGGTCCAGCACGAACAACGCGCAGATCGGGAGCCCGGCGTTCACGGCACCGGCCCAGGCAGGGTTGTCGCCCAGGCGGAGGTCGCGACGGAACCACACGATGTTCGTTGGGTTGTCGGCCCCACGCTGACTACCGTGCGTCCGTGACATCGGTTGCCGACCCTCCGCTCCTCGTCGACGACGACGCCGCGCTGCAGCGGCGCACGACGTGGCTGATCGTGACCGTCAGTGTCTACGTCGCCTCATCGCTCGTCGCCAACGTCATGTCGATCCGGGCCGTGTCGATCCTCGGCTGGGCGGTGGACGCTGGCACGCTCACCTATCCGTTGACGTTCACGATCCGCGACATGATCCACAAGGTCGGCGGCAAGCGGGCGGCTCGGACGGCGATTCTGGCGACGGCCGGGTTGAACGTCGCGATGGCGTTCGCCCTCTGGGCGGCGGCAGTGCTGCCCGCGGACATGTCGGTCGGCCCACAGACCGAGTTCGGCGACGTGCTGGTCACCACGTGGCGCATCGTGGCGGCGTCGGTGCTGGCCCAGATGGTCGCCGAGTTCGCTGACACCGAGATCTACCAGCGGTTCGTCAACCGCTTCGGACATCGTGTCCAGTTCGGACGGGTGCTGGCATCGAACGCTGTGTCGGTGCCGCTCGACTCGGTCCTGTTCTCCGTGGTCGCCTTCAGCGGGGTGTTCCCCCGCTCGGTGATCGTCGAGATCATCGTGGCGAACATCGTGATCAAGGGCATCTCGTCGGTGGCGACGGCGCCGTTGATCTACCTCGTCCCCGACTTCGGCGAGCGGACGGCTCAACCCGTTGCGTGAGCCGGGAGCCGAAGTACCGGAGCGTAAGAAGTTCCCGACGGAGTCGGGAACGAGCCTGGGCGGAGGTGGCCGAGGCCGTCGAGTCAGGAGTTGCGGCCTGCGTTCGGCTTGCGCCCGTGGTTGGCCTTCTTGCGGCGAACGTTCGCCTTCTTCTTGCTGGTTCGCTTCGACATAGGGGAACAACCCTAGCGGTGAGAGGCTCACCCGGGGCAAATGCGGGCATAGGGTGCGCCGATGGCAGGAGCACTGGATCGGCTGAAGGAACGGGTGGACACGTTCCAGCGCGGGAATGGGTTCGCCGGGTTCGTGTTCGGTGTCGTCAAGAAGGCGGGGGACGACAAGGGCTCGCAGCTGGCGGCCCTGATCACGTACTACGGGTTCTTCTCGCTGTTCCCGCTCCTGCTCGTCGCCTTCACGATCCTCGGCTTCGTACTGCAGGGCAACGAGTCGTTGCGTAACGACGTGGCGTCGACCCTGCAGGAGCGTCTGCCGCTCCCCGGCATCACGGCCGAGTCGCTGAACGGGAGCGGCCTCGCTCTGGTTCTCGGCATCGTCCTGACGTTGTGGTCGGGTCTCGGGGCCACTCAGGTGGCGCAGGACGCGTTGAACACGATCTGGGACGTGCCTCGCAAGAAGCAGCCGAACTTCTTCAAGAAGCGGCTCGTCGGGCTCGGCACGCTCGGGGTGATCGGCGTCGGGCTCATCTTGGCCACCGCGGCGTCCTCGCTCGCCGGCTTCCTCGGACCGGCGGCCGGCGTGGGTGGCGCCGCTGCATCCGTGTTCCTCAACACGTTGGTGATCGCCGGATTGTTCAAGCTGATGGTCGAGCGTGACCTGTCGTGGACGGAGATCCGGCTCGGCGCGTTCGTCGGGGGCATCGGCTGGACGGCGCTGCAGCTGATCGGCAGCTGGTACACCCAGCGGCTGGTGGACAATGCCGACAAGACCTACGGCACCTTCGCCGTGGTCATCGGCCTGCTCTCGTGGATCTACTTGCAGTCGCAGGTGTTCGTGTACGCCGCCGAGGTCGCGTCGGTGTCCTCACGCAAGCTCTGGCCGCGGGCGCTGGTCGCGGAGCGGCCGACCGAGGCCGACAGCGCGGTCGAACGCGCCCTCGTGGAGCGCTCCAAGCCGGCGAGCTGACGGCTCAGTTCGCCGCCCAGGCGAGCAGGTCGTCCGCGGTCATCGTGTTCACGATCTTGGCGTCGTCGATCCCGTGGCGGACCGCCTTGTCGCAGCCCGAGATCTGCCATTCCATCTGGCCGGGAGCGTGCGCGTCGGTGTCGATGGACACCACGCAGTCCCAGTCGAGGGCGAGCTCGAGCAGCTCGTCGGGTGGATCCTGGCGTTCCGGCCGGCAGTTGATCTCGACGGCGGTCCCGAAGCGGGCGCAGGCCGCGAAGACGATCTCGGCGTCGAACTGCGACGGCGCCCGCGGTGTGCCGACGATCTGTCGGCCGGTGCAGTGGCCGAGGATGTCGACGTTGGGATTGGCGACGGCCATGACCATGCGCCGGGTCATCTGGTCGGCGGGCATCTTCAGCTTGGAGTGCACGGAGGCGACGACGATGTCGAGGCCTGCCAGCACCTCGTCGGAGTGGTCGAGGGTGCCGTCCTCGAGGATGTCGACCTCGACACCACGGAGGATACGGAACGGGCTCAGCAGCTCGTTCAGGCGTTCGACCTCGACTCGTTGCTCGTCGAGCCGCTCCTGGGACAGGCCGTGGGCGATGGTCAGGCGCGGCGAATGGTCGGTGAGGACGATGTACTCGTGTCCGAGCTCGATGGCCGTACGGGCCATGTCCTCGATCGATGCACCACCGTCGGACCACGTGCTGTGGAGGTGGCAGTCGCCCCGGAGTCGGGTCCGGAGCTCGGCGCCCTCGCCGACCTCGAGGCGGGTCGACGACTCGAGCTTCGAGAGGTACCCCGGTTTCGAACCGTC
>WBZX01003307.1_pt1 | contig 10329 bp, 8 predicted proteins | sample 5204211 | NCBI WGS metagenome assembly WBZX01 (sample SAMN12344362, study PRJNA552823) | activated sludge metagenome | biome: Activated sludge suspended growth; feature: Nitrification reactor; material: Wastewater; isolation source: activated sludge from nitrification reactor of wastewater treatment...
CCACCGAAATACCGGTTACGAAATCGTATGCCGATGACCTGCTAAAAAGGTTGCAGATCATTTAGCCATCCTTCTGCTTAGTCATCCTCCGTACAGCCTGTTTGATCACCGGCCGGGGCTGTTTCGTCACATTATTTTTTATCGCTGCAGGATATTGACGTATTTAATATGCAAAATAACTACTGCAATGAGGGTCACCGGCTTCCTGTTCCAGCTTAAAGGCCGCAAGCAATTGTGTTCAGTCAATTTCTTTATCCACCAATCTATTTACCATGAACAGATCGTTTAAAGCTATTGCTTTTGCATTGGTTGCTGCATTTATTTCTTTGGGTGCAGTCGCACAAAGCCTTGCCATCAATACAACCGGCGCCACGGCCGATGCCAGCGCCATCCTGGATATAAGCAGTACCAATAAGGGTATCCTGGTTCCCCGGGTGGCATTGACAGCAGCCAATTCTCCGGCACCGCTGGCAGCGCCACTGACATCGCTTCTCATTTATAACACGGCTACAGCCGGTACAGCCCCCAATAACGTCACGCCCGGGTACTATTACTGGAATGGAACAGCCTGGTCGCGGCTCATCAGCGGAACAGACAATAATCAATGGCAATTGCTGGGCAACGCCGGAACGGTGGATGGCACTCACTTTATCGGAACAACCGATAACGTACCGTTGAATTTTAAAGTGAATGGCCAAAAGGCCGGACGAATTGGTATTGCCAATGAAGAAACTTTTTTTGGATACGGTGCGGGTGCAAATAATACCGGTAGCGCCAATACCTTTTTGGGTAATAAAGCCGGCAACTTAAATACCACCGGAAGTTATGCTGTTGCTGTGGGTGACAGTGCGCTCTTCACGAATACGAACAAGTCAGCTCTTGTCGCCATCGGGTTTACTGCACTGGCAAACAATAATACGGGAGATAGTAATACGGCTGTTGGGTACAGGGCGCTCTATGCTAATACAGGCGGCAGCCGGAATACGGCCATGGGGGAAAATGCCCTCACTAAAAATACTACGGGCAATAGCAATACTGCTATCGGCCAGCAATCATTGATGAATAATACGTCTGGCGGCGTAAACTCAGCAGTTGGCAATTACACGCTTATGTCGAATACCACAGGTTCCAATAATACTGCCTTTGGTACAGGTTCATTAAGGAAAAACACAACCGGATCTTTTAATAATGCTTCGGGTATAGCCGCTTTGAAAGATAATACAACAGGAGATTTCAATAATGCCTTCGGTGGAATGGCGCTTGCTTCCAACACCACCGGCAGCAGGAATGTTGCATTGGGTGAGGAAACGCTTTTTGACAATACTACGGGTAACAGTAATGTGGCCATCGGGCTTAGTGCGCTATACAAAAACAAAACCGGAAATTATAACCTGGCGATCGGGGAAAATGCGTTGAATTTAAATACTGCCGGAAATAACAATGTGGTCATGGGCGTATATGCCATGAATGCCAATCTAACCGGGAATAATAATACCGCTTTGGGTTTTGGCAGCCTGAATTCCAATACAACCGGTAACAATAATGTGGCCATTGGGCCAGGGAGCTTGCAATATTCCACAGACATCAGCAGTCTTGTTGCTGTTGGAGACAGCGCAATGAATAGGAATTCTTCCGGCACTAATAATACAGCGCTGGGAAGCAAAACACTTTACTCAAATACAGCCGGCGCTTATAATACGGCGCTGGGTTACAATGCCCAGTATAAAAATACCATCGGAAATTGGAATAATACTGTTGGACACAATTCCATGTATAATAACACATCTGGCAGTTACAATAATGCTATCGGAACCGGTTCACTCTTCAGTAACAGCACCGGCAATAATAACGTAGCTATCGGGGAGAACAGCCTGTATAATAATACCACCGGGTATAGCAATGTTGCGGTTGGCGTACATGCATTACGGAATAATACCGCCAACAGTAACCTGGTAGCCGTAGGAGACAGTGCGTTGTTTTCAAACAGCACCGGCACGGCCAACGTAGCCTTAGGCAGCAAATCACTTTATTCAAATCAATCGGGTATTGCGAATACGGCGGCCGGTTTTGAAGCACTTAATGAAAATATCAGTGGCAATAACAACACCGCAAATGGAAACCGATCGCTTTATAACAACACAGCAGGAAATCAAAATACAGCAATGGGCTCACAGTCCCTGTTAAGTAATATTTCCGGGATAAGAAATACGGGTATTGGTTCACTGGCACTTTCGGCCAGTACCGGCGACAATAATGTGGCATTGGGATACCAGGCCGGAAATACCAATACAACTGGTAACAATAATACACTGATCGGGTATGGCGCGGATGTAAGTACAGGTAACCAGAGCAATTCCTCGGCCCTGGGCCTGAATGCCACCGTTAACGCCAGTAACAAGATCCGCCTGGGAAATTCCGCTGTAACCGTTATTGAAGGCCAGCCCGCTTCTTATACCAGTACCTCAGACGGAAGATTCAAAACCAATGTACAGGAAGATGTAAAAGGACTGGAGTTTATCATGAAGCTGAGGCCGGTAACCTACAACTTCGACCGGGTAAGCTACAGCAAATTCATTGGCGAAAAACAAACGGATGATTATGTACAAACACTGAAAGGGCTGAGCAATACAAGGCAGACAGGTTTTATTGCCCAGGAAATGGAAAAAGCCGTATCCGCTTCCGGCTATAAAGGTTTTGATGCCGTAAGTGTACCCGCCGGGGATCATCAGACATACGGAATTGCCTATGCCACCCTGGTAGTACCCCTTGTTAAAGCCGTGCAGGAACAGCAGGCAAAGATTGAAGCGCTGGAAAGGAATACGGCCGCTGGCCGGGAGCTGATAGAACAATTACAAAAAGAAATAGAAGGATTAAAAAAAATGGTCAATGAAAAAACAACGGCCGGAAATTAATCCTGTATCTAACAATGAACCCTGAACGTATTTAACACAACGATCAATTATCAACCAACTTAAAAAACTGCTCATGAAACAAATACCGCTTCTTTTAACCTGTATTATTTTTTTAAGTTTTACAGACAAACCGGCTGAACCCAAAAAATCAGCTCCACCAATTCCTATTGCCGGAGTTTACCTGTACAGCAATAATATAACCACCAATGCCGGCAATGCTGCCGAGGGCCATCCGGATGAAGTGGCCCTGGCAAATGACTCGATGAATGTAATACTCCCGTTCACAGGAACCCCACCCCAGAACGGGGCTCCGCAATTCGGCGACGTCTTCATAAAAAAGGCTTTTGATATTACAAGTCTCAGACTCATGAATCTCATCGCTAACCCTAACACAAAAACGTTTGAAATAAGGTATTATAATGGAGTAAGTACCACACCGGTTTACAAGGTTGTTCTGCTGAACAGTTTTATAAGCTCTGCCCGCAGGGCAAAGGCAGATTGCCAGGGCTCTGGCTGTATAGGAATACAGGAAACCTATTCTTTCAATTTTATCACCATCGAATACCACAATTTAATGGTGACCCCGGCTCAGATACTTACATACAACAAGGCTACAAATATTACCACATGGACTAATAATTAAGAGGCATGTACAAAAAAACAATACAGCTTTTTATGTTCTTCCTGCTGAGCAGCAGCGGCGCTGTTTATGCCCAGTATAATGCATCCTTGTTCAGTTATTGTGATTATTTCTGTCCGGGCGGCGCATTACCTGTTACCGGGCTGGAATTGGAGGGTAACCGCCTGAATGAATCCACCGTTGCCTTAAAATGGAAAACACGAACGGAGATCAACAGCCGGCATTTTGAACTGGAACGGAGTTTTGGCGATTCGACCGGCTTTACCCTTGTGGGCTTGTTACCTGCCGCAGGCAATTCATCGGTTACCTTACAATACAAACTGAACGACCTGAATGATTTTTCCGGAATCAGCTATTACCGCGTAAAAGAAAAAGGCCTGGATAACAGTTACCAGTTCTCAAATACCATTGCTGTAAAAGGAATGGGTAATAGAGCGGCTGTTGTGGTATATCCCAGCCCGGGAAGAAATGATGCGGCCGTTGCCCGGATAACCGGCTTTAAACCGGCTGAAACGGTTGAGGTGAGGATTACAGATATTACCGGCAAGCGGATGGGCGTCAAAACCGTTCTGTATAATGATGGGTTGGTCATTAAACTGAATTCCCTTGCTTTTTTAAGTGCCGGCTGGTACATTTTAACCGTTACCGGGAAAACGGGCACGATGAGCACCCGGTTCATCATTGTAAATTGATGAGCCGGATGTTCGTGTATAAGGCCGGAGAAGATTACGGATACCCGTGATTTCAGACCCCGATCTTCGCATTCACCAACCCCACGATCTCCGCTTCGAGGGCAATGGCTTTGGCTTCGATGGCTTTGGCCCGGGTAACGATATCGTTCACAAACACTTTATCATCATACCCGGTGGCGTTGATGCGCACATTCATGCAGGCGCCGATCACAGCGCTGCGGGCACAGAGAGCGCCCACACCGGCATCGGTTACCGAGTTCGGATTTCCCTCGATCACCATCTGTTTGATAACAGCCATGCTTTCATAGGCCGTTTCCATCACCCGGAAGGGTATCTCGATCGCGAATTTTGTAGCCTCCTGTATCGCCTGCTTACGAGCCTTCTTCTCTTCCTCGGTTGCCTTGGGCAATCCAAAGGCCTGCATGATCTTATTGAATGCAAGCGTATCCGCGTCCACCAGCCGGATCAGTTCATTCTTATAGTACTCCCCTTTCTCGGCCCAGTCGCTGAACTCTTTCCAGCGGTCATCCCATCCTTTTTTGTGCGAAGAAAGATTGGCCACCATCGTACCCAGTGAGATGCCCAGGGCGCCCACATAGGCGGAGATCGAACCGCCACCCGGCGCGGGACTTTCACTCGCCGTTTCATCGGCGAAATCGGTAAGCTTCATATTCACCAGCCTGCTGTTGGCTTTATCGGCCAGCATGTATTCGATGATACGCTCTTCGGGCTTGAACGGCCCCAGTTCATCGAGTCCCATACTCTTGATGGCGATCTTAATCAGTTCCTTCTCACTTACTCCCGTACTCCGCTTCTGTTTTTGCAGGAAGTACTTACCCGCATCAAGCATCGCTTTCAGGGGGATCAGCCCCACCAGCTCGCTGCCCGTTACCCGAACACCCCGTGCCGTAGCCCGGGTACAAACCTCGTCGAATGCGATGTGCACCGGGGTAACATTGATATTGGTAAGATTCATCGATATCTGGGCAACACCATATTCCTCGATGAACCAACCGATGGCTTTCACGCTTTTCAAGGTGCCGGGCTGATTCACTTTCTTTCCGTCTACGTCTATATTTCTCCCCGCTTCACGCACATCAAAAGCAATGGCATTGGCCCGCCTTGTTGAGGTGGTATTGAGATTTACATTGTACGCCACCAAAAAATCGCGGGCGCCGATCACCGTTCCACCCCGTTTGGCGTCAAACTCCGCCGGACCAAAATCGGGTTTCCATTGCGGCTCTTTGATCTTCTTGAAAAATCCTTCATACTCCCCTGCCCGGATCACCGAAAGATTGCTGCGTTCTTTATTGGGTTGAGCCGCCTCGTACAGGTAAACAGGTATCTTCAGTTCTTCGCCTACCCGTTTTGCCAGTTGCTGCGCATAGGCCGCCGTTTCCTCCATGCTGATGTTGGCGATGGGTATCAGCGGGCAAACATCCGTTGCGCCCATCCGGGGATGCTCGCCCTTGTGTTTGCTCATATCGATCAGCTCCCCCGCCTTTTTGATGCAGTTAAATGCGGCTTCGATCACCCGTGCCGGCTCTCCCACCATGGTTACCACGGTGCGGTTGGTGGCCTTGCCCGGGTCTACGTTCAACAGGCGGACACCCTCCACCTTTTCGATCTCATCGGTAATCTGCCTGATGATATTCAGATCATTTCCTTCGGAAAAATTGGGAACACATTCGATTAACTGCATGGGCTAAACAGGAATTAATAATTAAGAATTAAGGCCGAAATTACGCATTAATAATCAGTCGCCCATTGCGCCGGAAATCAAAATCATGCTCCCGCATGATAAAAATTACCCCGAACTTTAGCGGGATGCCGGATTTTTGTACCACTTAACAGAACAAAATGATACATCCCTACAATTACGTTACCCCGCAGGAAGCATTATCCATTATCCAGAGCGATACACGGGTGTTCATACATGGCAGTGTATGCACACCCGTTTTCCTTTTGCATGAACTGGCCAAAGAAAAAGACCGGTTGCGCAATGTGGAGCTGGTTGCGATCACGCTCAAAGGAGATATAGAACTGGATAAACCCGTATACGCCGGAAGTTTTCATATCAATTCCCTGTTCGTTTCCGGTCCGATACGCAACGCCGTTGCCGAAGGCCGGGCCGACTTCATTCCCGTTTTCCTGAGCGACATACCGGATCTTTTCAAAAACAATATCCTGGAACTCGACACAGCGATCGTACAGGTATCGCCACCCGACCGGCATGGCTACTGTTCCCTTGGCGTATCGGTAGATATCGCCCGTGCGGCGGTTGACAGCGCCAGGCAGATCATCGCCCTCGTAAATCCCCTCATGCCCCGTACGCATGGCGATGGCATGATCCATACCGACCGCTTCACCCGGATGGTTTTTCACGAATCACCGCTTCCGGAAGAAAGTTATACAAACAAGGTGGGTGAAACAGAACGCATCATCGGCCAGCACATCGCCGGCATGATCGAAGATGGCAGTACCCTGCAAATGGGTATCGGAACCATCCCCGACGCGGTACTCTCCTTCCTCGGCAATCACAAAAACCTGGGCGTGCACACCGAAATGCTCAGCGACGGCATCATCGACCTGGTAGAGAAAGATGTGATCAACAATAAATGCAAATGCAAGCATCCCAACAAAACCATCACCTCGTTCGCCATTGGCAGCCGCCGCCTCTATGACTACGTAAATGATAACTCATCCTTCAACTTCCTGGATATCGACTATGTGAACAACCCGCATGTGATACGGCAGAATCCCAAAGTGATTGCCATCAACAGCGCCATTGAAGTGGACCTTACCGGCCAGGTTTGCGCCGACAGTATCGGCGAACTCCAATACAGCGGCATCGGCGGGCAAATGGACTTTATGCGGGGCGCTGCGCTGAGCGTGGGCGGCAAGCCGATCATCGCGTTGAACAGCCGTACCAATAAAGGAGTTCCCCGCATCGTTCCCCACCTGAAAGACGGCGCCGGCGTGGTTACCACACGCGGTCATGTGCACTACGTGGTGACCGAGTATGGTATTGCCTATTTGTTTGGAAAGAACCTGCGCCAGCGGGCCAAACTGCTCATCGATATCGCACACCCCGATGACCGGGAGATGCTCACGAAATATTGCTACGAACGGTTCAAGTTGTTTATTTAATCCCGGATTTTTTTCATAATCCCCTGGATCTTCGGCCTGCTGTCATCCTTACAGGCACAGGTATATTCATAACCCGCTGTTCCGAGCGGTTTGGAGATGATGGTGGTGCTTACGGTATGATTGAATTTTCGTTTTGATTTGCTGTTCGTTCCTACCTGCTCCAGCTGGTACTCGCAATCGCCGATCCAGGTGATCCGGTAGTTGATCCACACACCGGTTTGCTCATTGGTTTCCACCTGGAAATGTTTCTTTCGCTTAACCGTGATCACGTTATTGGCCGAATCGGTATAGGTGAACCTGCCCCGGTGGTATGGTGCGCAATCATTCTGCTGGGCGTAAAGGCCGCCGGAAAAAATGAGCGTGATGATAAGGACAACTGTTTGTTTCATACAGATCAGTAACGGGCTAAAGCCCGGTTTAAAAACTTTTTTTATCCCTGGCCTGAAGGCCAGGGCTATTCAAAAGGCCAGGGCATTCAGGAGACACAAGAGCTATTTGAAGGCCAGGGCTATTCAAAAGGCCAGGGCATTCAGAAGGCACAAGAGCTATTTGAAGGCCAGGACTATTCAGAAGGCACAAGAGCTATTTGAAGGCCAAGGATATTCAAAAAACCGGAATCCTTCTAAAGCACAGAGCATTTATTAATTCAACGCAATTTAGAAAACCGGTTTAATCTCAAAGGCCGGAATTATTCAAAAGGTAACCGCCGAAGTCATGCTGATTTTAAACAACCATTCCTGCAATCATAACCTTATCCACCAGGTTGCTGCCGAACGAATACGGCAGGTATGCCAGCGACGGAACCGGCTTGGTAAAGACCAGGTTGGCCTTCTTGCCAATGGTAATACTGCCCAGTTCCTTTTCCAGTTCCATGGCAAACGCCCCGTTGATGGTTGCCGCGTTGATGGCTTCTTCCGGGAGCATTTTCAGCTGGATACAACTCAGCGCTATTACAAAGTTCATATTGCCACTGGGCGATGAACCGGGATTATAATCCGTTGCCAGGGCGATGGCGCAATTATGATCGATCAATTGGCGGGCGGGCTGGTACTGCATGCGCAGGAAGAAGGCCGCCGTGGGCAGCAGGGTTCCGATCGTATCGGAATGAGCCAGCAGATCAATATCCGAACCGGTCATGGTTTCCAAATGATCAACCGATAACGCATTCAGTTTAACGGCCGCTTCCATACCCCCGATGCTGTTGAGCTGGTTGATATGCAACTTGGGCTTTAACCCGTATTGCATGCCGGCACGGCAGATCGTTTCCATTTCTTCGGGCGAGAAAAAGCCTGTTTCGCAGAATACATCGATGTAGTCGGCCAGCTTCTCACGCCCGATCACCGGCAGCATTTCGTTGATGATGCTGTCGATGTAGCCCTGGTGATTCTCTTTGTAGGCCAATGGGTAGGTATGTGCGCCGAGAAAGCTGGCTTTGATCGATAGATTGGAACGCTCTTTTAATTTCTTGATCACCCGCAGCATCTTCAGTTCGCCTTCCACGGTTAACCCATACCCGCTCTTGATCTCCACGGCTCCGGTTCCCAGCTTTGCGATCGCTTCGAGCCGTTCCCAGGCGCTGTTGAACAGCTCGGTTTCACTCGCTGCATTCAATTTGGCCGCAGAGTTTAAGATACCGCCCCCCTTCGCGGCGATCTCGGCATAACTCATCCCGCGGATCTTATCAATGAATTCCTCTTCTCTAGTCCGGGCGAATACAATGTGTGTATGGCTGTCGCACCAGGCTGGCAATACCAACTGTCCATCCGCGTCGATGATATCCACGGGCAGGTTGGGTACTTTCAGTTCCAGCTCGTACATGGCCCCGTACTCCGCGATGATGCCGTCCTCGATCAGCAAAAATGCGTCGTCGATGACCGGCAGGTTCGCCAGGGCTTTGCCACGCAGGAGTTCTGTCTGCTCCCTCGTATTCACCAGTTGCCGGATATTTATTATAAGTGTTGTCATTTTGCAGTATCGGTTAGCACGGGGGTACGGCTATTTATTTTTTGTGAGTGTTACCCGTTTACGGATAAAATACGCGTCGGACATATCCATGTACCGGATGCCCTTGGTATAGTTGAGTATCCCGGGTCCGAAGTTGATCGTTTCCTGGAAATCGGCCGAGCGGTAATTCTCCACGCCTTCCCGTTCGGCGATGATGGTAACACGCACGCCCCGCCGCCTCGTATCCACGATATCAAACTGGGCGCTGTCGAAACTCAGGCGGTTGCCATCTTCATAAATTCGGAAGGAGTTTGTTTCCGTTGTTTGCTTTCCTTCGGGATCGGTATATACAAAGCGGAGCACCAGCGAATCTTTGCTGTCAGCAATCTCCAGTTTTACCTGGAAGGTCACCTGCACTTTGTCGGTACCACTGCCGGTATACAGCATGGTACCCGACCAGTTGCCCACGAGGTCTTTCCGTTCCTGTTCGGTAAGCGCCGCACCCCGTTGCGCCGGTAAGATGGCCGGCATGCAGCAAAGGAGTATCAATAGTATCTTCTTCATTTTTTATTTTGTGTCGAGAACGAATAAGGCACGTCGGCATCGGCGGCGCCCCAGGTTCCAGGCCTGTCGCCCATTTGCAGTTCAATCTTACCACCTTTCTGCAGCTCAAAATGATCGAGCCAATTGCGAGTATATGCCGTTCCGTCTTTTTTCACTGCCTGTACATACCGGTTCTGCTGGCTGTTCTGCGGGGCGCTGATCACGAGTTTCTTTCCGTTCTCTAAATTCAGCGTAAGCTTTTTGAAGAGCGGCGCTCCCATCACGTACTGGCTCGTAGCGGGACAAACAGGATAGAATCCCATCGCCGAGAAAATATACCAGGCGCTTGTTTGACCATTGTCTTCATCGCCGCAATATCCGTCCGGCGTTGGCTTGTACATGCGGTTCATCACCTCCCGTGCCCAGTATTGGGTTTTCCAGGGCCGGC
>WBZX01002634.1_pt1 | contig 10328 bp, 9 predicted proteins | sample 5204211 | NCBI WGS metagenome assembly WBZX01 (sample SAMN12344362, study PRJNA552823) | activated sludge metagenome | biome: Activated sludge suspended growth; feature: Nitrification reactor; material: Wastewater; isolation source: activated sludge from nitrification reactor of wastewater treatment...
CCAGCGCGCTGCTCGTCGATTTCTACTCTGAAACGGGGGGCGTCGTGCAAAGACCGCGCGAGGAGGTATGGACTGCGACGCAGGGGCGTCGCCATCGTCGTTTCGTCTGGGGACCGCAAGCGTCGCGTCTATTCAAGTTCTGAACCACGGATTGCGACGGCCCGCCGGAGAGGTCGTCGCTGTTCCTCCTTTGTACTGTACTGCACCCGGAAGCGCCGCACGGACCGTCGTGAGGTGAGGCTCGGGCGACATCCCGTCGTCGTGGCACCGTTTTGTCCGCGTGATTGTCACTCTGCCAGGTGCGGAGTTGCGAGGTGCGGACTCTGGTGGGGCCCACACTCACGTCCTTCTTGCTCCGAGTTTCAACGCTGTGCAAAGGAAGGTCGAGAGTCATGGACAGCCACGAGAAGTCCATTGTTGCTCCAGGTCACTATGAAAATGCCCTCGCTTTGCAAAGTGACGCCATGCCGTCCATGCGAGGCCCTGCGCACGAGCTGATGCGCGAAGCCGAAGCCGCCTATCGGGAGGCCCATCCTTTGATCATGATGATGGCCAAGAATGCCGGGTTCAATTCGATCGAGCAGCGCGAGATCGCGCAGAGGGTGGGCCTCGTCCTCGTCGAAAAGGCGGACGAGTACGATCCCTTGAAGGGCACGCGCCGGATGTGGGCCGCCGGGATCGCGCGGAACATCCTGCTCGACGCGCGCCGCGCCGAGCGCACGGAGCGCCGCCGCACCGATCGCTCGGGGGCCCTGAAGCAGATCCCCTCTCCCACGCTCACGCCGGAGGAGACGCTGCGGGCCCGGGAGTCCCTGGTGCTGCTGAGGGAGGGAGTCCGGGCCGAGCACCGCGCCGTGCTCGACCTCGACGCACAAGGCTGCACAGGCGCGGAGATCGCGGAGCTGCTCGGCCTGTCGCAGGCCAACGTCGACTGGCGGCTCCGCGAGGCCCGGAAAGACCTGGACCTCACGCTCCTCACGATGGGCGAGGATCGCAAGGGGATCACCCGGGTCCGCGAGGCCTTCTTCTTCGGCGCGGCGCTCTCCGCGCTGTCCGGCGCGGGCCGGTCCTCCGAGCCGCCGACCCCGGCGAGCGCGCCGGCGCCGGAGATCCGGGCGAGCGACTCCCCACCACGGCCCCGGGGCGACCTCCGCCCGGCGCCGCCGCGCGCCTCCCGGCCTTCGTTCTCCTGGGATCCCCGGCCGGCCCTCTCCCGCGCTTGGGGAGCGGCGCCGTCGCTCCTTCCCCTCGCGATGGCGGCCGTGGTGGTGCTTGTCCTCGGGGCCATCGTGGGAGTCGCGGCCCGCTTCGACGATCTCGCGGCCGTCGTGGCGAACCGGGCGCCGAGCGTCCCCACCCCGGAGGTGCCCTGTTCCGTCCCGGCTCGCGAGGGGCCAAGGGTCCTCCCAGAGACGCGCGGAGAGACGGCTCCGGGGGACGCCCGGCAGTCCGCGCCTGCCCCCCGAGGGGCCTCCGCGAGGACCGCGCGACGGCGCGAGTGGCTCGTCGTCCGCACGCTGCTCGCTCTGCGCCGTGACGCAGAAGTGGCAGAGATCACGGGCGATTTCGGGCGGCGCGCCCCTCGCTCGCGGGCCCCTCTCGCGCAAGAAAATCGAGGCATGTCGATTTCACCCTGAAAAGGGCGAGGTCGGCAAAGAGGGGGATGTACCCCCTCGACGGCTCCTGCGAGGGGGCGCGGCGTGCCCGTTCCATCTACCCCCTCTGGTGCGCCGCGCCGCGCCCCTTCGCTGGAGCCGTCGAGGATGGCTGACAGACCATTGCAAACAACCCCTCTCGCCGGCTGCGGCGAGGGGACGCGCGCCCGACCGTCGTTTGCCGCACGATGGGCGAGCACAACCGGACATCTCGCCCCGGGTCGCGCGTCCTCTCCCTGGAGCCGGTGAGAGGATCAGCCCGTCACCTCTCCCGGCGGTGGCGAGAAGGCGCGGCGGCCCTGGTGGCCCCATCGCGACCCACTCCTTCAGGGTCCCGCCGCGCCTTCTCGTTCCACGGGGGCTCCGGCGCCGGTCCACGGACAGCACCGGCGCGGTTCCACGGTCGACCATCGAATTGGAGAAAAGAGGGAGTGTGAAACCATGGAGTTGATCGGCGCCATTCTGGTGTTCCTGGCGGGGGTGTCCGCCGGCGCGCTCGTGCTCCTTTGCCTCAAGGTCGTGCGGCTCGTGGACGCCGCGGAGGCGCGCCACGCGCAGGCGCTGGAGAGCGCGGAGGAGCGGCACCGCGAGCGGCTCGCCCACGCGGACGCGACCACGGTGATCGTCGTGGATCGGATGCGGCTCGTCGCCGCCGGTCTCGCCGCGGAGCTCCGCGAGGCGGCCGCGGCCCAGCGAAACGATCTGCGCCTGGCGGCCCAGTTGCCGTCCGTCCGCGTCCCCGGCCCTCCCGCCCCGCCACGGCAGGGGCTCCACCGCGCCCCGGCCAACGATCTGGCCGGCCCGTCGACGCTGCAAGACGACGAGGCGACCCCGCCCGTGGGCTGGACGCTGGAGCAAGTCCGCGCCCACACCGCCCGAAACGACGCGACGACCGAGGAGAATACACGGAGATGAAAAGGCACCTTCCCCCGACCCCTGGCCCGCTGGAGGCTTGAACGATGGTCTTCGTCGCCCTCGTCCTCGGCTGTCTCGGACTGCTGATCATCGCCGGCTTCGTCGCCCTCCACGCCAAGATGGGGAGCCTCGCGGACGAGCTGCGCGACGCCCGCGCCCGCGACGCGCACGATCTGGCCACCCAGATGGACGCCATGGTGGACAAGCTCCACGGCCTCCGCCTCGACGTCACCGCCCAGCGCCGCACGGTGGAGCAGCTCACCCTGGAAGTGCAGGGCCCCCCGAGCCTCCGAAGGCCGCCCCTCGCGCCGTCGCGCACGGCCGGCGAATGAATGCGACCGGCTGCGGTCCGCCGGGCGGTTGTGCTAGACGGCCCTCGTGGTCGGTCTTCGCTCCTCGCTCCGCCTCCTCGCGCCCGCTCTCGGTCTCTCGCTCGCGCTGCTCCTCCCGCGGGAAGCGAGGGCGTTCCAGCACCAGTGGCACGTGGGGGCCGACGCGGGGTACTCCGCGCTCATCACGGCGCCGGGCGCCACGCTGCACGGGTTCGGGGGCGGGCTTCACCTGACGTACGGGCTCAGCGACACGCTCAATCTGCTCGTGACGGGGGACGTCACCGTACATCCCGCCTCCAGAGACAAGGGCCTTCCTGTCGACGGGTTCGTCCTCGCGGGCGGCAACCTGGGTGTAGGCTACGTGTTCGACATCCTCCAGTGGGTCCCGTACGTCGGCGCCACGGCGGGCGGATACTACGCGATCGGGCCGACCGACAGCGGTCCTCGGCTGGCGCTCGCCATCCCCTTCGGCCTCGATTACCAGATCTCGCGGAGCTTCGCCGTCGGCGCAGCAGGGGAGTACAAGCTGCTCCTCCTGGACGCGCTCGGGACGTCACAGCGCATCTCCGGCTTTCTCCGCGCAGAATACATCTGGGGCTTCTGAGGCAGGCAGATCCGGCTCTTGCCGGTGTCGCAAATTGACGCTCTCGCTCGGCCGGCGAGGGGCGCTCTTGCGAGATCGGGGAGGGCTCACCGGAGGTGGAGCGGAGATCCGCGGGCTGTGGTAGCGTGACCCGGATGGCCCCGGACGACCCCGCTGCGACAGCCGAGGGGGACTTCCAGAAGACGCCGCTTCCGCACCTCCTCGTCTACATGGCGGATCGGCGTCTGACGGGGGCTCTTTTCCTCAAAGAGCCGCAGGGCACCGAGCACGTGGTGCGGTTCGAGTGGGGCGCGCCCGTCCGCGTCGCGCCGGGCGACCAGTTCGCGATGTTCGGCGAGCTGCTCGTGGAGGCGGGGATCGTCCGCGAGGAGGTCGTGCAGGGCGCCCTCGCCACGAAAGGGCTCCTCGGCGACGTGCTCATCCTCACGGGGCACGCGGAGGCCGACGAGCTGGAGAGCGTCGCGTCGGAGCAGCTCGTGCGGCGCATGGTGAGGCTCTTCGGCCTGCCGCAGGAGACGTCGTACCGCTACTTCGACGGGCACACGGCGCTCGCCGACGCCGCGCCCGGCTGCCGGGCCGACGTGCTCCGCGTCCTCCTCGAAGGGCTGCGCGCCCACCCGCGCGCGGGGCTCTCGCTGTCGAAGCTGCTCGAGCGTCTCGGCGACACGCCGCTGCGCATGCACCCGGACGCGCAGCTCGATCGCTTCGGCTTCGACGAGGCGGAGTCCGCCGTGATCGCGTCGATCGTCGACGAGGCGCCCTCGTTCGTGGTGCTCCTCTCGTCCGGCGTGGCCGACGCCGGGGTGGTGCGCCGCGTCGTCTACGCGCTGCTCCTCACGCGCCAGCTCGACCTGGGGCAAAAATCGCTGCCGCTCGGCTTCGAGGACACGCCGCCGCCCGTCGCGCTCGGCCGCGTGAACCTCGCTTCCGCCATCCACAGGCTCGGCGCCGCCGCGCCGGATCCCGCGGGCGATGGGGAGCGCGCCGCCGTCATGCCGCGCACGCTGCGCCGGCGAAAGCGCCGCGAGGAGTGGCACGCGCACAGGGGCGACGCCCCGCTGCCCAACGTGCCGAGCGTCGGCGGCGACCCCGAGGAAGAGCCGGTCTCGTCCGACGTGATCGAGCTGTGTCCGCCGGGAGCCGGCACGTCCGGGACGCACCCCGCCAAGGCGCCGGCCGACCCCGACCACGAAGAGGAGCCCGTCTCCGACGTGATCGAGACGGGCCCCGGCGGAGGCCGCGCGCGCGACACCGGCACCGGCGGCCCGATCGGCGTTCCCTGACGCGGCCGCCCCGCTCCGGCGGGCGACGCCGCAACCTCTTCCGCCCGCGGGGCCACGGCGGGAGTTGAGCTGGGCGGGGGCGCCCACTATAGTCCGCGCCACCATGGCTCAGGCGACCTCGATCCAGGCTTCCGCGACCGCTCCGGCACCGGGCGACGCGGCCGTGGCGCAACCCTCGCACGAGGTCAACGCCCCGGGCACACAGCCCAAGGGCGTCCTGCGCTGGGGCTGGTTCCTCGTCCTCAACGGCATCTCGTCGGTGATCGCGATCGCGATCTTCATCGGCCTCTTCTACGCGGACGGCATGGATCGCTACCTCCGCGGCATGTACGAGTGGCTCCTCGCGCACCCCGGCGTGACGAGCTTCTTCGCGTTCTCGCCGCTGAGCGCGTCGCTCCTCGTGGGCTGGGGCTACGGCCAGCGCGCGAAGAAGCGCAAGGCCGCCGCCGCGCGCGCCGAGGCCGAGCGTGCCGCCGCCGAGCGCGTCGCCGCCGAGCGCGCCGCCTCGGCCACCGCGTCGGCCTGACGAGCTTCGGGCGCGCCCCCCGCGCCTCCCGCGCGCGCTCCTCCGGACGTCGCGCGCCCCTCCGGACGTCGCGCCCCCCGCAACCTCCCGCACCCCCGCGACATGGCCTCGACGCTCGCCCGCAAGCTCCCGGACGTGGTGCACCTGCCCTCGGGCCGCCGGGTGCGCCTCTCGGAGGGGGCCGCCGCGCGCGCCCGCGCCGCGCTCGGCGACGACGTCGCCGGCCCCTTCGCCGAGGCGCTGGGCGTCCTCGCGGGGGAGGGCGTGCTCGCGGACGCTTCGGGGGCGCCGCTCGATGTGTACACCTTGCCCGTCCGCGATGTACACGTCCTCCGCGCGCTCGTCACCCGGGCCGGCCACGCCCGGGAGGAGGCGGCCGAGTTCAGCTGCGAGAACTGCGGCGAGCCCTTCACCGTCACGCCCTCCGCGCTCCTCGAGCCGGCCCCCTTCGCCGACGGCGAGCTCTCCGATCCGGAGCTGGACGCGCCGTTCCCCTTCGGCGAGCCGCTGCCGATCCCCAAGATCCTCCTCCCCCCCGCGCGCCTCCCGCCGCGTCGCGCCGCGTCGCGCCTGCCGGCCGGAGCGAGGCGCCCCGGCGGCGCGCGCTCCGCGGAGACGGTGACGTTCGCGGAGCGCACGGGCGAGGACGCGCGCGCCCTCTTTCGCCTGGCCGACGCGCTGATCTCCGGGCGCGCGCGGTCGCTCCGCGTGACGCCGGCCGTGGTGCTGGGCATGGGGGTCGTGGCGCTCGGCGACGAGCGGCGCACCTCGGTGCTCGCGGACGCCCTCATGGATGCGTCGCCCGCGGCGTGGGCGAGGGTCCTCGAGCACTGGCACGACGCGGCGTACCCGCGCCGTCTCTTCGGCGTGCACCGGTGCGCGAAGTGCGACGCCCGCAACGACCTCGACGTCCCGCTGGCGCGCGAGCTCGAGCGCGAGCACGTGTCGTTCCCGCGATCGCGCTCCGCCGCGGCGCGCAAGCCGTTCCCGGATCTGGACGCCTTCGAGGCCCTCGTGAAGGCCCACGCCGAGCAGATCTACGAGGCGCGTGGGGTCCGCAACATCGACCTCTTCGTCGACGCGGACGTGCCCCATTGCGATGAAGGGGGCGAGCCGCTCCTCGGCTCGTACCTGCCGGGCGGCGTGGACGAAGACACGGGCGTCCCGCGCGCGCCGGAGATCCGCCTCTATTACCGGACCTTCAAGAGCGAAGTCCAGGCGGACCCCGACTTCGACGTCGAGGGCGAGATTCACGAGACCATCGATCACGAGCTCACGCACCACCTTCACCACCTGTCGGGCGTCGACCCGCTGGACGAGGAGGAGCACGCCGCCATCGACGACGAGGAGGCGCGCCGCGTCGGCTCGAAGGAGCTCCTCCGCCGCCAGCGCCGCGCCGCCGCCTCGAACGCGACAGCCTTCTTCCGCACGACATGGCCTCTCTGGCTGGCCGTCCTGATAGCGGCCCTCATCACCTGGTGGAGCCGCACATGACGAGCTCTGGGCCCCAAAGTCCTCCGTGGCCCTCCGTGCTCTCCGTGTCTCCGTGGTGAAAAACAGCCCAGCTCCGAGGCCAGGCGCCCCCGCCCCCCCTTTCTCCTTCAGGCCTTCATGAACGTCATCGCCGACATCACCGTCTGTCCGGCCGCCGCGAAATTCACCGCGTTGGGGAACACATAAGGCTGCTCCGCGTTCGTGATCCCCATCCACTTCGCCAGCGTGAACGCGTATTTCTCCACCGGGATCGCCGGGAGCCAGCGCCCCTCGCCGCCCACGTCGGTGGGCCCGCCGAGCGTCAGATCCGGGAACGTCCCGTAGAGCTTGCCGCCGTTCACCTGGTCGCCGATCACCATCATGTGGTTGCCCCACGCGTGGTCGGTGCCGAGGTTGCCATTCGGCTCGAACGTGCGCCCGAAGTCGCTCATCGTGAACATCGTCGCCTGCACGGGGCCGGGCAGGTTGGGCATCAGGCCGGCGGCCTGCTTGGCGTTGATGAGCGCGATCGCCTGGTAAAAGGCGTCCACCGCGTCGTCCACCTGGGCCAGCAGGCCCGCCTGCGCGGCGAGCTGGTCGTGGTGCGTGTCGAAGCTCCCGAGCGACGCGATGAACGACTCCCGCTTCATGGCGAGCCCGTTGCCGCCCGTCGCCGCGCCGGCCACGATCTCCTGGCAGATCTGCTTCATCTGCGTGCCGAGCGCGGTCACCGGGAACAGGCCCGCCACGTCGGCCGGGAGCGGATTGCCCGTCACCGCCGCCGCCCGGTAGCCCGCGTCCACGAGCGAGTTCTCGTACACGTCGCCGTACGCGTCGCCGAGCGCGTTGCCCGTGCCGAGCCCGAGGAGCGAAGTCGCCGCCGCGTTGCGGACCGTGTCGACGGCGGCCGATCCGCTGGAGTTGCGGCCGAGCGCGCCGTTCGACGGGACGACGAGCGGCTTTCGGCTCTGGCCGACGGCGAAGAGGCGGAGCCCCGTCAGAGACGTGATGTCCGGGTAGCCGGCCGCCGGGTTGTTGACGGAGAGCTTGTCCGCCACGCGGCCGCCCCAGCCCGTCGGCAGGCCCGTCACGCTGAGCGGATTGGCGATCGACGACTCCCACGCTGCGACCTGGTTCGAGTGCGAGAACAGGTTCTCCGGCTTCCGCACGGACCCGTCCAGGTACTGGGCCTTCGTCGTGGGCGCGACGAGCGGCCCGACGTTCGGCACCAGCGCGAGCTTGGGGCCGCCCGGGAGCGCCGCGCCGGCCGCGTCGACGCCGTTGAAGAGCCGCGCCAGCTTGGGCATCGCCGGGTTGAATCCGTACGACTTGGCCACGCCGCCGACGGGGCTCAGCATCGTCTTCGCGGCCTCCATGTCCGCGACGGCGATCCCGATGCTCGACGCCGAGACGGGCCGGACCGCCGCATACTTCGCGTATCCCGCCGCCGTCGTCGGGATCAGCATGTTGTTGCCGTCGTTGCCGCCCGCGAGGAAGACGCACACAAGCGCGCGGTACCCCGTGTACGAGAGAGACGCGTGCGCCGTCCCTTCGAGGAGGCCGCCGAGCGTGCCGAGCTGGCCCGCCGCCGCCGCGAAGCCGAGCGCCGCACCGGAACCGAAAAGAAACCCTCTGCGCGTGATAGCCATGGCTCATCTCTCCGTCTGGTAGTCCGAGGACGACATCGCGAGGTACAGGGCGAGCGGCTTCCGCTTGGCCGCCGGGACGGACGCGTTGGTGATCGCGTCCAGGATGATCGACTTCATCGCCGCCGACATCGTGTCGTGCAGGATGTTGTCATCCACCCATTGCAGCATCTGCGCCGGATCGTCGGGGAGCACCGAGAAATCGAGGGTCGTTCCGCTGACGGTGCCAAAGAGGATGGCGTTGAGGAAGTTGGCACGATCCATCGTCGTGGCGCTCGACGTGATCGCGAACTCCGGGCCGAGGAGCCCCGAGCCGTCCGGCAGGGGCTGGCTCGGCGGGTAGTAGCTGAACACGGAGGCCGGGCGCGGGAGGTACTGGCCCATGCGCGAGCTCCAGGAGTTGAGCGAGGTGCCCGCCGTCGTGGTGCCGTTGAGCCATCGCACGGTGTTCGTGATGAGGAGCATCGGCGGGCGGAGGTGCCCGTAGCTGCCCTGGACCGCGAATGGCGGGACGGGGCCGCGCGCCTCGTCGTCCTGCAAGATGGCGCGGATCACGGCGGCCATGTCGCCGCGGACGCCGGAGCCGTTGTTCTTGAATTTGGCCACGACGCGCTGCACGTACGCGGGGCTCGGGTTCGACGTCACGAGGTGCTGGATGAGCTGTTTGCAGATGTACGGAGGGGTCGAGTTGTCCTTGAAGAGGATGTCGAGCGCCTGGTTGAGGTGCGTGAGCGCCGTGCCGCCCGCCGTCGTGGACTTGCCCGTGAGGATCTCCTTGGCCGACGAGTCGTGGTTGACGTCGCAGGGGATCATCGGCTTGCTGTAGTTGGTGTTGTTGCGCGCCCCGACGGTGGGGCATTTGACGATCCCGCCGACCTCCCTGTAATACGTCCAGCCGGTGAGGGCGTGGGCGAGGTTCTCGACCTGATCCTGGGTGTACGTGGGGATCGGCTTGCCGCCTGTCGCCGCCGAGCACGGCGCCGGGTCCGCGACGCCGTCCCCCGTGCAATCGAGCTTCTGCGTGCCGTCGTCGTTGAGCTCGCTCAGGCCCATCGTGAAGAGCTGCATCAGCTCACGGGCGTAGTTCTCGTCCGGCGCGATGGCGACGCTCGACGTGTTGAAGGCGACGTTGTTCGCCATGTTGAGCATCTTCCCCATCGCCGGGTGGAGGGTGACGTCCGCCATCAGCGTCCGGAAGTTCACGAAGGCGTCCTTCCGGAGCATCGTGAGGTAATCGGCCATCGCCGCGTGGTCGCTCACGGTCGTCATCGAGACGACGAAGATCTGCTGGAGGGCGAGCGTCACGCGCTGGCGGAGCTGGTCGTCGCCGTTCACCGCGTGCTCGAAGATGTCCGCCGCCACGTCCCGCCCGGTGATCGGGGGAGTCGCGTTCGAGTTGGAGTTCCACCCCGTGTACGTGCCGGCCGGCTTGGCGAGCTGCTCGGTGATGTAGCCGGAGATGCCGACTCCCTGCGTCATCACGTGATCGATGTCGGCGACCTTGGGGCCGAAGGAGGCCTGTTCGAGGAGCCGGATGGCGTTGGGCCGCGAGGGCGCCGTGAGCGATTCGACGGCGAGCGCCGCCTCGCCGACCGTTTCGGCCGCCGGCTCCGCGCTGTTGCAGCCGAGCGCAAGCGCCACCATGAGCAAGAGGGCAGTTCGTCGCATGGGGTCCTCCAGTGTCTGGGAGGGCCAATTGCAGCGGACGTGCCAGGGTGAAAGAGAGGGTGTTTGGGGGGTGGAGGCCACTCTTGGCCGTCCGGGGCGGCAACGGTTTGCCAGACGCGACCAGGCAACTTGTTGCCGGGGGGCGGGACGGAGACGCGCTCTTGCGGTGACTGGTCTTGAGGACGCCTGCCGCGCCCCCAATAAAGAGAGACCCGAACGTGGCCCC
>WBZX01003310.1_pt1 | contig 10327 bp, 8 predicted proteins | sample 5204211 | NCBI WGS metagenome assembly WBZX01 (sample SAMN12344362, study PRJNA552823) | activated sludge metagenome | biome: Activated sludge suspended growth; feature: Nitrification reactor; material: Wastewater; isolation source: activated sludge from nitrification reactor of wastewater treatment...
GTTCGTCATCCGCATGGCGCGCCAGGTCACCGGTCGCCAGCGGGTGCTCGTGATGAACTGGTGCTACCACGGGACCGTCGACGAGACGTTGTGGGTGCTGGGTGAGGACGGCTCGGTCGTGCCCCGACCCGGCAACGTGGGCCCGTTGCACGCGACCGGTGACGCGGTGGCGGTCGTCGAGTTCAACGACGTCGAGGCGCTCGAACGCGAGCTGGCCAAGGGCGACGTGGCACTGGTGCTGACCGAGCCCGCGCTGACCAACATCGGCATCGTCCTGCCCGACCCCGGCTACCACGAGACCCTGCGCCGCCTGACCCGCGAGCACGGCACGCTGCTCTGCATCGACGAGACGCACACGATCTGCGTGGGACCGGGCGGCGCGACCGCCGCGTGGGGGCTCGAGCCCGACCTGTTCACCATCGGCAAGCCCATCGCGGGCGGGGTGCCGATCGCCGCCTACGGCATGACCGCCGAGCTGGCCGAGCGGCTCTACGAGCCGGTGTTCGGCGAGCACTCCGACGTGTCGGGCGTCGGGGGCACGCTGTCGGGCAACGCGCTCGCCCTCGCTGCGATGCGGGCGACCCTGTCCACCACGTTGCTCGCGGAGGACTTCGAGCGCATGGTCCCCCTGGCCACCCGCTGGACCGAGGGGGTCGCCGGCGCGATGCGCGCGGCGGACCTGCCGTGGCACGTGCAGCAGCTCGGCGCCCGGGCGGAGTACTGGTTCTGCCCCCCGCCGCGCAACGGCGGGCAGGCCGCGGCGGCGCTCGACGGCGAGCTGGAGGCGTACTTCCACCTGTTCGCGCTGAACCGAGGTGTGCTGCTGACGCCGTTCCACAACATGGCGTTGATGTCGCCGGTGACCACCGAGGCCGACGTCGATCGCCACACCGAGGTGTTCACCGACTGCGTGGGCACCCTCGTGGGCAGCGGGTCCTGAGCAGGTGACGACCGCCTGGGCGGCGCTGCGAGCGCAGCTTCCCGTCGACCTCGGCCGCAGCGACGGGGTGGTGGTGACCCAGGAGATGGTCGACGTGCACGCCGCGACCACCGGCGACGCCCAGTGGATCCACAACGATCCCGATCGGGCGCGGCGGGAGTCGCCCTTCGGTGGGCCGATCGTGCAGGGCTTCCTGCTCATGTCGTTGTTCACCCGCCTGTCCGCCCAGCTGACGTTCCCGGCGTTCGGCCCTGTGGCCATGCTCGTGAACTACGGGTTCGAGCGGGTCCGCTTCGTCCGGGCGGTGCCGGTCGGCGCCGCGGTGTGGATGGCCGCCACGCTGGCCGAGGTGCGCCCCCGCGACGACGGCGCCGCGGTCCTCGCCGTCGACGTCGAGCTGCGCGCCGACACCATGGACGCGGCAGCGGGCGAGGACGGCGGGAGCGAGCAGCACGGGCCGCCCGTGGCCGTTGCCCGCTGGCTCTTCCTGGCGGTGCCGGCACCCGAGAGACACACGAACACCAACTCCTGAATCCAAGAGCGCTCTCAGCTGGGCGGCAGGCCGCGCGGCGGTGGTCCGCCCTGCGTGTGATGCTGGTCCCCGAAGGGGAGTATCCGATCCGGGAACGTCGTCACCACGGCTCCACGAGGGGCCCGGCGTCCCGCCCCGCCGGGGTGGAGAGACCTTCCGAGCATCGGAAGGAACGCGTCCGTGAACACCACCACCGTCCTGGGACTCCAGCGCCTGCGGGAGTACCCGTCCGTGTCGATCCTGGTCCCGGTCGAGCCGGGCCCCCGCCTCGGCGAGGTCGACCGCCAGCGCCTCCAGCGGCGCATCGACGACCTGGCCCGCCGCCTGCTGGGCGACGTCGACGCACCGACCACCGTCGAGGTGATGGAGCGCCTCCAGAGCCTGCTCGGTGAGGTCGCCGAGGAGCCGACCCGGCGCTCGGTCGCGCTGTTCGCCTCGCCCTCGACCTCGATCGCCCACCAGCTCCACATCGAGGTCCGGGAGCGGACCGTGGTGGACGACACCTTCGCCACCCGTGACCTGCTGGACGAGGTCCGCCGGACGATCGCGTTCCTCGCAGCGACCGTCAGCGACCGCCGTGTCCAGGTCCTCGAGGGTGCCGGTGAGCTGATGTCGCCGCTGTCGGGTCGCGGCGTGCCGATGGAACGCCTGCCCGACGAGACCGATGCGTGCTGGGAGCGTCGGACCGTGGCGCTGCTGCGACGGGTGGGCTCCGGCCCGCTCCCGCTGGTGCTGTTCGGCGCAGGGCGCAGGGTCGCCACGCTGGTGCGGGCCGGTGGGGTGGAGCCCGCGGCGGTCATCCTGGGCAACCACGACCGGACACCGTGGGGCACCCTCGCCGAGCTCGCCCGAGGTCCGCTCGCGGAGTGGGCCGGCGCGCGCAACGCCATGGCGCTGCACCGCCTGGACCAGGCACGCGGCCGCCGGAGGTTCGCCGCCGGTCTCGACGAGGTCTGGTCCCTCGCCGAGGAGTCGCGGGTCGAGCTGCTGGTCGTGGAGCGGAACTACGCCGTCCCGGTCCGCACCGAGGGAGCGCACTTGTTGCCCGTCGATCCGGTCGAGATCGAGGCCCCCGACGTGGTCGACGACGTCGTCGACGAGCTGATCGAAGCCGTGGCGCTGCGTCGAGGTGAGGTGGTGATCGTCCCCGACGGCGTCCTCTCGGAATGGGGACGGGTCGCCGCAGCACTGCGGTTCTGAGCCGCTCCATCGCCGTCGGCCGGAATGCGTTGCTCCCTCCCGGCCGACGGCGATACCCTTGTCGGTGATGTCGACGGCGACCGCACTCCTCCTCCTGACGTAGGCGAACCAGCTCCGCTGGCTCGCCGAACCTCCTGCGCCCTGCAGGAGGTTCTTTGGTTTTCGGCGGGCCTCCGGCACCGCCGGGCCGCACGCACCCCACCGCTCGACGCACCGAACACTCCCACCCGAGCACCAGACAGGACACCGACATGCCACCGGAACCCGTGACCCCGAAGAAGATGCCCTTCGAGAAGTACCGGCCGTTCCTGCCCCTCGCCGGGCCCGGCGGCGGGCTGGCGGACCGGACCTGGCCGGACCGGCGCATCGAGTCGGCACCTCTGTGGTGCTCGGTCGACCTGCGCGACGGCAACCAGGCCCTGATCGACCCGATGGACCCGGTCCGCAAGATGCGCATGTTCACCACCCTGGTGAAGATGGGCTTCAAGGAGATCGAGGTCGGCTTCCCCTCGGCCTCCCAACCCGACTTCGACTTCGTGCGCCAGTTGATCGACGAGGACCTGATCCCCGACGACGTGACCATCCAGGTGCTGGTGCAGTGCCGTGACGAGCTGATCGAGCGCACCTACGAGGCCATCGCCGGTGCGCGGCAGGCCATCGTGCACTTCTACAACTCGACCTCGGTCCTGCAGCGCCGGGTCGTGTTCGGCCAGGACCAGGACGGCATCACCGACATCGCCACCCACGCCGCCCGCACCGCCCGCCGGCTGGAGGCCACCATCCCGGGCACCGCGGTGCGCTACGAGTACTCCCCGGAGTCCTTCACCGGCACCGAGCCGGACTACGCCATCGAGATCTGCGCAGCGGTGATGGACGCGCTCGAGCTCGGTCCCGACGAGCAGATCATCCTCAACCTGCCGGCGACGGTGGAGATGTACACGCCCAACCTCTACGCGGACGTGATCGAGTACGTGCACCGCAACCTGCCCAACCGCGACCAGGTGGTGCTGTCGCTGCACCCCCACAACGACCGCGGCACCGCGGTCGCCGCGGCCGAGCTGGGCGTGCTGGCGGGGGCCGACCGCGTCGAGGGCACCCTGTTCGGCAACGGTGAACGGACCGGCAACGTCGACGTCGTCACGCTGGCGATGAACCTGTTCACCCAGGGCGTCGACCCGATGCTCGACATCTCCGACATCGACGCGCTGCGTCGCACTGCGGAGTACTGCAACCGCCTGCCCATCCACGAGCGCCATCCGTACGTGGGGGACCTGGTGTACACGGCGTTCTCCGGCTCGCACCAGGACGCGATCAAGAAGGGCACCGAGGCCCTCGCCGCCTCGGCGCCCGACGGCGGGTACGAGGTCTGGGAGGTGCCGTACCTGCCCATCGATCCCGCCCACGTCGGCCGCAACTACGAGGCGGTCATCCGGGTCAACAGCCAGTCGGGCAAGGGCGGCGTGGCCTACGTGATGAAGACCGAGCACGGGCTCGACCTGCCGCGCCGGCTCCAGATCGAGTTCTCGCGCACGATCCAGCACATCACCGAGGACTCCGGCACCGAGATCAGCCCGGACTCGATGTGGGCCGAGTTCTCCGCGTCGTACCTCGAGGATCGTCCGGGCGGTGTGCAGCTGCGCTCGGCCGAGGTCACCACGACCGACGACGGCGCCACGGTCGTCGCCCAGCTCCTCGTCGACGGCGAGTCACGCACCGTCAAGGGCGAGGGCGGCGGCCCCATCTCGGCGTTCATGCACGCGCTGGCCGAGGACCCGCTCATCGGTGGTGGGCTCAGCCTCGACGTCGTGGACTACGCGGAGCACGCGGTGGCCGTCGGGGGCATCTCCGGTGGCGCCGACGCGACCGCGGCGGCCTACGTCGAGGCCCGCGCGGCCGATGGCACCGTGAAGTGGGGCGTCGGGCTGCACGAGAGCATCCTGACCGCGTCGATGCGAGCGGTGGTCTCGGCGGTCAACCGGCACCTCGAGGGCGACGCCGCCGACTGAGTCGGGGCGCTCAGCGGCCGGTGGTGATGTAGTCGTGCAGGTGCCGGGCCTCGTCCTCGAGCTCGGTCACCCGCCACTTCACCACGTCGCCGATGCTCACGATCCCGGCCAGGACGCCGTCGACGGTCACCGGCAGGTGTCGGATGCGGTGCTCGGTCATCAGGCGCATCAGGTCCTCGGCCGCGTCGGCGGGGGCGCAGGTCCGCACGTCGGTCGTCATGAGCCCCCCGACGGGCTCGGCCATCATGTGCTCGCCGCGCTCCGCGAGCCGGCGGACCAGGTCACGTTCGGACACGATGCCGTCGATGTGCCGGCCGTCAGCGGACACCACGAGTGCGCCGACACCGCGGAGCCGGAGCTCGTCGGCCGCCTCGGCGACCGTTGCGGTGGGGGCGATCGTGGCGACGGTCGAGCCCTTGGCTGCGAGGATCCCCGAGACTCTCATGGCGTCGCTCCGTTCATCGATGCACCTCCGAGTATGAACCACCGACGCCGATGTGTCACCCGTCACGTCGACGTGCGTCATGGGTGCCCCGTGGTCGGGGCCCGTTGACGGGAGACTGTGGACGTGGGAATCGCTGCACAGGGCCAGGCCCTCGCCGACTACATCGATCACCACCACCCCAAGCTCGGGTCGCGCCTCATGCAGCTTCGCTTCGGGGGGCTGCGGACCGTGGAGTTGCGGGCAGCACTGGCGGTGCCCGTGCTGTGCGTGGGCGCCGGGGCGGGCGTCGGGGCCCGACAGCTCGCCGGCCACCGCGAGGACGGTCGGGCCCGGGTCCCGTTGCTGCCGGCCGGTTGGGTCGGTGCGGTGCTCGCCTGGCTGGCGCTGTGGCGCTGGGATGCAGCTCGCTGGCGTCGGTCGCACGTGATGGTCGTGGTCGACCTGCCCGAGGCGCGCCTCGACGCGTTGGTGGCGCGCCTGGCAGATGACGGTCTGGACGTCGAGCGCTGGGACCGTGCCCGACAGGCCGACGGGCCGGTGCGCGGTCTGGCGTGCAGACTGCGTGACCTGCGGCGTGTGAACGCAGCACTCGACGACGAGATCACAGGAGCGACCAGATGAGTCGATGCAAGGTGGGCATCCAACTGCAACCGCAGGCCACATCGGTCCCGGCGCTGCTCGACGCCGCCCGCGCGGCCGAGGGCCTCGGTGCGGACTCGGTGTGGACCTGGGACCACTTCTACCCGCTGTACGGGCCGCCCGACGCGACCCACTTCGAGGGCTACACGCTGCTGAGCGCGATGGCGGCGGTCACCGAGCGCGTGCAGCTGGGCGCGCTGGTGTCCTGCAACTCGTACCGGAACCCGAACCTCCTGGCCGACATGGCCCGCACGATCGACCACGTCGCCGGCGGACGGTTCGTGCTGGGCATCGGCTCGGGGTGGTTCGAGCGGGACTACGCCGAGTACGGGTTCGACTTCGGCACCGCTCGCAGTCGGCTGGCCGACCTGGAGCGGGACCTGCCGATCATCAGGGCGCGGCTCGACGTGCTCACCCCGCCGCCCGTCGGCGAGCTCCCGATCCTGATCGGCGGCAGCGGCCGCAAGGTCACCCTGCGACTGGTCGCCGAGCACGCCACGATGTGGAACTCGTTCGGCCCGCCCGAGAACTTCGCCGAGCTCAACGCGGTGCTCGACGACTGGTGCGCGCGGGTCGGCCGGGACCCGTCGGAGATCGAGCGGACGGTCGCGATCAACCCCGACGAGGTCGGCAACTGGCAGGCCTACGTGGATGCCGGTGCGCACCACCTGATCGTGATGAGCGCCGAGCCGTTCGCCCTGGACGCCCTCGCCGAGCTGGTCGAAGCGACCAGGGGCTGAGGCCGGCTCGGCTGGCTCAGCCGTCGGCGCCGGTGGTGTCGTTGATGCCGGAGTCGGTCACGGTCCCGCCGCCCGAGCTCGAGCTGGTGCCGGTCCCGCCCGAGGACCCGCCCGTCGAATCGGTCGAATCGGTCGAATCGGTCGAATCGGTCGAATCGGTCGAATCGGTCGAATCGGTCGAATCGGTCGAATCGGTCGAATCGCCCTCGCTCGCCGCGTCCGCACTCGCCTGGAGACGCGAGGAGTAGGCGGCGACGACGTCCATGCACTCGCCCTCGATGCCCTTGGCCGTCAGGACCCGGCGCACCGACGACACCACCTGGTCAGCGGGGATGCGCCCCTCGGTGATGGCCTCGGTCAGCCGGGCGTGCGCATCCGGCACGGCATCGGTGCCCGAGATGAGCGCGATGTCGGCGCCGGCGAGGATCGCCAGCTCGGCAGCCTCGTCCTGGGGTGTGGTGTTGACGATGGCTCCCATGCCGAGCGAGTCGGTGATGACGAGCCCGTCGAAGCCCTGCCGACCTCGCAGCTCGTCGGTGATGGCCGCCCGGGACAGCGACGCCGGCTCCTGCTCCCCGGTCAGGCCGGGCACGATGACGTGGCCGACCATGATCCCGGAGGCACCTGCGGCGATGGCACGGTCGAAGGGCATCAGGTCCGCGGCGCGCAGCTCGTCGATCGGGTCCACCTCGGCGAGGGCGACGTGCGGGTCGGTGGAGCTCGAGCCGATGCCCGGCCAGTGCTTGACGACCGAGGCGATCCCGGCGTCCTCCTGGGCGTTGATGATCGCGTCGGTGAAGGACGACACCGTGGAGGGGTCGTCACCGAAGGTGCGTGTGCCGAGATCGGCACCCGAGCCCACGTCGACGACGGGACCGAAGTTCATGTTGAAGCCGAGCTCGGCCATCGATGTCGCGTACTCCGAGAACAGGGCGCCGGCCTCCGACGGCGTGCCCTCCGCGACGTCCGCAGCAGCGGGGAGGTCGTCGATCGCGAGGGCCAGGCGTTGCACGGTGCCGCCCTCCTCGTCGCTGGCGACGAACGGCGGCACCGGTGCGTCCGCGGTCGCTGCGGTGACCTCGTCGCCGACGTCGGAGGACTGACGGCCCTTGAGGCCGAAGCCGCCCACGAGTCCGTCGGCGACCGGCTCGCCCGCGAGCTGCGGGCTCGTCACCATCACCATGAGCAGCTGGCCCGCCTGGGCGGCCGGCGGCAGCAGCTCGGCGCAGTCCGGTGGGGCGGTGGTGGTGGTGGACGCCTCGGGTGCCTCCTCGGCGCGGACCTCGACCTGGTTGCCCGAGGTGCCGGTGCACGCCCCCAACGACAGCGCGGCGCAGACGGCGCCCGCGGCGGCGAGCGGGAACCGGCGGAGGTGGCGGGGTCGGCTCCGGGGCATCGTGGGGACGCTAGTGGCGTGCCTCCACGACGCGCCTGCGCGGTCCCCGGTGCGGCGCGGCGGCCTACGCTGCGACCTCGCCCGCGCCCACCGGAGGTGCCCATGTCCAGCTCGACGCTCGCCGCCCGATTCGCCGATCCCACCGCGGACCCGGCCGAGGACCGGGCGAGGCTCCGGTTCGCCGTGTCGATGCTCGGCATCGGCGTCCTCCACTTCGTCGCGCCGGGGTTCTTCGTGAAGATCGTGCCGAAGTGGTTCCCCTGGGCGAAGCCGGCCGTGTTCTGGTCGGGCGTCGCCGAGGTCGGCTCGGGTGTCCTGCTCGCCGTGCCCAGGACCCGCCGCATCGGAGGGTGGCTCGCGGCGGTCACGATCGTGGCGGTGTACCCCGCCAACATCCAGATGGCCATCGACGCGACCCGCAAGGGCAACACGGCAGCGGCGGTGGCCACATGGCTCCGGCTGCCCATGCAGTTCCCGCTGCTCGCACGGGCGCTGCGCTGCACCCGCTGAGGGCGATGCCCGATGGGTGCGCCGGTGCTGGCGGTGGAGGTCGGCCCGGGTGGGTTCCGCATCGGCGCTCCGTACACTCGATGAGGTGACGCTGCGGCGGCGGAGGGCCGGGTCGGAGCGCCGCACACCACTCATGAGCGATCTCGACGGCGGTCACGACGCAACGACGTCCACGGGTCCCCCCGTCGCGCCGGCCCGCGCGGCGGGTGCCGATGGTGCTGCGGAGATCGCCAGGGTCCGTCGCGAGAACGCGATGCTGCTCGAGATCTTCGACCTGACCGACGACCTGGCGATCCTGCTCGACGCCGGTGGCCGTCTGCTGCACCTGAACGCCGCAGCGAAGCGCTTCTACGCGCTCGACGACGAGTCCGCGGAGCGCTTCGTCGGTCGCAACTGGGAGCCGGCCAACGACGCGATCGACGCGGTGATCGGCGGGATCGTCGAGGACCCCGACGGGTTCGTCCGCTGGTCCGGGGAGATCGAGGCGATCCGCCACGACGGGCAGGCCGTGCCCATGCTCGTCCAGCTGCTGGCCCACCGGGACCGCCCCGGGGGACCGATCGAGTTCTTCTCCGCGGTCGGGCGCGACATCAGCGACCAGAAGCTGCTCGAGTCGTCACTGGCGCAGCAGGCGACGCACGACCCGCTGACCGGCCTCCCGAACCGGGCGCTGCTGTTCGAGCGGATCCAGCGGGCCCTCGACGGCCTCCGCAGCCTCGGCAGCCGTCATGCGGTCGCGCTGCTGTTCGTCGACCTGGACCACTTCAAGGCCGTGAACGACACCCTGGGCCACGAGCTCGGCGACAAGATCCTGGTCACCGTGGCGGAGCGGATCAGCGCCGTGGTCCGCCCGGGCGACACGGTCGCCCGCTTCGGTGGCGACGAGTTCGTCGTGTTGTGCGAGCGGCTGGACCACCCCGAGGACGCGGTCGTCATCGCGCACCGGATCGACGCCGCGCTGCACGAGCCCATGGGCATCGACGAGCGGGAGATGCAGCTCGGCGTATCGATCGGCATCTCCTACGCGGACGGCGACGACCCGGACCCTTCGGCGGTGCTGCGTGACGCCGACACCGCCATGTACCGGGCCAAGGCCTCCGGGCGGGGTCGCTGGGTGATCTTCGACGACGCGCTCCGGGAGCAGGCGCAGGACCGCCAGCGGATCGAGACCGCGCTGCGCGCCGCCCGGCACGGCGAGGGTCTCGAGCTGCGGTACCAGCCGGTGGTCGACCTGGAGACCCGACGTGTGCTCGGCGTCGAGACCCTGGTCCGCTGGCAGCACAGCGGCGGGCTGATGTCGCCCGCCGCGTTCATCCCCGTCGCCGAGGAGACCGGGTTGATCGTCCCGATCGGGACCTGGGTGCTCCAGACGGCCTGTGCCCAGGTCGCCGCCTGGCAACGGCTCCCCGGGTGGGAGGGCCTGCGCGTGTCGGTGAACGTGTCGGCCCGCCAGGTGGAGCACCCGGGGTTCGCCGCGATCGTCGCGGCGGTCACCGACGGCTCCGGCGTGCACCGCGACACCCTCTGGCTCGAGATCACCGAGAGCGTGCTGATGGACGACGTGGACGACGCCCGGGAGCGGCTTGACCGACTGCGGGCCCTCGGAGCCCGTGTGGCGCTCGACGACTTCGGCACCGGCCACTCCTCGCTGACGTACCTGCGTCGGTTCCCCGTCGATGCGGTGAAGCTCGACCGGTCCTTCGTCGCCGGCGTCGAGGACGACCCCGACGACGCCGCCATCCTGTCGGCGGTCGTGCAGATGGCCGGCGCGCTGGGCAAGGAGTGCGTCGCGGAGGGCATCGAGCGCGAGGGCCAGCTCGCTGCGCTGCTCGACCTCGGCTGCCGGGTCGGGCAGGGGTACCTGTTCTCCGAGCCGCTCACCGCCGTCGAGCTGACCGAGGTCCTGGCCGCGGGGTCGG
>WBZX01003311.1_pt1 | contig 10326 bp, 12 predicted proteins | sample 5204211 | NCBI WGS metagenome assembly WBZX01 (sample SAMN12344362, study PRJNA552823) | activated sludge metagenome | biome: Activated sludge suspended growth; feature: Nitrification reactor; material: Wastewater; isolation source: activated sludge from nitrification reactor of wastewater...
TCGCCCTCCGTGCGAGTGTGAGAGAATGCGCGGACGGAGGATCGACGTCCTATGGTGACAGGCCCCTACAGTCCCGGCTCACCACCCAGATGCGGCCGGACTCATCGACCAGTCCGGTGCATGCTTTCGATCTTCCTGTGTAGTATTACGCTTTCGGCATTCGGAGTAGAGCGCCAGCGTGCCCATGCCGCTTCGTTGACCGAGCTTTCAGTGCCCTCCGTCGTGTCGAAAGTGCGCCCCTCGGTGGTCACCGTGCTGACACGCGGTATCCCGCAGGGAGGCTCGCAGCATGGCGCGCCCTCAGGATCAGGCTCCGGCATCATTCTCGATACCAACGGCTATATCCTCACCAATAATCACCTCGTTCAAGGGGTGACCAGTGTCGTGGTTGGTTTATCCACGGGCCGGCTCACACCCGGTCGCGTTGTCGCTCGTGACTTTCTCCTCGACCTCGCCCTCATCAGAATCACGGCCCCCGATCTCGTGCCTGCCGAATTCAGCCAGCGCACCACCCTCGAGATTGGAGAAACCGTCATCGCCATCGGCAACCCGCTGGCCTTGAAGGGCGGGTCGACCGTGACCGTCGGCGTAATCAGCGCGCTGGACCGTTCAGTGCTGACGCCGGAAGGCGAAACCCTCTACGATTTGCTGCAAACGGATGCCGCCATCAACCCGGGGAACAGCGGTGGACCGCTGGTCGATCGCTTTGGCCAGGTTGTCGGGATCAATGTCGCCATTGCCCCGTCGGCGCAAGCGATCAGTTACGCCATCGCCATCGAAGCCATGACCTCACATATCGAATCGATGATGGCGCGGGGATCCGTCGAGCGGCCGGACTTGGGACTGACTCCCCTGACCATCACCCCAAGCGTCGCGGCGAGTTTTGATCTCGAGAGCGATCGAGGCATCCTCGTGCTGCAAGTGGACCAGGCGAAACCGGCCGGACAAGCGGGGTTACAGTCCGGTGATGTGGTCACGGCCATTGATAACCGTCCGCTCTACAATGTGGGGGATTTCTGGCATGCCATCGAACATGCCAACGGGCAGATGGCATTCCAGGTCGCCACGCAGGGCAAGTCGGGAACGTCGACGCTCATCATTTCACGACCCGGCCTCCACGGCCATAAGCCATGAGCCTCGATCATCTCATCCCCCATGCAGCCGTCGAGCCCTTTAGCGGCACGGAAGCCATGGACCAGAACGATGCACCACGACCCGCGACCTTGGTCTACGGCCAAGCCATGCCGTATGACGAAGCCTGGACACTGCAACGCACCTGCCGCGCCGAACGAGCCGCCAACCGCTGCCGCGACCTGCTTCTCCTCATCGAACATCCTTCCGTCTATACGCTGGGGCGCACGACGCAGGACGGGCACTGGCCGGGAGAAGACCAGCTCTCGCAAGAGACCGGCATTCCCGTCATCCGGACGGAGCGCGGCGGATCGATTACGTACCACGGGCCGGGACAGCTGGTGGGGTATCCCATCCTCCGACTGACCGACTATTGTGCGGGACCGAAAGCCTATGTGCGCCTGCTGGAAGAGGTGTTAATCGACACGCTGGCCGAGTGGGGCATCACAGCCCATCGGCGTGAGGGCCTGCCGGGCGTATGGGTCGGCGGCGACCGCCCGTCCAAAATCGCGTCGATCGGCGTGCGTATTTCTCACGGCATTACCACGCACGGCTTCGCATTGAACGTGTGCCCTGACCTGGAACCCTTTTCTCACATTGTTCCCTGCGGCATCTCCGGTTGCCACGTCACCTCGATGGCGGCGCTCATGGATACAACGCCCGACCTTCATCTGGTCCAGCAACAGCTTGCCGCACTCTTTGCCGCACGGTTTCATCTCACCTGGACCGAAACCGTGGCTCTGGAACGGCTCGCGACTCTGATGGCACAACCGGAGCGCGATCTGTCCCCTTCCTCTATTCGTGCGCCATCCAACCTTGAAGGAGCGCCTTGATGACTGAGCTGAATACCCACACCTTCCGTTTGGCGGTCGCGCAGTTTAATGAAGCGGCCGAAGCCATGCAGCTGGACACCAACCTGCGCGAACGGCTGAAACTGCCGCAGCGCTCGCTGATCGTCAGCGTGCCGGTCCGCATGGATGACGGCCGTGTCGAAGTGTTCACGGGATACCGCGTCCAGCACGATACGGCCCGTGGTCCTTCGAAAGGCGGCATCCGGTACCATCCCGAGGTGAACCTGGGCGAAGTCGCCGCCCTCTCCATGTGGATGACGTGGAAATGCGCCTTGGCCGACCTGCCCTATGGCGGCGCGAAAGGTGGCGTGCGAGTGGACCCGAAACAATTGAGCCGCGCGGAACTCCAACGCCTCACCCGACGATATGCCGCGGAGATTTTCCCCCTCATCGGCCCGGACAAGGACGTCCCCGCCCCTGATGTCGGGACCGACCAACAGGTGATGGCCTGGATCATGGACACGTTCAGCCAGCAGGTCGGCTATGCGGTGCAAGGCGTCGTCACGGGAAAGCCCTTGTCCATTGGTGGGAGCCTGGGGCGGGAAGACGCGACCGGTCGTGGGGTGGTCTATGTGACCCTGGAAGCGCTCAAACACTTGAAACTCGATGTCTCAACAGCCACGGTTGCGGTTCAAGGGTTCGGCAACGTTGGCTCCCATACGGCCCGCATCATGCAAGAGGTCGGCGCGCGGGTCATTGCGGTAAGTGACGTGAGTGGCGGGCTCTACAACCCTAAAGGCCTCGACATCCCGGATCTGTGGCGTCAGTACCACGAACACCATGTGCCGCTACGCGACATCAAATTGGGCGAATCGATCACCAACGAAGAATTGCTTCAACTGGACTGCACCGTCCTGGTTCCTGCTGCCCTGTCCGAACAAATCACCGACGCCAACGCGGCGAAGTTGCGCTGCCGCATTCTGGCCGAGGGCGCGAACGGCCCCACGACGCTGGAAGCCGATCGCATCCTGACCGATAAGGGAGTTTTTATCATTCCCGATATTCTGGCGAACTCGGGGGGCGTGATCGTGTCCTATTTTGAATGGGTGCAGGACGTGCAGCGATTCTTCTGGAAAGCAAAGGACATTCAAGACCGGTTACAGGACATCATCACGAGCGCCTTCCACAGAACCCTGCACTTTTCGCTCGAACGGCGAACGACGATGCGGATGGCGGCCCTCATGTCGGGCATCGACAAGGTGGCCCAGGCCCATCTTCAACGCGGGCTCTACCCGTAGACTGCGATGATGCCGAGCCTGCGGTTCGAACCATGACCCGATATATCCTCGCGGCCATCGCCGGCATGTGGATGGCCGACGGTCTCGCCTTATTGAGCGCCCCCTTGCTGGTCATCCGGCGATTGCAGGAATCCCTCGACCAGAGCCCGCACCTGCTGCGCTGGCAGGCGATTGGAATCGGCCTCGGGATCATTTTGCTGCTGTGGTCAACCCCACTGCCCTATCAACCGCTCTGGTGGATAACCGGTGGGGCCATGGCCCTCAAAAGCGGCTTCCTCATGTGGGGACCGGCCTCCTGGCGGACGCCTGTGTTGAGTTGGTGCTTCACGCGCGAGGCCGTGGACTATCGATTCTTCGGTCTCTGGCTCTGCACGCTTGCCGTCCTGCTCCTGCATGCGTTAGGGTTGCTGCACGGATAACGTGTCACTCCCCGCTTCACCTTGGCCAGTAGCAGCCTATGAGCCACCAATCTATCGCCTCTCTCTGGGAAGAACACAGCCGCGAGGGCTGGCCTCAATTTTCCAGCCCGAATGAAGGCCAGTTGATGACGCTGGATACCGTGATCGGCGGATGCGCGGTGTTTTATCTCGACGGAGAACCGGAGATGGACGGCCACCGTCTCGCGATTCTTGAGGATTGTGTGGCCGATCTGGATGGCCTTCTCGAGGAGCTGACGGAGGACAGCCTGGGCTACTTCCAGCGTCTTCGCCGACTCGCCACCGCCCTCGTTGACGTCGGCCGTCAGCCCTAAGGTAGGCCTGCCGTCTGGCGAGGACCGGCACAAGGCCGGCCCCGCCGTCGCTCATTTACGGCACCTCGACGATATCCTTCTTCATCGGACCGAGTAAGCCCAGGAGCTCGCCCTTCTCCCCCGCGGGCACATTGAACTTGTCGAGCGCCGCCACCAGGTCCTGGACCAACGCCCCGAAGTCTGCTGAGCTGATCTGCATGCCCAGATGCGTCGCCTTCATGTCGCGGCCCTGATATCGGCAAGGTCCGCCTGTTGCCTGGCAAACCTGATCAATGAGATGCCCCTTCAACTTAGGGATGTCGGTGGTCGCAAACCGGGTGTTGATTCGTCCATCAGCGGCAACATTGGCAACAAATTGGTCGACCACCGCTGTAATCGCGGGCTTGCCGCCCAAGCGATCATATAGCGACTTCGCCGCGGTGGCCGAGGCCCCCGGGCGCTGCCCCTGGCTCACGCCACCTGTCTCCGCACATCCGCCGAGCAATACCACGCTCCCCAAGAGCATCATTCCCATCCCGTACTTTGATACCATCGTCCACCTCCCTTATGATGAATGGCCGGTTGCCTGACCTCGCTGCCGACAAGGCGCGACCGCTCTGTGAAGCAACATTCCGATTGACGATTCACCATAGGAGACTTAAGATCTATTCGTCTAATATATTGTTTTGATACAATCCATAGTCTAAAGCTATAGCTCACTGGAGCCGGCATGGAACTACGACAACTGGAATATTTCATGGCCGTGGCGACGCACCAGAATTTCAGCCGCGCCGCAGAGCATGTGCATGTCTCCCAGCCTTCGCTGTCCATTCAGATCGGCGGACTTGAGAAGGAATTAGGGACGCGCCTCTTCGACCGCCTCGGGCGGAAAGTCGTCCTGACGCAGGCAGGCGAACTCTTTCAGGTGCATGCCGCGCGGGCCTTGCAGGAAGTGGAGCAGGCCGAGCAGGTCGTCCACGAGCTGCTCGGCTCGAAGCGCGGTAGGCTGGTGGTCGGCACGCTGTCGACGGTCAATTCCTACCTGATTGCACCGCTGGTCTCTCGATTCAAACAACGCTTTCCCGACATCCATCTTCAGGTACACGCCCAACCGTCTTCCGAGATCGTCGCTGGTCTCTTGAGCAATCGTCTTGATATCGGCATTTGCCTGCTCCCGCTGTCCCATGCGCATGTCACCACCATCCCGCTGTTTGAAGAGCGTCTCGCACTCATTGCTCCCGCCGCCATGAAGATCGGGAAGCGCCGCGCACGCATGCAGGACCTCGCGCAGGTGCCGTTAGTCCTCATGCCGGCCGACTATTGCCTGCGGAAAATGGTCGAATCGGAATGTGCGAAAGCCGGTGTTCACCCGCAGGTGGTCCTGGAGATGACGTCGCCGGAAGGCATTCTTCAGGCGGTGGCGGAGGGCACCGGGGCAACGATCCTACCTGAACTCTACGTTAAATCCCGGCTGCCGGCATCACAGCTCCAGATCATCGATCTGTACGATCCTACGCCCCGCCATACCGTTGGGCTCGCGTATCTCACGAAGCGGCATCGTGGCCAGGCGGCCGAAGAGTTTGCCGCGCTCTGCGAAACTACCATGCGGGATCTGCAGTCAGGATCGACCGTCTCTCCCCGAAACAGGCGCCGCAAGTCGACAGCGGCCTGACGCCTCACAGCAAATGCGCCGCAGACACGCGATGCTGGGCTCATCCTCACCCCGCAATAACCCCGAGCGCGACCTTGAAAGTCAGACGGACGCTTGGATAAAATGGCCTGTTGCCTGACTCTCCCCTCTTTCATGTGACCGGTAGTGGCGACCCAGTCTAATATTTCAGCATGGGCTTTCATGAGCGTTAAGGAGGCATTCATGATGCAGCGTACACGGACATTCACAGCCTTGATGACTATGCTGGGGTCCCTGTGCCTCGCTGCCATCGTTACTGCCGAACCCTATGAACTGAGCAAGAACGACGTAAGCGACCCCAAGGGGGTGGCAAGCCAGGATGTGTCGCTGTTCGGAATCAAGCTGGGGGATGATGAAGCGAAGGCTCTCGACGGGTTGGTGAACGAAAAAATCCCCGGCATCAAGGCGGAACAAGAAGCCACCTTCATTTTCTTGCTCGATCAGCGTAAACCGACTGGGCCGATGGCCGGCGTGCGGGTGCAGGACGGCAAAGTCGATCTCATCTTCATCAACAATCGTTTTGCCTTTAAAACGCGCGGCGTCTTCCGCAATGTCCTTAACAGCGAAAGCCCGGACGATGTGCGCAAGATTCTTGGCAAGGAAGATTATGGCGACGAGAATGTGATGGGCGCCATGCTGGCCTATGACAAGCAAGGCTTTCAGGTGAATTATCTCGGGAAGGATGTCAACGTGGAGTTTTCACTCCCGCGATAATCCATCAGGCAACCTATCTTCGCTCCAGCCCTCTCGAACATTTCGTACGGTTCATCCGTTCGATTCCATCAGCCATCACGACTCGTTGCCATCAACAGGACGCACGTAAGCCGGGCTCGCTGACCACGAGACCGGCACAGATCACGTGCCACCACTCACGCTGACGGGGATTTATCGGGCTAGTGCGGCGCGGCTATCGCTCAGGCGCAGGCCGTAATTGATGAGGCTGGTCGCCGTATTCCAGCGCCGTTTGGAGTTGAGAATCACGAGCAGCAGATCGCTCCCGTCCTGGGAGACTTTCGCGATCAGACACCGGCCGGCTTTGGACGTAAAGCCCGTCTTCACCCCTTGCACCCCGGGAATTCGGCCCAGCAGCCGATTGGTGGTGCGCAAGACGTACGCGCGATGCTCATTGATCGGCATAATGATTTCCCGCTCTTCGCGGACGAGCTCTTTGAACACGGGATGGGACATGGCGATTTCGCTCAGCTTCGCCAGATCTTCCGCCGTTGAATAGTGTTCAGGTGCATCGAATCCGCAGGCGTTGCTGAAATGGGTGTTGTGTAATCCCAGCGCAACAGCCTTGGCATTCATCAGATCAACGAATCGTGCCTCATCCCCACCCACATGCTCGCTGGCCGCGAGACACGCATCGTTGGCCGACATGATCAACATGGCTTTCAACAGATCTTCCAGGCGAAAGATCTGGCCGGTCCGCAGTCGCAAGTGCGTCTTGTGTGCGCGGGCGGCTTTGGGGCTGACGGTGACTTCGTCGTCGAGATGGCCGTACTCCAGAATGACGAGTGCTGACATGATTTTGGTGAGGCTGGCCGGGGACAACCGCTTTTCACTTTCAAACTGATACAGCGTCGTGCCCGTCTTCAATTCTTTGAGCAGGATGCTATGCGCCGGCACATGCCGCCATCGAAGGCTGTGGTGCGCTTGCTTGGCCGATGGCACCGGTCTGGGATCGTAGGGAACGGTAATGACCTCGTCATCCTCATCGTTATCGACCGCTCGGGCCTGACCGGTCCAGAAGGCGCCGACGAGGAACGGTATGACCATGACAGCCACCGGCAACATCCGATGTGAACGGTTCATGCGGAGTGTCTATGCTTTCTTGTGACGAACAGAGGGGTTCTGACGGTCACAGGGTATAGGTTTCTCGAACCTTCGTGCCACGCACACTGCTGGAAATCACTTTGTGAAAAAACCGGAGCAAGTCGGCCAGATCGATCCAGAAGCCGCAGTTCAGGCAACGCGCATACAGCCGGCGATTCATGAGCGTGTAATGTCGCTCCACCATCATGAATCCTTTGCATTTCAGGCAGTGCATCGCCCGACCATTGCTCCTGTGACATGATTGCGTAGACGTCTCGGCGCATCTCAGACCGATACCAACGTCGTCACGTTATTTAGCGGAGACGATTGAGGATAAGGGCGAGGCAGCCGGCCAACAACCCACCCCCGAAGATCGTGGTACTGAAGGAAAGGATTGCGCCTGAGCTTCCCGTGGGGTTGGTCCCCGATACCAGATCGCGCACCCCGCCTTGAACCATTAAGACTGCCAGCGTCGTCAGGCAGCCCATGCTAAACCACCACAAAAACGATCGCACGAGCCCCCGTGATCTGAGCTAAACATGGCGCGGACCGGTGTCCGGCGACCTTTTCGAACTCTATCCGAGCCCTATCGAGGTGTCAAGCAAACTGCCTGTCTCCTCATCGGTTGACGCGGCTCAAATCTGAATGGATTGCTATTCCGGAGTACTACCCGGTGGGAGCTGGCCTTTTCTGCCGTGATGCAGAAACACCGAGACGCTGGCCGCGCCGTTATCCGCCGTCACAAGGCCCGGCTCCTCCCCATTGTCGGCCGACACCCGATAACTCGCCACGGCAAAGGGACCGTTCTTCGTGCGGTAATTGCGCGGCGGATAGTGAAAGGTGCCGTCGCCACGCCCGAACAGAATGGAAAGGTCCGTTGACTGGAGATTCACGATGGCCACATCGTCGATGTGGTCGCCGTCGAAGTCATGGGCCACACCGAAATTGGGGCTGGCATCTGCGCCGGAGTCCTTGCCCGGCTGAAAGGTGCCGTTGCCGTTGCCCAGAAAGGTGGTAAAGCTATCCCCCTCGCCGTTGATGACCAGGAGATCTGGCAGGTGATCGTTATTAAAGTCGGCGAAACTCACGCCCAAGGGCCGTCGGCCGGTTTTGTAATCTTTGGGATCGCGGAAGGTCCCATCACCATTGCCGATCCAGACGGAGACGGCGCTCAACATCGGCCCGCCGTTCGTCACGACTAAATCCGGTTTGTTATCCTGATTGAGATCTTTGAGCGCCACCGAGGTGGGGGTATCGCCATATTCATATTGCGCTCCCGGCCGAAAGTCCCCGCGGGCGCTCCCGAGAAAAATCTTTACCTTGTCGTTGCGCAAGGCCACGGCTAGATCCGGATGCCCGTCGCCGTTGACGTCCTGGCTGGAAATGGAGACCGGGGCGCGATGCACCGGATACTGGGGCCCTTCATCAAACTTCCCGTTGCCTCGCCCAAACAGGATGGAGACCTGGTCCCCACCTGAACAGGCCAGCGCCACGTCGAGCTGGTCATCGTGGTTGAAATCATTGAGCGCAAGCGACCGCGGCTCCTGGCACACCTTGACCTGCACCTGATCCCGGAAGGTGCCATCGCCATTGGTCGTGATGAGATCGGTGATTTGATCCCGGTTGAAGTCGGCCGTCGTCACGGTCGTGGGGTTCTTGCCGACCGCATAACTTTCAAAATAATAAAAGGGATCCGGCGGGACGTAGGGATCTGTTTTGGAGCAGGCGAAGAAGAGGGGTATGCCGGCTATGAGAGCCAGACCGACTCGACTGATCGACCACCTTTTGTTGGCATAGCTGTTGATGGTCATCGCCATCCCGATGAAAAAAGCATGACATTCCGGCCAAGTCCATGCTTCGCCGCTCCCAATCCTTGTGCGCTGAGCGGAGTATACAGAGCCCCCTTCTGCTTCGCAACGAAGTCTCGAGGGCAGGGTTATAGGTTGGCGCTTGCCCATTCGGCTCCCGAATGGGCGCGGGCATCTAGGCCTTTCGCCCCTTTGAAAACTTGGAAAGCCTTAGGCTACAATGCGGCCCAAGTGTGGAGGAGGTGCCCATGAGCAAGAAAGTTACGATTCCGTTGTCGATGTATGGCGTCGCAGAAGTGCTGAAGTGGTGTATTGATCGCAATAACGGCCGTGTGCCGGGAGTCGATACAGAAGGGTTCAAGCATATGCAGACCCTTTTGGCCGGGAAGCCGACGTCGAACGACTATCTGGCGCTCGACCAATTTTGGAAGAAACAAGTCGCATTGGAACTGACGGAAGACGAAGTGTCGACCATTGACCGCTGCCTCTACGACATTCCGAACTTCGATAACGAACCGCTGCCCCAGATTCGACACAAATTCTGGCCCCAAGCAGCCGGCATCGCGGCTCACTAAGCGACCCGTTCTAAGGCTTCTCCCTTCAGGTTGGTGATTCCACCCGCACGCGTTCGGCCTGCGGGTGGAATTCCCCTTCCACGTCCTGCCGCCAAACAGCATTCACTCGCCACAAAACTCCTGACCAGAGGGCTCCCCTGTCCTGGTGTTGGCCCTTTGCAGCACAGGTGCATTTGATTGAATGTTCTGCCCCAGAAAGGGGATTAGGAGATGTGCATCAACCTGCCATTGGCGTTCGGGAAACACCCGTGCACAACGATGGCGCAAGCACCTGCTGGAAGATGAGGATGTGGGGACGGAATAGACGAAAATAGAGGGAATTGGAGCCGCCCGGCATCCCAGGCGGCTCAGTTGATTCCTAAAGCGACCCTTCGCCCTTGAGAAACTTTCTGAATCGCCCCATCAGGTCAGCCCCCAGCGTACCGCCTTCCGGCTTCTTCACTTCGGGGTCACTGAAGTGGGATCGAATTTCCTGCAGCCGCTTTTCC
>WBZX01000806.1_pt1 | contig 10322 bp, 9 predicted proteins | sample 5204211 | NCBI WGS metagenome assembly WBZX01 (sample SAMN12344362, study PRJNA552823) | activated sludge metagenome | biome: Activated sludge suspended growth; feature: Nitrification reactor; material: Wastewater; isolation source: activated sludge from nitrification reactor of wastewater treatment...
ATGTTCTTCACCTGTTTGCGCCACAGCCGATTGCGCTGCATTTCAAGCTCATGCAGCAAGGTGCTGGCAAAGGTTGGTTCCTTCTGACCAAATGCCGCTCCCATCTGGGACAATGCATAGTCAAAGTGTGTTGTCCTCAAGTATTTGCCAACTACCAGCCAACTGAAGATACCGGTTAGTATCAAGATCGTCAGAATCAGGGCCCAGCGAGGCCGCAGGATAACCCAGACAATCATGATCAGGACAATCGCGATGGCACATGAAATACCGAGGGTCTTGGCGTGGGTCAGGAAGGGATTGCGTAGCGCCAGCGCGTCAACGGGATTGGTGAGGAGTTTACGCTCATGGAAATACCTTGCTATGTCAGTACTGAGTCCATTTGCTTCATCTAGACTGAGCGACCGCACCAACCAGTATCCATAGGCAGGCACTGTCTTCTTCAACCATTCTTCCATGATTGGTAAAGTGACAGCAGGATCTTCCGTCAGATCTCCTGCCTCGCGAAACCGTCGAACGGATACGATTCCTGCATGACGAACCAGGGCTGGCCCTATTTCCGCTTCTGTTTCCTTGTATTTTCTCAAGACCAATTCACGCATCGTTTCATCAAACCGTTCCAGGGCTTTCTGCGTGGCGTCATTCAGCAGATTTTCCCGATCATCCTCATGAGGTGGACGCACCAAATAACCTTTGGCCTCAAGCGTTTTCAGTACCTCATCTGTCTGTCTCTTGGCATCATCAAACCGCAGTACGCGCTTAGGCCAAAGCTCTTTGGGTCTGAAATTGACAAACGTCTCCACCATATCAAGAGGAGCAGGATCAGTCGGAGTATCAGCCCTGCCGGCTTTTCCGATGACTGACTCAACTTCTGGGAAACTGCGAAGTAACCCATCTCGGTGCTTGAGGTCGTCAATGGCCTGAGTAATACTGGCACGTGGCACCGTGACAGGCATGTCCATGATGCTCCCCTCATCAAGAGGTGGCATGAACTCGACACCAATTCGATGGCTTTTATCGATGCGATAAACTGCCAATGCAAGGACAACCAGGGTGACAAATGAGACAACCTGCCAGTAGAGTTTTCTTGTGTATATGACTGTCAGCGCAATCACAAAAAAGACAACCGAAAGATAGGCTACCTTCCATGCCGCATCCGAGGCTCCCATGCCGATCACTGCCTGAACCGGAAAAATACCAGCAGCAAGAATCAAAAGCGCTGCGAACATCCACATCACCAGATTGCGTCTCGGCAACGCCCAGGTGAGGAACGGTTTATAGATGTTGATAAAACTCCTCACAATCCAGTTTTCTTCTTCGCTCTTCAGGCGGCCCTTGAGAAATGTTGGTATTAAGGCAGGCACCACCGTCACAGAGATCAGCGCAACGCCAATCATGGCGAAGCTTTTGGTGAAGGCTAGTGGATGGAAGTACTTGCCTTCCCTCCCACTGAGCATGAAGACTGGGATAAACGAGATCAGCATGATAAGCACAGAAAAGAAAATCGGACGACCTACCAGTCGGCAGGCTGGTATGACAAGGTCCCGTATATCCCCGGTGACGGGGCTGTTGCCAAATTTCTGCTTTAGTGTGTGGGTCGCATTCTCAGTCATCACGATGGCTTGATCCACTAGAATGCCAATTGAAATGGTTATGCCAGCCAACGACATGATGTTGGCCTGGATATCGATAACCCCTGCGCGTCGTAGCAGCCACATCAGCAGGAAGGAAAATAGAACCGAAAGCGGCAGCGTCACACAGATGACGAAAACACTGCGAATATGCGTAAGAATCAGGAGAATGGCAACGGCAGCGATGACCATTTCATGCCACATGACATCGGTCAGTGTGTGTATGGCTCCTTTGATGAGCCTGGTACGGTCGTAGGCAGGAACGATCCTGACCCCTTGTGGCAAGCCAGGCTGCAATTCGGTGATCTTTTCCTTCACGCGTTCGGTGACAGCGAGTGGATTCTCGCCATGCCGCATCAAGACGACGCCACCGACAGCTTCATTGCCATCTTTTTCGAAGATGCTCCGCCTAAATTGCGTCCCAAGCTGCACTGTTGCTACGTGCTTTACCAATATTGGTGTTCCGCCTACTTCCCTGACGATGGTGTCTTCAATGTCCCGTTTATCACGAATCCAACCTACTCCTCGGACGATGTACTCAGCGTTGTTCTTTTGCACTACTCCGCCTCCAGCCGGCGAGTTGCTGCGTGCAACAGCTCCATACAGATCGCTCAATGTTATTCCATAAGCTCGAAGCGCTTCGGGCCGAACATCAACCTGATATTCCAGTGGCGTGCCACCTACGGTTGCTACTTCCGCGACTCCTGCAGCGGAGTTCAGTTGTGGCAGCACATAAAACTTGTTCAGCGCCCATAGGCGCTGTGGATCAACAGGATTCAGCGGGCTGGCTTCCACGGTGTACCAGAATATCTGCCCTAATGCCGTTGCATCTGGGGCCAGATAAGGCACGACACCAGTCGGAAGGAACGTGTTAGCCTGGGAGAGCTTCTCCGTAACACGCTGACGAGCAAAGTAGTACCCAACATTGTCATCGAAGATCAGAGTGATCATCGAGAAGTTGAACTCGGAAGAAGAGCGAACAGCACGAACACCTGCGAGCCCCTGTAACTTGCGCGACAAAGGATAGGTCACTTGATCTTCAATTTCACGAGGGCTTCGGCCCATCCAGTCGGTAAAGACAATAACCTGGTTCTCGCTCAGATCCGGGATCGCATCGATTGGTGTATCGAGCATGGCATAAAGCCCGGCAATCGCCATCGCAACTGCTAGGATCAGCACGATAAACCGGTTCCGGATTGAATACTCGATGATTTTCTCAATCATGATTGCTCATTGCCTTGCTAGTGTGGTGACGACACGACGATCAGGAACTGCTTTTCTTTCTGAGCTCTGTGATCATCTGCTTGCCGTCCGATTTGGCTTTCAGTTTTCCACCAACTTTGTCACCCGCCTTCAGTCCAGTCAGGATCTTTGAATCCTCAACTGGGAAGGTCATTTTCATGGCTCGCATAAGACCTGGAATGTCTTCATGGTCCAGAGTGATGGTGTTCTTCTCTGAGTCGATGGCTACGACAACTGCGACAACGTCGTAGCTTTTTTCTGTTGCACTTGTAGTTTCTTTGCCCGCATTCTGACAGCCGCACAGATACATAATCAGTGATGCCAAGATTATGATGCTGCTTCGCATGGAAGACTCCTTGTAGGGAACAAAGGTGAATCGTTCAGGTTTCTTGGCTGGCGATGAGGATTTCTTCGCTGCCTTGATCTTGTCTAGTTTGGCCAGCGTAACTTTCGGATCGGTCAATGCCTCTTTCGTGCATCCCTTGCAGCAGACGTAAACTACTTTCCCCTCGATCATGAGGCGTAGCGGCACTCCCATGGAGCCGAGCTTGCTATCGTCCTGCACGACGCAGTATTCCTGCTCCTCAGCTTCGCGCCGCTCAGCCTCCGGTAGTTTTGCCAAGCTTGAGGCAATGATCGCTTCCTCATCATTAGGAGTGGATGGTTTAACTAATGTTCCTTGATTAGAAGGCTTTGATCCCGTGCCGGTATTTCCACTGCCACCAAAGTAGATTGAGCCTGCGGCAGGATTCAAACGTGTTTCGGCGTCTACCAAAAACGAGCCAGCCGTCACGACTAGCTCACCTTCGGCAAGGCCTTTGAGCACTGGAAAATAGGCGACATCCTTCGGCCCCGTCATACGTGGCCCCAACTCCACTTTCATTCCTTCGTATTCACCCGGTGAAGTTTCGCGATAAACAATCTGTTGCCGGCCGGTATCAATGATGGCGGACTCAGGCACAGCAAGAAGCTGTCCTTCGTTCAACTTGTTGCGCTGCTCTGGAGTTACACCACTGACCAATGATGGAACCTTGACAGGCACCACGTCGAGGTCAATGGTGGCTGATGAGCCGGGGCGAAGTTTGTGTCCGGGATTCTCCAGTTCAAATCGAACGGTGACGGTTCGGGTATCTGCACTGATATGCGGATGAACAAAAGTGAGTAGCCCTTTGAACTTCTCGTTGGGAAAGGCACGGGTTGTAGCAGTCACAGGCATCGCAACAGCGCGACTCGTTTCCCGTTTATGGAACTCTTCCTGAGGTGGCAGGAAAGCAAGGTCTTCTTCGTTTACCTGGGCTTGTATCCAGACAGTTGAAAGATCAGCCAGATCATAGAGTGGGGTTCCTTCATCGACATACTGGCCTTCCTTTACATATTTCTTAATCACATGGCCGTTCATAGGTGATCGAATTGACAGGAGTGTGTCTGAACGCCCGGAACGAATGATCGTGTCGATCTGGTCGTCTTCCACGCCCCACAGTTTCAATCGATTACGCGCTAATTTTTCCAGGGGAGCATTGTTATTCTGACGTGCCTCCAGCAGGTTCTGCACAGAGGAAACCAAGTCCGGACTATAGATGGCTCCGAGTTCTTCGCCTTTATGAACCATCTGGCCGGTTTCATTGACCGTCAACCGGTCGAGCCTCCCCTTCACACGGGCCGTCACTTGTCGCAATTCTCGCTCATTGAACTCAACATAGCCCACCGAAGTGATACGTTTTGTAAGGGGAATGTAACTGACACGCCATGTCTGAACGCCAGCCATGACTACTCGATAGGGTGAAAGTTGAACACGGCTGACAACCCCCGCCGGTAACGCTTCATTCTGTGCTTCCCCTTTTTTCCGCTTGGACAAGGGCATGAAACAGATCGGGCATTTGTCTTTCGGATTGTCACGCACCACGGTTGGGTGCATCGGGCAGAAGTACTCGATATCAGAAGTGGTTGTTTTCTGTTCAGACGTTGATCGGGTCCAGCGATCGTAATAGGCAGCGAGAGTATCCCAGTAAACGATCACCAGTCCAATGGCCACAAGAATGAAGATAAATCGCAGCCGGGCAAGATTCACCAGGATGATGAAATCAAACCACCACCAGAGCTTGCGGAAAAAACCATACTCAGAAGGAGCATGAAGACCTCCTTCATTGCGATCAGATTCCAGGTTAGATTCAGGCATGGCTTCTGGAGATTGCATGAGTTCACCCGATAAATTAGTTTTGGAAGGCGTGCAGCCCTGAGAATCTCAGGGCTGCGTTGGGGTATTCGACTACTTAGCGTATTCCACCTTACTGGGCTTGATGATCTGTTTGCCATCCTTTACGGAGACTACGCCTGTAACCGTTCCGTCTTTCTTCTCACCGCCGCAAACAGACTCGTGATATCCCTCCTTCATTCCTTTGTCGTCGAGATAGTATGTGACAGACTTATCACCATCTTTCACCTGGATGGCGTTCTGACATTTCTTAGTCTCTTTCAGGGCGCACTTAGCGCACAAGATCGTGCCTTTGAGTGTCACTTCCTTTTTGTCGTCTGCTTGAATCGACTGACTGACTAGGATCAATCCCAACATGGTTGCTGCAAACAGAGCGATCGCTTTCATGGTTATCTTCCTTTGAGGAAACACGTGTGGAGGCAGTAAGCCGCAATGGTCACTGCACAGGACAAGGTGCGGAAGTGATCTGATCGTGTCAGCGACACTCCAGCGGTCTGATATCAACGATTGGGAACCAGTCGCACAGACTGGTTAACTGTCCCAGTTACCAGTAGCAAAACGGCAATGGGACTTCGCAAGCGAGATGAGGATACTACTTGAGCTAACAACGAAGCACGCACTTGGCGCGCAATATCTCTACGGATGAACGACAAGTTGAGTTGAGGAACCCAGACAAGGCAGAGTGAAGATCGAGAGTTGATTGAACGACTATACAGTAGAGTGATGCGTCAAGAGCCCTATTTTCAAAGCGGCTATCATCGGAAAGCAAGGTGTCATTTGGGGTCAAACTATGAATGGTTGGCAAAAAGATCTTACAGGAATTACAGGGGCATTCTTTATGACCACCGTTGATCGGCGACTTATGAGTTTGCGAATGAGTGTTAAGTTTGTGGCAACAAGTAGGCTCAGCTTGTGATGAGTCATCGGAACTTCTAGCAGCTTTCGCAGTTGGGAAAGTATTGCAACAACAAATCGCCGGTACTAGTGCCGTGTAGATCGCCAGGTAGTGGATCAACAGAAACCGCAACATTACTCGCATATCTCCATGACACCAATTATCGTACAGCAAACTAATAGATCATCAAGTTTAGGATGGGACATCCTGAAGTCAGTGGTCTTGGTTCGATAACTCACCAACCATGTGAGGTCCACTTGTGGTTGAAACTCGCGCTGCAGTATCACATATCACCTTAAACTCGGCCAGTTTCATGTCACCATAGAATAGAAGAGGTATTAGCCCCCACCTCCTCTTCATCCCCCAACGCTCATAACCACTGAGCCTGGGGGATTTTTCGTTTTATGGTGGTTGAGGAGATAGTCTTATGAGTTGTGTTCGCCTGCGGTTGGAACAGGCCATGGCGCAGCAGAAACGCCAGCTCCGTGAATTGTTTCGGGATGCGGATGCCGCCAAGTCACGCTTGGCTGAGTTGAACGAATGGATCTGCCTGCTTGCCATGTCGGGAGTAGTTGACGGCCAGGTTGTGCTGGGCAAGGAAGTACTAAGCCTCAGCTATCGGCCTTGCGAAGGTGGCCACGATAGCGGTCCCTGCTTCCAGGCAGCTCTTATCGTCCCCGAAGGTCTAGGAGTGATACAGATGGATTCTGATGCATTTGTATCCTTGCGAGGCATTACTGAGGGAATTGAGGCTAATGCCGTCACATCCTTCGTACCACTGATGGAGTGCAGACCAGTAGTACTGCAGTGGCTACTCCCTCAGATTGATGGCCTTGTGGAAAAAATGATGGCTCTGCTTCCAACCGAGTTGCGGACTCCAATGAGTAGGAGGCCGTATCCGTCTATGACGAGCCAAGTGTATTTCTACAGACGTCCGACGAACGGAAGGTGATGCCTGCTAGGCAGCGCAAATGATAATCAAACATTTTCTCACCCTGTCTTTTTCAAGGCAGGGTGTTTCCGTTAACGATGCGGCTTATTGTCACGCCCCATCGATCACCAGGACTTCAAACATGAACAGGAAGAACGGCAAATGCGAGTTTCGAAAACAGGCAAGGGAGCATCTCCCAAGAAAGCCAGGGTATCGAACGATGTCAAAACCCCCGTCAAGATTCTTGACGAAGAGAGAGAGTTTCTCGCGAAGACGCTGGGTGAGCTTCTGGCGTGGTGCTGGTGGAAGGCCTCAACTGCAATGAAGAATGAAGGCAGAAAATCGGACAAAGAATAACGAGAAGGTCAAATAGGTTCACCGAGTGCGGTGTAAGCCGAGTGACTTTGAGTTTAGAGAAACTCGGACACTGCACTCATTTCAAAGTTCGCTATACAAAGGAATCGGAGCAATTCGCCAAATCAGGTAGATAAACTGGGTGCTGGGGCTGCATTGGAAGTACGGAAATCAACAACGCCAAACATCGATAGGCGCTTGAGCCCTTCAACATAAGGATGCTTTGACACAACAAGTTCACGCAGAGGTTTTATTCTGGCACACACATGTATCGTTTCTCCCTCACGTTCTTGGCTCAGCATGACGTCAATGCTGTCGAAGTTGTAGTAGCCTGACTTTGCGCGGTAACTGCTGAATGTGTCAGCTTCTTCGGAGGTGAGCCCCATCTCAAGGATCAGTTTTGACCACACGTTCTTATAGTTTCTGATTTCTACTTGGTAACCAGGGTTTTGGCCCTGCAATTTGATCGGTTCAAAGTTTGATCCATACAAGGTAATATTCCAGATTGTATTGCGACCGCTACCGTCCCAGTGGGTTACATTTTTCAATAGTAGGTTATCGTAGATGCCGTCCAAGAGGAATATTGCCCAGTCGGGCAAGACTATCTGAAAGTGCGACCTTGCTCGGTAAGCTCTGTAGATGATGAAGACGAAAATTGAACAGAGTACTGCACTGAACACCAGAGTAAATGAATGGACGGTCGTATTACTATTGAGCTGCCTAAGAATTGGGCTTAGTGCCAATAGGTAGAGAGCTACCAAAAGCCATAGGGTGACTAAAGTTCGGAGAACTTGACCAATGATGTATTGCGTTCTGTTCATGGTATGAGTCGTTGTTTCGTTCATGAGCGAAGTCAAGCTGGTGCAAACTCGTCAGAGTGTTGGGATAACCCCCAACGAAATGGACGACTCTAACATCACTCATACTGGCAACAATAAGGCGGATGCTACTTAAAAGTATCATAGCTCGTGGCACTATTGTCGTCCATTATGAATCTGGACGATCGCACATTTCTGAAGGCTCTAGGCAATGCCATTCGCGGCCAGCGTATTGCTCTAAATATGACCCAGGCAGAGTTAGGCGATCGTTGTAATCTGCATCGCACATTCATTGGGTCGGTCGAACGTGGTGAACGAAACCTCTCCATTTTGAATTTGAGGCTGATTGCAAGGACACTCCGCATCCAGTTAAGGGAACTATTGAAGACGACGTAGAACCAAAGTCTTGAAGGTTATTCTGTTATGGTGTAGTCTTGACCGACAGTGCCAGGACGATCAAATGATTCAGGCAGGTTGGGTGCCGATACCTTTTGGAAAAAAGATCCTTGAAGAACAGGGGCGGTTCACCTTTCATGAACCCCTGAAACAATTTCCTGTCCTGTGTGACTTGGTAAGCCAGAACAAGGCAATGTACTGCCTGCCAGAGTTCATTCTTAATGAACTCGCAAAAGACGTACCATTGTTTCATAAGCGACTAAATGCTGAGCTGGCACTTACCAGGTATTTGTCAAGTAACGATGCGATTGGCATTTACGGAAATCAGTTAATAGTGTGCCCGCTCTTTGAGCGGTCGAAATTATCATCTGCTCAAGGGCGACTTACAGGTACCATTTTGAAAGGGAGGTTGAGGTTGAGTGGCATCAAAAGGATAAAAAACTCCACTATCACTCAGCTCGAACAAACCCTTCAAGATTCAACTGGGAATTCTCTGCATCGAACCCTGCGTAGGAAGGACTTCCTGTTCCGGCGAGCACTTGCGGCTAGTTTGTTGTTGAATGAAGATTTCCTCAGGGAACATGATAAGTTATGGCGGTTTTGGCAGTCCATGCCGATGAACCAAACATTACCTTCCTACACTCCTATTCTCACGCCTTCCAAGCCTGTTGCATCGGATCGAGAACTTATCGAGAAGATGACGAAGTGGAATAATCTGCTTCATGATTTTCTGAATAAGTTCACCTTAGAAAGATTAGCAGACTGGAACTTGCCAGTGCCCATGAGTATGCAGTCTTCGACTACGGGTCTTCCATCTGACAGTCTCGCACTTCGATTACCATCGCTAGAATTGATGAGTCATCCACTTGCATTTCAATCTGGCAATCAACAACTCCTTTCAAAGGTGTCAAATGCACTTTCATCTCAATTGGCAAGGGAGCCTGCTGTCGGAGCGCATAGAATGGCGACGAAACGCCAAGCAAACTACTCGTTCTATCTCGACATCATGCACTGGGAAAAGTGTATCCGCAGTCGATGGAGAGATTCGAAAGTGCCTCATGGATCGGCGAAAGTTATTGAACAAGCGCTCGCGAGTTTTCTCCACGTGAGCATTAACCACCTCCAAAGAACCAAAAGCCAGATCAGAAAATTCTTAAGAGGTCACCAGTCACGAAGAATTGGGAAAGCTCATATTGCCAATGCAAGATGGCATCCATGATTGCGACGAACAGATGAGGAATCTTGCATCGGATGCAGCCGCCATTTCAATAGCGCGTCAACAGACATGCCACTGCAATTCTGGTCGGAAGAACAAGTCTCAGAAGTGAACAATAGTTAGCGCAAGTCGCGTATTGAAGCGCTAACTATTGGAACTAGTTGATTCCTAGCATCACCACCACTGAAGTCATTCAGCGGGAGTGGTGCATGGAAGTTACCCGTAAACCTCTGACGGTCGAAGAGATCCGAGCCTCGTTGGCCGGGGATATTGAAACCAAATATCCCCCGATTCTCTCGCCTAAGCAGTTCGCTGAACTGATCGGTGTAGCTCGCTTCACTGTCTACGAATGGCTTTCTCGCGGGCGACTCAAGCATGCTGCTCGTCGCCGGGGAAAGCACAGCTTCATATGGCGCGACCGCGCCATCCAAATTCTTTTTTCTGGAGGTGACTGGGATGAATAATGACATTCCCTCAGGGAATCTTGACGGCTTCAAACTGGAACAGCGTGGTAGACGAAAAGTTTATCACGCCAGCTTTTGGCACAATGGAGAACATCGCCGGGCATCGATGAAGACTTCGAATTTGAAAGAGGCTCAGCGCCGGCTGCGGAAGCTGGTGGTTCGCATC
>WBZX01001720.1_pt2 | contig 10321 bp, 7 predicted proteins | sample 5204211 | NCBI WGS metagenome assembly WBZX01 (sample SAMN12344362, study PRJNA552823) | activated sludge metagenome | biome: Activated sludge suspended growth; feature: Nitrification reactor; material: Wastewater; isolation source: activated sludge from nitrification reactor of wastewater treatment...
TGGCTCCCCATACCAGTTGGAAAGATTTCCCCCTGGGCCTCTTCGTCCGCTCAGCGATGGATCGCGAGATCTACTACCTCGGCAAGAAGGAATTGTTTGACGGCCCCTTCGGCTTCTTTTTCTGGTGGACAGGAGGCAGACCTGTTGATCGCAAGCAGGCAACAGGATTGGTGGACCAGGTCGCCAAGTTATTTGCCGGCAGTGAAGAGTTTGCCATCGCCATCGCTCCGGAAGGGACACGCAAGCAGGTGACAGACCTCAAGACCGGATTTTACTTCATGGCCCGCAAGGCAGGTGTACCAATCATCCCCTGCCTTTTCGACTTCGAACATAAGACGGTCCATTTCCTGAAACCATTCTATCCTACCGAGGATGCAGGGAAGGATCTGGATACCATCTGGAATTTTTATCGTGGCGTGAAGGGCGCGAATCCTGAGTATAGTATTCAAGGGGACAGGAAAGAAGTGAAAAACGAATAGTGAAAAACGAAAAGTGCGGATTGAAATTAAATGCTCCATTATCTTGATGGGCACCAGATTCCATACATCAGTTTTCCTTTTTTAAAAAAACTGCTGTTGTTGGTAGCCTCCCTTTGAATGCCGAAGCCATTTCGCGCAGGCATTTGGCTACCGACTGATAGAACAATGCAATCAGACTCTATTTTGAAAGCAGGTAAAGCAGCCTCCCTTTGAATGCCGTAGCTATTTTGCGAAGGCATTTGGCTGCAAGTAAAAATCATGATTTACCCCTAAATCCCCTAAAAGAGAACTTGCTTTTGTTCCTACCCAGGACAATATACCGATGAGGTCACGGTTTGAAAGCCGTAGCAATTCAATTCCTGGCGTTAACGTCAGGGAAGATTTCAAAATATTGAATGCAATGTGTTCCTGCTGTAGGGGTTCAATATATTGAACCCCTACAATATGATTTACTGAATTCAATATTTTGGAGGAGTAAACCATTCCTTATCCTTAGCTATATATTCAAGGCTTTCAATCGCTCATTAAAATCCTTCTCTTCCACCGGAATACACACCCTGTCAAAGAGCTGTTGTAATTCTTCGCTATGCGCCACACTCTTCCCCAGCCTGATATCGACGTGCACAAACTGCGCCCATAGCAATGATTTCAATTTGCGGTCCGCATCATACATCCGCATCTCGACTTGCGCAAACTTCGGCTTTGATTCCATGAGCTGACTCTCCATCGTCACTTCCTCCATCAGCAATGCAGGCCGCAGGTATGCAATCTGGTTTTGCGTGACCACCCAGCCTAGTCCAGTGGTCCGGCTATACTCATAGATATTGAAATCATATGCCTTCCATAGTTGATCCTCACGGGCATTCATAAAGTAGTCAAGGTACCGGCCATTGTTGAGATGCGCGTACGGATCGCAGTCCTGGAAACGGATGATGGCTTTGCTGCTGAGGAGCTGAGGGGTGTCGGTGGAGATTGGTTTCATATAGAGAAGGTTGAAAAATTGTTTGTTTATAGGTTTATGGGTTTAAGGAGCGGTTGAGGTTAAAAGTACAAATGATATAACTATTGACTCAGATGACGGAGACATAGGCTGAGGGTAAGAAAGAGAATTAAACTATAAAACCATTCAGCCACTCATAATACACAATTCGGAATTGGCTCATTTTCATATTTCCGCAGGAAATACAATGGCCGCTGGATGGAGTTCTCTCCGCCAGCAGTATATTTCCTATTCAGAATACCATAGAGGGATTTATTATTGGTGTTCCATTGGTTGGCGGAGAGAACTCCATCCAACGGCCAAGGCCGATTAGTATTGGGTATTCTGGGTAGGAATTCTTATGACCATAAAAACTCATCACCTCATAAACCCATATACCCTCAACCGACTCGTTTTCGATGTACCTTCACGCCACCAATACGAATCATTCGCATGCGTTACACCACAAACCAGCAGCAAGCTTTTTTTGAGGCATCCAAGCAATTCCTCGCACATAAGGATGAAAGCCATCTGAACCCGGATGACATTCCTGCACTCGAAGACCTGGTACGTTTTCATGAGTACAGGTACTATGTACTCAATGACCCACTGATCAGCGACTACGAATACGACCGGCTCTACAAGATGCTGGAGGCCCTGGAGAAAAAACACCCTGCCAAGGCATCTCCCACTTCCCCGACCAAAAGAGTCTCCAGTGACCTGACTGAAGATTTCGCGAGTGTCACACACCTGATCCCTATGCTTTCGCTGGATAACTCATACGATGCTGATGACCTCATCAAGTTTGATACCCAGGTAAAGAAACTCACAGAGCTTGATGAAATCATCTATACTGTCGAACCCAAATTTGACGGCGGAAGCATCGCTGTAATCTATGAAAATGACTTGCTTGTGCGCACTGCCACCAGGGGCAATGGTGAAGTAGGGGAAGAAATCACCATCCAGTCACGGACCATCAAGTCACTCCCTCTCGAAGCCGCCTTTTCTTCCAAGGGAATCTACCGTGCAGAGATACGTGGTGAAGCGGTAATCTCAAAGGAGCGCTTCAAGGCCATCAATAAATTTCGCGCCGAGGAAGGCCTTTCATTACTTGCCAATTCACGAAACAGCGCCACTGGAGGCCTGCGCACCAAGGATCCTCAGGAAACTTCCCGCCGGCAACTCGATGCCTTTATTTTTCAATTAGGATACGCCGTAGATAAAAACGGGAAAGATGTCCTGCCTACGATCAAGTCTCACCACGATGCCATCGACTTCCTGGGCAACATTGGCTTTAAAGTTTCACGTGGTGAAAAGAAATTGTGCCAGGGCATCCAAGAGGTGATCGACCAATGCAATCATTGGGCTGAGATCCGTGATGATTATCCATATGAAATAGATGGTATGGTCATCAAGGTCGATTCCTTTGACCTGCAGGATATGTGCGGATATACCAGTCATCACCCACGTTGGGCGATCGCCTATAAGTTCCAGGCCAAACAAGCCACTACAAAACTTCTCGATGTCGAATACCAGATCGGTAAGATTGGTTCGATTACACCTGTCGCTAAAGTGGAGCCGGTATCCCTCGCAGGTGTGACGATCTCCTCAATCTCGTTGCACAACGAAGACTTTATCACCTCAAAGGACCTGCGCATCGGTGACCAGGTGCTGATCGAACGAGCAGGAGATGTCATCCCATACATCGTCAAGTCCCTTCCTGAATTACGCACCGGGCATGAAAAGAAAGTACACTACCCTACCCACTGCCCGTCATGCGACACTCCACTCGTCCGCGAAGAAGATGAAGCTGCCTGGCGCTGCCCCAACCTGGATTGCAAAGCACAGATATTACAACGCCTTATTTTTCATGTATCGAAAGACGCCATGGACATCGATGGATTCGGCGAAAAATATATCCTGCGCTTCTATGAACTCGGCTGGATCAAGAACATGGCTGATATCTACAACCTCGATTATGATAAGATAGCTGCGCTTGAAGGTTTTGGAAAAAAATCTGCGGACAAATTAAAAGCGTCGATAGAAAAGGCCAAATCAAATCCGATCCACAGGTTACTCCATAGCCTGAGCATCCATCACCTCGGTCAGCGCGCCGCCAAATTGATTGCAGAAAAAGTAAGCCACGTACTTGACCTTGCAAACTGGACCTCGGAAGATTACACCTCCATAAAAGACATTGGCCCTGTAGTCGCGCAAAACAGCATGAAGTGGTTCGCCCACCAGAAAAACGTGAACATGCTGCGCGAAATGGAATCGTTAGGTGTAAACCTTACCCAAACAGATCTCGACAAACCAAAAGAACTGATCAGTGATGGTGTCTTCTCCGGAAAAACAATTCTATTCACTGGCACGCTGACGCAAATGGGCCGCAAGGAAGCCCAGGAAATGGCCGAAGCCAACGGCGCTAAAAACATCAGCGCCGTCAGCGGCAATCTTGATATCCTGGTTGTAGGCGAAAATGCCGGTTCCAAACTTGAAAAAGCAAGAAAGCTTGGCACCGTCCAGATCCTCACTGAGCAGGAATTTATGGATCTTATTCAATAAATGTTGGCGAAGGAGAGTGAAAAATAAATACCAATGGTATTTATTTTTCACTCTTCAGTTTCGGTTGCTGAGCGTAGTCGAAGCATCGTTTTTCACTGTACAACAGGTGCCTTATCTCCCTTGTCCGCCACAAAATGCCTGCTGTGTAGCAGCGACATCTTGGTAGCCAGAATCCCACCTTCTGCTCTCGGTGACTCATCGATGATAAATTCGAAGACATCATCAAGATTGACATAGTGTCTCTCCGGCAATTGTGAAAAATGGAAAAAGATATCTCTCCATGTCTGCATATCGATATCGAGATATTTCATAAACCCATATCCATCCTGCACCGAGTAACAATATCCTCTGGCCTTGCAACCAATAGCTCCCCAGTCCTCAATGCGTTGATCAGGGACAGGAAGGAGATTGGGCACGAGGTAACCTGACAAAAACTGATCGGCTTCATGCAACAGGTCACGACTAATATACCGGAAGGCGATGATCTCCACACGGATACCCATGTTCTGCAAGGCCTGTACTACACGCTTGAAATCACCATCACCAGTAAGCAGGTAAATTGTATCAAGATGCTGACTTTGCAAAAGCATGTCTACAGCCATATCAAGGTCTGCATTTGCTTTTCCGATACGCTGGCCATCATCATCTTCAAACCATTTTATGGCCTTGGTGATAATCTTGAATCCGTAGCTACGTACGATACTCAGAAAGCCATTTGTGCGGTCCTTGTATTCATAATCGGTTCGCATCCGGGCTTCATCAACCGACATGTACGAATTGAGGCGTATGGCATCACCATATTGGGATACATAATCCCTCAGTACATCATAGCGGATACCATATCCGCCGCTACGCCTGATATTTTCGGCGTCAATAAAAACTCCAATCTTCATTTCTCCTTTATTTAAAAATCAACAATAATATTCAACACTGTATTTAATAAAATACCCAATGCCCCTGGTATCATAGGAGTAGTCAAAAGGGGATATCAATGTATTGGTTTCCTGAGCTGCCACCGAAAACTGAATTCAGCAAGGAGTTGCCCGTCCTCATCTTTGGCAGTCACCGGCATGATAACAACGATGTTCTCGTTGGGGTTTACGATTTGTCCGACACTTCGCAGCACTTCTGACCCGGTCTGACAAAAATAGTAACTTTTACCTTTTACCTTCTTAAAAAATTGCCCTTCCATCCCGACCAGGATAAACCGCACCCCAGAGCCCTGCAAATGAGCATACACCAGGGCACCTGTACTCAACTCAGCCGCCATCCCCATCACCGCCCAAAACACTGAACCAAAGGGGTTTGTGGTCCACCACCGCTCCTTGAGCACGACCTCACATCTATCCTCATCAAGCGATTTGATATACATGCCGGACAGCAATCCCATGGGGAGCTTTGTGAGCATCCAGAGACGTAGTTTCCAGGGCGTGGACAGTTTTTTCGCCAGGGTATGATCAAATTTCATGGAGCATGATGTTTGTTGTAAAATGCAGATTCCAAATAAGCTATCAGCCGATAGCTGATAGCTACTTCAACCTCTTCTTCAACGCCAGCATCTCATCGCGATACTGCGCTGCAGTAATAAAATCAAGATCCTTTGCTGCATCTTTCATCTTGCGCTCGGTATCGCTGATCATACGCTCTATCTGGTCTCTTGACAAGAATGCGAGTACAGGATCTGCTGCCATGGTAGCTTCGAGTGGTCTTTCAACATACGCCTTCTTGTTGCCTTCCCGAATATCAAGGATGGAATTCTTAGCCAGGATCTGCTCTCTGGTACGCGTGATGGTCTGTGGAGTGATGCCATTAGCCTCATTATAGGCGATCTGGATAGACCGACGACGATTGGTTTCATCAATGGTCTTCTGCATTGACTCCGTGATCTTGTCTGCATAGAAGATGACCATTCCGTTTGCATTACGTGCCGCACGGCCCGCAGTCTGCGTCAGCGATCGGTCATTACGGAGGAAACCTTCTTTATCTGCATCAAGTATGGCAACCAGTGAAACCTCAGGCAGGTCAAGGCCTTCGCGAAGGAGATTGACACCAACGAGTACATCAAAATCTCCAAGGCGAAGATCTCTCAGGATCTCCACACGCTCCATGGTCTCTACTTCAGAGTGGATATACTTACACTTGATGTTGAGCTTTGAAAAATATTTACTCAACTCCTCTGCCATCCGCTTAGTGAGCGTAGTGACCAGGACCCGCTCACCAACCTTGATACGCTCATCTACTTCTTCCATAAGGTCATCGATCTGGTTGAGGCTCGGACGGATTTCAATCGGAGGATCAAGGAGACCGGTTGGCCTTACAATCTGCTCAACCACCACACCTTCTGTTTGCTCCAATTCATAATCAGCAGGTGTCGCACTTACATAGATCACCTGGTTGACCAACCCTTCAAATTCGGTAAAGTTCAATGGCCGATTGTCAATCGCAGACGGAAGCCTGAAGCCATAGTTGACCAGATTGAGTTTCCGTGCGCGGTCACCTCCCCACATCCCCTTGACCTGTGGCAATGTAGCATGGCTTTCATCCACGATCATCAGGTAATCATCCGGAAAATAATCGAGAAGGCAAAATGGCCTTGTTCCCTGTGCCCTGCCGTCAAAAAAACGGCTATAGTTTTCTACACCACTGCAATACCCCAACTCACGGATCATCTCCAGATCAAATGTGGTGCGTTCATGGATGCGCTTGGCTTCGAGATATTTCTTTTCACGTGTGAAGTATTCTTCCTGCGCAAACAATTCATCCTCGATATCGCGAATGACAAATTTCAACCTGTCCTTAGGCGCCACATACAGGTTGGCCGGAAAGATCGCAGCGTGTTCGAGTGGCTCATGACGCTGACCGGTATTGATATCGATGATATCGATCTCTTCGATCACATCACCATAGAAACTTACCCTGTATCCGTAATCTACATAGGGAAGGCTAATGTCTACCGTATCGCCTTTGACCCTGAAATTGCCACGCCCCAGTTGTCCTTCAGTCCGGCTGTACAAACTTTCCACCAGGCGATATAAAAACGAATTTCTGGCAATAGTCAATCCTTTCTGGATGCGAATGATTCCAGCCTTGTAGTCTTCCGGATTACCCATACCATATATACACGACACTGAAGCTACCACGATGATATCACGGCGGCCCGAGAGCAGATTTGATGTCGCACGCAGACGCAACTTATCAACCTCCTGGTTGATCGCAAGGTCTTTCTCAATATAGGTATCAGAAACAGAGAGGTATGCTTCAGGCTGGTAATAGTCGTAGTAGGAGACAAAGTACTCTACAGCATTGTCCGGAAAGAACTCTTTAAACTCACCATAGAGCTGTGCGGTCAGGGTCTTGTTATGCGTCAGCACCAGCGTAGGCCGCTGCACTTCCTGAATCACATTGGCTACTGTAAAAGTCTTACCAGAACCTGTCACCCCAAGCAGCACTTGCGATTGCTCTCCTTGCTTAACACCACGAACTAGCTGGCGGATAGCTTCCGGCTGGTCTCCGGTAGGTTGATATGCTGATGTAAGTTTAAAGGCCATGAACAGGTAAAAATAGAAGGAATGATGAACATCAAAGTCCTAAAACACCAAATCGGGCAGAAAGATCAATCCTTCAATCTACAAGGTTGTAAAACAGGATGGACATCCCAAACCTCGTCCACCTTTTTTCTTCATGGCTGGATTCCTGGTTGAGATACATGCTCAGTGGATCCAGGTCATAGTTTTCGAATGGAAAAAGAAAGTAAGGCTGGAGTGATGCGTTGATCGGACCACTACCAGACAAAGTAATCATCAGGTACACTTTCACCGCAAGCATATCCTGGGTGTGCCTGAAAGATGATGTGGCATGCTCTAGGTCAATTTTGGTATTATACCACTGATACTGTAACTCTGTACCAAAACCAACAACGCCGCCATCATACTGGTATCCCAATCCCAGGCTTTGAACTGACAATAAGATAATATCCGTATAGGATGGGTATGTGGCTGTAGAATCGACCTTTGCCTTCAGCTTTTGGAAAATGATCTGGTAATTGAGCTCCACCGCCTGTTCCTCAGCCTTATAGCGCAAGCCTGTCTCAAAGCCGTGCATCCAGTTGAATTTAGGGAATGGCTTTTTATATGGCTGGGTATTGCTAAATAGCGATACTGCCTGATTGAGACCAGGATCCGTCACCAGGGATATATTATACCCTGTCTTTAAACTTAACTGCGCATTGACTGGTGAGGAGGCAAAACCAAAAAATGCCGCACATAAAAATCCAAGTGTTTTTACGCGGTTCATCGAGGTGTTATGTGCCGGAAAGATAATCGACTCTTTCTTTAATTCAAAATCCGCTATTGCCCCAAAAACTTGTTACGCTTATCTTTAGCCGCAATGGCGAAAACGACTCTTAAGAAAAATCCGGCCAAACCCAAATCAAAAGCGACCGGCTATGCCTCTCTTGACTTCACCCCCGGCTTCTGGGCCAGGCGATGGAAAGAAGCACTGATCATTCCCTTGCTGGCATTTGGCTTATATTGGCTATGCCTCCCCTATGGCTATGTCCTGGACGACCAGATCGTGATCACGGACAATAAATTTACCCAGAAAGGGGTCTCCGGCATTTGGGAAATCCTGAGCACAGAGAGCTTTACCGGTTATTTCGGAGGCCAGAAGGACCTTGTCGCCGGCGCGCGTTACCGCCCATTGTCGATCGTCACCTTTGCTGTCGAACAGACTGTATTCGGGGACAATCCCTTCATACGGCACTTTATCAATATCCTGCTCTATGGCCTGTGTGGACTCCTGATCTTCCGGATCTTCTCCATACTGGTGACTGATCAGCAGAAGACACCCTGGCTGCTGAGTATCCCTTTCCTCGCCGCCGGACTCTATATCCTCCATCCTGTTCACTCTGAAGTGGTGGCCAACATCAAAGGCCGGGATGAAATCATGACCACACTGGGGGCTATGGGCGCCCTCTATTTTGCACTGCGGTACCTCCCTTCCCAAAACAAGATATACCTCGTCCTCAGTGGCATCGCTATGTTCCTGGGCCTCATGTCCAAGGAAAATGCCATCACCTTCCTTGCCGTGATCCCACTCACGATGTATTTCTTTACCAAAGCCAGCAACAGGGACTACCTGATGGCACTGGCCCCTTCGCTGCTCGCCGCCATCCTCTATATGGTCATCCGCACCAACGTCATCGGGTATGTCCTCAACAGTGGGAAGCCCATCACTGACCTGATGAATGACCCATTCCTGGAAATGAATGGCACCCAAAAACTGGCGACCATCATTTATACGCTGGGAGAATACTTACGGCTCCTGGTCTTTCCTCATCCATTGACACACGATTATTATCCATACCATATTCCGATCATGAGCTTTGCTAAACCAGGCACACTCATTTCCCTCGTATTGTACATCGGCCTGGCCTATGCTTTCTTCAAGTTGTGGAAATCAAAGAGCATCTATGCATGGAGTATTGGATTTTTTATAGCAACAATTTCTATAGTATCGAACCTGGTATTTCCGGTGGGTACGTTTATGAATGAGCGTTTCATTTTTATCCCATCAATTGCGTTTTCACTGATATGTGCATGGGTTCTCATCAACCATGGCTGGAACTCAGGCAAACCACTATTGAAATGGGGCTCCCTGGCCGTGATCTTTATCCTGGCCTCAGGGTATACGTTCAAGACCTATACGCGCATACCGGCATGGAAAGATGCACTGAGTCTTAATGGTTCAGCGGCTATAGTATCACCAGAAAGTGCAAGAAGCAATTGCTTTATGGCCACTGCCTTGTATGAACTCGGAAGAGATAGTGCCAACGTTGAAGAAAAGCAGAAAATCTATCAAGAGGCTGAGTTTTATGTGGATCGTTCCCTCAAGATATATCCTGCATATCTCAGTGCCAATCAAATGAAATCCGGCTTTGTTGCGGAGCGGTACCTGGTGCACAAAAACCTGAAGCAACTACTCGATGAGTTTACAGCCATTCTCAAGGTGAGACCCGAAGTAGAGTATGTCCAGCAGTTTATGGAATACCTCAATGGCCGTGAAAACGCAGAGATGCTCACCGATTTCTATTACAATATCGGATACGAACTGCTCACCAAGGAAAAAGCCCGATATCCACTGGCCATCACCTATCTGAAACTTGGTGAAAAAATATCGCCAAATGATCCGCGCATTTTATTTGGCCTCGGTAAGGCATTCTATAATGGCGGTGACCAGGTGCAGGGCACCCAATACCTTGAACGAGCCTACGCTATAAACCCAGGCCTGCGCGACGCGA
>WBZX01000520.1_pt2 | contig 10320 bp, 5 predicted proteins | sample 5204211 | NCBI WGS metagenome assembly WBZX01 (sample SAMN12344362, study PRJNA552823) | activated sludge metagenome | biome: Activated sludge suspended growth; feature: Nitrification reactor; material: Wastewater; isolation source: activated sludge from nitrification reactor of wastewater treatment...
GTTCCGTCATGTTTCAAACCATCAGTGGCAAAAAACTCGGTCTTGCTGCCAGCGACCTGCTTGCAGTTGGGGCACTGTATGGTACCCGTTTGCCCGATGTGAATGAGAAGCCTGGCAAAGGCAACGAAACTCCCAAGTTGGCTGCAGAGTTCAAGTACGAAGATACCGGTCCGGAAGCCTGGACAGGCGAAGCCCCTCTCCTGGCCTTTGGAGATATCACCCGCAATACTGATGTGGATGTGTACAAGTTCGACAACCTCGATTCCTACTCCGGGCCGATATCCTTCCGCTTACTCTCGAAGGGCATCAGCCTGCTGAATGCACGTCTCAGCCTGGTGGACAGCAAAGGCAAGGTACTGCAGTCAGTAGTTGGGCAGGAACTAGGTGGCAATGACATCACCCTGACTTTGCCAACCAGCGTTCCCGGTGCCAAGTACTACGTGCGGGTTGAAGCTAGCTCGACTACGAATAGTTTCAGTGTGGGACGATATGGTCTGGCGCTGTCGCTTGGATCACGTCTTACCACGCCAGAGGCAACGATTACGTCAACACTCCAGGGGCCTTACGATGCTCTGGAGATGGACGATGTCGATAAGCTCTTCAGCAGCGATCCTGAAGATTCTCTCTTTGCAGAAGACAATTCCACAGACGATTCGCAGGCACTTGCTACCAGGCTGTTGCCCGTGAATTCGCTGAATACTGCATTTACTGGCATAGGCAGTTTGCAGCTTGATTCCGATGTCGATTTCTATCGGATTCGTATCCCTCGGCTGACCACCAACAACCTCACCAATTTGACGCTGACGGTAACACCCTACTCAGTGAATGGGGTGATGCCTGAAGTGCAGGTGTTGAACAAGCAATCGCAGCCGGTTGCGGTAACATTGCTGAGCAATGGCGATGGCGTGACGGTACTGCAGGCAAGCAACCTGAAGGCGAACGATGACTATTTCATTCGCATCGCCAATGCCCCGGGGCAGGCTGTCACGGGGAACTATCAGTTACAGTTGCGGATGAGTCGTTCGACGACGTTGCTCAACACCTTCCTGCAGGGGACCGTACCAGTTGCAGGCATCACAACATCTGTCTATGTTGCTCAGCCACAGTTGTTCCATTTGCTGCTTTCGACGAACAATGGCGTGACAGCGACTCTGCAGATTGAGAATCTCTCTGGCCAGATAGTTTATTCTTTGACCACGAATGGCTTACCCACCAGCGGCGCTCCCCTGCTGCTTCAACCAGGCGAGTACCGGGTGAAGATCACGACGCCGAGTGGCCAACCCACCGTGGTGACCTTGCGAGGCGACATCATCAGTGATCCGATTGGTTCGGTTGTCGTCAATCCAAACCAGACCCCTATCTACACCAACCCAGGCGGTGGTTACACCTACCCCGGTGGCACAACAACCAGCAAGCCCTACTTCTGGCTGGCGCTGGCGTTGTAGTAAGAAACAAGGGGTGAGAGATGCTAGCTTTGGCAGCCCGTAGCGCGAGCTAGGGGAGACGTGCAATCGGTTTGTGTAGCTAACGAAGCAGTAGTATTCTATTCTCGCGCGGTCCCCCCTGGCTGGCGCCACGGGCTGCCAAGGTGATGCATCTCTTGCAATGTAGAACACATCAGTTTGTAAGCTACCGAGATGATCGTGCTGGGCGATTCTTGTGGTAGTGGCGAAGAACTTTGCCTAGCGGGCCATCATCGCTCGAATCAATGTCGCAGCGTAACGCGCCTTCCGGGCCGAATATCTTGACCATGCAGCAGCCGAAGCAGACCTGCATGTAGAACTGCTTGCCGTTGACATGCCATTCAATGCAGTAGTCGGGATGGAAGCCACCACAGGCTCGGCCAGCGGTGGTGAAGCTTCCATCAGGGTTCTGGGTACGGTAGCCCATCGAAACATAGGCCGAGTCGGGTTTGATTGTCTTGCCATCGCAGAAGAGTGTTATTAATGTTGTTGCGTCTTCCTTCGTGAGTGGCAATGGTTCACGGTAGAAAGGGTATTGGTGAATCTCTACAGTCTGCTTGGTATCGAGTTCACGGTCGAGTGAATCTTTCTCGAATATCTGGTGGGGAAGGCCTTCGTAGAGCACTACACTTTGGGCTTGCTTGATTTGTGCCGCAAGTGGCGGATAGAACTTGTTGTAATCGATGGAGGTGTCTTCTGTGAGAATTCTATTCTTCCAGATCTGTGCTCCGATCATTACACCGAGAACGGTAACAAGGGCAAGGATCAGCCCCAGTCCAAACCTTTCAGGCAGACAGCTGACTTTGGGTGTGGTTGATTGAGTGTCAGTCATTGCCGACTCTCCGATGGTTCATGCAAATCGTACATTAATCTGTTCGTGATTACCATTGCTACCTGAAAGTTGGAAGCATCGCATGCCCTTCGCTAAAGTCGAAACCTCTATCAACTTCGCCGCTCAGGAAAACGAGATCCTGGCCTTCTGGGACAAGATGAAGGCGTTTGAGAAGTTGCAGGAACTGCGGGCCAATGGGCCTCGCTGGTCGTTTCTGGATGGGCCGATCACGGCGAATAATCCGATGGGGGTGCATCATGCCTGGGGGCGGACGTACAAGGATGCGTTCCAGCGGTATCAGTCGATGCTGGGCAAGCATCTGCGGTACCAGAACGGCTTCGATTGTCAGGGGCTTTGGGTGGAAGTTGAGGTGGAGAAATCCAAAGACCTCAAATCAAAGCGCGACATCGAGAACCTGGTGCCTGGCGATCCGTTTGCGAGTATTGATCTGTTTGTGACCGAGTGCAAGAACCGGGTGGATACCTTTGCGAAGAAGCAGACCGAACAGTCGATCCGTCTGGGCTACTGGATGGATTGGGATCGCGAAGAGGATTGGCAGAAGAAGCCTGACGACCGTCGAAGTTACTTCACGATGGCGGAGAAGAACAACTACGCCATCTGGGGCTTCCTGAAGAAGTGCCACGATCGCAAGCTGGTCTATCACAGCTACGATGCGATGCCCTGGTGTCCCCGGTGTGGTGTGGGTCTGTCGCAGATGGAGATGGCAGAAGGGTACAAGAATGTTGCGCATAACGCGGTGTTTGTGAAGTTCCCACTGCGTGGTAAGCCCAACGAGAACTTGCTCGTCTGGACCACCACTCCCTGGACGCTCTCTTCTAATGTGGGCGCGGCGGTCAATCCGAAGCTCACCTATCTGAAGGTGAAGCACAAGGACGAGATTCTCTACATCGCCAAGGGGGCGCTGACGACGGCTCGGCGGGAGGAAGACTTCAAGCGTGGCGAATGGGTGGATGGGGTGCCCAAGCTGCGGCCCATTGCTCAGCACCTGAAGGAAAAGGGTGGTTACGAAGTCGTCGGCGAGGTGCTAGGCGAGCAGATGCTTGGCTGGCAGTACGATGGTCCGTACGATCATCTGCCTGCCCAGGATCATCCGTTTGGCTACCCCGAAGAAGTGGCCCGGGTGGCGGAGAAGCTCAAGTGGTGCCCGAAGGTATCGAGCAAGGCTGTTCACAAGGTCATCCCCTGGGAAGACGTGGGGGAGACCGAAGGTACCGGCATCGTTCACATCGCCCCCGGTTGCGGTAAGGAAGACTTCGGGCTGGGCAAGACGCACGGCTTGCCTCCCATTGCACCGCTCAGCGAGGAAGGTGTTTACCTCGAAGGCTTCGGCCCGCTGACGGGCAAGGCTGCGTACGAACACAGCACTGCTGACTGGGTGCTGGATGATCTGAAGACACGCAACCTGCTGGTTTCGTTTGAACGCTATCCGCACAGCTACCCGCATTGCTGGCGGTGCAAGACGGAACTGCTGTTCCGTCTCGTCGATGAGTGGTTCATTTCGATGAGCTGGCGACAAGAGATCATGGATGTCGTCAATCGTGCCACGTTCCTGCCTGAGCAGATCAATGGCAAAGCCCGCGAGCTGGATTGGCTCAAGAACATGGGCGATTGGATGATCAGCAAGAAACGCTACTGGGGTCTGGCTCTGCCCATCTGGGTGGACGAAGCGACGGGCGAGTTTGAAGTCATCGGCAGCAAGGAAGAGCTCAAGGAGCGGGCGGTGGAAGGGTGGAATGACTTCGAAGGCCACACGCCCCACCGGCCGTGGATCGACAAGATCAAGATCAAGAGCAAGACCACCGGCAACCTCATGTCGCGTATCGGAGATGTCGGTAACCCCTGGCTCGATGCTGGCATCGTGCCGTTCTCCACGATGGGTTATGCCGAGAACAAGGCTGAGTGGCAGAAATGGTTCCCTGCCGATTTCATCACCGAGTGCTTCCCCGGCCAGTTCAAGAACTGGTTCTATGCCCTGTTGGCCATGAGCACGATGCTGGAGAATCAGCCGCCGTTCAAGGTGTTGTTGGGGCATGGGCTGGTGCGCGATGAAAAGGGCGAGGAGATGCACAAGTCGGCAGGCAACTCCATTCCGTTTGAAGGTGCTGCTGGCGATGGCTACTCGATTGCTTTCCGCGATCTGAAGCCGAACGAATCGCGTGAGACAGCGATGAAGACGCCTTTGCCTTCGTCGGCGCTGGGCTGGGAGATTGGCGAGGTTGTGCATCAGGGGAAGAAGACGCAGGCACTCAAGGCCAAGTATCCGCCGATGGGCGCTGACGTGATGCGTTGGCTCTATTGCCGCACCAACCCGGCCAGCAACATCAACTTCGGCCCCGGCCCTGCTGATGAAGTCCGCAGCAAGGTGGTGATGAAGCTGTGGAACACGTATGCGTTCTTCGTCAACTATGCACGACTAGATGGGTTTGAGCCACCCGCTTCTCCCCTCTCCCCTGGCGGGAGAGGGGTTGGGGGTGAGGGGGTGCCTCTTGAACAGCGCAGTGATCTCGACCGCTGGATTCTCTCGGATTTGCAGCTACTCATCCAGCAAGCCCACAAGGCATTCGAGGAGTACAACTTGCCTGGCTTCGTGCTGGCGGCGGAGCAGTTCATTGATGACAAGCTGAGCAACTGGTATGTGCGCAGAAGCCGACGCCGCTTCTGGCGTGGCAAGAGCGCCGGGGATACGGATAAGCTTTCCGCCTACCAGACGCTCTACACGGTGCTCGTGACGCTGACGAAGCTGATGGCACCCATCGTGCCTTTCTTTACGGAGGCGATGTACCAGAATCTCACTCCCCTCTCCCCTCAGGAGAGAGGGGCTGGGGGTGAGGGGCGACCCGAGAGCGTACATCACTGTGAATATCCGCAAGCAGATCAGTCGTTGCTCGACGAGAACCTCTCAAAGGAGATGGATGCCCTCCTGCGTATCGTCTCCCTCGGCAGTGCAGCCCGTAACACTGCTAAGATTAAGGTGCGTCAGCCTCTCGCGGAACTAAAGGTGCAACCTGCTGACGAGGCGGATGCATCAGCAGTGAAACGGTTTGCGGAGCAGATCAAGGAAGAATTGAATGTGAAGAGTGTTAGTCTGCATGATCCTGCCAAGCCATTGCTCACTATGCAGATCAAAGCCAACCTCAAGACCTTGGGGCCCAAGGCTGGTGCCAAGCTGCAGGAGATCAAGAAGCAGATCGAAGCGGGGCCACCCGAGATATTGGCTATCGCCAGTGGATCGGCACCGAGCCACACCATCACTGCTGGTGAGATGACGGTGGAAATCACCGCTGCTGACTTGAACAGCACTCCAGTAGGCAACGAAGGCTGGATTGGCGTGGTCGATAAGAACACCCAGGTCGCCATCGATACCCGCCTGACCAAGGAGTTGAAGGAAGAAGGCCTGGCGAGAGAAGTCATCCGGCAAGTGCAAGACCTTCGCAAGAAGTCGGACTTGCAGATGGAGGATCGAATCGCACTGGTGCTGCAAACCACAGCACCAGAGCTGAACGAAGCCATCGCCACCTTCAAGGACTACATCGCCAGCGAAACGCTGACGAAGGAATGGCCTGCGACTGCACCCGCTGATGCGTTCACGACGGAAGTGAAAGCAGAGGGGATGGGGTTGGTGATTTCGTTGAAGAAGCTCAGTTGATCGATTCCAGGAGCGGCGCAGCCTTAGCTCGCCGGTGCGGGCCTGCAATCGATGCAGATCCAACCGGCGGACTTACGTCGCGCCGCTCCTGAGTGCTTATTTCAAAACACCGCCGAGTTCCACGGCCCACTGCTGCAGTCTCGGTTTCACCTTCTGGAACTCGCTCGTATTCACCATCACGGCAACAGCTGTCTTGGTATCAGGCCAGTACATCATCTCGGTCATGTAGCCGGGGAAGAAGCCGCTGTGGCCGTAGGTCTTGCCGTGCAGGGTGGGACGGAGGATTACACCCAGGCCATACTGGGCATCGCGGCCTAGCATCGGAGCTTTCACACTGTCCAGCATGATGGGAAGCATCGACGCATCGAAGGCTTTGCCTTCGTACATCAGCTTGCCCCACTTCGCGAGGTCGGCGGTGGTACTTGCCATCCCGCCACCTGTCCATTCGAACTGGGGATTGACGAGCATGGAGCCATCGGCGTTCAGCATCAGTTCCTTGCCGCCGAAGGGGTTCTGTGGGCCAGCGTAGCCTTGGGCCAGGCCGGGGATGGTGAGGCGGTTGGTTGACATCGTCTGTTTCAGGCCAAGCGGTTCGAGCAGTCGGGTCTTGATCAGCTCTTCGATGCTCTTGCCTGTCATCTCTTCAATGATCATTCCCAGCACAATATAGTTGGTATCGCTGTAGTCCCAGCCTTTGCCTGCTGCAAACTTGGGCTTCTTGCCGAAGACATACTCAAGACGTTCGGCAGGCTTCCACTCTTTCGTGGGTGACTTCGTTAAGTCAGCGGTGAACTTCGGATCGAGTTCGTAGCGCATGATGCCACTGGTGTGGTTCATCAGCATGCGGACGGTGATGTCGTTGGCATTAGGCAACTTGGAGAACCACAGTTGATGGCAGAGATAGGTATGTATCTTCTCATCCAGGTTCAGCTTCTTCTCGTGTACCAGTTGCAGGGCAATCGCAGCGACGTAGGTCTTGCCCACGCTGCCTTGAATGAGGAGGGCATCCGGAGTCATCGGCTTCTTTGCTTCGCGATCGGCATCACCTGCAACCGCAGTGATGATCTGGCCATCCGGCAAAGCGACCGCTGTGGAAACACCACCGGGCAGGTTCGACTGCTTCACCAGGCTATCGAGCTTGCTTTGCAGCCTGCGCTGGAGTTCCGCCCTATCCGCCTGGGCGTGGATTGATGGAACGCAACAAAGCGTAACCAGCAGGAGGGCAAATCGTAGTAGTAGGTGTCGCATGGCATCACCGAGTGGGAGGAATAGTGCCTTCATGCTATCCAAAGCAAGTGAAATGCTGGTGAATAGTTCGCTCTACGATAACTTGTAGCAAGTATTCGCTCCAGAGGTTAGTATGATAACCTCACAAGGTTTTCACGGAGTTGAGTCTATGTCGCGGGTGGCAGTCATCCTCAGCGGAGCTGGCGTGTATGACGGTAGCGAAATCTACGAAACCGTTTTGACGCTCATTGCCCTCGATAAGGCCAGTGCCCAGGTGACCTGCCTGGCTCCAGACAAGACCTTCACCGTTATCAACCATCTCACCGGTGAGCCGAGTGGCGAGGAGCGGAATGTCCTTGTCGAATCGGCCCGCATCGTTCGCGGCAAGGTGAGCGATCTCGCCAAGGTCGATCCCGCTGACTTCGATGCAGTGATTCTGCCCGGTGGTTTTGGTGCAGCCAAGAACCTGTCCACCTATGCCACGCAGGGGGCACAGTGCGATGTCGATCCGACGCTGCGCAAGTTCCTTACCGGCATGAACCGAGCCGGCAAACCTATCGGCGCCATCTGCATTGCTCCGGTGATCCTGGCCAAGGCACTGGGCATGAACGGTTCGCCTCGTCTGACTATCGGTACCGATCCCGATACGGCCAACCACATCGAATCGCTGGGGGCTGAGCACATCAGTTGCCCGGTGGATGATGTGGTGATTGATGCTGAGCAGAAGATTGTCACCACCCCGGCCTACATGCTGGCACATCGCATTGGCGAAGCGGCTCAAGGCATTAACAAGCTCGTGCATGAAGTGATGAAACTGGCTCAGGCCAATGCACCGCGTCGACCGACTTTGTAAACGAACACATCATGCAGAACAAACCGGAAGTACTCGCCCCCGCTGGCGATTGGGAATGCATCAAAGCAGCAGTAGCCAACGGAGCCGACGCTGTCTACTTCGGGCTGACGTCGTTCAACGCCCGGCATCGTGCCCACAATTTTGAACCGGATGAGCTGCCTGCGATCATGCAGTATCTGCATGAACGGGGTGTCAAAGGATACGTCACGTTCAACATCCTGATCTTTGCCCAGGAGTTGCCTGCTGCCATCGAACTGCTGACGAAGGCACGCGATGCCCAGGTGGATGCAGTCATCGTACAGGACATGGGGCTGGCCTATGCCATCCAGCAATTGCTGCCTGGGCTAGTGGTGCATGGTTCCACGCAGATGACGCTGACCGAGCCGCTGGCTATCAATCTGGTGAAGCAGTTGGGCGTGGAGCGAGTGATTCTGGCTCGGGAGCTGTCAGCCACCGAAGTGGGCAAGATCCATCAGGCAACAGAGATGCCTCTGGAAGTGTTCGTGCATGGCGCTCTTTGCGTTGCCTACTCCGGGCAGTGTTTGACATCGGAAGCACTCGGTGGACGCAGCGCTAACCGGGGCCAATGCGCCCAGGCGTGTCGGCTGCCTTATGAACTGATCGTTGATGGCGAAAAGAAGGAACTGGGTGATCGGGCGTATTTGCTCAGTCCGCAGGATCTGGCTGCTCATGAACTGGTGCCATCACTGATAGACCAGGGAGTGGTCAGCTTCAAAATTGAAGGTCGGCTCAAGAAGGCTGACTATGTGGCAGCGACCGTGCAGGCCTATCGGCAAGCCATCGACGGACAGCCACTGGGTAAACAGCAGAAGCTCGAACTGGAGCAGACTTTCTCGCGTGGTCTGACGCAAGGGTTCCTGGGTGGCATCAACCATCAGACGCTGGTTCCTGCTCGTTCGCCGAAGAAGCGTGGCGTGAAGATTGGCATCGTGCAGGCTGTGCAAGGTCACGTGGTGCTGGTGCAACTGGCTGATACCACCGTGCCTCTCGAATGGCTGGTCAAAGCGGGCGATGGCATTGTCTTCGATGAGGGCAAGCCTGAAGGGGATGAAGTGGGTGGCCGGGTCTGGAAGATCAAGCAGCGTGACAAGCAGCGGGTGGAGATCACGCTCGACAGGCAGCAGTTCCAGGGACATCGTGTGCATGCGGGAAACATCGTCTGGAAGACCGATGACCCGGCACTGCGGAAGAAGCTGGAGAAGAGTTACCAACAGGATAAGCCGAGCGACAAGAAGCTGGTGACTGCCAACATCATTGGCAAGCTCGGTGGTACGCTGACGCTGGAGTTCAGTTCCAGTGATGGCCTCCTGGCTAGTTCGACCTGGCCCGGGCCGCTGGAGAAGGCCAGCAAACACCCGGCGACCCTAGCCATGATCCGCGAGCAACTGGGCCGACTGCACGATACGCCGTTTGAGCTGGCTGACATCAAGCTCAAACTCGACCCGCAGCTGATGATCCCGAAGAGCATCCTCAATGAGTTGCGACGCAGAGCCTTGGTCGATCTATTGCTCAAGCATGAAGAGCAATTGCAGAAGGCCAAGCCGAAGCCGTTCCCGAACTCCACGGTGACGCTCAGCGATTGGCGAACCCAGTTGAAGAATAACACTACAGCACCTGCAGCCACGACTGAACCGCAACTGGCCATCATGGTAAGGACGCTGGTGCAACTGCACGGTTTAATCGAGTTTGTCAAACAGCAGCCTGACCTGAAACCGCAACTGGTCTATTGTGATTTCGAAGATGTCCGCCAGTATCGGGAGGCAGTGACGCTGTGCAAGGAAGCGATGCTGCCCGTCGGCGTTGCTACACTGCGCGTGATCAAACCAGGCGAAGAAAGCTGGCTGAAGCTGATCGCCAGCTACGGCCCCGACTTTATTCTCGTCCGTAACCTCACCAGCGTGGCGTACTACACCAAGAACGCTCCGCACATCCCGTTGCTGGGCGACTTCTCGCTGAACGTGGCCAACGATATTACCGCACATTGGATGCGAAGCCTGGGTTTACAGCGGCTGACACCGGGGTTCGATCTCAACTGGGAGCAGTTGCAGGCTCTTGTGGCGAACTCGCATCCGGGGCTGTTTGAAGTGGTGATGCATTACCACATGCCCATGTTCCACAACGAGCATTGCGTCTTCGCTGCCCTGCTTTCTGATGGCAAAGACTGGAGGGATTGTGGCAGGCCGTGTGATCGTCACAAGCTTGAACTGAAAGATCGTTCGAGTGCCGTGTTCCCGGTGCTCGTCGATGCAGGCTGTCG
>WBZX01003314.1_pt1 | contig 10317 bp, 7 predicted proteins | sample 5204211 | NCBI WGS metagenome assembly WBZX01 (sample SAMN12344362, study PRJNA552823) | activated sludge metagenome | biome: Activated sludge suspended growth; feature: Nitrification reactor; material: Wastewater; isolation source: activated sludge from nitrification reactor of wastewater treatment...
ATCCTTTACATCCGCATTGGGTATCGAGGCGTCTTCATCTTCATTTTGTCCTGAAGAATATTTCTTATTATCGCGGACATCAGCATAGAGGGGTTCCACCCTTGAAAGCGTATCCGTAGATTCTGGTATGTCGGATTTGATATCAAGTGATACAGCTTCTGGTAGTGCATGCTTGATCAGCTCCCATCCCAGCAGGAATACGACAAAGGCGATAAGGCTGATGCGGTCAATGCGGGATATCGTAAAGTGATATTCGTGTTTCATGGTGACAATCTGAAGTAGCCTTGTTCACTGATATCCCACCTCGATATTTCGTTTTCATCGAGAAACCGAATGATACTGTTTTTTGGATTCCATTTGAGATGTGCGGGGAGGATCACAGTCACATTGGTGTTGCTACACAGATACTGCTTGAGTCGTTTGAGATCGGGGCAACTGTTGATGATAAGGTGCGTAACGAGCTGAGACTGTTCAGGGATCGCCATTGTATCTCCCCAGATCCAAATTGATGAATTGTGAAATTGCAATTCAGGAGGCCTGAACTGCCACCCATTACCAATGAACATTTCGTTTTTATACAAGAGACGCGTATGTTTTACGTCCCGGAAGCAGCGATGCCCACGCGCCGCAAAATCTATACTCCGCTCTGTGACATTACTATCCCGAACGGACACGCACTGGCCATTGGAAATGATGTCTGCAAGCAATCCCTGATATTGATGGTAGATGATCAGTTCGTCGGTTTGCCACTGCGAAGTCCTGTGACAGCCCAGGGTGATCAACGCAGCAGCACCAAGCATATATGCCACAAGTTTTCCAGGCCTCCATCTATAGATCAAGGCAATGGAGAAGAATATGGCTATGCCAATCAGAAATACCCCGGACAATGAAGGCAATGAATAATTCATTTCAGGATTGAGTGTGGCCATCCATTTCATCGTCAACAGAAAATAGTTGGCCAGTATATCATACCAATGCCACAGCCATTCCCAGTGTGCGAAGGCCAGGCAGATATTGGCCAGTGAGCCAAAGATGATCACATAGCTTGCCGGCATCGCGACCAGGCTGCTGGCAACAAAAGTGAGCGGAAACTGGTGGAAATGATGCAGGAGTAGTGGAAGGATAAACACCTGCGCGGCCATCGAAACGGCTGTGACCTCCCAGGTGATATGCAGGATTTTATTTTTAAACGCATAGTAGCGGATGATTGGCTTTGCATAGAGCAGGATGCCTGCCATGGCGAGGAAGGAAAGCTGGAAGCCGATGTTTTTATACACAAATGGATTGATCCATAGCATAACGAAAGCTGCGAAGCCAAGCAGGTTCCAGATTGGAGTATTCCATCCCATTGCCTTGCCCAGAAGATAGAGCAGGATCATAAGCCCAGACCTAACGACAGCGGGACAGGCACCGGTGAGACCCATATATAGTATGATCGCCATGGCATACATGCCCAGCCTGAACATTCGCCTTGTATAGTTTCCGCTACCTGGTGCGCCCAGGATTAGGTATAGCATGCTATAGATGATCGCCATATGCATACCGGACACTGATAGCACATGCATTGCACCTGAGTCAGCGAAAGCTTGTCTGATATCTTCATTCATATCCGTGCGCTGACCCCACACGAGCGCATTGGTCAACTGCGCTACATCCATACTCGTGTGTGCACTGACTATGCTGCAGAGGGTATTTTGCCATTTTGCCGTAAGTCTCAAAAGTGATAGTTCAGGTTCGGGTAGTCGTGTAAATTGCCCTGCCTTGCAATTGACCTGATGACGGATACCAATGGATTGGTAGTAGGTGCGGACATCAAAGGCATGAGGGTTTGCAGGGCCTTTGATTGCAGCCACTAAGCCTTCGACCTGAATCCGGTCTCCGGGGAAGAATGGTTCAGGACCGGGGTCCTTTAGTTGTGCGACTATAAATTTATCCGCCAGGAAGGTTGCATCCCCTTTCACAATACTCCTTAAATGCAGTTGCCTGCATCTGAGGGAAACAGAAGTCCCTTTGTCCTTGAGTACCTCAGTGACGATGAGGATGCCTTGTATTCTGACAGGTGCGGATATTTCGGTGCCCGGGAAAAGTGTTGTCCTGAACTCATTGACCCGAATCACACCAGCAGCCAATATCAGCAGGGAGATTGCCAGAGTGGACCTGATTTGTTGCCCGGGTTTAAATCTTAGGACACTGAGTATGCTACAAATGATACAGATGCCCCATAGCAGGAAGGTAGGCAAGGATCCCGGGTTTAGGGCTGTAAGTTCTCCGAAGGTAATAGCCAGGAGTAGCAGGAGGGCAAACCAGAGGAATGGGCTGTTTCGGAGATTGATCATTGTCTTCAGTGGTCCCGTATAAGTGTCCTGAAAGCAGTAAATTGTTACCTCCGGAGTGTTAAAATCCCGAAAAAATATTTTTTGGCATGGTTTTTTACCTATTGTCCATGGAAACTAGATCTATATATCCTTGAATAACAAGTATCTGGCATACATAGCCTTGCTGGCCGGATGGATTTGTTTTTGCTACTGGTTGTATGCAGAAAGGATATCTCCACGGATCCATAGCCACCAGGAAAAGTCCTGGCCTGAGGTAGTGGAGGATCTTCCTTATCCCCTGGCGTATAAATGGATGTCTGATGTGCCCTATGCAGGCATCGATTTTGGTTCGTTAAAGGAAAGTTTTCATGATCTGGATTCAACCGACGAAATCGTCATCATCCATGGATATTACTTCAGGGACGAGGCCAATGATATCCAAAGTCTGGAAGCGCTGGGAAGGAGCAGGATCAACTATGCACTCAGTTATCTTGACATAGACAGAAAGCGAGTGGTGACTGAGATATCTGTGCATGAAATCACTGCTGATGTCAGATCCAATCCGTTTGAAGCGGTAATTTTTGAACGAATCAGTATGGCTGACTTGTTGCGTGAGACAGGAGATACGATTGAGCTGTGTTTTCCTATAGCGGATTCATTGATTCTGCCGCAGGTGAGTAAGGACCGGTTGAACGCTTGGACACAGGAGGCAATGGAGCACAAAAAGGCTGTGCTTCATATCGTAGGGACTGCAGATGGTAGCGGAATCGCAGAGTCCTCAGATTTGGCTATGGACAGAGCAATGATGATAAAAGAATTGATACTAAGGACCAAGTGGAAGGATGAACAGTTGCAGCTTTCCACCGGACAACGAAACCACCCCCTTACCCTCAGGAACCGTTGTGTGCTTGTCTATTTTGAGTAAGGTGAAAAACAATGACCTATGTTGTGGTTGACTATTTTAGATAATGAAAACCTTGTGCTGGCGGCAGAAACGCTGATCATTGTGATCGGGTCTATGCTGCTTGGTATACTCCTTAGTTACCTAAACTCCGGCGGGTTGAAAGATAAGCTTGCGCAGCTTACACAGGCCGTAGAAGAAGAGCAAAAGCAAAGTGAAGCGTTGCGTGAACAGATCCATGAGATGACCCGGGTCAGGGCACAGCAGCAAAGTGATGCAGAGATGATGAGTGCAAAGATCGGCGGACAAGCCAAGACTATCTTTGACCTGCAGCAATATATCAACAACAGTGAGTCGGCTTACAGGAACCAGAAGAGCATGATTGACGGACTCAATGCCACCATCGAATCCTACCAGCAGCGGATAAATATCATCCAGGAAGAACTGGAGAATTCCAGGGTGCCTGAACTCAAGGCAAAGAAATTGAGCAATACAACACCAGTCAGGGCCAATTTTGAGCATGTAAGCCAGTTGCTTGGAAAGCAGGTGACGGATAACGACCTCACCCTGATCACCGGCATTGGTCCAAAGGCAGCAGCACTATTACAATCTGGTGGGATTGAGACCTGGGATGACCTCGCCAATGCTACTTCCGAACAACTCAAAAGCCTGCTCAATGAGGCCGGGGGAGTCTACAAATCACTCGATCCTACACACTGGCCCAAGCAGGCAGCTATGGCTTCCCTGGGAGAGTGGCGCAAGTTGAGAGTCTTTCAGGAATCACTCCGGAAAATTGAGTAATCCAGGACGGATTGGTCGAAAAGTAGGGTTCGGGTAAACAATTCATGTCTGTCTGTTGTCCTATCTTGCAGATCATAAAACACTACCCCGATTGCAACATCTCAGCGTCCTCAACAAATTCTTCTTTAAGTATAAATATCATCTCCTGCTGGGGATCGTCTTTGTTGCCGCCGGCAATTACTTCAGGGCATGGCAGCCCCAGGTGATTCGTGAGGCGCTTGATTATGTCCTTGAGCAGCTCAGGGCATACCAGGCTGCCGACGGACCCGGCAAAGATTTGATTCGCGCTTCCCTGAGCAAGGCGTTGTTCCGTTTTGGAGGTCTGGTGGTCATCCTGGCCCTCGTGATGGGCATCTTCATGTATTTTATGCGTCAGACGATCATCGTGATGTCCCGCCTGATCGAATATGACCAGCGCAAGGAAATCTATGACCATTACCAGAAGCTGGACAAAGGATTTTACCGTCGCACGCCTACCGGAGATATGATGGCCCGCATCACAGAGGATGTCAACAAGGTCAGGATGTACCTTGGGCCGGCGCTCCTGTATGGAATCAACCTAGTGACCTTGTTTGTCATGGTCATCTATGCCATGCTCAAGGTAGATGTGCGTCTGACCATATATTCCTTGTTGCCGCTGCCAATACTTTCCCTCTCCATCTATTACGTGAGCAGGCTGATCGAGCGCAGGAGTCAATCCATTCAGGCCAAGCTCAGTCAACTGACAGGGATCGTGCAGGAAGTATTCTCAGGGATCAGAGTGGTCAAGTCCTACACCCAGGAGAGGGCTTTTGGAGCTCATTTTGCCAGGGAGAGTGAAGAGTATAAATTGAAAAACATGTCGCTTGCCCTGGTGGAAGCGATGTTTGTACCCTTGATGATGGTCCTCATAGGGCTCAGCACTATCCTGGTTATATTCGTTGGTGGGCTTCAGGTATTTGAGGGTACCATTACTACCGGAAACATTGCAGAATTTGTCATCTATATCAATATGCTCACATGGCCCGTGACATCGATTGGTTGGATTGCCTCCATCGTACAGCAGGCTAACGTATCACAAGGCAGGATCAATGAATTTTTGAATACTGAGCCGGCTATCGAGGATACTGGTACGATCATGGGACGGATCAAAGGTCAGCTCAGATTTGACCATGTCACCTTTACATATCCGGACTCAGGGATAACTGCAGTGGATGATTTGAGTTTCACGATTCAGGCAGGGCAGAAGGTAGCTATCATCGGCAGGACCGCTTCAGGCAAGAGCACAGTCGCAGACCTTGCTTTGAGGATGTATGACCCCACCTCCGGCGAAATCCTGATGGATGGAACTCCGCTGCGGGAATATGAATTGGCCTCCCTGCGAAGCAATATTGGATATGTACCCCAGGATGTATTTCTGTTTTCCGATACCATTGACGCCAATATCAGGTTTGGCAGCCAGGCTTCGTCCCGTGAGGAGGTGGAGCAATATGCCAGGCATGCCGCGGTCTATGAAGATATCAAGGGTCTCCCTGAGGGATTTGATACCCGGATCGGTGAGCGGGGCATTACCTTGTCTGGAGGCCAGAAACAGCGTATTTCGCTTGCCAGGGCACTGATCAAGAAGCCAGATTTCGTGATTCTTGACGATTGTCTTTCTGCCGTTGATACCCATACCGAACATACCATCATTGATTTCCTCAACCGGGAGTTGGCCAACAAGACGGCCCTCATCATCACCCACAGGATCCTTGGAATGCTGGACTACGACATGATCCTGGTGCTTGACCATGGGCGGTTGGTCGAGCAGGGGACCCATGATCAGCTTATCTCCAGGCAGGGCCATTACTTTGAGTTATGGCAGCAGCAGCAAGCCGTCGCCTCACAGGAAGAGGGGGTATAGGATATTCCAATTATAAACTTAGATTTGTAAAACAAAAATGTGAGGTATGTCGAACAGTAACGATTCCAGATTTGAGAATGTCTACTCCAAGAAGGTAAAGGCAGGAAGCAGGCGGACTTATTTTTTTGACGTTCGAAAGACGCGTGGTGAGGATTATTACATTACGTTGACGGAGAGCACAAAGAAACACAACTCCGAAAACTATGAGCGCCACAAGATCTTCCTGTACAAGGAGGATTTCAACCGTTTCCTGACTTCGTTGCAGGAAGTAGTGGACCATGTCAAGGTAGACCTGATGCCCAATTACGATTACGAAGAGTTTGATCGCAAGCAGGCTGAATGGGAAGCTGCCAACCAAAACAACCCTGATCGCCATGAATCAGGTAATGACCATGAGGATATGGCCTGGTAGGCATCACCGGCCTCTCATCCTGCCTTTTATTTCACTTTCTGTATGATCAGGTTTTCTGATCTGTCCTCAGCATTTATTGTCAATACATACTGACCGGCAGGAATATCATCCATTCCAAATTCCATTCTTGATTCCGTTACATCCACACGTGATGTCCAGACAATCTGTCCTTCGATGTTATAGAGCGCAAAGTTGATGATGCCTTCAGGGTTAGTGATATCTATAACCAAAGATGAAGAAATCGGGTTGACCACTACAAAGTCCGATTCACGGGATGCAGTGCGCACAAATCGTAATGGGGAGGAAATGCGCGAGCCGTCATCCTGAAGGAAATCAATCCTATAGGTATATCTGGTGGAACCGGATACAGAGGCATCCTTAAATGTGTAATTCGCTTTGCCTGTTTCATAGGCCACTCTCCCTACTGGCTGATAAGTGACACCTCCATCACCAGATCTGTTGATTTCAAATTCATGACCAAAAGAAACATCAGCTACTGCCCATTCAAGCTTCACAACAGATTTCTCGCGGAAAGCTTCGAAGCTAAGAAAGTCAATATCCAGTGGTGGATTGGTGATCTCAAGGACGTACAAGCCATAGTTCTGGTCAGAAGCAATGATTATGCCTGAAGGTAGAAAAGGAAAGACACCCCAGCATCCATTGTATCCATCATAGCCCGTATTGTCAGGATAGGTATCGTAGTAAGCAATATTTGTGATATTAGCTGGATTGGAGATATCAAACACCTGGACTCCATCATGATAATAGGCAATATAGACCAGGTCACCAAGGATAAAGGGATTGTGCGGGACACTTGCATTTGGAGCATTAGGCCCAAGCAATTCCGAATAGAAAGTATGAAAATCATCTGAAGAGATATTCATAGGATCTGTCACATCCACAAGCTTCACATCACTGCCGTGTGTCTCGTCACACATGGCAAGTAAGTTGCCTTCTGCGTTGAGCCAGCTGCTATGATTGTATCCGGGATCGGGATAATTTTCAATTGTACCGACGACCGTAAAATTCGGAAGGTTGCTGAAATCATACATCTGGATTTTTGTCAGGCTGCCATGGCTGCAATAAGCGATATTGTCACGCACATATACGTCATGTACATACCCGCCACCGACTCCATTTAAAGGCACAGGCCAGGAAGTGCCTGGATTGGAAGGATTGGATGCCAGGTCAACGATGACAAGACCATTACTTACTGAGTTGGACCCGGCAGCATATAGTTTACCATTTTCTTCGTCGATAAAGATATTGTGCGTCCTATTCCAGAACTGGGTAGTTTGCTTGACCATGGTCACTGTTGCAGGGACCTGGCTGAGATCAAAGATCAGCAGACCGGAGGTTCCTTCGTCTGCAGCCGCGTAGATATAATTACCATATCGTTTAAAGTCACGCCATAAGGATTGATTGGTAGTGCCGGAGGGTGAATTGAGCACATGATGTGTGTAGATGACCACGGGATTGCCGGGTGCTGTGACATCGACAAAGAAAATATCTTCAATGCCACCTATGATAGCGACCTCCGTGCCATTGGCATGTTTGAAGCCCCAGCAATCATTGTATTCAGACCCAAACCTTGTAGGAAGGTTTGGTAGATCAAGATGACCCAATAAAGTCATGTTGAACGACTCCTGAGCAGAAGCCACTGCAGGAATAAAAAATGAAAGGAATAGTATGATTCTCATGCCCTGGTTTACTTTAACCCAATAAAAAAAAGCCCTTGTTGCTACTAAAGATCGGAAATTTCCTTCAATTGCTATACTAAATCATCCGGCAACTCAAGGATCCGGCTCACCATGTCATCATTGATATCCAGATGGAATACCCAGCGGATCAGGCGGTCGGTGATCGCGAGACACTCGATATGCCTTGCACGAAGGGCTGATACGACATCAGTTACCTTCAGGTGATCTGCTACCTTGAAGATGAGGATATTGGTAGCGACAGGGAATACCTCGCTCACCCAGGACACGGACTCAAGTTTGGCTGCGCAAGCCCTTGCCCGCCGATGATCATCCCTGAGGCGGTCTATATGGTGATCCAGTGCATAGATGCAGGCTGCTGCGAGATAACCGCTCTGACGCATGCCGCCTCCCATCACTTTACGCACCCTGCGTGCATAGGAGATCGTCTCCTTATCGCTGATCAGGACAGAGCCTACCGGAGCGCCAAGTCCTTTCGAGAGGCAGATGGAGATGCTGTCAAACTGTTTGCCATACTCCTTTGGAGTATCCCCTGTTTCGACAAGCACGTTGAATAGTCGTGCGCCATCAAGATGGGTTTTCAAGCCGTGTTTTCTTGCCATGGCTACCAAGGCATTTACTTCCTCCATGGTATAGTAATTGCCGCCACCCATGTTGATGGAATTTTCAATAATGAGCATCCGGGAGTTTGGATTCCAGTCTGCTTTAGGTTTGACGGCGTCATGTACCATTTGCGGAGACATGATACCCCTGTTGCCTCTCGTCACATGCATTGACACTCCGGAGTGAAAGCCATATCCACCGAGTTCGTAGCGGTAGATGTGAAAGAGTTCATCGCAGATGATTTCATCCAAAGGTTGCGTCTGTGCCTTGATCGCGATCTGGTTGGTCATCGTTCCGGATGGGCAGTAGAGTGCTGCTTCGTGACCAAACATATCAGCCATTTTCTTTTCCAGGGCATTGACCGTCGGGTCCTGGCCAAATACGTCGTCACCTACCTCGGCCGAAAACATAGCTTCGAGCATGCCTGGTGTTGGCTTGGTGAGGGTGTCTGAGGTTAAGTTAATCAGTTGCCTGTGCATGGATGTTGATTGTGTGGCTCAATGTAGAGAAATAGGAGGTAAAGTTAGCAGTCTTCAATGGGCAGTATTCAGTTTGAGTTTAACAGGCACTGAAAATAGATGTAGAGACGCGATTAATCGCGTCTCTACATCTATTTTCGACGTTTAAGGTTGCCGGCTGCCAACTGCCCACTGTTGATTGCAAACTCTTATCTTCGGGCCATGTCAAAGTACAATATAGACAAGGAAAAGAATGAGGATGCGATGAAGCTCCTGGTATCCCAGATGCACCGGAAAATGGAGGTTATTGCCCTGGGGGGCGGCCAGAAGAAAATCGATAAGCAACATGAGCAGGGAAAGCTTTCGGCGAGGGAGCGGTTGGCCATGCTGCTGGATCCGGGCACTTCGAGTATGGAAATCGGGGCTTTTGCAGGCGACGGGATGTATGAAGAGCATGGAGGATGCCCGGCGGGCGGGGTCGTGGTTGTGGTAGGGCAAGTATCAGGCCGGACATGTGTGATCGTGGCCAATGATGCTACTGTCAAGGCCGGGGCGTGGTTTCCGATCACAGGAAAGAAGAATCTGAGGGCACAGGAGATCGCAATGGAAAATCGTATTCCGATTATCTACCTCGTGGATAGTGCCGGTGTCTTCCTGCCTATGCAGGATGAGATATTTCCGGACAAGGAGCATTTCGGCCGCATCTTCCGCAACAATGCAAAGTTGTCCTCTATGGGCGTGCCACAGATCGCTGCAATCATGGGTTCGTGTGTAGCTGGCGGTGCCTATCTGCCTATCATGTCTGATGAAGCACTCATCGTGGAAGGGACTGGTTCGATATTCCTTGCCGGACCTTATCTCGTAAAGGCCGCTATCGGTGAGGATGTGGATCAGGAGGTGCTCGGAGGGGCGACTACGCATAGCGAAATATCCGGAGTCACAGATTATAAAATGCCGGATGATGAGACATGCCTCAAGACTATACGTGATCTCGTGTCAAGGTTTGGGCCATTTGCTACAGCTGGATTGAACCGAGAGAAAAGTGTGGATCCTCCCGGGGACAAAGACACAATCCTCAATCTGATGCCAGCGGAGGGGTCAAAGCCATATTCGATGAAGGAAATGTTGCGTCATCTTGTCGATGGTGGCGAGATGACCATTTATAAGGAGGAATATGGTAAAAGCATTGTCTGTGCGTACGCGCGGATTGACGGATGGTCAGTAGGA
>WBZX01003315.1_pt1 | contig 10316 bp, 7 predicted proteins | sample 5204211 | NCBI WGS metagenome assembly WBZX01 (sample SAMN12344362, study PRJNA552823) | activated sludge metagenome | biome: Activated sludge suspended growth; feature: Nitrification reactor; material: Wastewater; isolation source: activated sludge from nitrification reactor of wastewater treatment...
GCTCGTCGCCGACGACGACCGCGCCATCCGCGAGTCGCTCCAGCGCGTGCTGTCGCTCGAGGGCTACGAGGTCAGCACCGTCGCCGATGGCGCACAGGCGCTGGAGTCCGCACGCGAGCACCCCGTCGACCTGATGGTGCTCGACCTGATGATGCCCGCCGTCGACGGGCTGACGGTGTGCCGGGTGCTGCGCGCCGAGGGCGAGCGCACGCCGATCCTCATGCTCACCGCGCGGACCGAGACCTCGGACCGGGTGGCCGGGCTCGACGCCGGTGCGGACGACTACCTGCCCAAGCCGTTCGACCCCGCCGAGCTGCTCGCCCGGGTGCGCGCCCTGCTGCGGCGCACCCGACCCGAGCCCGAGGCCGGCCCGCCGATGCTCCAGGTCGCCGACCTGCGCCTGGACCCCGCGGCCCGGCGCGCCTGGCGCGGCGACGACGAGCTGGAGCTGTCCAAGACCGAGTTCGACCTGCTCGAGATGCTGCTGTTCAACCAGGGCATCGTGCTCGGGCGCTCCCGCATCTACGAGGAGATCTGGGACTACGACTTCGGACCCGAGTCGAAGAACCTGGCGGTCTACATCAGCTACCTGCGCCGCAAGGTCGACGACGGCCACGACGTGAAGCTCATCCACACCGTGCGCGGGGTCGGCTACACGTTGCGGGCCGACTGAGGCCGCCGTGAGCCTCCGCCTCAAGCTCGTGCTCGCCCTGGTGGCGCTCTCGACCGCCGCCACCGCGACGATCGGGCTGTTCAGCTACCGCACGACCGCGCACCAGCTCGAGGACCAGCTCGACCGCTCCCTGGTGGACTCGACCCGGCGGCTGTCGGAACGCCCGGCTCCCCAGCCCCGACCCGGGTTCGACGAGGACGACGACGACCACTCGGCGTTCCGCGGCGAGGCCGACACCGTGGTCCAGCTGCTCTCCCCCACCGGCGAGCCGCTGTCCTACGACGGCAGCTCGCTGCCGGTCGACGACATCGATGTGCGCATCGCGGGGTCGGACCGGCCACTGAGCGTCACGCGCAAGGTCGAGATCGACGGCGAGCACTACCGGATGCTGACCGCCGGGTACGGCAACGCCGGTGGCGCGGTGCAGACGGCCCGCAGCCTCGAGGAGAGCGAGCGGGTGCTGGAGGGGTTGCGCTCGAGCATCCTGATCGCCGCGGTCGTCGTGACGCTCGGCGCGGTGCTGCTGGGGTCGCTCATCGCCCGACAGGTGACCCGCCGGCTGGTCCGCCTGACCGCCGCGGCCGAGGAGGTCACCGCCACCCGCAAGCTCGACGTCGAGGTGCCGGTGAGCGGGACCGACGAGACCGGCCGGCTGGGTGTGGCGTTCAACCAGATGCTCTCGGCGCTCGCCCGGTCCAAGCAGGACCAGCAGCGACTGGTGCAGGACGCGGGCCACGAGCTGCGCACCCCCCTGACGAGCCTGCGGACCAACGTGTACACGTTGCGACGATCCGAGCAGCTGAGCGCCGACCAGCGGGGCCAGGTCCTCGACGACCTGGAGGGTGAGACCGAGGAGCTGACCCGGCTCATCAACGAGGTGGTCGAGCTGGCCACCGACCGGCGCGGCGACGAGGCCGAGGAGCAGGTCCGGCTGGGCGCGCTGGTCGAGCGGGTCGCGGCACGCGCCGCGCAGCGCGCGGGACGCGAGGTGCCCGTCGGCGTCGACGACACCGTCGTCATCGGTCGACCCCTCGCCCTGGAGCGCGCCGTGGGCAACCTGATCGAGAACGCGCTGAAGTTCGACGAGCAGGGCCCGGTCGCGGTCGCGTGCAGCCAGGGTCGCGTCGAGGTCGTCGACCGTGGCCCCGGGTTCGACGACGACGACCTGCCCCGGGTGTTCGACCGGTTCTACCGCGCCACCGCTGCACGCAGCCGTCCCGGCTCCGGGCTCGGCCTGTCGATCGTGGCCGACATCGTCGCCCAGCACGGCGGCGAGGTCTACGCACGCAACCGTGAGGGCGGCGGCGCGGTCGTCGGGTTCACCCTTCCGGTCGACCCCTCGGCGCCGCGCCCTCTCACCGAGCCCTAACCCGCAGGCAGGTCCGGTCGAAACCGGCGCCACGAGACTGCTCCTCGTCAACCACACACAATGGGCAACAACTCGATGAACACCATGAAGAAGAAGGCGGCCGCGGCGGCACTCGCAGCGGGGCTGCTGGGCGGCGGCGCCGCGGGCATGATCCTGGGCAGCACCGGCGTGTCCGGTGCGCAGGAGACGACCACCACGGTCGAACAGCAGGCCGGCGACTCCGGCCAGTCGGACGCGACGACGTCGGACGCCGGCCGCCCCGACATCTCGGAGCACTTCACCTCGGCGCTCGCGCCGCTGGTAGAGGACGGGACGATCACGCAGGCACAGGCCGACGCCGTGATCGCGGCGCTCGCCGAGGCCGGGCCGCCCGAGGGCGGTGACCACGGCGGTCGCGGCGGCATGGGCCGCGGTGGCCCGGGTCTGGACAGCGCGGCGGAGGCCCTCGGCATCACCGCCGACGAGCTCCGCACCGAGCTCGAGGGTGGCGCCACGATCGCCGAGGTCGCGGCCGCCAAGGGCGTCGACGTCCAGACGGTGATCGACGCGATGGTCGCCGGCGTCAAGGCCCACCTCGACGAGGAGGTCGCGTCCGGTGAGCACACCCAGGCCGAGGCCGACGAGAAGCTGGCCGACGCGACGCAGCGCATCACCGACTCGGTGAACAACGGCATGCCCGAGCGCGGCGAGCGTCCGGCGGACGACACCCAGGAGGACGCCGCGAACTGATCACCCCTCCAACTCCCTCCCCCCCCCGATCGAGGGGCCCGGCACACGCCGGGCCCCTCGGTCGCGTCACGGGCCGGGCGCTCGCGTCACGGGCCGGGCGATCGCCGGTGCGGTCGCCTCAGCGGTCGGGGCTGAACGTCGGGGTCTCGTCCTCGCCGGCCGGCGCGTCGCGCAGGAACCGGATGGGGTCACGAAGGTCGTCCATGTAGCCCAACGCGTACGCACCCATGCGGTAGCCCATCAGCCGCTGGACGGACTCGGGCAGGGCGGCGGCGACCTCCCTGGGCACCGAGAGGTACTGGTTCTCCTCCTGGCGCAGCCACCCGAGCACGTAGTCGACGTTGATGCCGATGCGGTCGGCGCCGGTGGTGTTCGCACCGCCGCCGTGCACGGCGCGACCGGTGTAGAGCACCACCGAGCCACGTGGCATCTCGGCGGGCACGGTGTCGGCCGCGGTCAGGGTGTGCACCTCGGCGTCGGGCAGCGTGTGCGCACCCACCGCGACGCGGGTGGCGCCGTTGGCCTCGGTGAAGTCGGTGAGCGCCCAGATCGTCGAGACCTCCACCTCCATGTCGGCGGGGAACTCGAAGAAGTCGAACGCCCACTGGTCACGGTGCAGCACCTGGGCCGACTCCCCGGGCCCGATGCAGATCGCCTGGGTCAGATGGAGCTGGAACGTCGTCTTCTGCGGCCAGAGCACCAGGTCGGTCGCCCCGAGCACCAGTGGGTGGGCGATCATCTCGACCGAGCTGGGTGAGCGTGCCAGCAACGCCCCGGGCCGGCGGGTGCAGGACCCCTCGAACCCGTCCCGTCCCGGCGGTGTGGCGGCGACGTGCGGTGCCAGCTCCTCCGAGACGCGGTCGCAGAGCTCCCCGGGTGCGAGCCGCTCGACGATGACCGCGCCGTCGGCGCGCAGGACCTCGGCGACCTCCTCCCCCGTCGCGGTCGGGTCGAGTCGCACCAGGTCGCGTGGCATGGCGACATCGTCGCGCGACGACCACCCGCCGCGCCGCGAAGCTCCTACACTCCGCAACGAGGGACGTATGCCAGACACACCGAAGGGCCGCGCCACGCGAGCCCGCATCCTGGACGCGGCGTGGGAGCTGAGCGATGCCCGCGGCGCCGAGGCGATCCTGGGTGGGGTGACCCTGCGGGAGCTCGCCGCCGCGGTCGACATGGCGCCGTCGGCCATCGGCTACCACTTCCCCACCACCGAGTCCCTCGCCGTGGCCATGGTGCAGCACCTGCTCGCCGGGATGTCGCCGCTGTCGATCGACGCCATCGATGCGCTGGTCGACTACGCCGAGTCGGACGGCTTCGTCAGCGCGGCCCGACTCGCGGCGCGGTTCAACTGGCAGGTGCTCACCAGCCCCGACGAGGTGACCTTCGAACGACGCCTGATGCGCTGCTACGGCTCGGCGCCGTCGCACGACGGGATCCGCCGGATCCTCGCGGCCGCGGTCGACGGTTGGGTCGGCGAGATCGCCGACACGTACGGACGGACCGCGGAGCTGCTCGGCCTGCGCCCGATCGAGCCGTTCGACGTGCGCGAGGTGGCCCGCGCGGTCTCCGCGATGACCGAGGGCCTCCTGCAGTACTGGATGCTGGACCCCACCGCGGTGCGCGGCGACCTGGCCGAGGACGTGGTCGTGGCACTGGCGAGCGCGGCGGTGATCCCCGCCGAGCGGGAGGTCGCACTGGCCGAGCGCGCCGCCGAGACACCCGGAGGTGCCCCGGGAGCGCCACCCGAACCCGCCGTCGGCCTCCGACTCGCTGCCGCTGCAGCACCGCTGTTCTCCTCCGGCGTGGGGCACGTCACCCTCACCGAGGCGGCGCGACAGATGGGCATCGAACCGGGTGAGGCGGCGGAGCGGTTCGGCTCGGTGCAGCTGGTCGCGGCGATGTCGTTCGGCCGACACCTGGCCCTGGTCGAGTCCTCCGTGGACCGCCGACGGACGGTCGCACCCGCGGTCAGCCTGACCGATGGGGTCTACGAGTTGGCCCGATGCGCGCTCGCCGACCCCCACTGCGCGCTGGCGCTCGCGCACGAGCGCCAGCGAGCCGCCCTCGGGGTTCCACCCGAGCGCGACGTCCGGCGCCTGGTCCCGCTCACCTCCGTGGTCGCCTGCCCGCTGGGCGAGCTGCTCGACGTGCCGACGGCCGACGTGACCGAGCTGGGTGACCTGGTGGTCGACACGGTGCTCACCCAGGCGGCGACCCGGTCGCGCGCCCCGATCGCGTCGATCACGGCGACCGCGCTGCGGCTCGTGCCCGCGAATTTCTGACATCTGCGCGGGAAACCGACGTTCCGACGGTTCGCGGTCGATGATCGACGGCCACATGTGTGGCGCGGCCCGGGCCGAGTTGGTCTACTTCGAGAGGGCCCGGTTCCCAGCGTTGACGTTCGTCGCCCCACGTTCGCCTGCGCTGCGGGACCGGGCCCGTCCGCGGCGTCGCTCGGGCGAGGTCGGGCGACGAGCGGTCAGGCCGGCTCGGCGGTCAGCTCCCAGATGCCGGCGGTCAACGGCTCGGACGCGGTCCACGCAAGGCCCTCGTCGGCGACTGCCGCGCCCCGGCGCAGACCGAGGTCGACCGGCTCGTCACGGTGCAGGTCGCTCCAGCGCACCCGGTAGGTCACGTCGGGGTCCAGGTCGTGCAGGCGCAACGCCGGGGCCGGCGTCGTGGGCGCCTCGATCTGGTAGCCGAACACGACCGCCCGACGGCGGTCCGACGACAGGTGCGCCAGCGCCGCGCGGGAACGCTCCTGCCCCTCGACCGGCGCCACCAGACGGACCAGCTCGCCCTGCTGGACCAGGTCCTGGGTGCGGCGGGCGAGCGCGACCGCCCGACGACAGACCGACGTCTCCTCGTGGCTGAGCGAGTCCAGGTCCAGATCCAGGCCGAACCTGCCGGACAGCGCGACCGCGCACGCGAACTCCATCGGGCGGCCACCCCAGCGGGTCACGTGCGAGGCCATCGCCGCTGCGGGGAACACATGGCTGCACGCCCATTGCATGCGCACCCTGGCCACGGGGTCGGTGTTGTCCGAGGTCCAGAACTCGTGGAACCACCGCAGCGTGCCGTGGTCGGTCCGACCGCCGCCGGAGGCGCACAGCATCAGCTCCACGTCGGGGTGCCGACGTGCGACCTCGGCCATCAGGTCCCAGGTGGCGTGCACGTGGTCCACCCAGAGGTTGGACTGGCGGTCCGACCCGAGCGCCGCCGAGCCGGGGTCGGTGATCGGCCGGTTGGCGTCCCACTTCACGTACGTAATGCCCGGGTCGTGGCCGAGCGCACGGTCGACCACCCCGGCGGCGAACTCGCGCACCTCGGGCTGCAGCGTGTCGAGCACCAGCTGGTTGCGGTGCTCACGTGGCTCGCGGCGGTCGCGCAGCACCCAGTCGGGATGCTCGACGAACAGGTCGCTCACGGGGTTCACCATCTCGGGCTCGACCCAGATCCCGAACCGGATGCCCGCGTCGACTGCGGCGCGGGCCAGCGGTGCCAGGCCGTCGGGCAGCTTCGCAGGGTCGGCGTCCCAGTCACCCAGACTCGTGGTGTCGTCGTCGCGCGGGTGGTTCGTGCCGAACCACCCGTCGTCGAGCAGGAACAGGTCGACGTCGAGTGCCGCGGCGCGCTCGATCAGTCCGGTGATGCGCGCCTGGTCGAACGAGAAGAACGTCGCCTCCCAGTTGTTCGCCACGATCGGCCGGAGCCGTTGCGGGTCGCGCAGGACCCGATCGCGGGTCCAGTCGTGGAACCGCCGGGTGACCTCGCGGCGCCCCGAGCCGGACCAGGTCCAGGCCACCGTCGGTGCGACGAACCGTCGACCGGGGTCGAGCAGGTAGTCGGCGGCGTAGGGGTTGGCCCCGGCGCGCAGCCGCAGCTGTCGGGGCGCACCCGGCTCGGCGGTGGGTCGCACGTCCAGGTCGATGCGGGTGTTGCCACCCCATGCGACCGACAGCGCGAGCACGTCGCCGGCGTCCTCGGCCGCGGCGCCGTTGGGCGACAGCAGCGCCACGGGGCTGCGCTGGAGGTGGGGCTGGAGCCCACCGAAGCTCGCCAGCGACAGCGTGCCGGGGTCCAGTCGTTGGGTGGTCCACCGCCACTCGTCGGCCCAGCCGCTGCCGCCGAAGTGCACGAGCTCGGCGTCGTCGTGCACCAACAGGAACGGCGCGACCGAGTCGTAGTCGTGCAGCCGCACCGGGCCGGGCTCGTCGTGGTGCACCTCGACCCACTGCTCGAGCACTGCGGACCGCAGGTGGGTGCGCACGTGCAGCTCGACGTGCAGGTCGAACAGCTCGTCTCGCAGCGCGACCACCACGTGCTCGCCGCCGTCGACCGGCGAGCGCGTGGTGCCGGTCACGACGAGCCGGGTGGTCGAGGTGCCGTCGTGGTGGGTGACGCGCAGCGCCGCCGGCAGGTACGTGTCGCCGCCGCCGAAGGTCGGGAACGCCAGCGGATACCAGACGGGGTCGACGTCCGCGGTCGCCAGGTGGCCCGTCGTGCCGAGGCCCACCTGGTGGAGCACCCCCGCGCCGTCCACGGCCCAGGTGAGCCCCCACCCGCCGGCATCGATCTGGATCAGCTGGTCGTCGCGCACCACCCGATTCTGGTGCAGGTACCGTGAGCACGCCGGTGGAAGGAGACACATGAGGCCCATCCGTCCCGCTGTCGCCGTGGGCGCGCTCCTGTTCGTCGCGGTGGTCGCCGCGTCCTGCTCCGGACAGGACCCCGCGGAGGGTCTCCCGACCGAGGTGGTCACGGGTGGGTCCACTACCACCGTGCCGATCGCCACCGACCTGTCGCCCTGCGACGGCGACCCGGGCGTGGGCGGCGAGGCGCCGGCGGGCGCGGCGCCCGGTGACCTGGTCGCGGCGACCGAGCTGTCCGATCCGTCCGACGACGCGGATGACGGCTTCCCGACCCAGGCCAAGGTCTGGCGCATCCTCTACGTGTCGACCGGCATCGACGAGGACGACCTGCAGCTGGTGTGCGGGCTCGCGGCGGCGCCCGAGGACGGCCCGGGCGACGACGGCGGGGTCGGGCACCAGCTGGCGTGGGCGCACGGCACGATCGGCCTCCAGCAGGCCTGCCTGCCGTCGACCAGGCCGGCCGAGGCGTTCTGGGGCCCGATGAGCGGCGGCATCGGCGCGGTCGCCTGGGGCACCGGGTTCCGCGCCCGCAACGGCGACCCGTCGAACGGTGCGTTGCAGACCGCGCTGGACCGCGGCTGGGTCGTGTCGGCGACCGACTACCAGCCCAACGACACCTACATCATCGGGCGCATCGCGGCCGCCAACGTGATCGACGCCGCCCGCGCCACCGACCAGCTCATGACCCGCGAGTTCGGCGAGCCGGCGACCCCCGACAGCTACGACGTGATCACCTGGGGCCATTCGCAGGGTGGGCACGCCGCGCTGTGGGCCGGCCAGATGATGGCGCCCTACCAGGAGGCCGCGCCGAATCCGCGCAGCGCACCGCTGACCCTGGCCGGCGTCGCGGCCGAGGCCCCCGCCGCGAACCTGATCGCCCAGCCCGACCTGCAACAGGGCGTCGAGTACGGCGACGGGGTCGCCGACTGGGAGATGCACCAGTCGATCCAGCTGGTCGGCCTGCCGATCCCGGCCCTCGAGCTGCAGATCGGCCCTGCGCTGTTCTCGTACATCTTCGGGTCGTGGACCCAGTTCTCCGCACGCGGCGCGCCGGCGACCGACGCCCTGACGCCGGCGTTCCCGCCGGAGCGCACCGACCTGCAGCTGGACACCGTCGCGACCGAGGAGGGGGCGACGACCATCGCCCAGCTCGGCGCGCTGTGCCTGGACAAGAAGGACTCGCTGCGGATCAAGGACCTGGTGGCGCCGTACCGCAACGCGGGTCAGCACGCGATGCTGACACCGGACCTGTGGAACCTGCCCGACGACTACCGCTCGGGCCAGTTCTTCAAGGGCGGTGCCGACCGGACCTGCGCCACCAGCACCGACGACGACATGCAGGCGTGGTGCGACTGGATCCGCTGGAACATCCCGGGACCGCTGGGTGACCACCCCTTCCCCAAGGTGCCCGCCGAGGACGGCGAGCCGGTCCCCGTGCTGCTGACCCAGGGCATGGACGACCAGATCATCCACTGCCAGCCGGGTGAGGGCGAGGAGCCGGACGCCGTGGCCAGCGCGGCCAACTGCATGTCGACCGCGCTGTACGACGCGATGCGCAGCTCGGACTACTGCCCGGCGGGCGGCGACCGGGGCTACCTGCGGCTGTCGCTGTTCGCGCAGCGGGGTGCGGCCAGCCCGGCGTCGCACCTGTCGATCCCCGGCCAGATCGCAGCGGTGGGCTCGGGCCAGGACGACACCGACCTGAGCTTCGTCGGGTCGCCGCTGGACCGCTTCATGACCGCCGCGTTCGAGGACCGGCTCGAGCCGGGGTGCACCGCCTCGGTGCTCAACGCCGACTGAGGCGCCGCGCCCACAAGTTCAAGGCGGTCCGGGTCCGGACCGATACCACCTGCGGTGAGGAGAGGAACCACACCCACGGCCTGCGCCGCGTCGCTCGCGGCGCTGGTGCTGCTGACCGGCTGCTCGGACGGACCCGCCACGGCGACCGCCGAGTCGAACGCGCGCGCCGAGGCCGTCATGGCCGAGGCCGAGGCGGCCACGACCGTGCCACCGAGCACCGCGCCCGCGGTGCAGGTCGGCCTCGACGAGTCCGCGGCACGAGCGATCGCCGGGACACCCACCACGATCACCACGACGCTCAGCGTCGACGATGCCGTCGGCTACGAGATCGTCGTGCAGCGGCCGCCCACCGGCGACGCGGCGCGCATCTCGGTGGTGGCGCCGCAGGGTGGCTCCGTGGAGCTCATCCTCATCGGCGCCGACGTCTTCGTCGGGGGCGACGACCTGCCGGGCGGCGCGACGTGGGTGCGGATGGACCGCGACGAGGTCGTCGACACCGTCGGCATCGACCCCGTCGTGCTCCTCGAGGACCCGATCGCCGGGCGCATCGCCGCGGTCGCGGAGTACGGCGGGCGGCGCGAGCCGATCGGACCCGGCGCGTCGCTCGACGGGCCGACGTCGATGTACCGCTTCAGCGCCAACGTGCGCGGCCTGGTCGACGAGGCCGACGCCTGGGGCCTGCTGGACGGGGTCGGGCCGGCCGTGCCGCTCGACCAGCGTGCGACGGTCGAGTGCCTCGCGGATGCACAGGGGGGGCTCGTCCAGGTGTCCTACGACCAGACGATCGCCCAGGACGGCCAGCAGCGGACCGTGCGGGTCGTCGACCGGTACTCGGGCTTCGGGGAGCCCGCCGACGTCGCCGCGCCCCCAGCCGAGGACACGATCTCGTTGGACGAGCTCCTGGCGATCGACCCGGCCGCGGCCCCGCAGCGCAGCTAGCTCGCGGTCACTCGCCTCGATACGTGCCGAAGCTCCAGATGTTGCCTTCGGGGTCGCGCACGCTGAAGCCGCGCGAGCCGCCGCCGTAGTCCTCGGTCCGCATCTCGCGCACGAACGCGCAGTCGGCCGCCCGGCACGACTCGTGCACCCG
>WBZX01003316.1_pt1 | contig 10311 bp, 10 predicted proteins | sample 5204211 | NCBI WGS metagenome assembly WBZX01 (sample SAMN12344362, study PRJNA552823) | activated sludge metagenome | biome: Activated sludge suspended growth; feature: Nitrification reactor; material: Wastewater; isolation source: activated sludge from nitrification reactor of wastewater...
GCTGGCCACGCTTTCGGCCAGCTTGGTGACCGGCCGCGCCATCGCGAGGACCGGGCCTTCCTGGTCGCCGAGCTGGCGCAGGCCGGGCACCGGGGTGTAGTCGAGGCAGGTGGCGCGCTTGACCTGACCGCCGATGACCAGCATCGGGATCGAGTCGGTGTAGGCGCCGAACACGCCGTTGAGGGCGTTGATGCCGCCGGGGCCGGTGGTGACCATCACCACCGCCGGCTTGCCGGCGATGCGCGCGTAGCCTTCGGCGGCCATCGCACAGGCCTGCTCGTGGTGCATGAAGGTGCAGGTGAGGCGCGGGTGGTTGGCGAGGGCCTGGTTGAGATACATGGCGCCGCCGCCGGTGACGGTGAACACCTGCTCGATGCCGTGGTCGGCCAGCCAGTCGGCGATGCGTTCGGAAAGATTCATTTGCGTTCGGTGATGAAGTGCAGGCTGCGAGGGTGGCCCGGTTCGATGCGACCGACTTCGGCCTCGATCTGGTGAGGGTTTACGGCGACGCAGACCAGAACTTGTGCCTCCGGGTGACGATGTAGCCCCAAGGCGGGGGCGACGACGGGCTTGCCGGCGAGCGTGTGGCCCTGCTTGTTCGGGGCGCCGTCGAGGAAGGCACGCACCCGGTCGAGCGGAATCGCCCCCTGCCCGAGCAGGCGCTGTGCCCACGAGCCGGCGCCCCACACCAGCAGCGGGGTGCCGGCGCGCAGCGGTGGGTCGATGGCGATGGCGTCGGCGGCGCGTTGCCGGCTGTCGGCGAGGTAGGCACGCAGTTGCGCGAGGGCGGCGGGCGGCGGCGCGGGCGACGGTGCCGGCGCCGCCCGGCCGATGCCGGCGAAGGCCGGGTAGGTGCTGCCGTCCGGCAGGGCGAGGGTGCAGTCGAGGAAGCGCTGGCCGGGCAGGCCGATGGCGGTGAACAGGCGGGCCAGCGCCAGCGGGCTGAAGTGGTTGATATGCTCGCTGTCGAAATAATAGAAAGGTGGCCGCGGCTCGCAGCGGTAGCCGCGGGGGTCGGGGATTTCGATGTAAAGGGCGCCGCCGGGGGCGAGCAGGGCCGGCAGCCCGCGCAGCCAGTCGAGGTCGCGCAGGTGTTCGGCGACATGGGACAGCACGATGAGGTCGAACTGCCGGCCGGCATAGCGGGCAGGCGCCTGACTGGCCAGGCCCTCGCTGACGCGGAGGCCCTTCTGGCGTGCCTGCATGACGGCGGCCGGGTCGGGGTCGAGTCCTTCGGCGCGGGGGTAGCCGCGGGCGGCGAGCACCTGCAGCAGCCCGCCGGCACCGCAGCCGATGTCGAGGATGGCGGCGCGGTGGTCCGGCAGGCCGCGTTCGAGGCGCCCGGCAAGGGTTTCCAGGCGACGCTGGTCGGCCGGGTCCTGGCCGGCGCCGGTGCCGGTGGGGCCGCCGTACTTGGCGAGATCGCGGTAGTAGCGGTCGTAGGCGCTCTGCGCGGCCGGCGTGTCGGCCCAGGCGAAGTCGCAGGGCGTGCAGGCGAGCAGCCGGTAGCCGGCCGGCAGCGGAGAACTGCTCGGTTGGGGCAGCGCGAGTTCGGCCAGCACTTCCGGGTCGCGGTTGCCGCACAGCGGGCAGGGGCGGTGGAGTGCGGGGAGCATGGCGTGGGCGCCGGGGCTACAGTCCGACGCCGAGGAACTGGCCGGTCATGTCGGCCGCGTAGTCGAGCTGGGCCGCGCTGAGTCCCGGCCACAGGCCGATCCAGAAGGTGTCGCGCATGATGCGGTCGGCCACCGGCAGCGCGCCGACGACGCGGAACTGGCGGCCGGCCATCGACGGCTGGCGGACCAGATTGCCGGCGAACAGCAGGCGGGTGCCGATCCGGTGCTGGTCGAGGTATTCGAGCAGGTCGACGCGATTGACGCCGGCCTCGGGCCGCAAGGTGACGGGAAAGCCGAACCAGGCCGGGTCGCTGCCCGGGGTGGCTTCGGGCAGGATCAGGAAGTCGCGGGCGGCGGCGAGGCGTTCGGTGAGGTGGGCGAAGTTGCGTTTGCGGGCGGCGATGAAGTCGTCCAGCCGGTCGAGCTGGGCCAGACCGCAGGCGGCCTGCATGTCGGTGATTTTGAGGTTGTAGCCGATGTGGCTGTAGGTGTACTTGTGGTCGTAACCGGCGGGCAGGCTGCCGAGCTGCCAGCCGAAGCGCTTGCCGCAGGTGTTGTCGCAGCCGGGCTTGCACCAGCAGTCGCGGCCCCAGTCGCGGAAGGATTCGGCGATCTGGCGGAGCTGCGGGTCGCGGGTCAGCACGGCGCCGCCTTCGCCCATCGTGATGTGGTGGGCGGGGTAGAAGGACAGCGTGGCGAGGTCGCCGAAGGTGCCGACTTTGCGGCCGTGCCAGGTGGAGCCGAGGGCGTCGCAGCAGTCCTCGATCAGCCACAGGCCGTGGGCTTTGGCGAAGGCGCAGACGATGTCGAGGTCGAAGGGGTTGCCGAGGGTGTGGGCGATCACGATCGCCTTGGTGCGCGGCGACAGCGCCGCTTCGAGCATCGCCACGTCGATGTTGTAGCCGGGCAGCGTGACGTCGACGAAGACCGGCACCGCGCCGTTTTGAAGGATGGGGTTGACGGTGGTCGGGAAGCCGGCGGCGACGGTGATGACTTCGTCGCCGGGGCGGATCGCCCGGTTGCCCAGTTTGGGCGACGTGAGCGTCGAGAAGGCGACGAGGTTGGCCGACGAGCCGGAGTTGACGGTCAGCGCGTGGTCGACCCCGACGAAGCGGGCCAGGCGCGCTTCGAAGGCGTCGTTGAAGCGGCCGGTGGTGAGCCAGGCGTCGAGGGCGGCGTCGATCATGGCGTCCTTCTCGGCGTCGCCGACGACCTTGCCGGACGGCGGCACCGGGTCGATGCCGGGCCGCCATGCGCCGGCGACGGCGTCGGGCCGGGCGGGGCGGACGATGACTTCGAGGGTCTGGCCGGCGAGGTCGGGCCGGGCGGCGAGATCGAGCTGCAGGCGGCCGTCGGCATCGGCGCGGAGGGTCTGGCGCAGGAGGGTCATGGGGAGCTTCCGAAGGCGGCGATTTCGTCGAGGGTGTAGCGCTGCATGTCGGCGCCGCTGCGCCAGGCGTGGTGCCAGGCCAGGCTGCGGGCGATGGCGGTGTCGGCGTTCCAGCGCGGTTGCCAGCCGAGGCGGCTGTGGGCCTTGCTGCAGTCGAGTTTGAGGATGTGGGCTTCGTGGGGCCGGGCTTCGATGGCGGTGGTCCACCGCGCGTCGGGGCCCCAGCCGCGGGCGAGGCGGTCGACGACCCAGGCGACGGTTCTGGCGTCGGCTTCGTGGGGGCCGAAGTTCCAGGCGTCGGCCCATGCTGCACCTTCGTCGGCGAGCCGCTGAGCCAGCGCGAGGTAGCCCGACAGCGGTTCGAGGACGTGCTGCCAGGGCCGGATCGCGCCGGGGTTGCGCAGGCTCACCGGGGTGCCGGCGGCGAAGGCGGCGAGCACGTCGGGCACCAGCCGGCTGGCGGTCCAGTCGCCGCCGCCGATGACGTTGCCGGCACGGGCGCTGGCCACCGGGATGCCGAGCTCGGCGAGGAAGGCGCGGCGGTAGGCGGCGACGATCAGTTCGGTGCAGCCCTTGCTTGCCGAGTAGGGATCGTGGCCGCCGAGCGGGTCGGTCTCGCGGTAGCCCCACACCCATTCGTGGTTTTCGTAGCATTTGTCGCTGCTCACCACCACCACCGCGCGCACGCCGGGGGTGTGGCGGACGGCTTCGAGCAGGTGCACGGTGCCCATCGCGTTGGTGGCGAAGGTGGCGACCGGTTCGGCGTAGGACAGCGGCACCAGCGGCTGGGCCGCGAGGTGCAGGACGATCTCGGGGCGGGCGGCGGCCAGGGCTTCGGCGAGGGCCGGGTAGTCGCGCACGTCGCCGAAGGTGGACTGCATGCCGTCGGCGACGCGGGCTTCGTCGAAGAGCGCCGGCAGCGTCGCTGGCGGCAGCGCGTAGCCATGCACGTCGGCGCCGAGCTGCTGCAGCCACAGGCTCAGCCAGCCGCCCTTGAAGCCGGTGTGGCCGGTGACGAAAACCCGCCGGCCGGCCCAGAAATCCGGATTCACCAGCTTTTCCATGGGGCGGCTCCGCTGTTCCACAGGTCTTCGAGGAGGGTCTTGTCGCGCAGGGTGTCCATCGGGCGCCAGAAGCCGGTGTGCTGGAAGGCGGCGAGTTGCTGGCGGGCGATCAGTTCGCCGATCACCGGGCCTTCGAAGATGGTCTGGTCGTCGCCGATGAAGTCGAGCACCGTGGGCGACAGCACGAAGAAGCCGCCGTTGATGAAGCCGCCGTCGCCGAGGGGTTTTTCGACGAAGGCGCGGACGTCGTCGCCCTGCAGTTCGAGGGCCCCGAAGCGCCCCGGCGGCTGCACCGCGGCCACCGTGGCGAGCTTGCCGTGGCCGCGGTGGAAGGCGATCTCGGCGCCGATGTCGATGTCGGCGACGCCGTCGCCATAGGTGAAGCAAAAGGCTTCCTCGTCCTGCAGGTACTGTCGCACGCGGCCGAGGCGGCCGCCGGTCTGGGTGTTGTCGCCGGTATCGACGAGGGTGACGCGCCAGGGTTCGGCGTGACGCTCGTGGATTTCCATGCGGTTGTGGGTCATGTCGAAGGTGACGTCCGACATGTGCAGGAAGTAGTTGGCGAAGTACTCCTTGATCACATAGCCCATGTAGCCGCAGCAGATCACGAAATCGTGGATGCCGTGGCTGGAGTAGATCTTCATGATGTGCCAGAGGATCGGCCGGCCGCCGATGCCGATCATCGGCTTGGGCCGATTGACGGTCTCTTCGCTGATGCGGGTGCCCAGGCCACCCGCGAGGATCACGGCTTTCATCATCGCTCCATTGGGGGATGGAGACGATGTTATGCGTGGCGGGGAAGGGGCTTAGGGTGGAACAGCGGGGGAAAGGGGGGGTAATTCTGCCCGGGCCGCGGCCGGTTCAGTGGGCGGTCGCGGCGGCGATCGGGGCCGGCGCCTTGGCTGCGGAGTAGCGGTGCTTGAGGCGCAGGAAGGGCTTCTCGAAGTAGTGGTAGGACAGCGGCGCGGCGACGACGAGCAGCAGGAAGCCGGTGGCCGGGTCGGGCGGCCAGCTCTGGCCGGGGTCGCGTGCCGGCCCGGTGTCGAGGAACAGGCCCTGGTACATGTAAATGCCGTAGGAAATGAGGCCGATGTACTTGAGCGGCGGCAGTTCGAGCAGCGCCACGAGGCGGCTCGCCGGGTTGAAGTAGATCCACGCGATGGCCAGCGCGATGCCGACGGTGCGCAGGTAGTTGGCGCCGATGTTGTGCACGAACCACGAGTCGCTGGTGAGGTAGAGGGAGTTGGCGTAGAGCAGGGCGCCGATGGCCAGGCCGGCGGGGTGGCCGGCCACGCGTCGCAGCGGGCCGGCGCTGCGTTCGCTGCCGATCGCGAGGGCCAGCAGGCAGCCCACCGCAATGGCGGCGCCGGCCACGAAGGACCAGCGGTCGACGAAGTAGCGCTCGGACAGCCCGGCCTTGATCAGCAGCAGCTGGACGAAGGGGGCGCTGGCGATGAAGGTCACGACCAGCGCCACCAGGGCTGGCCGGCGCCGGCCGAACAGCAGCAGGAAGACCGTCGGCCAGACGAGATAGAAGTGTTCCTCGACGGCCAGCGACCAGGTGTGCCCCATGAAGCCGGTGTACAGATCGCGCGGAACGAAGTTGTAGGAATAGAGGTAGGCGTAGAACAGGGAATCCCACGAGGTGACGTTGCGGCCGAACACATGCAACAGCGTGGCGATGACGAGAAACAGGATGTAGAGCGGGAAGATTCGCAGCGTGCGGCGGAGGATGAAGTTGCGGATCGAGATGGTGCCACTGGCGCGGTGCTCGTTGATCAGCAGCGTGGTGATCAGGAAGCCCGACAGCACGAAGAAGGCCTGCACGCCGGTGCCGCCGTGGATCATCGGCAGCAGTGCGCGGGGGAGCAGCTGCGCGTCGCTCAGCGCCACATAGACGCCGAGGTGGGTCAGGACGACGGCGATCACCGCCAGTGCGCGTATTCCGTCGAATCCCCTGATTGTTCTGTGCATGACGCGGCTGTCCTGTTGCCCGGTTGGTCGGCATCGGCCCCGCCGTCCGCGCGAGCGGGACGGCGGGGCCGGCGCGTATTCTGCCACCGGGCCGGGCGCCGGGTTGCGGCGTAGTCCTCGTCCGCGGCGGGAAAGTGCTGGCCGGTGTACAGATTTTTCAATCGGCGCGGCGGCTGCTCAGCCGGCCAGCAGCAGCCCGGCCATCGCGGCGGGGGTGGCGGCGGCACGCCAGTGGGCGGGCATGTCGGCGGCGGCGATGCTGCCGTAACCCCAGGTGGCGGCGATGAAGGGCAGCTGGTTGGCGTCGGCGGATTCGCCGTCCTCGCTGCGGTCGCCGATGTAGATCGAGGCGTCCTGCTGAAGCTCGTGGTCGGCCAGCAGGCGGGCGATCATCGCGGCCTTGTCGGGCAGGCGCGGGGCGAACAGGTCGAGCGCGTAGATGTGGTCGAAGTGGTCGAGCCAGCCGAGGTGGGCGAGGATCAGGCGCGTCGGCAGGATGCGTTTGTTGGTGGCGATGGAGAGCTGCAGGCCGGCGCCGCGCAGCTGCGTCAGCATCCCGCCGACGCCGGCGTAGGCGGCGGTCTGCTTGTAGCCTTCGGTGTCGTAGCTGGCCTTGAAGGCGTCGGCGAGGCGGTCGATGAGCGCCGTGTCATGGCTGCCGCTGAGCAGTTGCAGGGTTTCGAGCAGCGGCGGACCGACGATGCCGGCGTCGATGGGGACCGCCGGCGCAACGCCGGCGCGGGCGAAGGCGTCGCGGTAGCTGGCCAGGATCGCCGGCGCCGAGTCGATCAGGGTGCCGTCGAGGTCGAACAGGATGTGCTGGTAGCGGGGCATGGGCGGGCGCCGCCGGCGCGACATGCTGCAGTGCGATCCGGGGTCGCCCGCTGCGGCTTGTCGGCCAGCGCGATGTGGTGGTTGGAAGACGGAATTATCCACCGCTCGGTTATATTTACGCGCCCCGACTCACTTTGTGCCGCCATGGAACCGATCGCTCCCGATGCCTCCGACGACTCCCGCCGCTTCGGCGGCATTGCGCGCCTGTACGGCGAGGCCGGGCGGGCGCGGCTGGCGACGGCGCGGGTGTGCGTGGTCGGGATCGGCGGGGTCGGCTCGTGGGCGGCCGAGGGGCTGGCGCGCAGCGGCGTCGGGCAGCTCACGCTGATCGACCTGGACCACGTGGCGGAGTCGAACATCAACCGCCAGATCCACGCCTGCGACGCGACGCTCGGGCAGGCCAAGGTGGAGGCGATGCGCGAGCGGATCGGCGGTTTCAGCCCGGATTGCCGGGTGCGGGTGGTGGACGATTTCGTCACCGCCGACAACTGCGCCGAGCTGCTCGGCGGCGGCTTCGACTATGTTGTCGATGCCATCGATGCGGTGCGCGTGAAGGTGGCGATGATCGCCTTCTGCCGCCGCGCGGGAGTGCCGGTGGTCACCTGCGGGGCGGCCGGCGGGCAGATCGATCCGACCCAGATCCGCGTCGACGACCTGGCGCGGACGATCCAGGACCCGCTGCTGGCCAAGGTGCGCGGCGCGCTACGCAAAGCCCACGGTTTTGCCCGCGATCCGAAGAAGAAATTCGGTGTCGAGGCGGTGTATTCGACCGAGCCGCTGCGCTACCCGGCCACCGACGTGGCCTGCGAGGTGTCGGTGGGCGGGCCGGCCGGCCTCAACTGCGCCGGCTTCGGTTCGGTGGTGACGGTGACGGCCTGCGTCGGGCTGTTTGCCGCGGCGCGGGCGATCAACGCGCTGGCGGCGGGCCGATGAAAAGGGCCGGGTCGACGGCCGCGCCGTTGAGATAGACGCTCCAGTGCAGGTGCGGGCCGGTGGCGCGGCCGCTGCTGCCGGAGCGGCCGACCACGTCGCCGCGGCGCACCGTCTGGCCGGCTTGGACGCCGGCCTGCTCCAGATGGCAGACCATGCTGACGAAACCCTGGCCGTGGTCGACAAACACCGTCTTGCCGTTGAAGTAGAGGTCGTCCACCAGGCTCACGACGCCGTCGGCCGGGGCGCGGATCGGCGTGCCGGCCGGCACCGCCACGTCGAGGCCGGTGTGCGGTGCGCGGGGTTCGCCGTTGAACACCCGGCGCAGGCCGAAGCGGCTCGACAGGCGGCCGTCGGCCGGCAGCGCAAGATCGGTGCGGCTGACCGGCACGTCGCGGAACCGGCTGCGGATGTCGATCTGGCGCGCGCGTTCGGCCTCGATGCGGGCCAGGTCGGCCGGGTCGGGGGTGACCATTTTGGGATTCCTGATGGTCAGCTTCTGCACCGGATAGTTCTTTGCCGCCACCGTGAAGGGCAGCGGACGGCTGTCGCCGTCGGGGCCGAGCTCCAGCTGCTGTTCGCCGACCGGGGTGTCGAGGGGCAGGCCGACCAGCGCGTACCAGCCGTCGCGGCGCTGCTGCAGCAGCACCGGATGGCCGCCGAAGCGGACCTGCGGACGCGGCGCGGCGGCCGGCGCGACGGCGATTTCGGCGACGCCGCCGGGGACGGATTCGGCGCGCAGCTGGGCCTGCGCCGGCTGCGCGACGAGGCATGCGGCGGCAGCGCAGAGTAAAACTTGAGGCAGGAATTGCTTTTCGGGAGGGACTATTTCACACATGGCGGCAGGAAGTTGGACGCGCGGACGCGAATTTGATCATGAACGGCGCGGCTGTCGGTTTAACATCCTGTAAAGACTAACTTAGTGCGCGTTGCGGGACCATTGCCCCGCAGGGCCGGCCGGGGCTTGGCTGCCGGTCGCCGGCGTGCGGAGGGTGACGGGATGTCGCAGGAAGCAATCGTGCTGTTTGCCCACGGGGCCCGCGATCCGGCCTGGGCGCTGCCCGCCCGCCGCGTGGCGGCCGAGGTGCAGAAGCTGCGCCCGGAGGCGGCGGTCAGCGTCGCCTTTCTCGAGTTGATGGCGCCGAGCCTCGCCGAGGCGGTGGACGCTGCGGCGGCGGCGGGGGCGACGCGGCTGCGCATCGTGCCGCTGTTCCTGGCCCAGGGCGGCCACCTGCAGCGCGACGTGCCGGTGCTGCTCGAGGCGGCGCGGGCCCGCCATCCGGGCTGCCGGATCGAGCTGGCGGCGGCGGTCGGCGAGGACGCCGGCGTGGTGCACGCGATGGCGCTGTATTCGGCGGGGGGCTGAAGGGTCCGCGCTTGACATGGAGATAAGGGAGATCGGGGTTTCGATGGCTTGTCGCATCTGGCTGGTGGGAGACGATCCCCGGTTGGCGGAACAGCTCGAAGCTTGGCTGGCGCCGGCCGGTTATGAATGTGAGCGCGTGCGCACCGCCGAGGCCGGGGTGCGCCTGGTCGCCGGTCGGCCGGACGTCGAGCGGGTCGTCGTCGACGCCAGTTCGCACGGCGGCGCGCTCGATCTGCTGACCCCGTTCCGGGAGGCCGGGCTGCCGGTGCTGCTGCTGCTCGAGGCCGAGGATCTGCTGGCGGTGGAAACCGGTCTGCATGCCGCGGTGTCGGGTTTCCTCGTCAAGCCTCTCGAGCCGCAGGCGGTGCTGGCGACGCTGGCGCTGCCGTCGAAGGGCATCAGCGTGCCGGCGGGAGGCTATTTCCCGTTCCGCACGCTGGAGGATGTGACCGGCCTGTCGCAGCTGGTGGCCGGCCTGTGCCCGGATGCCGAGGTGGTGCAGATCGCCCTTTCCGAACTCATGCTGAACGCCATCGAGCACGGCAATCTGGGCCTCGGTTTTGCGCGTAAGGGCGAGCTGATGAACGGCGGCGCGTGGCGCAACGAAGTCGAACGCCTGCTCGACCTGCCCGAGCAGCTCGACCGTTTTGCCTACCTGCGCGTCGAGTGCCGGCCGCGGGAGGTGCGCTTCCTGATCCACGACCAGGGCGAGGGCTTCGACCCGGCGCCCTACCTCCAGCTCAACCCGGCCCGCTCGGTCGAACCGCACGGTCGCGGCATCGCGATCGCCCGCCTGCTGGCTTTTCCCGATCTGGTGTTCCTCGACGGCGGGCGCTGCGTCGAGGGCATCGTGCGCCGGCTGGCGGCCGTCGGCATGGCGGTCTGAGGTCCGGTTGGCGGCGGCGTCACGGGCCGCTGCGTTGACGATTCATAATATAAGTGTATTCTTATATTATGAATCGACGCTTTCCTGTTTCCCGTTTCCTGCCTTTCTCCCCGTCGCTGTCCGCCGGCCTGCTGGCGGCGTGTTGCGTGCTGGCCATTCCGGCCGCCGCGGGCGCCGACGCGCCGGGGGGGATTCCGACCCTGCGCATCGGCGTGCAGCCGCGCGCCCAGACTTACACCAGCGACGCCACC
>WBZX01001129.1_pt1 | contig 10310 bp, 14 predicted proteins | sample 5204211 | NCBI WGS metagenome assembly WBZX01 (sample SAMN12344362, study PRJNA552823) | activated sludge metagenome | biome: Activated sludge suspended growth; feature: Nitrification reactor; material: Wastewater; isolation source: activated sludge from nitrification reactor of wastewater...
GCCAATGACACACGAAGAACTCGAACAATGGGTCGTGTTTCTCGCGACGCAGGTGGGTCTGTTTGGACCTATTCACCGAGAGCGACGGCGAGAGCGACGAACCGAAACGGCCTTCATCACGCCAGAAGCGCTGCCTGGTCGCATGGGTCCACCGGGGCCAACTGGCGCTGCTGGGCCACCGGGTCCGCCCGGCCCAAAGGGCGATATCGGACAGCCTGGTCCGCCCGGCCAACCTGGCTCGCCAGGGGAATCGGGGAGTGCTGGGCCACCGGGGCCACCAGGCATGCCGGGGACGCCAGGCGCAGCCGGTCCACCGGGACCGCCGGGTCCGAACTGGCCCGACGTGTTCGTGGTTTCACCAGGGGCGAGTGCGCCGTTCTTCCCAGCGGTCCAGCAAGCCATCAGTGCGGCCATCGCGTCCGGTGAGCGAACCGACGCCGATCCGGCGCTCGTGCTGGTTCTGCCCGGCGACTACACCGAGGATGTCACGCTCTACAAGCATGTCCTCGTGAGGGGCTTTGACCGCGTGGGCGACTTCAAAACCATCGTGCGCGGCCAAGTGACATGCAATTTGACACTAGAAGGCGGCCTTCGCGAAAAGACCGTCACCAGCCTGAGCGGACTCTCGATCTTTCCGCCGAGTGGCAAGACCTGCGGCCTTCACTTCACCGGTACGAGCGCGCAGAAGCTCATCGTCACCGACGTTGTTATCGAAGGCAACGTTCCGTGCCTCCTGTCTGACAACACGTTCACGTCAGGCACCGGGACGAGCCAAATCTTGTGGAAAGACGGACGCCTCCGCAGCACCAGTCCGCTGACCCCAGCCCTTCTTCATCGGTCCGGCAGCATCGAAATGGAGTCCTGCGACATCTGGAATCGCGTCACGCCGCCCACGGTCAGTCCCGTCGTGATCCGCATCGGGCCGGCCGTCGCACAAGCGCAGCCCTGCACGCTCGCCTTGGCCCACTGCGCCGTCGAAGGAACCAGCGTTGTGGATGCCTCGCTGTCGACCTCGGCGACCGTGGGAACCATCGGCCTTGGAGCGGTTCGCAGCACGTTCTATCTCGCTAACTCGACAGCGGCCCCCGTCCGCTATGTGGTCGCCTCGCCGAATGCCACAGCAGGTGTCACCACATTGGCATTTGCTCATTGTCTGTTTCGTGCCTCGGTCTGGACGGCTGGAACCTATCTGATCCTCGGCGCGTCCGGTGGAGCGGTGCCGGTCATCAGCTTTGGCAACGGCTTTCGCGCCGATAGCGGCGTCACCACCGCGACACTCACCAGCGGCACGGCGGTTAACACGCCGATGGGGGCAGTATGACGACGGCAACCATCTGGACGGCGATTGACAGCGCCTTTGGTGCCACGATTCGTGTCATCCAAAACAAGTCGGCGGGCAATTGGCAGGCCGCCGCGATGGCGATGGAGGAAAGCAACGCTGCGCTCGTCGAAGCGACGCGCCAGTTTCAGACGCTCACCGCCAGCTTGCGCAATCAGCGCGAACACCACGAAGCCGTCGCCATCAACCGGGTGCTGACCAGCTACTTGGTGCCGCTTCTGTCGGCGCTGATGGAGTGCATGCACAGCGCGGGGTCGGTATCGGGCTCTGCGGCACCGACGCAAGCCGTAGCCGTTACCGAGCGTCCGCCATGGCTGTCGACGCAGATTTTGTCCGCCATCGACGCGCAGCTTCGCAGCCTGGCCAATAACCCGACGGCGCTTTCGCGGCTCACCGGGATGCTCTATCCGCTCGCGCAGCTCAATGAACTCAGCGTGATTCGGGCGTGCGAGATCCTGGCCAGCGACGATGATCTGGGCGTGGCATTCGTGATTCGCGTGCTCCGTGACGTGCAAGCCGGTCGACGTGACTTGCTGGGCTATTTCGGCGCGTTTCTTCAGGAGGTTGGCACGCTCAGCAACGACGCCAGCACCGTCACCACGAGCGGTGTCCGCATTCCCATCGGCGATGTCTCAAGCGTCCACGCCCGCATCCTGCTGGCGGTGCGCTACCTAGAAGTGAAGGAAGGTTTTCGTTTCTGATTGGAGGGGGTCATGGCAGACAAGGCAGTGCCCGACCTGGATTTGACGGTCGGCTATTTCATTCTGCGCGACGGGAACATTGTCTGGGAAACCTACAACGGCGACATCGCGACGTGGCGCCTTGCGCTGATTGACTTGCTCAAGAACAACCACGTCAAGGCGCTGTACTTCCTCGCGGGTAAGTCGATTTGGATGAGGCTGCCGCTATGAGCCGTCAAGAACCGCGCTGGACGGGCTTCGTCGCAGGCACTGCCGCTCTATCGCTGGTCGTCGTATTCTTCGCGCTCGCTGCAATCGGGCCACCGACTGCGCTCAAGGACGACGCAGCACCGCCCGTTCCCGATCCACCCGCGATACGGCCCGACGACTTGGTCGCGCTCGCTCGCTGCCTCTGTTCCGAGGACAACGATCCGGCCATCCAGATCGCGATCGGCTGGATCGTCATCCAAACCGCACGTCGTCGCCGAGTGTCCGTCTTCGAGCTGCTCACTGCCGGGCATGGCTACGGCCCGCAGAAAGTGTTCGTAGACGGCAAAGCCATCATCCGATTCGCATCCACGGACAAACCCGCGACGGATACCGCGATGCTTCTGGCCGCAGCGCTGCTCTCTGGAACCGTCGAACCACCGACGCGATTTCAGCAAGCCGCACCAACCAGCTTCGTCGAGCGCAGCAAGGCGAGCAAGCGTATCGGAGCCGACGGTCACCCGCTCCAGCCCGAGACAACCACGCAGCGTATCGTCGCCCTGCAATCCGACTTCGGCGGCCTCGTCGGACGAATAGGCCGCTGGTACTTCTATCGGAATCGCGCAGCGTCGGTTCCATCCACCGATGAACTGCCAGTTTTGCTCTGAGGGGGGCTAGTCGATGTTGATCTCGAACACAAAACGAGTCCACGAATGTCGAACCTGTGGCATTGGTTTTTGGGGCGCTGTGCCGACGGAATGCAGCGCTCATGACTTGGTGGAGATCGTCGTTTTCGACGGTTGCCTGTGCTGTCACGCAGCGCTGACCGAGAACGAGCTGGCGCAAGAACCGCAGGCGAAGGGAACGGACAGGCTCGTCACTTGGGGCCGCTATTGCGATTCGTGTATGGCAGCCAAGGAGGCTTTCGCAAGGGCGCACCAAAACACCGGGCTTGGAATCGGGCTTTCAGCTCTGCCTCGTCACCAAGTGGGCCGCATGATGCGGTCTTGGCTTCGGGCCTGGCTTGCTCGGACGCCCGATGAGGTGCTGGGAGAGTTCGCGTCGGTCATCGAGTCCGGTGATCTCTCGCAGATTGGACGGCTCGCTCCGCTTCTTGTTTCGGCAATGAACCGCAACTAGCGGCGACGCCGAGTCCAATGTCACTCTTGACGGAAGGTGCGCAACATGGGTCACAAGCTCTTTCTCGATCTTGCTACGCGCGTCTGTCAGGTGATGAACATCGACTTGCCTTGGGACCATCGCCCGCCCGAGCCAAGGTGCGAGCGGTGCGGCGGGGAACCCGACTACGAGGCAGTGCCCTCCTTTGCCGAATCGTGTGACGAAGATCTCAGCCAGGCTCTCTGCAAAGCCTGCGCGGAGCTTGGCCTCCCGTCGGGCTGGTCACTCACCGTACACCCCTCCAAAGCCAGGGTTATCAAGCTCCGAGCCGACGGCTTCGCTCAATCCACAGATGGCAAGCTCAAGCGCTGGCGACGAGGATCGACGAACAAAAGGGTATGAGGTCCATGTTCTCACACGACACAGGCGCCCACGGACTAGGCTAGATTCTGGGCATGCGACTTCTCCTTCTGCTCGTAGGGTTCATGCTTTTCGGCTCGTCGGCTCATGCCGACGAAATACGGAAGCCGCCATCCCTCCGCGACGCTGCAATGGCACATTTTCACAACGGACTTGCATTCTACGAGTCCGAGCAATTCGGCCCAGCGATCGTCGAGTTTCGCGCCGCATGGGAGCTGAGCGGCGAACGCGACCTTTTGCACAACCTAAGCTGGGCGTGCGAGAAGGCCGGTCGCATCGTCGAGGCCAAGGACTACGCAAGCCGCTACCTGGCGCAGAGTCGAGGAACCGAAGACGAAGCCATGGCCGATCGCCGGTTCAAGTTCCTGTCGAGCCGATACCCAGATGCGGAAGCCAAGCCCGCACCCGTCGAAAAACAACCGACAGTCGCAGCGCCGGACCCCAAACCTCCCCAAACCTCCCCAGACTCATCAGGAACCACAGCAACAGCCAAGCCGACCGGCAACCGCAGAGCGCTCGCGATCGGGCTTCTGGCGAGTGGGGGAACGGCGTTGGCGGCATCCATCGGCCTGGGCGCGGGCGCGATCGGAGTGTGGTCCCAAGCCGCAAACCCAGACACCTACTTCGACCGCTGGCAGAACCTCAACGCGACGGGAAGATCGCTATCGATCGCATCAGGCGTGTTCGGGGCCGTCGGCGTGGGTCTGCTTGTGCCCGGCGTCGTAATGGTGAAACACTGACGGTCAACCATCGCCGTCTGCGGTCGTCCCATCACTGCCATCCGCTCGGCTGGTGCCAAGTCCGTCGACGGCTGCTATTCCTTACGAAGAAGCATCAGCATATTCTTGTTTCGCTCATTGCTAGCATATGGCTTGAGCAATTGACACTTCCAGCCCAGGGTTTCGATGCATTCGAGCAGTCGCGACGGATCATATAGCTTGCACCGAAACATGACAAACCGGCGCTCTGGTCTGCCACAGATCATCGAGGCCTTTGCAACGTAAAGGGCTTCATAGCTTCCTCGGATCGGACACAGCGTATCAAGCTCAATAGAGAACTCAACATCTCTTAGCTCTTTGCAGTATCGACGAAGTGGCCCACCAAGCCAGTTAGCACGCACCGCAGGGACAGGCGTCTGAAGTACCGGGTCTAGGCGCTTTATCGCTTCAGGGTCATCTGCTGGCGCATGAGCGACAGTAAAGTCGGCCAAGAAGTAGTCTCCAGAGACACAGCTACTCAAGGTATCTCTGAAAAAACGAACTTCATTATCTAGGTTGGCCAGGGTATTCCCAAGCATTGTGAATACCCGAACCCCAGTTCCTTTGTTTTGCCGCTCGAATAGAGGAAACCGAGACAAATCATGAAAGTTCCCATGCATAGCCAAGATGGTCGCACCTTGCTTAGCTAAGCCATGCTTCGCATGATTATAGCCTTCCATTAGTAGAGTATGACTAATATCGAGCAGGTTCAACCGAAGCTGGGCAGGCTTTACTCCACTTTCAAGGCAGAACTGAGCGAAACTTGTCTCCTTTCTGCCGTCGCCACTGCCTAATGAGTAGATATCTAGAACGCCACGGCCCAGGCCTGCCGTCACAAGTTTGGCAGACTCCTTCAGCGGCTCATTGTTGCTATAGGCAGACTGGAAGCTTGGCGACAAAGAAATAGAAAGCCAATCGGCAGCGCTCTTTGAATCAAGATACGCGGTTGTTTGCTCAAGAGTATCGCCACTCCCATTCAATTTTGCAACCATCTCGGTTAGCAGTCGATGAGGATCATATTGAGGGGCGAGCCAAGACGTAGGCACGAGCCGAGATTTGCTATCCTCCCCTGTTAGATCGCTGATCTTCAAATTGAGTTCGGGGATGGCTAGAAGACGAAAGAGCAGATCGCGGCTTGGTCGCTTTGCGGCAGATTCGATGTTGCGAATGGTCAGTGCTGTGACATTGAGCAGACCGGCCAACTCCTTTTGCTGCATCTTGGCTGCTTCACGATGCTGAATGAGTCGCAGGCCAAATGCTTTCCAGTCCACCTGGCTCAGCAGATCCTTCTCATCGGGCGTTTCGGCGACGGTGCTTAGGCTGGTCAAGGCTCGCTGCTGATAGAGAATGCTCTCTTCTAAATGGAGATTACCGGGCCAGCCGATGGCTAGCTGTTTGAGTCGGCCAATCAGTTCGAGCATCTGGGTTTCGATGTCTGCAATCTCTGTCCGTCGATCGCTCGGAGCATATGAGTAGCTATCGGACGGTGTCTGTTCAGCTTGAATCGATTGCATGAGATGAACTCCCTCGAATCTGCGCGTGTTTCCGTCGAGGTAGCACGGCTTCTATCCCATCTCAAGTTGAAATCGCTGGAGTCTCGTCGGTATCGCTGCGCCATGGGGCTTGGTATCGCCTGGTAATCCGGCTGGTAACGCTTGGCACGTATACTTCTGTCCGCTTATTGCCAGGTTCACAAAAAACCATCGGCCCTCGCATCGTTCGTCGCAGGAGGTGGCCATGGTTTCGATTGATACTCTTCTTCTCTCGGCTGCTGGTACGGTGCTGGCGGCGATTCCGTCGCTGCTGGTGCTGCGCCGCGTGCGTCGACTAGAAGTTCTGAACGTTCACGACTGGCAGACGGGCTTGCGCTCGGGACGGCTGTATGACGACGACGCGGCGCTACTGTGTCGGTCGTCGTGTGCGATGGCGGTGCTGCTGATTGACCTCGACGATTTCCGACGGTTTAACGAGCGTGGGTATCGCGAGGAAGGAGATCGGGCGCTTCAGACGGTGGCGCAGGTGCTCAAGGAGTCACTTCAGCGTGCCGCCGACAGGATTTACCGCATGCACTCGGCAGGCGACGAGTTTATCGTGGTACTCACCGTCGAAGACTTCCGCGAAGCGTTTCGACAAGCAGAGCGACTTCGACGAGCCATTGAGCTAGCCAGTGTGCCGGGCTCGATCGGGATTGCCTATGCGGAGCCCTCGACGCAGCGCAATCCGGCGCAGCTTCTTCGGCTGGCGACGACGAACAAAGACGCGGCGAAACAGCGCGGCGGTAACAGTGTGTATCCGCTGCCCGAGGAGCCACCGCCAGTTCCGAGCAAGCCCCCCGCCGAACCGCTTCCCAGCGATCCGCCTGGGATGGTTGTGGTGCCGCTGGATTGGGAGACGACTGAGCGGGTTGTCTTTGGGCATGGCCCGAGCGTGGCACCATGACGGCCCCGTCCAAGTGCGTCCGCTGTGGTTCTCTGTCCGTCCGCGAACGCAGAGGAGCGGGTCGAACCGTTCGGTACAAGACGATGCCGACGATGGAGCTGCCGCCAGAGCTTGAGGTGCCGACCTGCGGGCGCTGCAAGGAGCTGCACCTCGATCGGATGGATCAGAAGGCGCTCGCCCAGCAGCTTCGGGATACGTACATGCGGTCGTTGCGGGACCGTGTTTGTATCGCGCTCGATGTGCTCCGGCAGCACGTCTCGTGGCGCTGGTTGGAGATCAAGCTCGGGATCAGCCAGGGCTATGTTTCTCGTCTGCGTGCGAAGGCCGGAAACCCGAGTCCAGAACTCGTCGCCCTGCTGGCCCTGCTGGCAACGGACCCGTCGCTGCTCAGCGAGCTTGAGTCGTTCTGGGCGATGCCTGATTCCTGCTGGCAACCGTCGCGACGGAACCCAGCGCCGCCGAGTCGTCGTGTGCGTCCACCGGATTCCGGTGCCCAGCGCAAGCTCGCCGAGATTCGCGACCGCACCGACATCGTGTCGGTCATCGGCCAGTACGTGAAGCTTCTCCGCACCGGCGCGGACTACTTCGGGACGTGTCCGTTCCACGACGACCAACAGGCGCAATTCCACGTCAGCGTCAGCAAGCAGTTCTACTACTGCTTCGGCTGTCAGCGATCTGGCGACGCGATTCGCTTTCTTTGCGACAAGGAAAGCCGAACCCAGGCCGACGTGGCGGCTGACCTCGCGCGCCGAGCGGGCCTCGATGAGTAAGGGACAGCCCATGCCGCATGATCCGTTTTGTGACTGCAAGCCGTGCCGCTACCCACGAGTGCTCGCGCGGTTTCGGTCTGAGCCGCAGGTCTACGACGACTACGCCCAGCTCGTCGCGTGGTGGTGCTACGAAAGAGAGCATCGCGCCGAGATAAGCGAAGGGTCGGTGTTCAGCCTCGTCGAGTCTCCGCTGCCGAGGCCGAATGCCGCGCTGGAGGTTCTGCGCTCGTCGCTACGCTGCCTGATAGATCCAATTGTCCGATGCAAGCGGGGCGAGCATGTCCAGCACTGACGATCTGCTCGCCTTCGGACGGCTCGTAAAAGCCAGACGCCAGGCTGCCCGTCTGTCAATCGAACGGCTGGCCAAGCTCTGCTGTGTCTCACCATCGACGATCAAACATGTCGAAAAAGCCCGTGCGTCGCTGTCGACTTGTTCCGCCCTGCTGGCCACGCCCGAGCTGCGGCTCACCATCGACGATTTGCCGCCATTTGCGCGGGAGCCTCACCGTAGACACGGAGGCGATACCGCCTTGCTTCGTCTGAGCCTGTCGCTCACCGACTTCGCCGCCCGAGAGCAAGTGCTCGAATCGGTCCGCCGTTTCGCATCCCATCGCGACCTCCCCGAGCTGGGCGAATGGGCCGAAGCCAAACTGCGAGCGATCCATCGACTCCGTGCGGCGCTCTACGCCGCAGATGAGCTGCTGCCGGTGCAGCGTCCCTGCGTACCGGGCAGTCCATCTTGCGTCGGTAGCGCGGAGCGGGCGCAGTGCGGCGCCTCGTGACTGTCGACAGCATCGCACCACAAAATAGAGCACAATCGCGAACCGCCCCAAGGCGCCCGGCGTCTATCACATCCTGAAAAAAACGCAAGGAACCTTGCCGCTACAACAGGGCGCGAAGGGTACCGAATGAAAAATACACACCGTTCAGGTACGATCGCTGCGCACAGAGTGTGCCAAGCTGTGATGGGGAGTTGGTCGGACTGCGTTCGTCGGTTTCTTTCGGATGGCTCGAGAGGAGTTTGGGGTAAAGTGTCTCGTGCCGTGGCCGATTCACGGCACGGTCCAGGCGATCATTTCCCAGACCATGCAGCCGAAACCGAGTTGTTGAGCAGCCCAAGGCCATCGGCAGATCCAGACCAGGAGAAGATTTCCAGCATCCGGCTCTGCCCTGTAGGCGTCTCGCCATTTGGCACTTGCTGCGTTACCAAAGGGAGCCTCGGCCACATGTCTTCCCGTCGTTTTGGCGTCAGTCCAGGCTTCGCCCTTTTGCTCACATCCACTCGGACCGCCTTTGCTTCGCCAGTTCCAGCGTACCTGAGCACGCGATGAAGGACAGATTCACCGAAGCGGCCACTCCGTGTGGACTGACATTTTCGGACAAATAGCCGAGGCGGTTACCTACGGCAGACTCCGGCGGAACGATCAAGCAACATCCCGCCCAATTACGTACAGCAATTCAACAAGAGCTATGCGTATCGCAATACGAGCATTAATTAGCTCTATTCGGGCACGGGTGAGAGAAGTCTCTGCATCAACCAGTTCTACACTCGTCGCACGACCGACCTGGAACAGGGCTTGCCGAACCGAATGTGACTCTTCTGCGGCTTCCATTTCGCGACTAGCAGTCTCTACTGCTGTCAATGACTGCCGGAACGACAGCCATGCACGGGTGACAGTAGTCCTAAGCACGTCTCTGAATGCCGCTTCCTGTGTTTCAACCTCCCGTGCCCGTGCATCGAGACCTCTTGCACTAATAAGAGCGCCAACAACGTCATTGGGTGACCACGATAGCTGCACACCAATTTCCCACGTTCCACGAAAAACCGGCTCTGGCGGGAAAAATCGTGGATTGGGATTCGCATAAATAGCATTGCCAGTTGCCTCAAGTTTTGGCAGCATTCCACCGCGAGAACTGCTGGCCTGCGCTCTTAGCGCATCAAGATTAGAATTAATGATCCGCAATTCGAGTCGCTGTTGAATCGCCTCCTCATAAAGTAATTCAATGGTATCTAGGCCACGAGGCAAGTCCGGCATCTGACGCACATCCTCACCAACTAGCAGGATCTGTTCGGCAGACAAGTGCATTGCTGTCCTTAATTCCTGCTCTGTGGCAGCGACCAAATCGCGAGTCTTCTGAATAACCAATTCGGCGGCAGCCACTCTACCTTTGAGATTTGCGACATCTGCCTGACTAGCTCGTCCCACAACGAAGAAGCGCCCTACATCAGCAGACTGGCCCCTGACGTTTTCCAGTGCCTGTTCGGCAACCACCAACTTTAACTTAGAATCAACCCAATTATAATATAGAATTCGAGCATCTCGCACAACTCTCAACCTTGCTGCTACCGCACTGAGCTGAGTGGCTTGCTGATTATACTGGGCAGCGCGATATGCCTGCGTCAGTTTTAAGAGGTAATCAGTCAACGGAATGCTAATGCTGGCTACTCCAAAATACTCATCAAGTGGCACGCCAAATGGAAAGGAATCAATTGGCACCTGCACAAGAGTTGTTCCTGCAGGTAGGGGACCATCTGTAGCGTTGTGAGCAACAACAATGTGGCCCGTGATTGATGGCG